>ERZ1292632.2146-Hain-H43-01um-R2-2146-length-17149-cov-5_pt1 | contig 17149 bp, 25 predicted proteins | sample MGYA00564407_ERZ1292632 | MGnify/ENA primary metagenome ERZ1292632 (study PRJEB36523, sample SAMEA6512637) | groundwater metagenome | collected 2019-01-08 | study: AquaDiva: Metagenomics assemblies of 32 groundwater samples | reverse complement strand
GCTATACTTGCGGTCTGCGCCGCTTTTCCTCCAATAGATTAACGGTCACTTACTTCACCCGTTACTTTTTCCATTTACTCTTCTCCTTCTTCACAACCTTCACTTTCTTCTTAACCTTAACCTTACACTTATCAGTCAGCTTCTCTAACACCTCCTCATCCAATAATGTCGCTTGATTGCCTTGCTTCGGTTTCTTACCAGCCCAAGAGTCATTCAAATCCTTTAGACTCCAACCCAACGCCTCAAATATGCTATCAATCTTATCCTTCACAAGTTTATCTAACATCTTATCAATATCAATCTGTGTACCGGCTGGAACCTGACTATCTTCATCAAAACAAAACACATCTGTCTCTGGTAATCCTTTAGGCATTTGCGATACATATAATAGCTTTGGCTTATTACTTAATTGCAATCCTAACTTCTCAATTGCATACTTCGCACCCCTAACATTAGAACCAGGATGTGCATAATCTTTAATTTGCTTCTGTATTCCCTTAGGTATGCCAACTTCAGAGAACATGAAATTTCCAGTTCGTATTCTAGATATTTCATTACTGATATACCTCAATACATCATCCTTACTCTTATCGTCTTGTAAGAGCATCTTGAATATTCCGCTCTGCAAATTCTTACTGAATTGAGAGGCATCGCTCCTGCGAATTTCAAAACCCATTACATGAAGCGTGTTTACTACTTGTCCGTCTTGATAGACTACATTTCCTGCGTATCTCTTCTTGGCATTTCCCCAAAATATTTTCCTATATAATTTGTCGAACTCTGTTTCAAAGCTATGTTTGACATATCTACCAAACATCTTAACTACAAAATCATCATAGCTTTTATTGACTTTATCTCTAATACCTTCAATCTCACTTATACTAAGTTCCCTATTACCTGTGAAAAAGCAAGAGTCAGTATCAACATATAATACCTCAAAACCTAACGATTCTAGGTATTGCTTAGACCACATGACAATCTGTCTGCCTAAATAGGTTATTGTTTCCGCAATTCTAAAGTCAAAGTACCTACTATTCGTATACGAGGTTTGGCCGTATATCGCATTTAACAACGTCTTTAATACGTACTGCCTATTATAATACAATTTATATTCATCTGAGCCTACCTTTGCAGACGATGATAATTTCTTGTATTTCAAACGCTCTAAAAATAGGCTCTTAATAACCTCGACCAAAAAACCTGTTTTACTCATATCAATAATATGGTTATTTACCTCAATGCAATTATCGGTCTTTCTATCTACAAAACATTCGGTAGATAAGTTCGCAGACATAATAATAGAAGGATAAAGTGAGCGTAAGTCAAATACAATTACATTATCTTTAATTCCTATACAATATCTCTCTGTTAATGCGCCTACAAGTTCTTCCCTTTCGTTATGCTTTTTAGTCGGAAAGATGATTTTATTATGAAACATTTTAAGGATATACTGATCTACAATTCTAGATGTTGTTAACGCATCTTCATATTGACAGAAACAAATCCTTCTCATTTCATCTAGGAATTCTAATAGCTGTCTCTTTTTATTAATTTCAACACATAAATGCGTATCATTACTATTATACTTTATCAATTCGTCTAAATTAGTTCTCCATAAATAATTGACATTATTGCTACTTCCAATTTTACCTTTGCCTACGGTCTTCTTGGCGATGTAATCCAAACTATAGCTTTCTTCTACGTTAAAAGTAAAGTGCTTATAAACATCAATTAAATCAATGAGAGCTATACCTCTAATAATTGGTTCCCCATCATTACGGATATATACCTGCTTCAAAGGTGACATACCATTAGGATCGAGTCCTGTTCCTAACATTCGATTTATTAAGTAAGGAATATCAAAATCATTTGAAAACCAACCGCTTATTAGATCGGGCTCAGTTTCATAAACATACTTGATAAACGCCTGCAACATATCCTTTTCATTTTTATAGAAATTAATCTCTTGAAGACTCTCATCTATTAAATCGTTTGTTTGACCTGGGGCAATATCACTTCTCCATACAAATGTCGAGTAGCAATCTGTGAGGTTATCGTAGCATGTAATACAGATTATTGATTCCTCTGCAGTTGAGGAATCAGGAACTCTCCCTTTGTTTGAGGTCTCAATGTCGAGAAACATGAGCCTGGGTACAGTCGACTCAATACTATCAACCTTGTCAATGAGATACCTGTTCTGGAAAACGATATCCGCTTCCCATGTCCTATTAAATCCTTCCCTTAATTTAGGTACATCTTCAGGTAATGTTGTAAACAATTTGCGCAAAGTCGTACCATCGAGAGCCCTATATGTAGTTCCCTTTTCAAGGTAAGGATTCCATACAGATGATACTTCGTTTTCCGAAATATAGAAATATGGTCGTAGCGTAGGATCTTTTTTGATATTTCTTTTCAGGCCATCTCTTTCAAAGATAGAGACTACAGGCTTGCCTGAGACTACTTGATACTCGGTACGGACAATTTTACCCATATTATTTACCTAACTTTATGTTACTCTCAACTTCGTTGCCCCAGCAATCCCACCCTCTAACTTTTTCTCTAGAAAATAATTCGATTCTAGGCAATTTCCCACAAAGTTCAACTATCTTATCTCTAACAATGCTTGGTTTATGCGAATGTTCTCCAACAGGAGTAACTATTACCTGATGAACTGAAGCACTTATTCTCTTTGGATGACCTTTAGTACACAACCAACAGTCTTCTGTATTAGATCTAGTCCAGTAACCCATCCCGGTGAATAACCCTTTCCTAGATTTATTTTGTTTTACCCAGCAAAATGCCTTCGTTTTATAAGTGAAACCCCACGCAGTAAAAACTTGAATTGCTTCCTGAAGACAAGGTGGTGTAGTCCATAAAAACAAACAACAATCTTCAGCAGCTATCTTAGATATAGGTAACTTACAAATATTCTCTACGCTCATAACAGGATACTTATTACCTACCCATCGGCTTGCGGTATCATCAGCATAATTTCGATAATGCCAAGGTGGATCCGCATAAATTATTTTATACTTCTTCATTATTTCTTTCTCACCTAGGTTTTTTAGTAAATTCTCTATATTCGTTCCACCTTCTAACATACATAAGAATATTCTCTAACCTAAAATCATGTAAACTCAATTTTCGTTTAGTCTCCTTAATATCAGGAATGCTCTCATATTCCTCTTCAATATCATTATTAATCATAGCTACATGCCTTGTCCTACATGCTGAACATTTCCCGCATGGTAATCTATTTCCTGAATAACAACTTACCGTATACTTGGTTAAATCCTCAATAGGATATTTTTTGATATATTCTCTCACCAATTTCGTTTTAGTATACGATGCAAATGGAGCATATATCTTAGGTTTAATATTTATCTCCTGATATTTTCCATGTGCAATTTCATACAGAAATTTTTCCGCACGTCTATAAAATTGTCTATTTTTATCTGGAGCCCATTCACTCACCTGGCACATAACAATATTAGGTGAGTATAACGAAGCTAACATTATAAAGAACAAATTTCTGTAGGGAATGTAACCGTTAGGTTGCTCGAATTTACTCAAGTCAAGATTATCAATTTCAATAATTTCCTTATCGAAGGTTTCACTTATTTCATGTATCTTATTTAACTCTACTTGCGAAGCCTTATTTCCAATATTAAAATGAATCGCTTTTGGCATTCCTAACAATCTCCATTGGCAAAACGAATCTAACCCTCCAGATAACAATAGTACTGAATCTCCAGGTATTTTATCGGCCCAGTCATAGGTATACGAGTGCGTTCTCATATCTTGATCTTTATGTAACCTCCATGCCCGACCTAATACAGGCGATATTCCAAACATCCTATCTTCGGCATCCTTTGTGTTGTGCATATTAGTTCTCAAAAACAAATCTGGTAACATCGAGGCTAAAGCGCACTTGGTGCTACCAGTGAATTTTTTTGTTGCCCTATAATGATTTATGATATTCATTTTTACTCATATAATTTGAGCATCGTATCAAGCACTTTTCCATATTTTCGATTACGTTTTTATCACCTTCGATTCCCGTCATCTTTGTGAACACTCGTAACCTATTTATATCCTGACAATATTTCTTATATATTAGACCTAATGTTTGTAGCTCACTCTCGCTGAGGTCACAGGCGCATTTACCGCAATTACTACAAATCCCAAATCTGCAAACATCGCAGTGTTTCACTGTTACTTCAATATCACTCCCACAAAAGAAACAAACGTGAATCTCATTATCATTAATATGTCTATATCGCACACATTCTTCATTACGCCACTTCATAAATGCTATCCCCTATTTAAACATTAACTCCTGATATTCGTCCTTATGTATTTCATTTACCAATCGACTTAATTCCTTTAATGTTCTAACCGATTTTTTCAAATGTGCTCTCAAAAATTTCTTATCATTCCTTAATTTCTCCCTATCTTCGTCTGACAAAAACCTTTCCCTGATAACTCCCTTCTCAATAATCATTTGCATGCCAAATCTAGCAGGGTTGCTCCAGGTGCTGAAATCAACACTATATGGAGCAAATTCCTTAAACACGTAGGTAGATGTCAAACCTACACCAAATAAATGATACTTCCTGTTAGGGTAGTACTGATGTAACATACCCATAACCCTAGGCATGATAAATTTGTTCTTTGCCATACCAAAAGCAATACCACCAATAGCTATGTAGTCATAATTCTGATAATAATAGTCCATATACTCATAATCATCACCCATATGATAAATGGGAATAGGTTTTAACCCATATTCATTTTCTAATATGAATTGATTTTCCATAGTAGCTACAGGGTCTTTGAAAATATCAAGATTGAAATACCCTTTAACTTCAGGCCTTTTACCTAAAACGTAATCGGCCAACCATCTGCCATACTGATGTACGTTTGGTAACCTGTTGCAATCGGCTCCTGACTGAAGCTGGTAGCCACCTGAGTCTATGATAACTTTATCAAAACCTTCAGGTATAATAATGCCCGCAGTCTTATATCCTAATTCATAATGACTCAAATCCACCTTATAACTCAATGTTGCAAAGTTAACTAATATTGGGACCTTCTCTTCTCTGAGGATATCTCCATACGAATCAGACCAAACCAAATATGTAATCATGCAACCTCAAATTAAACGTCATTCTTCATGCGTAAGAAACTGAAGCGTGATACAGGAAACCTCTCGTGCGTCATTTTATGCGTAAACACACGTACTCCCCGTATTTCTTCGATTTTCTCAGTATCCTAGTCCCATAATATTCGATTATCTCTCCCCATGTATTGAAGCTAAAAAATGTTTTATGAGTTACATCAGTAAAGTAGCTGTCATGTTCACTGACAGTGATGCCTATTATCAATAAATGATTAGTCAAACCTATTAAATTCTTTATAGATTTGATTGCATCCTCAAAACATAAATGTTCTAGCACATCCTTACATACAACGATATCTGCAGGCCTAATATACCCAACAGGATTTACTATATCATTCCAAGTATTATATTCAGGTATGAAATTAGCATTCTCAATTACATACTTATTTATATCAAATCCTCTACAATCAACACCTAAATCTTCTCTCAAATGTTTTACAATTTTGCCTTGAAAACTTCCAACCCATAAAACGCTATTACTGGGAAACATACCTTTGTGTCTCTCAAATACCTCATAATCACCTCTATGAAATGCGCCGTATTTCTCAAAGTAAGTCTTATCGAAATCCATCTAGCTATCTCCTTATTTCGCCTGGCAAGTATGTATGCAGAAATGTATTCCAACCTTGCATTTCCAGGTATCCTTCTTACTATGAGTCCTTTTACCTTCAGGTATAATGCCCTCAAAATTTATGCATTTCTCACAAGGAATAAACTCTTCTCTCTTCTTAGGTTTGCTAGATTTTATTCCTGATTCCTTCTGTAGCTTCCTCTCATTGACTTCAGCATCGTGTATTACCTCAGAATATGTTTTCTCCTCCTCTAGTAAATGACTTATTTTAACGAAATCTGGAACATTTATTCTGCCTTTGTTTTTTGGATTATATTTCATAGAATTACCTCAATAATGACAAAACTTCTGCTCTTAATGTAGGCACGTCTCTAAATACCCCAAGCATAATCGAATTGACAAATTCACAGTCACTCTTAATTCCTCGACAGGTAATACAATCATGCTTTCCCTTTATGATTACTGCAACACCTTTAGGTTCTAGAAATTTCATAATTACATTAGCTACTTGCTCTGCAATTCTTTCCTGCAATTGTAAACGGTGACTATATGCTAACACAATACGAGGTAACTTTGACGCGCCAATCACTCTCTTATTAGGCAAATAAGCAACCGAAACGAATCCCCCAAACGAGAGTAGATGGTGTTCGCAAGTAGAGCTGAACGGTATGTCCTTTGCGATTACTAATTGGTCATCTCCCTCACCATCAAAACTCTTAAACAGTGAGGGTATGTCAGTGTTATAACCCTCAAACAATTCTTCGTATGCTCTTTGTACTCTCTTAGGTGTCTCAACAAGTCTTTCAGGCAAAGGACTTCCTTCAATAGACTCTAATATTGCTCTCACATTTCCTGTTATATCATTCATCTATTACCTTCTGTTTCCTTATTCTCCCAAGGATACACAATCCATGAATTATCCGGTTTCTCATATAAACCAATATCAGGAATAAATAATGAATTCTGTTTAAAGTGTATCACTGCAGTCGCACACCCTTCACCATACAGAGATAATGTTTTCCCAGTTTCGCATATTTCATCACAAACCAATAATCGTTTAGACCTAAATCCTATACCGTTTGTTATAGGAATATCCAATTTATGACTTAGAGCTACAGCTACAATTAGCCCACCTCTGGGTATACCATATATACTTGTAGGTCTATACCCAATACTTTTTACTCTAAATGCTATTTCATTTATTGCTGTATCAAAATCTTCCCATGTGAAATAAATCTTCTTCATATCAACCTCACTTTGACTCCACACGTTTCGAGAATTGTTTTACCTGATAAACCTATATCAGGATACGCAATATTATCTTTATATATCACTTCAATTATTCCTGCATTAACAATAGCTTTACTACACTCTCTACAAGGATTAGGTCCGCTAAGATATAATTTGCATCCTTCTATCTTAGTACCTAATCTTGCCGCTTCAATCAATACATTTAATTCAGCATGTGACGCAGGACAAATCTCTAATCCTTGTCCGCTTTTGTATCCTGCTTTATGACGAGGACACTCGGAAAAAGTGTGGGTATAAGTTTTTCCTTTAAATTCGTAATTTTCTCCACAATGAGGATAACCAACAGGTGGCCCATTGTATCCTGTTGCCACAATAAATTTATTATCTTTTACTGCAATCGCACCTAACTGTCTCGACAAACAATGAGACTTCATAGCAACTGCATTTGCAATATTCATAAAGTATTCGTCCCAATTCATATTAAACTCCTTTCCTATTTCCCCATACTATCTTATGAACCTGAAACGAAAACCTCAAATTATTTTCGGTGCAAAATTGCCAAACCCTTTGTAACCAAGGCTTCAAAATAACATCCTCATTTGTAGGTATCATAGGACTAACTAACAATGTAGGACATAAAGGAGATTTACGCAATTCGTATACCTTATCTGTTACAAATTTCAAGTCCTCCTCATCTGATACAACAAACTTTACTCTATTCTTCCTGCCAATACAACCCCATGAGATATTGAATATATCTTTTACTCCTGATGAGGGACATTTACAGTCAACATCCCATAGAACATCATACCACCATCTAGGCCTTTTAATTGTTCCATTAGTCGCAATTGTAATTGAATAATTTAACTTCTTTATCTTTTGTACTAATCCATATATATCTCGAGATAATAGAGGCTCACCTCCCGTGAAATAAACTCTTCCACAATTATGCTTATCCTCATTTAGTATTTGAGAAATCAGCATATCTATAGTTATCACTTCTCCTTCATTTCCCCATGTGTATTTAGAATCGCAATACCTACATGATAAATTGCAATTTTTTGCTCGCACAAAAACCATAGATTTTCCAGAGTCAGGACCTTCCCCTTGAATACTCAGGAACACAGGTTCGGCTAATATCATTTCCCACTCCTAACTACAAAATAGAACCCATCGCATTTAGCGCACTTAACACGCAAGGTTCTAGGATCAATTCCTTCAGGTGGTCTATACGATTCTTCTATAGTGAATCGGTCTCCCCAATGACACAAAGGACAATGACCGCTATACATCTTCCCTCTGAATTGGTCAACATCAATCAACTTTAACTGCTCATATTCAAGACTCATATAATAACTACCACCTTATCTGGCTCATATTTCACCCCACACTCAGGGCTCTCGAAAACCGTAACCGAATCAACATTTATCACCTTTGTTTTCTGATATAATCTTCCCTTAACCTGTTCATATATCCATTTAGATAAATACTCAGCCGTGACATTCTCCCTTTCAGGTAACATCTCATTTAAATCATAATGATCTAAACATTTGTCAAATAACTCCTTTAACATGCCCTTGACTTCCTTAAAATCAATCAGCATGTTAATCTTATCTAATGTTTCGCCTGATAGCCGTAATTCGATTGTGAATCTATGCCCATGTACTCTGCCGCATACTCCTGGGTATCCACTAATATGGTGAGCGGCATCAAAATGACTAATCACAATAAGAGTATACATATATTCTCCTATACTTTCTTGATATAATCACAAACCATTTTATCAGCTATACTAAAGGCATTACCGTTAAATGAAACGATAAATTTCAAGATACAATGTGAACAGCGAAAGAAATAAGTAACCATATCAGTGTCTCCGATGAATTTGCCAGTCATATCATTATCCAAAATCATCTCTTTACCGCATGCAGGGCAAACAACACATACTTGAAACGCTTTTCCTTTATTCATAATACTCCTTTCACTCCTTTTCATTTTTACTCGTTTTAACTCATTTTCCGTAATCAATTCGTTTACATATACAATTTTACAATTTTACAATTTCGTAATAATAGGTAGTTTTGTCAAAAAATGTAATTTTGTATGCGTTGTATACATATACAAGGACAAAGGGCTTAACTTAAATAGTGCTTGCATTCTTGTCATATAACGCCACGCTTATATACATACATACAATTCATACAATTTTTATTATTATTATACGTACAAAAGTAAATAATTGTATTTTTTAGAGCTTGAAAATGAGGGTTTATTCGTAAATGCCTTATACAATTCATACAATTTTTGAAACACTTTTTTGACATTTGAATATACTATTTAATAATAGTGTTTTTATAATACGAAGTTATCGAATCAATCGCAGGATTAATACCGAAAACTCTTGATCTAGAATCACCAGGTTTTCTTATTTTAGTAATAACCTTTTCCCTGACTAATGTAGCGACTATCTCTTCGAGTTTTTCTTGACTATAACCTCCTCCTAACCTTTTTTGCATTTCAGCTATAGTTAAATCAAAACCTGTTCTTAGTGGATATGGAAATAACTTGAAAACGTCTGTCTCTTCCTCAATAGGAGGCCTAGGTATCGTTTCTATTTGCTTTAGATTGGCTTTTGTTTTACGTCTATCTTCAAAGAGCTCTAGCGTTCTTATTTCCTCAGAAGAATAAAGTCTTTTTCCTATCGGTCTGATATAAGTTAAGGTTCTATCATTTACCTTCTTACCCTGCATGTAAATGGTACTATCAAACCCTGCTCTAATAGCTGTCGAACCAAGTGAGTATGACTTTATATTATAGTCAAAAATATCAATAACCTTTTTATCAGATAAGTGATGTGTTACTAATATATCACTACCACTATCTCTTATTTCTTTGAAGTGAGACATCAGCCTTCTAGCATTATCGGTTCTATCTGTGTTAATATGGCTTACATTTATCAGACAATCAATCAATATTAAAACTCTTTTTCCGATTGCCGTTTCACATAGTACTTCATTTATTAAAGATTCTCTATCTGATGTAATAGTAACATCGAACCCAGTCATACTTCTTTTGTCAATATCTAAATCAGATAACTTTAGTCCATAGTGATTTGAGATTCTTTCTAGCCTGTCGTTAAAAATTTTAGCAGGGGTGTCTTCATCTATATATATCACTTTTCTCTTATTAGTAGGATAAGTCCCAAGGTAATTTAATCCTAATGCCGAATCAACTGCTAGCTGCGCCATCGTCCATGATTTTAGGCTACCTGTTTGAGCAAATAAACCTGTTAATCCGGGAGGTATTAAAGGATATGCTACATAATCATCAATATCAAGTTCATCAGGCTCAAAATCAAATATCGAGGTTTTCTTGTCTTCAGGATTGAAGTCTCTAAGTTTTGTTTTCTTTACCATTGTTCACCCTCTTAGATTTTTTGATTGGTGATATTGAACCGCACCTCCTGCAAACTATTTCCTGAGTAAGAGTTTTGATATAGATTACATTTGATCCACATTTTGGGCAAGAAGGTTTTCCGTTTATAGGCACAACTGGCCTGCCTACAGGATTGTGTTTTTGAGTTTTCATTACTGATTATCTCCGAAATAATTTATACACAAATTATAATACGTAAACATACGCATTGTCAATAAGATTTAGGCACGAATAACAAAAATTTTCCCGCACGAAAACAACACAATGATATGAAATTCGTTATTTGCCTTCATGTGCGAAAAAAGTGTATCGAAAATGACTAGAATTATTGAATTATTCTAGCGACTTCAAATGCCTCAGCATAATTAACACCAATTGAGTTGCCACACTCTTCAAGCATACGAAGTATTGACTTTCTATTAAAACGATTATTCAATTCTGATTGATAACATTCGAGTGCGGCTAGTTTTAATTCGGCTTGCTCTTGTGTTAATTCAACAAAATAGTTTGGATTAAAATTAGTGTTACCATACGAGGGCACTTGATAGCAGTAAATCTCTTTGCACGATTGACCTGGCTTTGGTCTAAAGGCAATCATAGTTGCATGATGTAATTGCCTGTGGTCTTGATTAAGGTCATTTGCGTAATGCGTGTAAACAATATCAGTTCCTAACAAAACAGGAATCCTATCAGCCAAATCTAAAAGTGGAATAGTGTCTAATTTCTGGTCAGGATAATCGAACATATATAAGTCAGGATTATAACCTAAAATCTTTGAAGATAGTATCTCTTCCTCATTACGTCTCTCTATTGTGTAATAATCACCAATTACTCTCGATTCTACTCCATTAGTAAAAGTTACTACTCTTACTTTATCTCCATTTTCCTTGTGTTTTGCAATTACTCCCCCACATCCTAGTACTTCGTCATCTGGATGTGCTGCAATAACGAGTACATTTTTCATTCTATTCTTCCTTCATTTTTATTTTTACATGGGCTTCAATACAATCATGCCTCATAATAGCATTTGAGAACTCTAAGCTAAACTCATCTACCTCGAAATATGCTTTGGGATATGATTCAGCGTCCCAAGCCCTGATTTTCCTTGAGAGCTCTTCTAAATTCTCTATAGCATCTAGTAATATTTCATTTGTAGGATTACCACAATTAGTCGACTCACCAATTTGTACTCTTGGTGTGAATACGCCTCCTTTATCAACAAAGTCAGTCATCTCTTTTATTTTATCAAATGTTATATCTGAACATCGTTTGTAGCATTCCTCGACTGACCCATTTAATGAAAAAGGTATTTTTGCATACACAGGACCCGCATCAATACCTTCAGTACATCGAAAGACAGTCAAAACTGTTGACTCAAATCCACTCTCAATCATCCATTGGAAAGGTTCTTTACCTTTACCTTTAGGTAAATCTGCAGCGTGAAAGATGACACACTCATACTTAGAGTATATTTCCTTTGGTATCTTCCATGACCAATGAGGAAAAAAAATTATTCTTGGCTTGAGAGCATTTATTCTATTATCAAGTAAATCGTGGTCATCGCCAGAAAATAATGTGAAATTTTCCTTATCACCAAAATATTTCTCATAATTGCTGGTGTTCCAAATCTTTTCAGTACAAACAATATAATGATTCATCTATAAATCCTTATACCATCACTTTATCTTTTCTCTATACTGGCCACTCTCTAAGATAATTTCCATTATTTTAGGTTCTATTCTTTTACGATGATATAGTAAGTACATCTTTGCTATATCCTTTGCGTCGTTTTCACTTTCTTTTTTCGTGATAGGATATGAATTAAGGTCTTGCAAGTAATGACAAAACTCATGTGCTGCAATTATTATGATGTTACCTACGTAGTCAAAGTGCTCCGCTCTTAACATTAATCCTAAGTATGGTTCAAGATATATTTTCTTATCTATTCTAGAATAGTACGCAGACCTTCTAAATGATTCAGTTTTTCTAAAATTTACTATGGTACATTCCACGTTATCTTTATTAGATTCGATACACAACTCAGACACAACCATCTTAATACACTTAAGGATAATTTTAAACTCGACCTGATAATGATAATACCTATAATATAATTTGGTTAATCTTACAAATGCAAATATAAAAAAGAATAAGGAAATATATAATGAAGTTTCTGATACTATTAAGCCTCTGTAATACCAGACAATCAACAAAGTTGTTGTAAATATACTAGTAGTAATCATAATCACAAATCATCACAAATCCTTAAACCACCAACTCTCTCCAGGTCTCGACCTTTCACCTTTATGATAACCACAGGACTCAAACAATTTCTGAGAACGAATGTTTGCGTCTAATATCGTTGTATGAGTATACCTGTATCCATTATCCCTCAAATATTGAAGTGCAAGTAACAGTGCTTGTTTAGCAATACCTTTTCCCCACATACTTGTTTCACCAATTCCTAGACCTATTTCGGGACTCCAATACTCAAGCAATGAAATATAGAGCCATCCTACACTAACTCCATCAACTCTAATTATAAACCTCTTCCAATGAGAATGTTTAGTCCACCATTTACTATGTTCTTCCCAAGATAATGACCTATTTTCGATTGATTGAGTATAAAGACCGCTGAAAACTTTAGGATCTTGTCTCCATTTCCATATCTGAAGCATATCCTTTTTGGTTGCAGGATGTAATGATACGTGCATTATTTTCCCCACAACCAAGTAGGATTAACAGGTTCAATATTAAATACCCAACTTAGTAATCCTATAATCATAAAAAGTGATATAATAATTAGTCCTGATATAGTCATAACTATTGCTATAGGTCTAACAATATATTCCAAGATAAATAGTGCTACTTTGCTTCTCATTTATCTATCTCCTCAAAGGCTCTCGCAAACTTCACGAGTTGTTTTAACTCTTGTGGTTCGATTGAAATTATTTGGTCACAACCTACATCACTACGATTTAAGGTAAAGTGTTTTTCAATAATGAATTCGTCTTTTTCATATACATTCGCCATGACAAACACACTTGCTTCAATTCCAATCGTATGATCACTAAAACCTTGACACTGATATAATTCACTTAAAGCTATATCTGAAATCATTGTAGGATATTTAGGAACACAATAGAGCTGAGTTAAATCGGAGTATTCATATAATCTCTTAGTGGTTGAAAATAGAACTTCTTTTCCAGTAAGTATGACTTTATTTACATACTCTTTGTTAGTATTCATTCTTGTTGCTATTTTGTGCCTCTTAACATGCAACATTTCTAACCAGTGCAACCTTGTTGTGTCAAATGCACTCGCAAGAAATTCGATACCTACTTTATCACAATATTTCTTTAACATAGATACTTGGTCGAATGACAACTCAGTTTTTACAACCTCATTATAGTAATTATGACCATTCACAATAACCTCATGATTAGGAAATAATGATTCAGGATGGTAGAGCTGCGTTTTCCAAATGTCTGCCCCACATTCTTTGGCTACTTCAATTGATTTACGAGCGTAGTCCATATTACCCAGATGATTGATTCCACACTCGGCTATAATAGTGTATTTCATATGTTTCTCCCGCAGTGAGGACACTTTATACCTTTAATATAAGAAAGACATGTAGACAAATTAGCACCTACAAATGCTATGAATATACCTTTCTCACATCCACAACCTCCTTTATAGTTCTTACACGTATCACACCAAAAATTTTTCTGACTAATGTTAGTCCATTACCTGACTATTTCTTGACCTATACTATTTGAATACATTCTTAATCTGTCCTCCTAAATGCCATTTCGATTGCATCGCCATATAGTAACTCTTTCGTGTTACCTACTGTTATTGCTCTTCTAACATTGAGTAATGATTCGTTAAACGAGTCTAGAAATCTGTTAATATCATTCATAGTATGTGAATAACAGAGATTAAGAGCAAGGGTAGGATGTATTAGCTGTCCTCTCTCAATCATCTCCTGCATAAACAAGGTTCTCACCTCAGGAGAATTATCAGGTAAGTCATAAATAAATCTCGCAGGATATCCATTAACGTTTAATCCTAGTGTCATAAGCCCACTCCTTAAATTCATACCTATATCTCTGAAATGAAGCACTACGTTCCTTTTAATCATTTCATGTATTGTTGCAATCGAAGCAGCTATTGAGAGCAATTCGCCGCAAAAGGTACCTGACACCATTACATTCTCAAATTCATTCATTAATTCTTTTTTGCCAACTATACAATTCAAAGGCATTCCATTTGCCATGCCTTTTCCGAATGTCGCTAAATCAGGAGTAACTCCAAAGTAACCTTGTGCTCCATGTAAATCAATTCTAAAGCCAGTAACTATTTCATCGAAGATTAAAACAGCTTTATGTTTGGTTGCAAGTTCCCTAACCTTTTGAAGGAAATTGTTTGTAGGCATATGTGACACAATAGGCTCCATAATTATGGCTGCACAGGCAAACTCATCTAATATTTTCTCAAGAGATTCAATATTATTATACTCAAATTTGTGCATGAGTTGTTTCTCAATGGGTAAAGTGCCTTTATCTCTGTCAGTAGTACAAGCGTACCATGAGTGCCAACCATGGTACCCACAATAAGCTATGTCTTCTCTATTTGTATATGCTCTCGCAAGGCGAATTGCTGCCTGAGTTGCCTCGGAACCTGTTTTGAAAAATCGAGTCATTTCAGCACAAGGAATAATATCTCGCAATAATTCTGATAACTCTATTTCAAGTGGAGATGATAGCGAAAAAATGATTCCTTTATCAAGTTGTTTCTTTATTGCCCTGTCAACTGCAGGATAATGATACCCAAGAGTTATGGGGCACAAAGACATTATGTAGTCTGTAAATCTGTTATTATCTACATCCCATATGTATGCTCCTTTGCCACGGTCAATATACTGAGGCGCTATACCAATCGGAAAATACTTATATCCTTTTGAAAATGTTTGGGTCCTCACGGGTATCAGATTTTTTGCTGTCCTGTATAATAGCATTGAGTTTTTGAAATTCATCAACTGCCTCCTCAAGTGTAAATTTATTTCCTAACTTCTTGAATATTTGTCTTACTATATCTAAATCTTCAGCCGTATTTACGCTTAAGTGAAATTTGGGAAGTTCTTTATTATATTTCCAAACGTCAATGTTTCCATTTCTAACAATGAAAGGAGTGACGTGCTCCAAATCCGATTTATCTTTAGCGTTGAAATAAGCATTACACAAAGATATGAAAGAGAAAACCTCAACATCAAAACCGTCCATCGTTTGAAAAGAAATGCTGTTTCTATCGCCTGACTTCATTTTTTCATACACGGTCTTATTATCCGAAGTATTACAGCAGTAATCAAAATTATGAGATATATAGTACTTGACAACGCTATCTACTATATCTGGGTCTATCATTGGGCAGTCACTAGTAATTCTAACAACTACATCTGCATTTGAAAATGTAGCTGCCTTGTAATAACGCTCTAACACATTATCTTCAGACCCTAAATAATGTTTAATCAGCTTCCTATTTACGAATCTATATTTGTGAAGATATCTATGTAGCTTATGGTCATTTTTAGGTATTGCAACAACGATACCATCAAGCTCCTTACAATGACCAAGACGATTTACCACGTGCCATAGCATTGTGCGTCCGTTTATATCAGCTAAAACTTTTCCGGGAAGTCTATCTGATGATATCCTTGCTTGCATGATGGCAATAACCCTACGCTTCATTCGTAACGCCACTAAGGTAATTAATTGTATGTGAATTTATGCGTATCATGTTAAAACCTCGCAGATTTCAGTTCCTTACGCACAAAAGAACATGCAAAAACATAGATTTACCGATTTAATATCTTCAAACATAGTTTTAATGTCTCGATTGCAGATTTTCCATCGCAGGGAGGTTTCTTTCCAGTCTCTATACATTCAACGAATTTATACATCTCATAATAGTATTCATTTTCATCTCTCCATTCCCAATGAAGAGTCTTATCCTCGAATATGAAGTCACATTTTCTAGTATACTGTTTGTTAATTATATCTAAATGAATGTTAGCCTGTATATCATTCTCAAATTTTAAAATAATATCAACTGTATCTTCTACATCAATATCTAAATTAGATATCTTGCTTGCCATACTCTTTAAATCATTTACAGGACTTCCCACAATCCAAGATACATAATCAATCTCATGTGAAGCGTCTAAACAGGCTCCACCGCCTTCATTTTTATGACCTGTGTATAATTTATGATAATCTTCATACTTGTGCCAGTAAGGAAGATAATAACCATAATTAGCTTGTACTGATAGCAGTTTTCCATATTCATTGGATTTGACAATATCTCTTAATTCTCTGATTCTTTCGTTTAATCTTAATTGATACCCAACCATAAGAGTCAATTTCGCTTTCTCGTAATCATCTACGAGCTTTTCCAACCCTTCAAGTTTATCACTAATCGGTTTCTCAACGAAACAGTGATAACCATGTTCGAGACATTCCTTCATAAAGGAGTAGTGGTAATTAGGAGGCATCGCCAAAACCCAAGCGTCCATACGAATATGCTCTGAGCGAAAATCAGATGTCTTGATATTGAACTCTTTTAGAGTTCTTTCAAGTAATGGTAAATCCTTATCATAAGCATATACTTCCACTCCTAATTTAAGAAGGTTGGAAATGTGTCTACGA
>ERZ1292632.2145-Hain-H43-01um-R2-2145-length-17154-cov-5_pt1 | contig 17154 bp, 22 predicted proteins | sample MGYA00564407_ERZ1292632 | MGnify/ENA primary metagenome ERZ1292632 (study PRJEB36523, sample SAMEA6512637) | groundwater metagenome | collected 2019-01-08 | study: AquaDiva: Metagenomics assemblies of 32 groundwater samples | reverse complement strand
ATGCCCGCTTTCCGTGCCTTCCAAAAAGCTAAACCGACAGAATTACGGGCACGGCAGACAGCAATAGTTAAGGAAATTCAACGCCAGTATGAAAGGGGTGAGTTCCCTTTCTCTGAGCTTTCGCAGAAGGAGGCAGCAGCTCTTAAGGAATTCGGTGGGCTTAAAGAACAATATGCTTTGACCCCGTTGAAATTGGCAGAGAGACAAACCAAGAACATTGAAGATATAGAAAATGCTATCGCTAATGGTAAGTATGATGAGAGGGTAGGGAAAGGTTTAATCACTCGCATTAAGAATAGTCCTGCTTATAAGGCAGTTCAATTTACTAATGTTGAGGGAAAAGAATTAAATGATATGCTGTTGAGTGCTTCGGAAAATGGTCTAGCTAGTTTTGAAACACGACAGGCTTTTACTGATTTTATTTTCAGGGGTGTCTTACCTGAAGCACATAATCTGAGGGATTGGGCTAATGTATTCGGTAGGGATTTTGCCAATGCTGTAGGGAAATTGGATAGAAGCCGAGCCAATACAGTGATTGATACTATCGGTATTGGTAAATCGCTAATTTCCTCAATGGACTTATCAGCTACACTACGGCAGGGGCTTATTTTGGGTTTGCTTCATCCTACTAAAGTTCCAGTCTGGTTTGGTCGCCAGGTAAAAGCGTTCCTTTCGGAGAAGTGGGCATTGGAGATAGATGATGCTATGCGGGCTAATCCCGTCTTTCGGAAATGGGAGGCAAGGGGGGCTTATTTTGCCCCAATTACAGAAGTTACTGCTCGCACTGCTGAAGAGGCATTTCCTTCCCGTTTTGCGGAGCGCATCCCAGGTATTCGGCGCTCTGGTCGTGCTTTCAATACCTATCTTAATCAAGCTCGGTTAGCGACTTTAGAGCAAGCTGAGGCAGCAATGATGGCTCAGGGGGCAACAGAAGCTCAGGTCAAGCTATTTGCTGAGTTTGTCAACAGTGCCTCTGGGCGGGGTTCAGTTCCTTTCTCCCTGGAGAAATATATGCCTGCTCTAAATGCGGTGCTTTTTTCCCCCCGACTGCAGTTGGCTACTCTTCAGATGCCCAGACAGATAGGCAGGATGTTAATATCAGATAATCCCTATATGCGTAAAGAAGGGGCAAAAGCATTACTAACCTTTGTGGGTGGTGGAGCATCTCTACTTGGCTTACTTCATCTATCGGGTATCTCTAAAGTAGAGATTGACCCTCGCTCTGGGGACTTTGGGAAGATTGTAATTGGTGATAAGAAGACAGGCACTAGATTAGATATATGGCGAGGTTATGTTCAGTATATTCGTTTTGCTGCCCAACTATTAAGCGGGGAAAGAAAGTCAGCTTATGGGAATATGAATAAAGCGGAGCGCTCCGAGATTGCTGGGCGATTTTTACAATCAAAAACCTCGCCTGTTGTTGGTTTATTAGCCGATATATTAAAGGGTGAAGACTATCAAGGTGCTCCAATTTTTAACGATACTACGGGTTTCAGTAAGGTAGCCAGTCAGCGAATTATCCCTTTGGCTGTTCAGGATATAATTGATGCTATGGAGATGAATGGTATCAACGGCGTATGGACAGCAGCACCTGCGATGTTGGGTATTGGTGTCCTAACCAATGTTAATGATTTAGTTAAGGTAAAAGAAAAGATTGCTAATGAGATGGGCTATAAGTCGTGGGATGATATTGACCCCAAGACGCAACGACAAATAGAGAATCGTAATGCTGAGCTTCAGGCAGCTACGATTGCTTTTGATAGACAGGTTATGGGCACGGCTTGGGGGGATTGGCAATTAGCAGGTAAGACTATTGATGATGTCTTCGGGCAGAATGTAGAAAATGCCGTAGCTAAATATCGTCAAGATGGTAATGGTGTAGATTTTAGAAAGAAAGTATCCGATGCCTGGACAGCTAGGCGGGGTGGCTATGATGTTCGGGAACAGGAAGCTCGCTTTGAGGATATTGTTAAAAGATTTAAGACTCAAGATATACTAGAAGCGATGGTCAATCTAGGGCCAGAACAGTTAGCTATTAAACTGTATAATGATGCTCTTTATGGAGATGATATGTATGATGAGTTTGGTGAGTATCGTTTTGATGAAGCCAATCTCCGTAAAGAGCAATTAAGGCAGCAACTTGGCGATGAGATGTTTCAGTATGTAGAGGATTATCAGGGTATGAAGTTTGACGACCTACCCCCAGAATTCCAAGAACTCCAGCAAGCTAAACAGGTTATGAAACCCTACTGGGCAGTAAGAGATACAGTAGCTAGACTATTCGGACAGCGCTTTGCTGACAGCCCTGCTGGGCAACGGCTTATTACCAAGCGCAGGGGGCGAATGCGATTACAAAATCCAGCTCTAGCAAAAGCCTATGAAACCTTTTACACGCAACCGTAGTCCATCACTTGACACGGTGTGATATACTAAAAGATAAGGAGAAGTAATATGGTTGAAGAATCCAAAGAAACGCCAATTGAGACCCCTAGTGCGGAAAAACCTACTCCGCAGGTAGATGTTCAAGCGGTGCTTCAAGAAAAGGCAAGGTTGGAAACTGAACTAGCTCAGGCAATAAAGGGGTTGAGTTCGGCACACCAGACTGTGCAACAGAGGGATAGGGAGCTAAAGAAGTATCAGGCGATTGACCAAGACTTGGCTGAACTCAAAGAGATGGTAGCACTGGGAATGAGCAATCGTTCCTCCGATGGTATTTCTGATGATGGTGCTAGTGTGCTAAAGTCATTGGAACAGAAGCACCGGACACGGAGGGAAGAGGCAAGCCGTCAGGAGATGGAAGCAGGCAGATTATCTTATAATGCTAGAGCAGACGCTATCTGGGCACGAGCCCAAACAGCTATTACTGACCCCGATGTATTGGAAGATATTAAAGACTTATTGTCCAATAGTCTGGCGGGAATGGCTGAGAGGCAAGTTGCCAAAGCAGAAAAGGCAATTAAGGCTGCTCCAAAGCAATCAGACGCTGACCATCAAAAAGAGATTGAAGAGGCAGCCCGCAGGATACTGGAGGAAAGTGGTCAATTAACGAAGACTGGAGTTAGTCAGGCAGGCAGTTCAAAGGGCAAGGTCTGGACTACCTCAGAAATCGCAGCAATGGATACTCAAACCTATATCCAAACCTTCCCCAATGGGGGCGCCGATATTATGAGACTTATGTCTGAAGGGAAAGTTCAAGATAAATAACGAATTGAAGGCAGTGTGTGCGATAGCCTTAAAAAGGAGAATATAAGCTATGGCGACTGATGCTGCCGTCATCACTACTGCTAATGTTCAAAACTGGATACCTCGCGTCTGGTCGAAGGATGTCTTGGTTTTTGTAGAAAAACTGTTGGTAACTGGGGCACTGGTTGACCGTTCCTATGAGGCTTTTGCTAGAGGCGGGGGCGATGTTATTGTTGTCCCCCATTTGGCAGAACTCGCAGCGAATGTAGTCAATACCTCAAAGGATATGACCCTCTATAATGCCGTCCAGAATGTTACCAACATCAGTATCAATAAGAAATACGATATTGGTATTCTGGTGGACGACATTAACCAACTGCAAACCAATCCCAAATACTATGAAAAGGTCAGGAGCAAGCTGGCTTATGGATTGGCGAAGCAGATAGACATCAATACGAATGTCCTGTTCCGTGATTTCGACAATACTTCGGGAATAGTCAATGTGGCGCTGACTGAAGATACCGTTATTGAGGCTTACACCAATCTTAACCTCAATGATGCCCCAGACAGTGGGCGTGCCTGGGAGTTTGACCCGGAGTCCATTCAAGACTTGTTGAAATTAGATTATTTTATTAGAATGGACTATGTGCCTGGGAGTGTTGTTGCCTCTGGGTTCGTTGGACGCCAGATTATGGGTTCACCGGTCTATATGACCACTAACCTTGATACCTATGCTGGTGGGCCCCACGCTGCTGCTTACTTCCACCGAGAGGCTTTGGCGCTGGTAATACAACTTGATAAGCCAGTTGAAGTCTTCCGTGTGCCGCTACAACATGCTGATGGTATATCTGGGCTAGTGGTGTTCGGTATTCAAGAAATGCGAGGCACCTGGGGTAATCTTATCAATACCAGGTCATAATCTAAGGAGGGGGTGGGTTTTTGCCCACCCCCTCCAAAGAGGAGAGTGTGTGTGTCAGAGCCGATAGACCTTCTTATTACCATTTGCTCTCATCGTGTTATTTCTGCGCCAACAGTTATTAGCTTGGACAAGCTACGCCATAATTTCCCTATCAACTGGGGATTAGTCATTCATCAAGGGGATGCCCTTATCAGCCGTGCCCGTAGTATGGCGTGCTCTCACTTTCTGGACAATGTTAAAATCCCCTTTATGCTTTTTGTTGATGATGACATTCTCTTTGACCCTCCTGATGTTCAGCGTATCTACAATTCACTAATCAATGGCTATGATGTTATTGGTGGTATCTATCCTGTTCGGGGGGCTTATCAACTAGCCTCTTATGGATGGGGTGGGCAGTTGCCTGTAGATGATGAGATACGGGAAGTAGAGTTCCTTGCCACAGGGTTTATGGGTATATCTCGCAGGATACTGGAGAAGATACGGGATGACCTATCCCTGCCGATACTCAATCCTAATGATTGGTCTAAATGCTATCCCTTCTTTGAAGCCAGACGCACTATGTCTGAAGAGCGGATGCGTGGTGGCGACCCAATCTATATCAGTGAAGATTGGGATTTTGCACAGAAAGTTCGTCAAGTAGGGGCTAAGGTCTATGCTGACTGCGGGGTTCAAGTAGGGCATCTCAGGGAGCAGATGTATCTACCCCGACATGTGCTTGAGGTTCAAGGGCAACAGCAAGCTGAAGCCAGACTTCTTGGCTCAGTAAAGAGGCAGCAAGAGTTAAGTTTATCGTTAGATACTGATTTAAGCGAGTTTCTTAAAGAGCCACTAGCTGAAGTTCAACAGATGCTGGGCAAGAAAGCTCAATTAGCGTTAGCCTCTATGTGGCGGGAGAAAACGGGGACTACTTTAGAGTTTTATCAGAATAATAAACCCTATCTCTATGACTTGGCAGCGTTTAACCGACTTCCGAGTTATTATCAGGACAGGCTAAACGGCTTGTTGAATATCTCTGGGCAGAAGATTTTAGATATAGGTTGCGGATTAGGCACGGCAGTCTTTATGCTGGCAGGGCAGGAGAATAATGCCCTCGGTTGGGATATTAACCGCCTATGTATTGACTTTTGTTTGTTTAAGAAGCAAAAGTATCAGCTTAAAGGTGAGTTCACTGCTGACCAGCCTGATTATAGCCAGTTTGATATTATTACAGCGATTGACCTCTTGGAACACATTGAGGACTTACCTGGCTTCCTGCGCGAACTCGGTTCGTCAATGAGGTCAGGGGCAAGGCTATATCATGTTGATTATTTTCCTAAAGACAATGTCTGGCCGATGCACTTTGAAGAACACGAAGAGCATCTTGAAGAGTGGCTAAAGTCTGCTGGTTTCGCTATATGGGATAAGCGATGGTCAATTCGGCTTTAATATTAGGAGGAGAAATAAATGGCTGAAGAACAGAAAACTGATGAGATAAAGCAAGTTCCGCTAGATATTATTATGGCAACTCATAATCACTGGCAACTTACGGTGAATTGTTTAGATGCCCTTTACCGCAATACTAACCCGCCATTTAACCTAACCGTGGTTGATGACTCCGCTGAACCTAACGACCTTACAATGACAATACTGGAGTGGTTCAAGAAGGAGAAGGGGAGTATCAATATCATCCACTCTGAAGTTCCCTATACTCACTGTAATCAGATTATAAACATTGGGCTACAGAACACGCAGTCGCCGATAGTATGTTATATCGGCAATAATGTTAGGGTTGAGCCCAATTGGTTGGACGATGCTATTTCAATGATGGTGGGTTCAGATAAGATTGGTATTATGGGGTTCAAACTGCTATTCCCTACTGGAGTAATTGAGCACGCTGGAATAGTCTATCAGGCTGGGATGCCTTATCATGTCAATATCGGTGTTGGTGATGCTCCCAGTCGTCATACCCAAGTCAAGGAAGTGCCCGCCGTTGGCTTTGCTCTAGTGCTTTTTCGTAGGGAGGTTTTCCCACAGGGATTAGATACTACAACCTATCTTGGCTGGCGGGGTTTTGATGATATTGATGCTTGTTTGGATGCAGGTCAGCGAGGTTGGAAGGTAGTCTATTGTGGTGTGGGCTCAGCCTATCACGAGGCGGGGCGAACTAGCCGAGAGAACCCCAATTACGGAAGAGAAACCGAAATAAACCGCCAGACTTTTGTTAGAAAGTGGGGAGGCAAAGCGGGACAATGAAGGTTGTTCTGATAGCCTACGATGCGGGTAATCTTATCAACTATTTCCCAATGGGATTAGCCTATGTTGCTAGTAAGATGAGACAGGAGGGTTATGAGGTAACAATCTGCCCGATGGATAAATACCATCTTACTGATAAGCAACTGCGAGATTACCTGCTCAGGAGCAAGGCGGATATTGTAGGGACTGGAATGTGTGCTGGTTACTGGCAATATGCTCAACTGAAAAAGATTGTTAGTGTGGTCGACTCACTAGAGCCGAAGCCATTACTCTATCTGGGCGGTCATCTGGTAGCACCAGCTATTGACTACTTCAAGAAGCTCACTGGGGCGGATTATATCTGCCCAGGGGAATATGATTACACTGATGATTTAGATAGCCTGCCTGAGCCTGCTTGGGACTTATTTGATATAGACTTTTATTCACTTATTAGATTACCTCATTCTGATTATAAAGACCGGTGCTTCCCCGTGCTATCGGGGAGAGGCTGTCCCTTTCACTGCTCGTTTTGCTATCGGATGAACGATGGTTATCGGGCAAGGTCGGTAGCCAGTATTATTGAGGAAGTAACCTATCTTAAAGACCACTACCATATTACCTACATTGACTTTGCTGATGAGTTGCTGATGACTAATTTTAAGCGTCCTGTGGAGATAGCGGAAGCGATGAAGCCTCTTAACTTGAAATGGATGTGTAATGGCAGGTTAAACTATGCTCGCCCTGATGTGCTAGAAGCAATGAAGGAAGCGGGTTGTGTCTTTATCAACTATGGTATTGAGGCAATGGATGATGAGGTTCTGAAGCAGATGCACAAAAATCTTACTGTAGCCCAGATTACCGAAGGGGTTGAGAACACTCTGGCGGAGGGTATTTCGCCTGGGCTAAATATCATCTGGGGCAATATCGGTGATACAGTGGAGACACTGTCCAAGGCAGTTGACTTTCTTCTAAAGTTTGATGACCACACTCAACTACGGACAATCCGTCCCGTAACGCCTTACCCTGGTTCGGAGCTATATGATTTGGCGGTGAAAGAAGGGCACATCAAAGATGTTGCCGATTTCTATGAGAACCTCCATAAGAATAGCGACTTGGCTAGTGTCCAGTGGACTGGTCTATCTAATACTGCCTTCCACACTGCTCTAAAAGAAGCTAACCTCCGCTTGCTTTGTAGCTTTTACGATACATTATGGAGGCAAACTGGAATGGCTGCTATAAAACTTTATGAGACTGAAAATATTTCTTTTAGGGGGTTTCGGACAATATGAATAATCCGTTTATCATCGGAGAGGTCGGCATCAATGCCAATGGAAGTTTGGACATTGCCAAACAGCTTATTGCGGTAGCGAAGGAGGCGGGAGCTGATGCGGTAAAGTTTCAGAAGAGAACTATTGAGCTATGCTACACCCCTGAGTTTCTAGCGTTGCCCAGAGAAAGCCCGTGGGGCAAAACACAACGAGACCAGAAGGAAGGGCTGGAGTTTAGCTTTGAGGAATATGGGGAGATTGACCGCTACTGCCGTGAGCTAGGCATTGACTGGTTCGCTTCAGCCTGGGACTTACCCAGCCAGCATTTTCTCAAAAGGTTCAACCTTAAATACAACAAGATAGCCTCACCGATGATAACCAATGAGGCACTACTAAAAAAGGTGGCTCAAGAGAGGAAGCCGACTTTTATTTCTACTGGTTTAGGGAAAGGATTAAATGAAGCGGTTGCAATCTTCCGCCAACATAATTGCCCGTTCACCATAATGCACACTGTGGCGGGAAAGAAGACAGACTTGATGTATTTTGACCGCTACTTAACCTATGATAATGAAGTCCGATTGAGCGAAATAAAGAGATTAAAGGATGCTTATAATGTGCCTGTGGGCTTTAGCTGTCATAGTTACAGCCTGCTGGTGCCAGTGTTGGCGGTAGCTATGGGGGCCGAGGCTTTGGAAGTCCATATCTGTTTGGATAGGGCTTCTTACGGAACTGATATGGTATGTTCTTTTGAGCCAGAAGGATTAAGGCGGATTGTGCGAGATGCTAGAAGGGTAAGGGAGATACTGAAATGATAATTGGCTTAATCCCTGCCAGAAGCGGGAGCAAAAGAGTTAAGGATAAGAATATCCGCCCTCTAGGGGGTTATCCTTTAATGGCGTGGTCTATTGCTGCTGCCAGGATACTGCTGATACCTGTTTATGTCTCAAGCGAGAATGAGGAATATCTACGGATAGCACGGCATTATGGGGCTATCTCGCATTTAAGGTCGCCAGAAGCAGCCAGCGATACCGCTAAAGACGAAGCAGTAATAGATGATTTTACGGGAAAGGCCAGGTGTGCCAGAATAATGTTTCTTCGTCCCACAACTCCACTCCGAGACCCAGTGTTCTTATCCCAGATGGTATCTTTACCCAGTGAGTTCCATTGGGTTAGTCTTACTAAAATGAGGGATGGGGATTTTTACAGGAATACGGGTTTTTGTGAAATATTTAATTCTGATGCTTTTGGTAAGAACAAGGCAGGTGTTATTCAAGAAAATGAAGTTGGTGAAATAGATACAGAAGATGATTTTGATTATATTGAGTGGAGGTTGAGCGAATATGGTAGTCCTGTCTACGATTACCTTAAATCCCATTTCCCAATCCTTAGTTCAGTATGAACCGCTCAGTTCGCAGCACGAAGTGCCTGTTGTCTGGCATCGGGCTAAAGGATATTATGTCTGGGATACAGAGTGGAGAAGATATCTTGATTTTACCTCTGGTATCTTCGTGGCTAATACGGGGCATAACCCCCCAGAAGTAGTTAGGGCAATCCGTGAGCAAAGCCGTAGGCTGCTGCACTCTTATGCCTTCCCCAATGAGCCGAGAATGGCTTTAGAAAAGAAACTAACCGAAATGACAGGTATGGATAAAGTGTTTTTATGCTCCACTGGAGCGGAAGCGATTGAGGCTACGCTACGAATAATGAAGGCATATAGACCTGTGGGGGTAATAATCAGCTTGTATGGTTCTAATCACGGCAGAACTCAAGGAGCACGCTATCTGACAGCAGGGGCTTTGGATTATAAGTTTTTACCATCAGATGGCGTTAAACCCAAGCGGGTTTCTGGCATAATCCTTGAGACCTATTTTGGCTGGAACGCTCAATTCCACCCTGTTAAGTGGGTTCAGGAATGGTGTCATTGGGCGCAAGCCAATGATATTCCTGTCTGCTTTGACGAGATACAGTCTGGCTTTGGTAGAACAGGCAAGCTCTTTGGCTATGAATACTATGGAGTTAAACCTGACTTAATCTGTGTTGGCAAGGCACTCGGTGGTGGCTTGCCTATCTCGGCAGTTATTGGTCGGGCTGATTTATTAGATAAGCCTTATGATTTAAGCTCAACGCATACGGGTAATCCTGTCTGTTGTGCTGCTGCACTGGCTAACTTATCGGTTCTGGAGAGAGGAGAGTTAGTCCAACAGGCTTTTTATACTGGAGAACACATAGAATCATTCCTGCGCAGTTTATTCTCCGAATATAAAGTTAATGGCAAAGGAATGGTCTGGGCAATAGACCTGGAGGATAAGGATTTAGCCAATAAGGTGGTTGACCTCTGTGCCGATAAAGGGCTATTACTGGTCAAGACAAATCGGGGGACAATCAAGATTGGCGCTCCCTTAATAACTCCACTGCGTTTAATGAAGCAAGGTATCTCTATTATCAGGCAGGCGTTAGAGGAGGTAAAATGAAAAGTATTACAACATTAGAAGAAGCCCAAAGCCTAGAGGAAAGGACGCAGTTCTCCTTTATCGATGCCGATGGGAAAAGAACTGTAATTCCCACTTTTCGGGATATAGTGGCTGTTTCTTTAGAAGAGAATACTATACTGACGTTTTTTGATAAAGATGGGCGGGAAATGGGCATTGGATATGATGTTTATGGGGCTTATAAATACGTATTATAATGAGGTGGACAAGTGCGTTTGATACTGAAGTCTAAAATACACCGGGCTACTATTACTGTGACTAATCTGGACATGATGGTAGTATCACGATAGATAGAGACTTAATGAAGGCTACTGATATTCTACCCTATGAAAAGGTGGAGGTTATGAATGTCAACACGGGGGCTAGGTTTGAGACATATTGGGATTGTGTGCCAGAATATAGACAAGATGGCTGCGTTCTATACTAGCTTTGGCTTTATCGTTGTCTATGATGCTACAGAAAAGGTCAGGGTTATGAAAATACAAGACCCTGATAATAAAGGTAATCCACTTATAGAATTACTGCAATATGAAACAATGGGTGAAAGCACCTTGAGGCAGAGAGGTATTAGCCATATCGCCTTTACGGAAGACCCTGAAGGAAATGCGATTGAAATTGTGAAGGAGGCTCAAAATGCCCTGGATGAATGAGGATATTGAAAAACTGTTTAAGAAGCTAGATAGGCTGATTGAACTCCTTACGCCTATAGAGATAACAGTAGAAGACACGCTACCTGTGGTTAAGAAGAAGATGGGCAGACCCAAAGGGAGTAAAAACAAACATGTTAAGCGGACTAGCAAATCTTAATCTGGAATTAACCTCGCGCTGCTCTAAAAAATGTGCCATGTGCGGTCGCCGACAGATAGAACGGGATTATCCTCAATTAGCTAACTGGGGTGATATGGACTTTGATTTGGTAGTTAATATCGCCAACCAGCTACCTCCCGGCATTGTTGTCCAGTTTCACGACAATGGTGAGCCACTACTCTATGAAAACTTTGGGCTGGCTGTCAGTAGATTCTATCGCCAAATCAGATGTTTAGACACTAATGGTAAGCTCCTTATGGAGAAGGCAGCTGAGATTATTGGCAATCTTGATACTATTACACTATCTACCTTTGAAGGTGATTACGAAGCTGAAGAGCAATATGATATTCTGCTTCGGTTTTTGGAAAAGAAGGGGGATAGAAAGCCGAGAGTAGTGGCTCGCTGTCTTGGATTAGTTGACACAGAGCGATACCGCAGATTAGGGCTGTTGGTGGCTACCAGAGTGTTTCATTCGCCGAAGGGGAGCTTCAATTATACTCAACCAGTAACAATACCTGAAATCGGTATCTGCCTGGAAGCGTTACATCATTTGACAATTAAGCGTGATGGGAAAGTAACTATGTGTGTTAGGTTTAACCCTGAAGGCTGGCAGGTTATTGGAGATGCTAGGGAAGACACACTGGATGCTATCTGGAATGGGGGACTGCGCCAGCAATATCTAGCTCGGCATATTGCGGGAAAACGAAATGAGGATATGCCTTTATGTGCCACTTGTCATTATTGGGGATGTCCTGTGCCAATGAGACACTTATGGGGCAACTAGAAAACCTGAAAGCGGTGATTAAGGGGAGACCTGTGGCTATCTTGCTTCCAGGCCCGTCCATTCAGCAACTGGAAGATAGAATTGAAGAAATCAAGACTCTTGACCTGTGCTATGCTTCGGTCAATGACTTCGGGGTTATGGAAAGCCAAATTCTTGGTAAGATAGGGAAGCGCTGTGAATTGGTGCTGTGTGCAGCTAAGGAATGTGGTGTGCCTAATCTAAAACATCAGGACTATCTTCAACGCCCAGAGCTAAACATTTTCTTTACTGAGGAGAAGTCCTTTCACGCAGAGCTGAAGCGCTATAAGCGAAACTTCGGTAATCGGCTATTTTTCTTTACGACTGATGTCTTATATGCCTCATTACTCTGCCCCAGCACCGAACAGCCATTCCACTTTTTTGCGCAGGCATCCTTTGTTGCCCTGACCTGTTTAGCCTTAGCTGGGGGGGCTGATACCATAATCTATTTTGGGGCTGATGGCGGTAGCCGAGAGCTAGTCAATAAAGGTAATCAAGATGCCCCACTTTACTATAAAGGATGGAAGTCAGACTCGGCATTCCGATTAGGCTATGATACTGGGGTGGTTAATATGACGGCAGGCAGAATAGTGTATCAGGCAGCCAATACCTATCAGAGAGAGAAGTATCGGATTATTAACTGCTCCAGGGAGACTTTTTATGCCCCGTTCCCGATAGCCAACTACGATAAATGCTTTGAGTTGCTAAAGCAGGACTATGGGAAAGTATCTTGAGGTAGAATATCCAACTATCAATGAGCACTATGTGGCTTTACTAGCCAGCTATTTGCGGCAACATTATTTTAAGGGGAAGGGATTTCTGCTGGATATTGGTGCGGGCACAGGTCATTATGTTCGTGCTTTTAGGGGTTTAGGCTTAATAACACACGGCGTTGACCGAGAGCGTAACTTTGAGTCCGATGCATTGCCTTTTAGTGCTCAGACTTTTAACTATGTCTTTAGTAAATCCACGCTAGAGCATATAGCCAATACCCAACATATACTAGCCGAGACTAAACGGGTTCTAGTTGATGGAGGCATCGCCTTGTTTCTTGTCCCCGACTGGAATAGCCAATGGCGCTGTTTCTATGATGACTCAACTCACATCAAGCCCTTTACCAGAAGAGGACTGGAACAGGCATTTCAGTTGGCGGGCTTCAGTGAGGTTAAGTGTTCCTATTTCTATCAGCTACCTTTCTTGTGGAAGCGCCCCTATCTTGGCTGGATACCTCGTTTGGTAGCGTTGCTTCCCGATAGGTTTAAGTATTGGAAGGGGAAGCAGGTCAAACTGGTGCGGTTCAGTAAGGAGAAGATGCTACTCTTGAGTGCAGTTAAATGGAAGGCTTGACAAAGGAAGAGGATTGTGGTAGCTTTACAATTAAGAAGCGAAGATAGTGTGTGTTCTTCGGAGCGATACTGGTCTTCGCTTTTTAATTTTAGGGCGTGGCGGATGTGGCAGGGCATCCCGTTCTCTAACGCCCACTAAAAAACAGGGAGGGTAATATGCCACAGCAAGAAAAAATCACCCGCAAACTTGACCTAGATAAGCGTGCCGAAATTAGAGGGGTGCGCATCCTGAACAAGACCGCCAACTACAGTGTTGACCGATATGTTGACTCAGGGTCTTATATCGGGGCTAACAACAGCAGCCAGATTATCTACCTAAACCTTCCTCCAGTAAATGCCGTCAATGGACACTATTGGAACTTATTTGCGATGAACTCTGGTAAGTTCCAAGTGGTAGGTGATACCAATGCTATCGTTGACGACTACGGAGTTGCCCGGCAAGCCATCAACTTTGGTAATGGCAAAGAGGGAGAAGGCTGCCGTATCGTCTCTGATGGCACTAAATACTGGGTGGTTGGTCTTAATCCTCTGGGTAGTTCTATTCAGGCTAATGTTTCATATCAAGATGGCTAAAGTGGAGTGTGTGTATGCCAATATATCCGTTTGTGTGTGAGCAGTGCCAGGAGACTACCGAGCAGTTTCTGCGTTCATTAGATGCTGAGAAGATAACTGCCTGCCCTATCTGTGGTGGGACAGTTCGTCAACTCTTCCAGCCAGCATTACTGCTATGGCGCACTAGCAGTGGTAAAAACACCATTTCGTTTGACTTGCGCCGTAAGTTCACACAGCCACACAAGAGTTTTGATGCCCCGAAGGGAACTTATTATTCATTTCCTAATAAGGAGGTAGAGGCGTGACGGTCTATGGCGAGTGGCGAACAGGGTTTCTCAATAATTCAGTAAGCAATACGCTTTCCAACATTGTTGACTTGGGCAGGGACTACGATTTTCTTAATGTTATCTTGCCCGCCTTAACCAATACCCAGATTGCCTGTCAGGTCGCTGCCCCCAGCAATACTGATACCTTTGTTACTCTGGGGGATGGGGTCAATGTTGATTGGACAACAGGAAACCGAGCCAGCGTGCTGGTTATTGGCGGTTGGCAGTTCCTAAGGCTACTAACTACTGATGCGCAGGTAGCTAACCGCAGTTACAAGATACGGGGATTCCGCTATTAGGAGGTGTGAGCGATGCCGTTTAAGCCCTCACTAGAGGCTTCAGGAGTTGAGCCAGCGATAGAACTTTGGGGCAAGGCAGGTGTCCTTTATTTAGCCCAATTACTCAATCGGGGTTATACGAAGTATCTCCCGACAAACGCAGGCTGGGCAGAAGTCCTTGCTGGCTCAGGGAGCACCGTTCAACGACCCGCTGAGATACAGCTAATCACGGGGGCAACTGCCTCTAGCCAGTCCATGGCTCGTGGTGATGCTTCGTATGCGCTATCTCGTGGGGCAACCAGTGCTAGTTATATCAACTGGGATAGGGAACTTTGGTTCTTTGCCCAAGTTTTTAGAACAGCAAATGGAGATGCCCAGACCACTGGGCGAGTTCAGCTAAAACAGGCTCTTACTGAGGGAGCGCTAGGGGCTAAAGGGATTGGATTTCGCTTGGATAACTTAACTCTAGTTGGGGAAAGCTACGGCACGGCTCTAGCCTCAACTGGCTCTTTTGCCCTCACTGCTGATTTAACATATACAATCGCTTTTCGGCTTATTCCTGCGGTTAGTATTGAGTGGTTTTATGGCAGAAGTTTTCCTCTAACCAGTCTAGGTAAGACGACAACCGCTGCCGACATTCCAACAGGTGAAGGCACGGCTCAAGGCTTTTTGGCTCTATCCTTGCTAAATGGCACTACAGCAGCAGCCCGTGCCGCTTATGTTTCTGACATCTGGATTTGGCAAGCATAAATGCCAGTCTCTGGTATAAAAGTTAGGAGGGGAAGTAATAAAATGCCAACTTATACTTTTGAAGAAGCGGCGCTTACCTGTGTTGCTTTAGAGCAGGAATTGGGGTTAAACCGAGGGGATATTACCGAGCTGGTTATTTACCCAGAGGGGGCAGTGGTTATTGAAACGAGTAAAGCACTCACCGCTGCCAAGCAAACCAGCTTAAAGGCATCTTTAGCCAAGCGGGGCTTACCGAGAGGACAAAGACCAATAGGTCAATAGATAACCAGGCATCTCGTTCTCATCCAGCGAGGTGCGCCTCCTTTTTGTAAGGTGGTGGGGGCTTCATTCTCCCCCCACCACCGTTACCGCAATCTCGCTGGGGAGGACTTTAAGATAAGAGGAAGATATGGGGACGACAACAGCGCTAACTTTAGTTGACCGTCTATCGCAGAGTGTTGGCGATTATATTGCTGAGGTAGTTACCACCAATGTAGCTGCCAATGCCTACATCGTATCAACTCACCTGAATAAGTGGGATGGTGGCAATGATAATAGCTTTAAGGATTGGTGGGTTTATATCGCCAGCCAGAACAACAACGACAAGGAACGCCGTGTTCGCACTTATGCTGCCAGCAATGCTACCGCTAATGTCTTTGGGGGCAATCTATCTGCTGATACCAATGTCGCCGATATTAGGCTGGGGCGATACAGCTACGCTGATAAACTCCGCTCTATCAATGAGGCTATCAGGGAGACCTTCCCCGTTCTCTATCGTCCTATTGTTGATACTAGTATTAGGTCAGCCACTAATACTTACGAATATAACCTACCCACTAATCTGGCACTTGGTGAAGTTGATAAGATATTATGGGAAGACGAGGGAACAACCAATGCCATTGCCCTGCAGTTTTGGAGCTTAATTTATGGCTGGCGGATATTAGATGATGGTAGCCAGAAGAAGTTTCGCCTCCCGTTTAACCCAACTAACGCTATTACCTTTCGGTTAGAGGGTATTGCCCCGTTCTCTACACTCTCTGGGCCCGCTAATTCCATCGAGACCAGTGAGGAGAGGGAGCTGTCCTTGCTCACGGCTTACGCCAAATACAAGCTCTACCAGAGATTTGAGCAACCAGTAGCTATGCTAGATACTAAACGCTACCAAACTCAGTCTATGCAAGCCTATGGCGAATATATCAGGCTAAAAATGACGGCTCGAAAACCAAGACCAACCGCAACATTACATCTAGGAGGAGTGTGAAGTGAAACACGAAAGTAAGGCGCATCATCTTAAAGAGGCTAGGGAAGCTAAAAGCCCAGCCGAAAGGAAGCACCATCTAGCGTTAGCGAGGAAGGCAAAGAAAAAGTGAGAATAGCAACTTATGAAAAAGATGAAGGACATCAATAAGAAGTTTCATAATATGGTTCAACCATTAAAGGTAGAAAAACCAGACGGAACCGACTACGAGTTTATCCCTCCGAGTGGGCAGTTCTGGCAGAGTTTATCAAGCAACGAAAAAGATACCCTGCGCCAACTTCTTAAAGAGGAGGGGCAGGATATGGAAGACTTTTTGCACGAGATGCGAAAAATGCTGCCATTCTCTCCCAGAGGTAAGTGCTAAAATGATAATTTCTGTTGGGCTAGTTCACTTTCGAGTTCACGAATGCGCTTCTGGTAAATCTTTAAGAGAGTGCGGTTTGAATGATTAGAACGAGTAACGAGAGCAAGGTTAGAAAGTCTATTGTCATCTCTAATCCCATTAAGATGGTGCACTATTTCGAACCTATCAAGACAACGCCCAATATGTTGAGCCATAACAAGACGATGTTCAACGATATAATTCTGGTTGCCCCTACGACACATAGACATATAAGGACTATCGGGTGGAATCCAAATATCAATATATCCAAAGCCATTCTTACGTTTGCCTCCCCTCCAATTAGGGTTATCTTTTCCCTTAAATCTCTCATACAACCCACGTGGTTTTCCAAGTTTCCTCACGCACTCACAGGCTACGGCATTGCGTCTATGAATAAGACGAGCGATTGCTTGCATTCCTTTATGTTCATCAAAATAAAGATGTCTGATATATTCCATCTCTTCTGCAGTAATAGGTTTAGCGTTATGCATACTATCTATTATAACATAGCGGATATATTAAATCAAGTATTTTCGATGAGACAGATGTTACCCTTGACACCTAGAGGAAAATAATGGCTGATGAAGTTCTGGAGAAAAGAATA
>ERZ1292632.1800-Hain-H43-01um-R2-1800-length-19558-cov-9_pt1 | contig 17166 bp, 23 predicted proteins | sample MGYA00564407_ERZ1292632 | MGnify/ENA primary metagenome ERZ1292632 (study PRJEB36523, sample SAMEA6512637) | groundwater metagenome | collected 2019-01-08 | study: AquaDiva: Metagenomics assemblies of 32 groundwater samples | reverse complement strand
GCCCGGAGTGCAAGCGCAGGCTGAAGCCTGGAATGCAACCTCCTATTCAGGACGAGCGGGCTGAAAAGATTTTAGCTGAGGCAAAGAAACGGCTTGAGCCGGAAACTAAGGTTCCCGGCGTCCAGATTATAGACTCGAAGCCGGAAGGGTCTTGCGCGGGGACGGCTCGGCCTGTGGAAAAACTTCGCCCGCTGCCCGAAAAGCCGGTTTTCCCCATATCCAGGGATTTGCTCGACTTCCGAAAACAGTATACCCGTGACCCTGCTAGCACGTCTGAGTTTGAGGGCTTTAAGAAAAGAGGATGGTGAGATGAGATGGCTTGATTTCCTGATGTGGCCGGGATGCCCGGGATGCGGGTTCTATCATTCCGACTGCCCGGAGTGTAACCGAGCGACTTGCGCTGAGTGCCACAGAAGGTGGAGAGACTGCCACTGCGGGAGTCTGAAGGGGGAGTTTCCCGATGTTGGCTAAATCCTAAAGGAGACTGGATATGAAAAATAATCGAACCTACGTCGTCCTAGCCCTGTTGTGGGCCGCGCTCATGCTTCTCGCCATCTATAAGAGCGCCCAAGCTGGCTCGTGCTCGTATTCTTCGGTCTGCCCAACTCACGGCATCTCCGCTAGCTTTACCGGCACTACCCGCATGACCGAAGGGGGATGTATCTATGGGAAGTACCGTCATGCAGGGTGCTCGCACTGGTCGCTCTGTTACTGCCCCGGCGAATAGCGTGCACCCGCAGAATACCCCAAAAAAAGATTACCTTGACTTCAATGACGTATGCAATTATACATACCGTCATGGAGTTTCGTTCGGCCTGCCCGATTTGCGGACATGACCACTACTCCGCCGGAAAACTCCGCGTCTGCCCTCGTTGCGGCAGTAAAGATATGGCCGCTGAACCCATGAATAAAATCTCCGCAACCCATCCCGAACGTTCATGGGCGCAGGGGAAGGTCCGTGCATGGAGGCCCGATGTGCGTCAAGTGTGTCACTCCGGGGACTGAAGAATACGCCCGATTTCACGAATACCTCCGACTCCAGCAACTCGATTGGAGCGACGAGACAGTCCTGAAATGCACCTCGAAGATGGTTTCCGCCCTCGATAAGAAGATTTATTCCGATCCCGAATTTAATGCCGATACCGACTTGCTCGTTGACGGGGTTCATGCCAAGGCTAAACGGAAGTGGGTCTCCAATAAGGCCCCAAAAGACCCCCACGAGAAAATCGTCAAGAGTTATTGCAGGCGTCTGGAAAGAGAATATAATCGCCTCCCTGAACCTAAACCTGATTACGTCGATTGGGCGCTCTCCAAACCCTCTACCCGTCAGATGATGGTTCAGCAGATGCTCGCTGATGCCCTCGCCTCGCCTAAACCAGAACAACGTACCCGCGCTCAGGCCCAAGCCCTTGAATACTCCAAGGTCAAGCCCAAAAAAGTTATTGAAAATAGGGAAGAAGTCCCCATGGGCGACCTTCCTAGCTTGATGCGCCAGATTACCCAGATGGCAGGAATCCCCTCGGAAGCCGTTGAAGCCTTCATAGGAACCTATTTTGGGAACAACACTCAATCAAATTAAGCATGCCGTCGATGTCGAACGCTGGAAACGCGACTCCGAAGCCTACTTCCGTGAGTGCCTGAAGATTCAGGATAAGACCGGACTTCTGGTTCCCTTTGAGCCTAACGAGCATCAGACTATCGTTAATGCCGAAATTGCCCGCCAGGAAGCTCTCGGCATCCCGGTACGAATCGTCATCCTCAAAGAACGCCAGTCGGGAAACTCTACCGTCTCCCAGGGACATATCTTCAGAAAGATTCGCTTTAATCCAGCGAACGCCAAGGTCGTGGCCCATGACGTGGATACCACCGAACTACTGTTCAAGATGTGCCGCAGGTTCTACGATAACCTTCCCAAGGAAGAACAGCTTCCCCTGGAGTCCTATCGTCGCAAAGGTCTGGAATTTTCCCCTCCCCACGGCGGAACCATCTCCATCGGTACGGCGGGAACCGACACCACCGGGCGCGGCGGCACGACCATGTACCTCCATTGCTCGGAAGTCGCCTACTACCCCGAAGCCCAAAGCCTCATGGCCTCACTCCTTAATTCCGTGCCTGACGTTCCTGGCTCGCTGGTGATTCTTGAATCAACGGCCAACGGCATGGGCGGGTATTTTCATGACGTATGGCTCAAGGCCAAGGCGGGACAGAGCGCCTTCGTTCCACTGTTTTTCTCTTGGAAAGACTTTAACGAATACTCTTCCCGCATCCCCGACCCCGTAGTCTTTGAGTCCAGCCTGACACCTAAAGAACGGTTTATCAGGACGAAATTTAACTTAACCCTTCAGCAACTCTACTGGAGAAGGAATATCATCCATACGAAATGCAGTGGAGATGAGCAGATGTTCGCTCAGGAATATCCCCTGGATGATGTTGAGGCGTTCATCGTCTCGGGCAGGGGAAGGTTCGACAGGGAAGCGGTATCCAACTGGCCCATTCAGGAACCCCTGTTAGGCTACCTCGAACTCAAAGAGTCCTACTCCGGGAAGATTCGCTCTTTCATCCCCAATAAAGAAGGCTGGATAAGACTCTGGAAACGCCCCCAGCCTGGAAGGGAATACGTTCTCGGAGGCGATGTGGCTGAGGGCATTGAAATTGATGGTGCTCCCGCCAGCGACAGGTACGACTATTCCTGCGCCGATGTATTCGATAAAGATACCGGAGAGCAGGTCTGCCAGATTCATGGCCAGTTCGAGCCGGATGAGTTCGGAAGGCAGGTTGCCATGCTGGGCGAGTGGTATAACTGGGCGTTTCTGGGGATTGAATCGAATAACCACGGCCTCACAACACTCAACGAAATCAAGACGGTGGGTTATCCCGAGAGTAAAATCTTTCATAGAACCCAGACGCCGGACGGGAGCACTTACGGCAACCCGCAGGCGGGATGGAAAACCACCACCGTCACCCGGCCCAACATGATTAACAAGCTGGCGCAAGCGGTGAGAGAGCAATCCCTCATCTTCCGTTCAAGCGAAACCCAGAGCGAGTTTCTTGCCTTCGTCATCAAGGCCAGCGGGAAAATGGAGGCTAATACCGGATTCAAGGACGACCGGGTATTTTCCGCAGGCATCGCCCTGGAAATGATGGAGTGCTATCCGTCCTTGACAGAACAGCCAGATTCGGTTGATGTTGAGGCGAGGCCAAAGTCGTACAGGCCGAGTAAGTATAATTTCTCACGAGTCCAGTAATGTATCCACAAGGCATCCAGCTTAAACTCTCCGAGAAAGACCGCGAAGACCTTCAGGCGCTCATTGAGACTGACTGGAACTCCGACTCCACCGACCTTGATACCCGCGCCTCGGCTTTAAAGGGCTGGGTCCGGCTGTGGCGTGCTGCCTCGGATGTTAACCCCGTCCCGGAGGAAGAAGGCTCAAACTTCACCATTCCTCTGGTGTTGTGGCAGATTCTGAATGCCTCAGCCAAAGAACTCTCCGCCCTGTTTGGCGAAGATACCGATATCATCATCAAGCCTCGTGGCAAGGCGGACGTGAAGAACTCAGAAAAAGTCAAACGCTACATGGAATGGCGGGTTAAGTCCAGCCTTAAGCTGTTCAAAAAATATACAGATTTCGTTCTCCTGAAGCGTATCTTCGGCTCCGCCATCGCTTATCTGGCATGGAAAAGAAAAACCCGCACCGTCAAGGAACTTGAAACCAAGATGGTATCCACGCAAGTTGAAGACCCCGAAACGGGTCTTCCAATGCTGATTGACAAACCCGAAACGCGGCCGGTCGAAAAGGAAGTCGTCGAATTTGAGGGTCTGGACTTTACCGTGGAGAACATTGAAGATTGGGCCGTCCCCAAGTCCGCCAAGTCTCTGGAGTCGGCAAACCACTTCATACGCAGACTGACCCTTTCCGTAGAGGAAATCCTCGACTTGAGGGATTCCGGCAAGGTCGATAAAGACATCGTAGACAAAGACTTCATCGAAGACCTCTACCGGACGGCTGAAACCGACAAGACCGATGATTCGCATCCCGACGTGGGCAAGAAAGCCCGACAGGAAAAAGAAAAACTCTCCGGGCTTAACTCCATGCCTATAGGACGCGAAAACCTTATTGTCGTGCTGAACTGGATAGGTAAATTCCGCCTTTCAGAAGGCGAGAAAAAGGCCGAACGGCCTGAAGAATTAGTGTGTTTCTACATTCCCTCGAAAAACAAGATGGTAGGCGCGGCTCGATTGGTGGACATTTTCCCCGATGGCAGAATACCTTTTGAGAAGTCGGACAACATTCGAGACCCCAATATGTTCTGGGGCATCGGCTATGCGGAGCTTCTTCAATCCATCTCTGACGAGATGAACTGCATTCACAACATCACCACCGACGCGGGACTTCAGGGTGTTGGGCCGATGGGATTTTACAAGCCCATGTCAGGACTTAAGGGGGATAAGTTCCGTTACGAGCCGTGGATGATGGTGCCTGTCAACGACCCCAAGAACGACGTGTACTTCCCGCCTCTTCCTCCTGCCAATATGGCTCCCTACATCGCGCTGATGCCCCAGCTTCTTGCTATGGCTGAACGTCTTACGGGATTAACGGAAACTCAGATGGGCAGACAGTTTTCCGGCCCCAACGCTCCACGAACCTATGGCCAACAGGCTCTTCTTCAGGCGGAGTCGAATACTCGGCTGTTTCTTGATCTTCAGATGGAAAGGGAAACCTTCAGCGCCATTCTCAGGAGAATCTGGGAAGCGGATAAGCGGTGGCTCCCCAAACCTGTATTCTTCCGGGTCGTTGAGGAAGACCTTGAGATGACCCAAGACGACTTTCAGGGTGACTATGATTTTGATATTGGCCCCCCGACTTCGCAGATGAACCGACAGCAGGCCAAGCAGGATTTGATGCAACTCTATGCCCTGGCGTTGCAGAACCCGCTCTCTGCACAGAACCCCGCGATCAATCTGGCTCTTTCGCGGGCCATTCTCGATAAGTTTGGCTATCCGCAGATTTCCATGCTCTTGCCCGACCCCGAACAAATGGCGCCTCCGCAGGCGGCGGAATATGAGAATGCCGTGCTACTTCAGAATGGCGACGTAGACCCACACCCGGCAGACAACCACGTTGAGCACATTGCGAAGCATACGAATCTCAGGGACAGGCTCAAAGCACAGGAAACGCTTTCGCCGGGATTCCTATCGATGATGGGGATGGCGCAAGCGGTGATGAACATTGACTCTCATATCGCTGAACATCAGCAAGCCATGAAGACTCAGGGCGGGTCTATTAATATGATTGGACGCGGAGCACCCACGTCTCCCCAGATGAACGTGGGCAGCGCCAATCCAGCTATGCCGCAGATGCCCCGTCAGGACTTTGGCATGGGGGGATCGAATCCCGCAGGTAATCCTGCACAGGGCCAACTCGCCAGCTTGCTTAATTCTGGAGGGATGAATACCGGATGATTTTCTCCAAGGCGCAGATCGAACAATTCTTCGTCTCTCCCGTCTGGAAAGAGATGGAAGAAAGAATTCAGGTAGAGATTTTGAAAGCGGATATGGGCGTTGAGAATCCCGACCCATTCACGCATGGCGTGGCGGTAGGCGAAAGGCGTATGGCGCGAGTGACCCTGACCTATAAAGACATTCTCCTCGCAGAGGCCGAACAGAAGAATCCCTATGATGACAAGAGACACCTTCGGAAAGACGATGGGAAAAATGAATAAGTCCAAAACCAAAATACATCGCGTGATGTCCGAGTTCAAACAAGGAGAATTGCATAGCGGTTCTCCTGCTGGCCCGAAAGTGAAGTCGCGGGCGCAAGCCGTGGTGATTGCCATGTCAGAAGCTGGCATGAGCCGCAAGAAGATGCGAAAGCATAATCCCGCTCCGCCCTATGGGAAGGCGGGATGCTTCAAGGCAGCAGGCAAGATTGGAATACGTTGATTCCAAAGCTCGCGGTCGCCACCGCGTTACCAAGGCGTAAAAGCAAAAGGAGTCACAATGGCAGACGTAGAACGAGTAGACCCGCCGGAGCCGCCTCCGGTAGAAACGCCACCTGAACCTCCGATTGAGGCAGTAGACAGCGATGGGGTTCCTTTTAAGAACCGTGCGGAAGAATACAGACGCAAGTACGAATCCGAACGGGAACTCAACGACCGTTACATGCGTGAACTTGGACAGAGACAGGCCGCGCCTCCCCCTCCTCAACAGACTGGCGGGGAGTATGAAATCGAAGTGGACGGCCAAAAGCACAAATTCGACCGCGCCTCGGTCGAACTGATTCGCAAACTAGCTCGGGAAGAATCGAATCAGACGGCGCAATCCTTTGTAGGACGAACGCAACTGGCCCAGGAAGTAGCTGACAAGGAAATACGCGCTGAGGCTGAGAAAGTCTACCGGGAAGAAGTTCTCACAAACTCCTGGTACTCTCAATGGAACGACGATGCCAAACAAGCCGTGGCCATCAAGGAAGCCCGTGCACGAGTCCTGCAAAGGAAGCTGGACGCCGCAAACAAAGGTGCCGTTAATCAGTCCCAGTCTCAAGCCGCCCAAGCTCAGGCGCAGGGCGCATCACTTCCCGGCACGGGAGGGGGGAATTACGGCGCAGGGGAACGCGACCGTTACATCAAAGACTTCATGGCCGACCCCGTACATCACAAGTATTTACAGTCCATGTGGAAATTGAAGCCGGACAGCCCTGAAGGTCAGGCGAAGCTAAGACGTGCCGCCGAGAAGGGTTGGGAAGGCTCCAGGATGAGTGAAAGATTCGCTCATGGAGCCGAGATGCAGAAAAGGGGAGGCCAGTAATGGACGAACAGAAACCAAAGAAGCCCAAAGGCTGGGCCGCGCTTACCGAAGACCAAAGGCGTCTTTCGGTTGAGAGGAGAAAGGCAACGATGGCCCGCAAGCGCCAAATTCTAGCCTCTCCTGGTATCGAGGACATCAGGAACGGCCTTGAGCGTAATCCCCATGAAACTCTCGACCGGATGAAATATTCCAAAGACCCTCGGGAGGCGACTATCTGGTCAACTAACCCCGACCTGTCTCCGCTTCACATTCCCAACGAAATCAGGGAGAAGTATCCGGAATTCGAGTTCAAGTGGTGCTCCACCAAGAAAATCGACAAGCGGGGAGGAACCGGCCCGTGGGAAATCTTCAAGGATAAAGTCTTCTCCAAGGATGGCAAAATCAGGCGAGCCGATGACACCATTCTCGCGGTCATGCCTAAAGAGCTTCATGAGAAGACGATTGCTCGCCCCAAGGCAGAGAGGGCGGAGGCCGCGCTTCTGGGGCTTGAAGAGAATCGTATGGAAGAAATGGAGCGCCGCGCCTCCGCTGCCAGGCAGGGTGGAGACGAACATGCCGAAGTCCTACACAACGTCACCATCCACGGAAGGACGGGGGCTACAGGAATTCGTATCGGAAGGCACCAACTGGCCAACCGGTCGGCGCGTCTCAGGTCGCAGTTTGAAAAGCGCATCACCGAGAAGAAGTATTTCGATTTAGGCGGAAGGTAAATGGCCTTTCTTAATAAACAGAAGTGCCGTGGCTGCCAGAGGTTCTATCCTCCCTGCGAACTCGTTACCCGCCTGTGCGGAAGGTGTTGGGATGAGAAACTTTCAACCCTCGCGGAAAGCGTTCAGGAACTAGGAAGTTCCTCCGCCAAGGAGACCTATAAGTGCATGGAATGTGGCAAAGACCTCGGCCCCGGAGCGAGCGGCCATTTGGTCTGGGTCAGAGATGCACAACGCCATGCACTTTTTTGTCTTGACTGTTCTGACAAGAAGTTCTTAACTGATTCTCAGTACAGGGGAACCCCCTTTGGGGCATCCCTGAAATTATACTAGGCGCGTAACACCTGCCCAAGAAGTAACTCAAGGGAACAACCGAAATGGCAAACACTGACAATCCGAAGGGTTTCTGGCCCGTAAGTTCGCTTGATGGAAGCGAGCCTACAGTGCGCATTATGACCAAGCTGGCTGCTTACGGTACGGCAGTCGGGAAGTATGACCCCGTAGTCCATGCCGGAACGCGAAACAACATCAAGCGTGCTGCGGCAGCGACGGCCACTTATGGAATCTCGCTGGCCTACAGCGCAGCCACAACCCTTGCCACTCATCCTGTGGTGCTTCTGACCAACCAGATTATCTGCGATGCTCAGGAAGATGGTACGGCGGGAGTTGACTCCGAGGGCTATAACTGCGCCTTCATCGTGGCAGCGGCAAGCTCGACCACGGGTATCTCGCAGTGCGAGATTGATTCCAGCGAAGTGGCGACCACTTCCACGCTGGACCTGAAACTTTTGCAGGTTGGACCCTATCCCGACAACGATGGGGCATCGGCCAATGCCCGATGGCTCGTTACGTTTAACAACGTTACACTCGGTCAGAAGACCGTAGGCGTTGCGTAAGGTTTTGACGGGGGCTGGCTGAAGTCCAGCCCTCTAATAAGGAGAATAACATGGCTGTGATGCCACGCCTCTGGGCACCGGATTGGATGAGCACCTCGGCTCTCCCGTGGCTAGAAGAGGCAATCGACTGGGGCCGCAAGAAGAAACCCCTATTCTACGACCCCGTTTTCAGGATGGAAACCACCGACCGGCCTTATGAACAGTATACCTCGTTCACCAAGTTCGGCCTGATGGCGGAAACCGATGAGAACGCAGAATATTACGAAGATGCCGCGCTTCAGGGCTTCGACATTACCCTGACCCCGCTTCAGTATTCGCTGGGATTCAGGGTATCTCGTCTGGCCTATGACGACGACAAGCTGGGAGTGAGCCGCAATCTCGCTTCCGGGTTGGGCGAGTCGGATACGGAAACCCGTAATCAACTGGCGGCATTCATCATCAACAATGGCACCAGCACCAGCTACCCGGTTTCAGATGGTGCGGCACTATGGTCTACGTCGCATGTGCGTGAGGACGGAGTGACTTTCCGTAACCGTCTGGCTTCGGCGGCGGACTTCAACCTTACGTCATGGAAGACGGCCCTGGTGGACTTTGCCACTCAGTTCAAGTCCGGTAGAGGTTTCTACCAGAACTACACCCCAAAATTCATCCTGACCCATTACGACACATGGATGGACATTAAGGAAGTTCTGGGCAGCGACCTGAAGCCCAATACCGCCGACAACAACACCAACGTCTATAACAGCTTCTTCGGCAACGGGGACTTCACCTTGCTTCCTCCCTGCGCTTATCTGACCGACACGGATTCGGTCTATCTGTTCGCGGACAAGGAAGACCATGGGTTGATTTACCTGGAACGGGAAGCGTTCAATACGCAGTCAGACGTTGACTTCGATACCCGAGCCCTCAAAACTGCGGCGTGGGCACGCTACGATTTTGGCGTAATTAACAACGGGCTAGGAGCCTATGCTATGATTGGAGCCTAGGCTAGTTAGTCTGTTGTGGCGTTTTTCGGTGTCCGCAGGAATAACCGAACATTCATCCTGTCCAAGAAGAGGATGCCCCGATGACTGGCTTGGCAGACGGAGGCGGGAGAACTCCGACCCGCTGATGACATAGGGGCGACAAAGGAGAATGAAATGGCTGTTCATTTTACCGGGCCACTCCATGTAGACGGTGTTCCCGTTCATGGAGTCATCCCGACGCAAGGAAAGTCGATTTTCGTCAAGCCCTCAACGGGAAGCGATATAAATTCCGGTCTCTCGGCTGACAATGCGATTAAAACTCTCGCACAAGCTCAGACTTTGGCAACAGCTAATCAGAACGATGTGGTCTATCTGTTCGCAGAGTCCAATACGGCTTCCGCCACTACTGACTACCAATCCGCAACCCTAGATTGGGCAAAGGATTTGGTTCACTTGGTAGGTGTCGGTGCTCCTGTAGCGGTCTCTCAACGGTCAAGGATTGCAGCGCTTTCCACGGCGGCGGCCATCTCTCCTCTAGTTACGTTCTCAGGGGACGGCTGTATCATCCGAAACATTCAAATTTTCCACGGACAGGCCAGCGCTTCGGCGCTAATTTGTGCCAAGGTCACGGGAACTCGCAACTATTTCGAGAATGTCCACTTCGCTGGAGTGGGAGATGTAACACAGTCGGCGGCTGGAGCTTGTTCCCTAAAGATCGACGCTGGGGCTGAGAACGTCTTCAGGCACTGCGTTATTGGGCTTGATACTATCTCCCGTGACGCTGATGCAACAGAGATTCTTTTTGATACAAATGCGACTAGGAATCTCTTTGAAGACTGCTTTATCACCTCGTACATTTCGGCGGCCGGATTTGCTTCCGTGACCGTGGCCGACGCCACGGGAATCGACCGCTGGCAGATTTTCAAAAACTGCTTGTTTATGACCGATTCCACGAACCGGGCCGTGACTCAGGACCAGGTATTCTCAATCCCATCTATTTCTCAGGGCCGCATTATCCTGATGAATAGTTACTACAATACGGATGGAGCTACAGGGGCCGGGGTCTGGGCGACTACGGGAGTTGGAGCTATCTGGAATAACTCCGTGGCTGCGGCGGGTGCGGCGGCGGGCGGGGAGATGACCAAGCTGTAATGAAGGCTTTCGTAACCATTCCCAACCGTGGCTGGGTCCACCGGCAGGTGATGGGACTGATGGTACGAATTGTTGCAGAGCGTGAGTGGGGGATTGACTACGACGCCCCTGTCTATCCCCCGCCCTACGACAGTGCCATGAATACGCTAGCCAAGCGGTTTTACGAGGGAGACGCGGATTTCTGGCTGAATATCGACGCCGACAATCCTCCCGTAGATAATCCCCTCAAATTCATGGCTCTCGACAAGGATATTCTGGGCTTTCCGACGCCGGGACTCAGTGAGAAGCAAGACCCGATGGTTCACCCGATGGCCTTCAGGATTGTGGACGGAAAGCACAGCCCGGTAAGAGATGGGAAAGGGTTGGAGAGACTGGATGCCGTTTCGAGTGGTGCGATGCTAATAGCTCGCCGGGTATTTGAAAATCCCAAGATGCGAAGGCATCCATTTCTCTCTGTCTACAACGAGGACGGAATCAGGACGCATGGCCCGGACATTATGTTCTGTTCAAGGGCCAGAGAAAACGGCTTTGAGATTTGGGCAAACTTTGATTGTCCCTCACTACATTACAAGGAAGTTGAACTCGGCGAACTGATGGGTAAACTCTAAATGGCCACACCGACTCCGGCAACCGTGACGCAGTGGGATGGAACTAGAGGTTCGGCGCGGTGGTACGCGGCGTGGACCGCTGCCGCCGCTGACAATTTTACCGACACGGTGATTGTAGACGTTTCGGCCTTGGTTCCCATTCCGGCCGGAAACTCCATCAAAGTAAAGCGGGTTGACGTGCTGATGAGCGGCAACTTCCAGGCCACGCTGGAGTTCGACAATGTAAGGTCAGGAACGGTAAATACCACAACGGCCAACACACGGATTACCCGTGCCTCTGGAGACCTGTTTGACCTGAACTGGGTTGCGCAAAACTTCGGAGGCATTACCGCAAACGCCACGGAATATGCGATTACCACCGTAGATACGACCAGTCAGATTACCGCCGCTTCCGACCCCGGCGACCAGACGGGGGTAGCGTATTCTCAGGACGGAACGATTGACCGCTTTATCGGGCAGGCCGACGAATCGAATATCTTTGCCCGCGATTATAGCGATGGACCGAATGGCGGGATTACGCCCTACAAGGATTCCGCAAATCTTGTAGGGGACATCATCCTGACAACGGCAGGCGTGGCAGACGGTGATGAACTGAACGTTCAAGTCATCTTTGAGAGGACATAATGGCGGCACCCACTCCAGTTACAGCGACTTCATGGGACGGCACCAGAGGATTGACGCGGTGGTACGCCGCATGGACGGACGGCTCACAGCTCACAGACTCCGTGATGGTGGATATTTCAACACTTTCCCCTGCCCCCAATTCAGTCAAGATTCGCCGCTTCGATGTGCTGATTAATGGAGATGTCTCGGTTTCCTTTGAGTTTGACGCCACTACCGATGAGTTGATTGACCGATTTATCGGCCAGAGTGATGTAACGAATTACTACGACCGCAACTACGACGATGGGCCGAATAATGGATTTGTCCCTACCACAACGGCGGCGGGATTTACCGGAGACCTTCTCCTGACCAGCTTGAATGCGGCAAGCGGCGATGAAGTGAACGCCCTAATCATCTTTGAGAGGAACAGTTGATGATTGAAACGCAGCCGGACAATTTCGTAAGGGAAATCACAGTCCCCGACCATCCGGATATTCTTCCCAACTGTATCCCTAAGAACATCCAGAATGTTCAGCGGCGGGGATACATGAATTGGGTTCCCATCTTCTGCGCGAACTGCGGAGCGGACGGCGGCATGGTTCCGGACCCGGCGGATGTGGGGATTGGAGGTGACTTCGCATTTTACCTATGTCAGCCATGCTCGGATAAATGGTCGCCGCTCACCAATACTTATCTATGCCCTGATGAGGTTTTTTGGGACAAGGTGAAAAATGCACAGATTGAAAGGTACGGGCGTGAACTGACGGGACCAGAAGTCGCGGAAGCGTTACAAGACGGAGATTCGATGCTGAGTAAGCTGGCGAGGGAGCGCAGATGACAAATTCATTTCTAATCTGGGAGAACAAGAGAGGCCGCAATTATCTTCATGGCCGATACTACGGAGAAAGAGTCGAAGAGGCTCTTGAACAACTCGCCAAAGAGCAGGTGGTTTTCGACAAAGTAACAAAGCCTCAGCCTGTCATGGAGAATGGAACTCTAGTCCTGAAAGAAGTTGAGGTTTCGGTTGCCCGCCCTTGCCGGGACAAGGCAGAGTGGTTCCTGAAATCAGGAATCCAGATGGGCAATTTCAGATTTGAAGAGGTTCGAGATTAACGGCTAGTATATAGTTTATTACTAGTCGAACCAATAGGAGGTAACTAGTATGCCACTGGTCTACACGCTGGCCCTTGCAACCGAAGCGAACATTGCTACGAATGGCACAGCGAACACCGAAACAGAAGTATTCTTCGTGAAAGCCGGAGTCCGCAACTGCGCGACTCAGGCGATGTACGTAATTGGGAAGGGCGCAGGCTTGACGGCCATTTCCGGGATTGTCTTCCGGCTCATCAAGTGGGCTACCGCCGCGACGGGTGGAACTGGAATTACCGCCACTCCCAAAGACCCTGGAATGCAGGCGGCGAAGCAGACGGCGGGTTCCGCTCCCACGGCTGGAACCACCCGCACCAATCATGTTTTGTTTGGCTGCGGCGCGGCGGGTCCGGGCGGATGGGTAGCGCCCAACCCCGATTCCGTGATTCTGATGGAAGGCGGCGGGGCATTCTCAACTGACGCTCTCAGCGCGAGTGGAACGATTTCACTCAATTTTGAATTCAGTTGTGAGACTGTTGAATGATTAAGTGCCATGATTTCAATGTGTTATAATTGGATTCATGGAAGAAAAGCGATGCTCTACTTGCAAGCAATGGCTTTCATTCTCAATGTTCGGGAAGAACAAGAGAATGAAGGACGGATTCCAGAATGTCTGCAATCGTTGTAAGCACGACTACTGGAATAAATGGTTCAAGAGAAAGTATACCGAACCTGAGTTTGCAAAGAAACTCTTGGCGATAGGGCATAGGGACAGGCTTCATCGAAACCTGAAAAAGTATGGCCTATCCATCCATGAGTACAGAAGGCTTGAGGCTAAGGGCTGTGCAATTTGTGGCGGAGGACACAATGGCAGAGGAAGATTCGCCTTTGACCATGAGCACCAAACTGGGAAGTTCAGGGGGTTGCTTTGCTCAAAATGTAACACAGCCATCGGATTATTGAACGATGATCGCCAATTGGTTTATAGGGCCATGAAATACTTGGCTACGATAGTTGAGTGAAATGAAAATTGTCAGTTTATTCGCTGGCTGGCTCTTTAGGGTCAGTCAGCTTCTTTGCTTATGCTAAAGAGATTTCTCTATCCAAGCGGGCTAGGGTCTGGGGCGGAAGGCACAGGTCCCGTAGAGACCAATCGCGTTGTCTATTTTGAGGATGATGTGGAGAGTGGGACACTTTTAACTACCGATGCCCCTCCAGGACAATGGGATTACGTAGTTGGCCTTGCAGGAACGGTTACGGCGTCGGGTGCAGCCGCGCACGCGGGATCATACGGAATACAGATTCACTATGAAGACCTCACTCCTCCCGCTGACGTAAACCGCTATGTCGTAAAAGACGGGTTCGGCTTGACGCATCTTTTCTGCCGTGCTTACGTCAAGTTTCATGTTAATGCTGGAGGCTCGACAGATTTCGTCCAGAGGAAACTATTCTGGTTCGACAATGGCGTGGCTCTGGGAGGATTCGACTGGACGGTTATTCTCACAAGTTGGTGGGTTACGCCCATTGACGGGAAGGTCTGGCTAGCTATGACGGCTAATGTCGGCCCCGGAGGAACGCCCTGGCAAGACTACGACCTTGCCGCACTCAATTATGACACATGGTACTGCATCGAGCTTGAAGTAACTATGAATACTCCTGGGGTCGATGACGGGAGGTACTCTCTCTGGGTTGATGACGCCCTGGTTGCCAGTGGTACGGGGAAGTCTTATAGCGGAACGAACGCCAACCCCATTTCCAGGTTCAGACTGGGAGAGCAGGCGGATTCTGGCGCAGTCGTTGATGAAGAACGCTATTGGGATGACGTAGTGATAGCGGCAACTAAGACGGGGTTATAATGGCGACACAAGTTGAGACTGGGAATTTCGTTGCTAATACAGGCGGAACAACCACCACGGTTACGACAGGCTTTCAGGGGAAGGGCCTTATTCTGTTCACGCACACTAAAACCACCGAAGGAGAGTCTGCGGGGGCACTTTTCAGCATGGGATTTGCGGATAATGGTGCCCGCGTTGGCGTGATGGCATGGTCGGGCGACGACGCGGTTGCAACCAGTAATACAGGGCGCAGCAAGTATTCTAACCGCGCCCTTCAGATCAACTCCGATGGCACACCCACACAGGTCTGCCGCGTGGCGAGTGTCGCCTTCAACGCTGCCCCAAATTTCGTCTTGACGTTCAACATCACGCCAGCTTCCGCCTGGGAGATTTCCTACATTCTCATCGGCGGGACCGACATTACCAATACATTCGTAGGCAGCACAACGGTTGCGACCAGCATCTCGACTCAAAACATCATCGGGGTCGGATTCCAGCCCGACGCGGTCTTTGTTATTCATGCGCTTGGGGTGGATGCGACGAATACCGTAGCTCGGGCCGGGATTGGCATGGCCGTCTCTGCTGCAAAGCAATGGAGTTGGTTTGGGAGTGTCGCCGATGGAGCGACAACCTCTGCTGCGGTGGACGGCTTAAGTCTTTTGCGCAACGATGTCCTTATAAGCGGCGAAGCGTCGGGAGTAAATGCCCTTCTAGCTGACTTCACGCAGTTTACTGGGGATGGCTTTGATATCAATGTGAGCGATGCTGCACCGGCAAGCTGGCAGATGTCCTACCTTTGCATCAAAGGCGGGCAGTGGGATGCTGGAGTGCAAGCCAAGCCCGCGACGGCCACAACCCAAACGTTTAACGTGGCATTCACGCCCAAAGGCATTGGCTTTTTGATGTCATCGGCCACGGCGCTGAACACCTATACCTCAGAGTGTATCTCGACTTGGGGTGCATGGGATGGCACAACGGAAGTCTACTCGGGGGCATATCACAACGATGCAATTAACACCGTGGCGAAGTCGGCGGGAGCCTCGACGAAGGTGCTGCGCGAGATCGGCTATACCGCCGAGGCAGACGGGACGACGCTTGCCGCAAACACGGTGATTACTTGGGATGCTGCGGGGACAGCATATCTAGTCGCATGGTGGGCGGCGGGAGACAACGCGGGCGGTGGCTCTCCGCCCGCCGCCGCTTTCGGGGACTATGCAGGCCAGTTCAGGATTATACGTCCTACCTCATGGTAGTTTATGGCGGCCTATCGTGCTGATTTCTCCGGCGGCGGTTCAGGCGGGACAGGGAATCGAACTGTTACGGTTACTCCCGCTGTTGGCGACCTCTGCGTAGTCTTTGTCACCGTTTCAGAAAACACCAACGCTACTCCAGCCCTCACCGATAACAACTCTGACGGCTCCACCTATACGCTCGTTACGACAGCGCTGAAGGCAAGCTCTGTTGACATCATGTCGATGTTTGTTCGGGATAAGCTGTTCTCGAACACCTCGTCCACCATCATTACCGCCAATACAGGTTCAAACACTTCTGGTGAACTGACGGCCCTTCACATTTCCGGCATGACGAAAACCGGAGCGGCGGCAGTCCGCCAATTCGCAAGGCAGGAGAATCAAGCCTCAGGCGGGACTCCTGCCCCTGCCTTCCCCGCCGCCGCCCTGACGGGCAATATGACGCTGGGAGCAGTGGGCAACGACACGAACACCGCTGGATTAACCGCCCCAACGGGATGGACAGAACAGGCCGACGTAGGGCAAAACACGCCTCCGGTTGGGCTGGAAACTGTAACACGGGACTCGGGATTTACCGGAACGACAATTACATGGGGGAGCACGTCGGCCTCGGCGTTCGCCTCCATCATTCTTGAACTCGACAATAATCCCGTCATCGAGGAAGAGGATACTTTCTGGGGAACGTTTAACCGCAACGTAGTGATGGGGATTGCCGCAACGGTGCTCACTTCGAGCATAATGACGGCGGCGTTAGGCCAACAGGTCGCTTCAGGAGACCCTTCCTCTGGAGATATTTTCGTCGGCGAAGCCCCGATTATCGAGGAAGAGTATTGGCAGAATCCGGTCTCACCGCAAGCCGACAGGATTTATCAGAACCTACCGTATTTATACGATGCCCAAGATGACCCTGCCGGACAACTACTGAATGCTCCCGGAACGACAGAAGATTACTGGCAGGTTGTTCAAGCAGACATTCCCTACAAGAGATTCAGGTTCGTTGACCTTGAGGATGAAATAGTTCCTCAGCCTTCCCCCGGACCTCCCGACGAAGACTATTGGGGGACTCCGGGGACAACTCCGCCTCCTGACCTCTATCCCGAAGTCCTGTTTCTTGCCTTTCCTTTGGGAAGCTACGGCTCGGACGCAACCACGGGCGCCCCGCCCAATTTTGAGGAAGATTGCATTCAGGTTGTCCAGGACATCCACGGGTATAACCCTCTTCCCTACGTCGTGGGGGGAGACGAAGACGTTCCGAC
>ERZ1292632.2140-Hain-H43-01um-R2-2140-length-17180-cov-16_pt1 | contig 17180 bp, 16 predicted proteins | sample MGYA00564407_ERZ1292632 | MGnify/ENA primary metagenome ERZ1292632 (study PRJEB36523, sample SAMEA6512637) | groundwater metagenome | collected 2019-01-08 | study: AquaDiva: Metagenomics assemblies of 32 groundwater samples | reverse complement strand
CCGCCGACACCCCACGCATCCAGTTGCGATATGTAGGGGACTAGATATGCGTCAATCTCCTCCGGTCTGTATTGCGGTGTGCCGTCGTCATTGCGTGCGCTTTGCATAATGCGCCGTGCCTCTCCGATCTTCCGATTTACTACAGCGGCAGCCTGTTTCTTGTGAGGTTCCATCAACTGCTTGATCCGGTCAGGCGTGTACGGTACTTTCGTCTGTGGGTCAATATGTTTCAGATAATCCGTCTCAGTCGCAATCACATTGGAAAACACGGAGTCAATCGAGTCCATCACACCTTCGTGGCGCTTATACCGAGTGTCCTCCTGCTGGAACTGCTCCTCGGGTGTCAAGTCCTTTTTTGCCTTCGGAGTACGGAAGCTCAACAGCCGCCGATACTCCTCCCGTAGCGGCCTCATGCTCTTTTCTTTGTCTTCTTCCGTCCACTTCCCTTCTTTGTTTTCGTCGAGTTGCATCATCCTTTGTTTGAGCGCGGCCACCCGTTTGGCAACGCCCTCGGGAAGCTCGAAGCCACCACCGGGAGCGATGCTCTTTTCTAAGTCGCCGATTGCGGTTCCGAGACGAGTATCTTGCGTCGCACCAAAGTTCCGCTCATCAACGCCAGCAATTCGTTTCCGCTCTGCTTCCGCTGCCGCAAACTTTGCCGCATCCATGTCGGCGGCGCGCTTGCGCTCTTCTTCCGCTGCCGCATCCCTTGCCGCATTGCGTTCATTTTCTATCTTGTTCTGGTTTTTATGCTCCTCAAACCTCTGCTCTTCCGCCGTCAGCGGCCTCGGCGGCACATACAGCGGATTAGGCAGTGCCTTTCCCCGCCGCATGGCAGCATTATTCTGTACACGTTCCGCCGCCGTTAATGGAATCGGTTGTCCATTGGACCCCAACTTGGCCCCCAGTGGGTTGTTTGGATCAGGGCCGCCAAGCTGCTGTTCGGGCGCGGCAAGCGCCAAACCCGCCTGGCCGCGCAGCCCACGCGCCGCAAGGCGTTCATTCTGCAACAGCCCACGCTGCTGCCAGTCCATCGCCCGCAAATACTCGCTCTCGCGCATCCGCCGCTGATCCAGCACCATCTTCTGGCCAAAGTCTTCCTGTCGGATGCGGGACTTGTTCAGGCCAGCCGCGTAGGCCGCCATGCCGACCACTGCCGGTGACGGTTGGTAGACAAGTTTTATTGCCATTGTTTTACTCTTCTGATTGGTGTGACTCAGCTTTTGTGATCGACTCCTGCTGTAGCCAGCCGATCAATTCCAGCACTTGCCCCGGTACGAGGTAGTGGTCGATGCAATTGCAACCGTGCTGCGAACGCAAACAAATCAAGCCGGCCGGCGTCGTGCTGACGCGGACGCTGCCCTGTTGTGTGTCGGCGAGTTCCAGGTAGTCGCTCATACCAGTGCCTTTTCAATCTCCGCATTTACGGCTGCCTTGGAGTCACCAAAGATTCCTTTCGGGCAAGATTGCTTGCATCCCGTTGAACGCCCGGAGATTAGACTTTGTTCGGCGACCAGACGTTCTACGCCACAGGAACATCGACAAATCCAATATACTTGCCGCTGCTTTCCCCTCGGGCCTCTACCCAAAACAATCCATCGGCCAAAACGCCGATCAGTCAAATCTCTCTGCGTTTTCCCATCGCTTCCCCACCCAGGACGCAGAGCAGCAGGCAAGGCCCCGTGAACGTGTGCCCAACATCGCCCACAAAGCGCACGCGAAACCGTTGAACGATTCAATCCGAACTCTCGCATCATTTGTCCGATAGTCTCACCCAATGCACGTCTGCGGCGCAGTTCGATTACCATCGCTTCGCTCAATGTACGTGTTGGGCACGCATCTCCACGAAGTTGTGTGCCAGCAATGTTTCGATCATCGGCATTTTCCTTGACCGTACCCCATGCAAGATTGCAGAGTCGGTTGTCGAGTCTATCACTATTAAGATGTCGGCATTCGTAGTCACGCGGGGGCGGACCGACAAAGGCGAGCAAAACGAGTTGGTGAATCCAAAATTGTTTGGCATTGCCGTTGTGGCGCAATGTCGCCGTGCGATAATGCGTTCCATTGCTGACGCATCCTGTTAGGCGTCGCCAGTTGTTTCCGTGTCGATAACTGTGTTTGCCGGTTCGTTCCTTGCACGACCACACAGTTCCATCCGATCCAACACGATAATCTGGGAATCCCGGTATTTGACGATACTCGACTTCTATGCTAGAGTTGCTTTCAGACATGCTCGACTCCAATCCAGTTGAAAATGTTTAGGACGGCCCGGTTCCAGCCGGGCTGTCCGTATTATGTAACTTGGCGACTCCCTTGTCAACTGAAATGTAGATAAACTTCCCCAACGGGCATGACTGAGTTGCCATTTGTGCCAAGTAGGCGCACTTGATGCTCTTGTTTGCACCTGACTTACAACCAAGAGCATCGCATATTCCGTCCTCTCGCCGGCTCTCGCACGGTGTTGCTGCAATCGCCGCTTGCTCTTCGGCGGTGCGCTCGGGCATTCCAGCGGCAATCCATTGTGCTATCTCCCGATGAAACGGTACGGCTTGCTCGGGCGTCAAGCCAAGCTTTGCGGCGGCGGGGGCGAGGTCGGGTGAGCGCGGGCAATTGCGATGCGGCCATCCCTTGATCTTCGCTGGCTTGATCCAACCGCAGTTGACGCACAAATCGCCTTCGGAGTTGGGGAGGCAGTCGATCATAGGGCCAAAACAGAACAGGTTGCACTTTCCACATCGCAGTTGTAGCTTCCCCTCCAAGGCGACGGAGACACATTGAAATTACAATCTGGTTGTGTCGTACCGAAGTCATGGAAAAAATCCCATGCAGGAACCCCGAGTTCGTCCATGGAATCGCAGAACAACCAATAGTACGGCGCGGAATAAAACAAGTAAACAGAAAGATGGTTATTTAGCCCTCCGCACCACAACGGGGACGGATAGTAATTCCACCAACAAACGTATGCGTTAGAGCTTGTAAATGTTACAACAAAAGTGTCGTTTGCTGACGCGCAATCTCCGCAATCTATCTCCGTGATACCAGCAATCGTTACCTGCAAATCTGGGTGGCACGTTCCGGTACATAGTCCGCATGAACAGGTTGGCGTACTCTCGCACCCAAATGACACCAGATTCCCCGCCGTAAACAGCACCGTGTTGCTTGCCCCAAATTGCACCACGTTGGCCGTCACGCCGCGTTGAGAAGGCGGAGTGCGTGGGCTGTACCAATACGGCAAATAGATGCCATTGTCTGCCCGCTGCCAGCGAGAGTTAGTGTGTTTGGCCATCAGCAAGAGCCCCTTGTGGCAAATGGGGAGTTGTGATACAATGCGAGCGGCCCAATGGTTGTCGCCATCGAGCCGCTCTTGCCACTCAAACCTGACTGGAGGTTCTTATGGCTACTGATGAGTGTATCCGGCGACCGTGGCGTGTCAAGAACGAGATCGGAAATGTCTACGGGAAACTGACCGTCATTGAGTTTGCTGGAATGACCACGTTCTCTAATGGGAATAGTTGCGCTGCATGGAAATGCCAATGTGAGTGCGGAAACACGATTACTGCTACAGGGATGAGCCTCCGGCATGGCGATAAAGGCGGCTGTAGGCCGGGATGTTCCCACGTTACACACGGACAAACCCGCAATGGCGCAGCAACACCAGAGTATAAATGCTGGCAGAAGATTAAGGAACGATGTTACAAACCCGAAGCCGCAGGGTATGCTCGTTATGGCGGTCGCGGGATTACAATGTGTCAACGCTGGGCGGATTCGTTTGAGTTGTTTATCTCCGATATGGGAACACGCCCGAGTCCTGACCACACGATTGATCGGATTGACAACGACGGCAACTATGAACCCGTCAACTGTCGCTGGGCAACGCGGACGGAACAGGCGAACAATCGCCGCAGCAACCACTTTGTTGAACATGACGGTAAGACTCAGACGATCGCGCAGTGGGCGCGACAACTGCATATAAGTCAGTATATGATAGCCAAACGACTGCAATGTGGACATGCGTTTGCAGATATTGTTGCTGAGTTGTGCCGCATCGGATAGTTGCACTTTCGCGTATCGGTCGTTGCGACGTTTTGCCATGTTGAATGCCTATGGGCAAGCTCCTCCAGTGTGAATCGTTGTCCAGCCGCTCTCGCTGCCAACCCAGTTGCCCCACATCGTTCGCGTCTTGATTTGGATGAGCTTATTGGTGCCGTCGATCTGTTCGTTTGTCACCACGCTCTGCGAGACGTTGACAATCCACTGCACTTCCCAATGCCCGCTCGTCTCGTTGAACTCGATCATCGCCGGTGCGCCGTTCGCTCCCGCGCATTTTGGTACGTTGTAGACGGTCGCTGTCGTGGCAGATGGAATCTGCCCGCTGTCCAGCGGCGTAATCGTGTCCACGATGAAACTCGTATCGCTCCCCGTCTGTGCGGCCGTCAATTGACAAAGGCAGATTTTGGTCTTCTGCTGCCCGCTGACCACTGCCCCAACGCTGTTCACAAACATCACCGCGCCACTAATGTCTTCGGGCGTATCTTCATAGCCGAGGGAACGGAAGCGGTTTTGGGGATCCCACACCGAGTTTCCGTTGGCCGCTGACAGGTCAGGGGCAGCATTGTGGTCGGGATTGACATAGGTTTGCTGGACAGAATCCCATTCTAGAAACCATGCGTCGGCAATACCTCCGGGCGTAAGAGAGGTTTTCAGTTCCACCAAACGAAGAGTGTCACCACCGCCGCCAATATCCAGCCAGCTAATCGGGTTCCCGTAGACATCCGTCAGCAAGTCGATCACTTCGTCTAAGTCCGCCGGCTGACCTGCCGTGGTGTGCGCTACGCCGGGGTTGTCGCCCAACCGTGTGCGGACCTTGGCCACCACCACCATCTGGCCCAGAACGTAGGGATACGTGCCGCGCACGCCGTAGGGCTTGGCTACGGCAATGCCCTTCCCTTGCGCGTTCGCTGTCGGGTCAAAGAGATACTTGCAATCCGGGTCGGTGTCCAAGTCCCAGCCGCGACAGAGGATGTAGTTGTCGTGCGTATCCTGATTCTCGGCCGTGCCGTCATCGCCAACTACCTGAAACACGGACAGCCTAGTGTGAAGACCGGGCTTGTCCATGCTGGCGTGCTGTCCCGCCCGCGGATCAAACGGGGGTGGCAGCCGAAAGGATGGCGATGGCGTTTTGCGTTTGCGGAAGGTCATGCGGCCTCCAAAACGGTCTTAGGCAGTCTCTTAACACCACATTAGGCGCTAACCCACCCTACGGAGTTATCCAGCTCCCCCCCGAGTCCCCGAGTCCAGCGGCAATTTGGACGAGATTCGAGAAGTCCGGGGCCTCGTCGGTTCTATCCTTCACAAACCCGTACAGCCCGGTCAAGAGATTGTTTCGCTCGGAAAGCTGATAGGCGTATAGCTTCATTTCCCAATCGTGTGTCTGTTCGATGCCGGCAATGCGGCGGACATAGTTGTCCATGCGTTGACGGGCGATCTGGTGCCGGTTCGACACTGAGAACTCCGCATTCCGCAATGTCGCCTCTTCGTGCGCCACACGACTCTGGATTGTCGCGCTTACCGATGCCTGCTTGTCCGTCAACAGCCGTTGGCGTTCGCTTCCAAGAGTGCGCGATACGTCCTGCTGGACGCCATGACGCCGATCAATCCCCTCCGCCACGGCTCCGCGAACGCTGCGATGTTCTTGCCCGAGCCTCCCTTCATTCTCAAGTTTCAACTGCGTCACCGCGTTTCGGACGTTTTGGAGAATGCTCAAACCCTCCATCGTCCGAGTCCGCAGCCCCGCTTGCTGTTCGTACAACTGATGCTCGTTGGTAAGTTGTTCCCGCGCCAGCCGGTCGTTCAGGGCGGCGATCTGCTCGTTGCGTTCCCGCTCCACCAGCACCAGCTTGTCCGCAAGCAGGGGCGTAGAATAGAAGCCTTGATCCATCGTACTCTGCCGTACCTCAGCCGCCTTGGCGTCCCATGCCTCGTTGATCCTAGCCAGTTCCGTTGTCCCCAGATCGTTCAGGAAGGCAAGCGCCGTCGCCTTGTGCGTCGTGAAGTCCGACAAAATCGCTGCAAGCTGCGTTTGGTACGACGTGATATGGCTCGTTACGTTTGTATCAAGCGATGTTTCCAACATGCGAATCGCGGCAAGGTAGGTCGCAAAGTCTGACGTGAGTTGCCCTAGTGCGGTTTCGTGCGCCGCCAGATATGCCGTAACGTACCCTGCCTGCGACGCCAACAGCGTTTCGATTGTCGCGGCGTGCGCCTGATAATTGATGTTAAACTTATTCAGGTCCGATAGAATCTTTGGCAGAAGCAGGGCCACGGCCGCCTTGCCGTTAGCCACTTCTCTGGCGATGGAGTCCACCTCGTATTCGGCCGTTGCCATCAGCGTGTTGATCGTGCTCGTGTATATCGTCACGTAGGCGTTGTTCGTCGCCGTCTCGTTCTGAAAATGCGTTTGTGACGTATCGAGCATGGTGCTCCACGCCTGAATCACTTCGTTGTACCTGGCCGTATTGAACAGTTGCGCCTCGTTGACCGCGATCGTGTACTCGTTTAAGAGCGACTGCAAAATCTTCCAGTTTTGCAACGACTTGCGGGAAAGCGCGTAGTAGGGCGTCGGTGGTGTTGTGTTCTGGTCGTACTGGACGTTGACAATCTCCCAGCCCTGGGCGACCATCCAACCTACCGATTCGTCCGGTACTCCGTTCACATAGGACTGGCTCCACCAATAAAGCGAGTAGGGCGACGTTTTCTGCGACGGGTACAGTCGGCTCTGCCCGCCCGGCTGATAGGGTACGACTGCAACGGTCATAGACGTGCTCCTTTTCGTTACGGTGTGCTGGTCGAGGTTGCTGTCGAAGTCCCCGAACTTGTCGCGGTAGAACTTCCAGAGGCCGAACTGGTCGGTGTGGAACTGGCAGTGGACGTACTGGTTTTGGTGGCACTTCCAGACGGTGACTTGGTGCCCGTCGAAGTGATTGACGCCGTACTCGTGCCGGTGGCAGTGGACGTACTGGTGCCGGTGGCAGTGGACGTACTGGTGCCGGTGGCAGTGGACGTACTGGTGCCGGTGGCAGTGCTAGACGGCGAACTGGTGCCAGTAGATGTGACCGACCCCGTACTGGTCCCAGTGGCGGTGGGCGTAGCCGTGCTCGTGCCAGTACCCGTGGACGTACTCGTTGGCGTAGCGCTGGCTGTCGATGTCGAAGTGGCACTGGCCGACGCCGAAACCGTGTTTGTATTCGTTCCAGTCGTGCTGGCCGACGATGTGGATGTCGATGTAGCACTCTTCGTTGCCGTCGATGTTGACGTGGAAGTCGGTGTCGAAGTAGATGTGGAGGTCGGCGTCGATGTGGATGTTGCCGATGAACTGGGACTTGCCGTCGTCGTCGAACTGGCACTCTCCGTAGACGTGGAGGTAGATGTGGAAGTCGGCGTCGATGTGGACGTGGAAGTCGGCGTGGATGTTGATGTGGAAGTCGGCGTCGATGTGGACGTGGAACTGGGGCTCGCCGTCGTCGTCGAACTGGCGCTGCCAGTAGACGTGGACGTGGACGTGGAAGTCCCGGTAGCCGTCGAAGTTGCCGAAGAACTCGGCGTAGACGTGGACGTCGCGCTGGCCGTTGCCGTCGAAGTCGCCGTTGATGTCGGATACCGCCCGAGAACTTGTGCGGACCCTTCCACGCACCACGCATCGGTAGCGAAGCAGTGGCAGCGGATAATACAGTTGGCGGGAATATCGACGGCCGTGTTGGCACTCTGCCAGTTTAGGGCACCGCCCGTGGACGGATAGAGCTTATAGCCTTCCCCGGTTGTCTCAATCAGAGTAACGACTTCGCCAGCAGAACCAGTCAGCAACTTGATTCCCTTGCTCGCCGAATCACTGGAAACCATCACGGTATCGTAGGTGCCAATCTCGGCAGCATCGGCGTATGTGGTTCCCGCCGCCGCAACCGGCGTGGCATTGACTGTCACCTTTGCACGATCCAGAGTCGGTTGCGCTAAACTGAGATTGGTCGGCGGATTGTCCCATACGTAATCCACGATGTCGCTCAGCGGAGCGTTTTTTGGCGCGCTGCCTTGCACGAGGTACAAGTAGTCTGCGTCATTCAGGCCGCTTACTGCCGTCAGCGTATCCGTTAGGTAAGTGGCGAAGGCCGCATGAACGTGCGTTTCCAAATCCTCGACACTGGCCTGCCGTGGCGTGCCTGCCTGGCAGAACAGCAATAGATCGACCGTGGTGATCGTGGCCTCGCTTAAACCGGAGATGTCCAGCACGTCTGCTGCAACGTCTGCCAAAACATAGGCGGATAAGAGATCGACCGTGAGCGTGTATCGTGTTCCGCTCCGGTTGATGAGCAGCACATCGCCATCGACCGCCCCAACGGCTGCCGTTCGAGTGAAGACCTCCGCTTCCACATACGAGGCGATCTCGGCACCTGTGCAATACTTCGCCGTGCCGCCGTTGAGCATGTAGAACGTGTCCGCATCCTCAACGGTGGCGGCATCAGTCAGCGCCTCAACATAAGTGGCAAAGTCGGTCCAGAGCTCCGTCTCAATATCCGAAAGCGTAGTCTTCTTTGCAACCCCGGCTTGAACCACCAAATACTCGTCGGTTGCCCCAAGCGTTGCCGTCGATAGACCCGAAACGTCCAGCGTATCGGCTTGCACGCCAGCGAGGATGTACGTCGCCAGATTATCTAGCGTGATTTTCTGGTTGCCAGATCGGTCCAAGAGAACCATATCGCTTCCCAGCGCCGTTGTGATCGTCGTGGCGTCCCAGAGTTGTGGCAGCGCGTAGGTCACTAGATCGTCAATGTCGCCGAGCTTCGCCACACCAGAGCGGAACAATAAGAACTTATCGGCCACGGCCAGTGGATTGACGGCGGCACTTGCAGCCAAGGTAGTTGCCACGATCGTCTCAACATAGGTCGATAGATCGTCCACATCGACATTGTAGATCGTCCCGGATCGCGAAAACACCATTAAATCGCCAGAGACTACCGGAGCACCGTCCGCGCTGCCGCTCCACATATATTCATTGCTGTACTCCGCCACAGCGTCGAGAGTTTCCAGCTTCTCAGCGCCAGACCGCTCGCAGACGATCTTGTCCCCGGTGGTAGGCGTCGCCGCGGCGGCCAACAGAAGCGTATCGACAACGTAGGCGGCCAGCACCGAAGCCGCCATCGTCTTGCTGGTCGTTCCGTCCAAAACCAGAATCTTCTCAGTTCCGGCTACGGAGGAATCAATCGTGAGAGCCGACATTTTGATGTCAGACATTACCGCACCTTTCCCTTTAAGCTCGATAGCCCCCGCAGTTTCCTAACAGCAACCCGTGGAATAGTCATCGCACCATTCCACTCCCCGGTAGCGTCGCTTTTATGTCCCGCCACGGTGATGGTTTCCTTGGTACTACTCGCCAGCCATCCGACGCTTTCGCAGATCGTGGCGGAGGCCAGCCCTTTTTTCGTGTTCCAGCCACCCGTTGCGCATGAGTCAATCCATACGACGTGTACCAATGATCCATCTTTCATCGCCACCTCCCGGCGGGAATCACTTCCACTACTGCCGACTCGAACGCCCAAGCGGCACTGCCCTGAAGCCACAATAGCCCCCAGCAGCCCCGTGCCCTTGGCCACGCCGCTTTCGACCGCCCGGCTGACCAGACCCCTTGCGCCGCCACGTACTGACTGAAGTCGTTCCCGGCCAAGGCGGCGATCACCGCCGCCTTGCCGTTGTCGGCTACCGCCTCACTTGTGTCCCCGACGAGAATGCGCCACGTCACGTCGCCGCTGCCGGCACCAATGATCCCGTACAGTGCGTGTATCAGACCGAACTCGACCGGGCCACCAAGTCGAATCGGGCCGATTAGGACGTGGCTAGAAATGGCCGTGCCGTCGTCAGAACTACCCCCGACGTAGCGAATGTAGCCGTCCGTGCCAGCCAGCAGGAGGTTTCCGCCGTACTCGCAGACCGCCACCGGGGCATGGTCGTCCTGAACCATCATCGGCCAGAACAGCCCCTTCTCCACCTCGTACAGCCAATGCACGTCGCCCCCGCCGGCCGTCGTCAGGTAAATGTGAACAGCCCGCGTGTCGTGGTCGTACCCCAACATGACCGTCGTCGTCGTTGTGTCGATCCCCACCAACTCGTCTGGAATCTTTTCCTCTGATAGTGGCAGCAGGTCCGATCCATCCCGACTGACGTGATACAGTCCGTCTTCGGCAAGGAATACGACCTGCCGATCGGTCATGCACCAAGCCCGGTCCCCCAAAATGCCGACGTGCCTGGACACGTTCTGAAGGCCGCCACCGGCCGCCGGGTCGCCCCGAATGATCCACAGGCTCCTGGAGGTGGCAGCCAGCAGATGGCTGTCATCGCACGGTACAAGGGCCGTACACTGATCTCCAACCCCACTCCCTTCTGAAAGCTGAAAGGGAATGGCTCGGCTGGAGTCTGAGGCGTTAGCGCCAAAGTTCCAGTCGGTGAAGTCGCCCTGACGGGATAGGTAAATGGCGTTGTCGTAGCCCGCAAGGCAGAGTCGGTCGCGGTAGATGGCCCCAAGCGTACATCCCGTCGGCAGTGTGCCCGCAGATACAGTCAGGTTCGCCACCAGCCCAGTCTTCGGGTCGAGTTTCGCAATCTGCGAACTGCTGATGGCGTAGGCGTGCTGCTGGCCGGTGACGAGAAAGGTGGTATTCGGGGCGTCATCGGTACTGAGCAGGATATGCTCGCCGGCCTCGGTGACGATGTAGTTGCCGCTCTCGTCCTTGAGAGCGGCAACCGGAAAGGAAAGCGTTCCATCGCTCAACACCCCGATAGTTCCATCCACGAGGACGACCAGCACTTCCTCGGTTCCTGTTGTGCTGGAGATCTGCAACGGCTGGATGTCGGCGATGCTCGTCCCGGCGGCGCTGGCAATCAGCTTCGTCAGCCCACCACGGCTGCCGCCACGAAGACGACTGGCAATCGGGTCTTCGAGCCTCACGTTGCAAGCCCAAGGAGTCCCATACGCTACTGCTGAAAAATCCCGTTCCTGACTATCACTTCTAACAACACCAAGGGCTGGAAATCTAAGGTTAAATGTCTTAACCGCTGGTGGTTTTGGCAACTTGTCATTAGGCGGCATGGGATTGTACCTCCCATTTGCTCGCCGTATAATGAAGCGGCCCCAGAGAGAGATCACGCTCTCGCCAGGGCCAATTCACCATCACGATCCTGTTATGGAGGACGTTCTGATGAACGCCAGTAATTCTATCAAGCGTGGCCCGTGTTTCAAAGACCTTACTGGGCAAACATTTGGATTGTGGCAAGTCCTTTGCCAACACTCGATTACAAACCGCGGACAAACCCTCTGGCTCTGTCGATGCCAATGCGGAAAAGAAAAGGCGGTGTCTGGCAGTTCTCTTAGAAGTGGCAATCGGGGATGCCGGAGTTGCCGGCATCTTCGCCATGGGAAGATCGCATCCGCAGAATATCGGTCTTGGAAGCACATGCTCTATCGCTGCAACAACCAGCGTTGTAAATCGTATCCAGACTATGGCGGGCGAGGCATTACGGTATGTGATCGCTGGCTTTCGTTTGAAGCATTTCACCACGACATGGGGGATAAACCCTCTCCATGGCACAGCATCAATCGTATCGACAACAATGGAAACTACGAGCCGGGCAATTGCGAATGGAGTACGCCTGTGGAGCAGGCACGAAATTGTCGCCACAATCGCTTGATTACCTTTCGGGGCATCACGCAATGTCTGTCCGCATGGGAAGAAACCCTCGGATTCAAACGCGGAACATTGAAAACCCGATTGCAGACCGGTTGGCCCACGGACGTTGCACTGACAACTCCTGTTCGTTCTAGCGCTCATAAGTCGTGACGACTCCCGTCAAAAATCGCTTGATCCGTTGATAGTGGTCCTGCCAATCAAACCCAACTGCTTCCGCAAGTCTGAACTTGATGTCGCCCTGCCCGTTCTGCCGTCCATCCTTCCTAAATTACGAGGCTGACGACGGAGGTCGATCTGAATGTGGTTCGCCAGCATCTCCTGGAACTCCATCTGCTTCACCTGCACCGCATCAAAGAACTTGGCTTCGATCTTGGCGAGACAGGACGCCAGGAACAACTCTCCGTGGGCGGGTCCTCCCGGCGGGTACGGGTTCGCGTCGCTCAGCGGCCGCACTGCAATGGCGTAGATGCCCTGCAACTGGTAAGTGGCATCGGGTGTCGGATCAAGCACCAGCACCGAGCCCTGCACCGTCACCCCGTCGTGCGTCTCCGTCTCGATTGCGTAGCGGGTCGGAACGCCCGTCGTCGTGGTTTCCGCAGCCAACTGCATGAGTCGGCTGGCTGGCCACTGTGAGATCGCCGGGTATTGATAGTTTGTGCCATCGAAGTACAAGTCGCCCGTGAACTGCTCGAAGTCCTCCGGCAGCGAGTACCGCCGCTGGTTGGCCGACGTGCTCATGGCCCATCGCGGGCGCATCCATGAAAACTGGTGCTGCCCATTGTGTACTACCTGGTCGATGCCCGTCCGAATCGCGTTCGTGACGGCAGTAGCAGTGACCGAATCCCAGCTAGCTTGTGGAGTGCCTATAAAGTAGGCTATCTCTTCACGTATTTCGCTGTAGGTTACGTTTGACATAGGGTGCCCCCGTTGCTAAAATAAAACGGCCCGACGAGGAGCTTGTGACTCCTCCGCGGGCCTATCCACCGTCCAAACCTGTAAAGGAGGTTCTTCTGATGGACACGGCCAATTCTACCAAACACGGCAACCGATTCATAGACATCACAGGCAAGACGTTTGGACGTTGGACGGTCATTGGACTTCATTCCAGCGGAACTGGTCTTCCAACAATGTGGCTCTGCCGATGCCAATGCGGGGCAAAAAAGCTTTTGCAGCAAAATGCCTTGCGCAATGGCAGGAGTAGATCGTGCCGCCGCTGCGCGATGCGCCGTCACGGAAAGACTCGCACTCCAGAATACTATTCGTGGTGTGCGATGTTGGCTCGATGTTACAACACACATCTCCCCCACTATGGGAATTATGGCGGACGCGGCATCAGCGTTTGTCAACGATGGGTTAACTCTTTTGAGGCGTTTATTGAGGACATGGGGATGAAGCCTTCGCGGACACATAGCATCGGACGAATCGACAATAATGGAGACTATTCTCCAGACAACTGCCGCTGGGAGACACAATATCAACAGGCGCGCAATACCAGACGCAATCGACTTTTGACGTATAAGGGACGAACGATGTGCCTCACGGACTGGGCAGGCATGTTCGGAATAAACTGGGGAACTTTTTATAGTCGTGTGGCAAAAGGAATGTCCACAGAAGAGGCGCTGGAAACGCCTGTTAAGCCTCGCTATGGCAAAATGTAGTGACATCCCTAAACCCCTCACGTCGCCACCACTAGTCTCAGTCTGGCCGTATCGGTGGCTGATTCGTTTCGCACCCATATTTCCTCTATGGTCCCCGCGCTGCCGTCAAAACTATCGACCGTCCCGCCCAGCAGCGCGGCATCCGATCCAAGAACCATTGCGGCACCCATCTGCCCGGCCGTGCCTGACCCTTTTAGTTCAATCACAATAAACTCGTCCGTCACACCTGGATCGGCTGTGTATTGAATGAGCAGATCGAGGTCGCTCTCAATCCACATGAAGTCGAAATTTCCGAGGCCCTCATCCTCCGCGGCATCGAACACCTTGATCGAAGTTTCGGGCGGAACTTTGAATTGTCTGTCAATCAGTTCATCGTCGCCGATGTTGACGCTACGGGCCTCTGAAAGCGACCCTCCACGGCTCGGCCCATTAGGGGTATCCACGACAAAGTATTGATACAATTGAATCGTTGCCACGTTACACCTCAACTGGTTGGTTGCTCGTTTCGACTTCTTCTAACGCCTTCTCCGGCAGGCGCACGTCGTCGGGCCGGAAAAAGCGCTCCGTGCCATCGACGATCACCGCCAACCTTCCGCCGGGTCCGCGTGCACGAAAGTTGCCGGCAACTTCCGTGCCATCCACGGTGACGATTACCTCGTCGCCGCTGGCAATGGTTAGATTCTTCTTTGGCTTGGGCGCGCTCGGGGCCGGAGTTGGTGCTACCTGCTCTTTCCGCTGGGGCATCTCCATGTCCGGGTCGCGCAGGGCCAAGACCACCACAAACGCCAGTTGCGTCCTGTCCATGCCGGTCGGCCCCATGCCGCCCAACAGGCTCAGCGCCCGAGCTAGATCGTAATGGGCACGGCGCACCGCCAGCGGCAAGGGAGGCGGCTCCTCTCCCGGCAGCGTGCGAATGCCAAGACACGTCCGCAGGTAGGCGGCGTCCATTTTGTTGGTGTCGGGGTCGTCCGGCACGCGGTATTCTGGGGGCATTTTTGACCGCATTTCGGTTCCTCCTAGGCTTGTTACGTGGTTTGGTTGATGCTACAATGAAACGGCCCCGCAAGGAGATTGTGACTCCTAGCAGGGCCTATCCACCCGAATCTTGAAAGGAGACTCGAATGGCTTCTGGGCATTCTACCCGCCGCAGTCCTCGCTTCATAGACCTGACTGGACAGAAGTTTGGTCGCTGGACGGTTCTTGCGTTTCACTCTATTGCATACGACCACTCTCGATGGCTCTGCCGCTGTGAATGTGGAATAGTGCAACCTGTTCGAGGAACACTTCTGAAAGGCGGTGGCAGTAAAGGCTGTCGCCGGTGCGGAGCCACACGACACGGCCACGGGAAGTCCGGTGAAAGGTCGCCAGAATACCAGTCGTGGGGCAGTATGCTTACTAGATGTCAAAACGCCCGCGCCCCAGATTACGACCGTTACGGTGGGCGAGGAATCGCCGTTTGCGAACGATGGCTGACTTTTGACAACTTCCTCGCTGATATGGGGCCGCGACCATCCCCGAAGCATACACTTGACCGAATCAACAACAACGGCAACTACGAGCCTTCCAACTGCCGATGGGCAACCTCGAAAGAGCAGGCTCGCAACCGCCGCGACAATCGCATATTGACGCTCAATAGCACAACCATGTGCTGCGCGGATTGGGCAAACGAGATCGGTATGAGCAAGACTATATTGTGCTATCGTCTTAAACATGGATGGTCCATTGAGCGATCGTTGACCACTCCCGTAAGGGCTTACACACATCACAAGAGGTCCGCAAATAAAATCGTACTTTGATTCGGTATTTTCGTAGTCACACTGGCGACGGGTTTTCCGTTGATCGTCACGGATATAGCATACAGTCCGTCGCCCTTAATAATTTCGCCAGCCCGCACTAATTGCAGTTCGGCAATTCCAAACGCATCTGTGGTGTCCGACATCTCAGCATTGGAGAGAATAGTCCCGTCTGCCGCTTGGTTAATGCCCAGGAGGCGGGCGCTGAAGATAGCTCCGGCGACGGCTGTATCAGACAACGTAAGCCGGAGTTGGGCAGTGCAAAGAGTCGGTGCAGCCGGGGCGGTGATCGTAATCGCCGTCAGGCTGATCGTCTTTGTCCAGGCGTTCCCGCTTACCGTCACGGTATCCGTCTCAGGCTGATAGCCGGGCAACCGCACGGCGAGATCGTAGGTGTGGGCGTCGAACACCCAATCGGTAATCTGGCCATTGGCGTCAGTGATCCCGGTGGCGATGAGCACACCGCCGCGATAAGCGTTGACGACTGCGCCTTCCAGCCCGGTTGCTCCGTCGTCCACAGTCAGTGTGCCCGTGTAGGCCCCTTCGCCGACTTCGGGCGGAATTGCGGCGATAGCGGCCGGCAAGGTCGTGCCCGTGTCCTCCAGGATCAGGGCCAAGTGTCCGCCAGCGGCCTCCATTGCGGTCTTGATCTCGGCCGTGGTGGGAACATCGGCCAGGTCCGCCGCCTTGGCGACGGTAGAATTCAAGGCTACAACGGACGCCATCGTGCTTGCATCCACTCTCGTGCTGATTGCCGTATCAGCATCCACGGTTTTTATCAGCTTCACGTCGGAGTAGGCGTTGCCGGAAGCGTCGATGGTTGGCAGGAGTTGGGTGATCGTGCCAGAAAGCCGAGCAGTGTTGTAATGGAGGCCGGATACCTTAATGGTGCCGCCGCCCGCTTGCGAAAGATCGTACAGAGTTCCGGCACCTGCGCTGCTCAGAATGATGTTGCCTCCGATAAAGAAAGCATTGCCCGCCGTAACATTCACCCCAACAACATTTCCCGCTCCAGCCCCCAGTTGCTCTGCTTCAAGGGTACAGTCCACGAAAACCGAATTGCCCGAGGACATCCGCACGGCGGACGTATGGGCCGCAACACTATCATTGCGAGAGGCGGAAAAGAAACATCGCATGAACGCCCCTGAAGTATTTGCAGCCAGCAGTCCCGACCTCTCCCCACCAGGACCACCGTACGTACAATCAGTGGTGAACCGGCAGTCCTCGCAGTATAGGGCCTTTGCCCCGGACGTGTTTCCGCCATCATACTTGGCGGACGCGGTTACACGTCTCATCGTCAGGCGAACTGCACTGCCCGCCAGAAAACCGTCGATTCCCCCGCCGCAATGACAGTCCTCGATTACCACGTCTGTTGTGCTGCTGGCATCTAAACCTACGTTGGTTGTACCACCCGTATAGACGCAATCCAAGTCGCGTAGTCGGCAATTACTCCCCACCGTGACGGCTGCATTGGCGGTCGCATCGCCGATGATCGTTACGTGCCGTCCAGCGCCTATCGCGGTCTGCCCGGCGGCGAAAGTGACATGTTCCGAGAATGAACCGGCACCGATCAAGAATGTGTCGGCACTTCCGGCTGCCGCTGTGATGGCGGCCCCGACTGTCAGCTTCGCCGTTGTCCAACTCAGGCCATCATTGCTGTCGTTGCCGGTGGTCGCGATATGCCACACCGTGCCGCTGACACTATATGCCTCACGGGCAATCTTTTGCATCACGGCGGAGGTAAACAGACTTGCATTCGCATCCAAGATCGGCAATCCACTCGCCGCGCCCGCCGCGTTGGTGACAATCGCGTCGAACGTCGTTGCCGCCAAAACCTCGTAGTGCATCTTTGACATCGCGTAAAGCACATTGGCCATCGTGATCGCCAGCCGTCCGACCGTGTTGTTATCTGGCGTTCCGGTCTGAGACAGGATAATCAGATAGTGGCCGTTGTGGTCGTGCGTGACGGTGTTGTTCGTGTTCATCGCCACGACGGTGCC
>ERZ1292632.1260-Hain-H43-01um-R2-1260-length-25380-cov-6_pt2 | contig 17203 bp, 34 predicted proteins | sample MGYA00564407_ERZ1292632 | MGnify/ENA primary metagenome ERZ1292632 (study PRJEB36523, sample SAMEA6512637) | groundwater metagenome | collected 2019-01-08 | study: AquaDiva: Metagenomics assemblies of 32 groundwater samples | reverse complement strand
GCCGCCCGCGCATATGACGCTGCGGCGCTTGAACGCTATGGGGAATTCGCGGTGCTTAATTTTCCGATTGAGACGGCGAATGAACCTCAATAAACAATTCTAGTTTATCTTAAAAAGGAGAGAATCATGGAATGTAAATGTCACTTCTGTGGATATATGTGGACGCGAGAGGAGAGCATTGGAGTTGATGTTATTGCCAACCCATGGCGCGGTGGATATGTGATCGCGTGTATCGACGCAGAGGCATGTAGGATGTACATGCGTTCTAGGATTAAATGTATACAGCCCGCTCTTAAAAACATTCCCGCCCCAAAAACTGAAAGTGATCTGTATTGGGACAAAGTTAACAAGCATCAGGAATATCTACGATCAATCGGAATCATGGAGCCTGCAGCTGATCTAAAAATCAGCCAGAACGCAACAATCACCGACTTTGCCGGAAATGACATCCTAGTGGGCGACTGGCTGAAGCCTAGAGGGCGTTTCGGTGAAAATGTTTATAAGAAAGTTACTGGGATTGTTGGCGGAGAATGTACAGCCATAGGATTCAACGCCTATGGGGCGCGTATCGTGGATACATTTAAAGATGGATATTTTTATTATAAAGTCCCAGAAAAGTCGGTGCCGGTCTGGGCGGTGTGTATGGGTCGGTGCTAAATTTTCCAGTTGAGAAAACAGATGATTAAAAACTTTAAGGTTGATGGTTGCGTGTTGGTGCTTGGTCGCGGGCCATGCATATGGTTCGGGGAGTCGATATATGTGCCGTGGCCGTACGTAATAACCGATAGTAATACCGGCAGAGAATATGCAGTCCACTCAATTGAATATTGCCACGGGGCCACGTCTCTATTTTTGGTCGGGGCTAGTCTCATCGAGGCCATGGAGATTAAGCACGTAAACATTCCGCAGCCGCAGCGCCGGCGAGTTGAAAATTATTATCAGGACGGTGAATGAATGCGCGAAGAATCAAAACTTGGGTTATTGATACCCGCCGACAGAATTGAAAAAGAGTATTATGACCACAGCTATGGATGTCAGGTAATCATAATATCTGGCTGCGGTGATAGATATCGCCACTCGCCATATTCTGCGGTTGAGTTGGTGAAAATAGACGACCTGTTGCGAGATAAAGACCATGGTCCCTTCAGTATCGGGCATGTGCTTGGTCTCGTCTGGCGCGATGGCCCACCGTGCTCGATTTCAGATGCGCATCACATTAGGACAATAATGATCGCAAACGGATACGCTGGCTGCCCATGCATTGCAACTAGAACATGTCAGAGTTGTAATGGCTGGGGTCTTGTCCCGACGGAGCGGGTGAGGTGGGTTAATGAAAAAAACTAAAATCAAACGCGGAGACCTATTTGAGTGCTATTTTCCATCTTGTAAGGACGAAGGTGTTCGCATTCGCGCATCACGTGAGCGGTACATCTGCCGCAAAAATGTGAAAGGATGGATTCACACATCTGACACGGGCGATGCCGTATCCGAGAAACATTGCACCAGGCTTGCGACTAAAAAACAGGTGGACCTTCTCTTAACCGGAGTATACGACTACCTTCTCGCATCCTATGCCCTGCTTCCGGAGCTTGCAGGCAAGAACGTGATGGATTTCATTGAACACTGTAGGCGGTGTGTTTCAGACAAATTCAAGGATAATACGATTTTTCTTTTCAGTAGAATGGAAGATTCGGAAACCTTTTTAAACTTAATTAAGGGAATGGCAAATGACAAAACCAAAAAATGAACCAAAAGCAAAAATTGGAGAACACACCATCGAGCTTCGAGAGGGCGGCGTTGTTCAGAGAAACACAAATGTAGCATTTGGGAAAACGCCTGAATGCATCATTTCAAGGCTAAAATCTCCACGTCCAATCAACGGACGCAGGATATACTACGCATTCAACGGAAAACACGCAGTGATGATTGAAAAATCTTCCAACCTGACCGTTGAGGATGTTGAGACTGCAAAACGAAACATTCAAGCGCAGGATGCAAGCGATGCAAGAGCTCTGGCCGAAAGAGCAGCATTTTTAAAAGATCGGACGTGGGCCTCAATTATGACGGCTAAGGAGGCGGTGGCAAGCGCTATTGACTCATCAACCTTTTACCTTGCCAGGCGCAAGATCGACGCTGCGATGGCTAGATCGGGGGAACTTCGCGCCGTAGAGCGCAAGATTAGGGCGGCTGTGTTGGATTCTAAACGAAACTACAACACCTGGTTTTCATCATGGACGTACGCCGCTCCGCGCATGATTTATGTTGACGGTAAAGAGGTCATGGTTGATCGCACAGTGGATGTATCAGGGAGGGCGCGGGTGAAAAATGTTTGATCGATGTGATGTCTGTGGACTTATGGGTTGCGTTTGCGAACATGGCATGGATGACTGGGACGAGATTGATATACTCAGGCACTCCGTTGAGGTCTGGAAACAAATCGCCACAGAACAATGCGCCATTGCACATCTTGAGTCGCGTATTGGATATGATGTTCCGTGGGCTTCTGAGCATGTTGAAAAGATTTTTATACAAAGGATGCAAAATGAGCAAGAGAGCAGTTGAGATTTATCCAGTGTTTGGACATTTCCACGATTACCAGCCGATACTGGATAGCCTCGGAACAATCTTAGCCCAGGCCGACGATATTAAATGCCAGGGCGATTCACTGGTGATGTGCCTGCGCGATGGCAAGTATGGATTTTTACATTTCGGTTGGGGTTCGTGCTCTCAGAATCGCGAGACGATATCGGATGTTCAAGTGCGAATGGACGGGTTAATCACTGATATGAAATGGTTCGACTCAAAAGAGGATTGCATGAGCTTTATACGTAACAGGGATTGGGAATTGCGCTGCTATGCAGATAGAAAAACCAAGACTGGCTTTGTGAATGCGGCAGCCCTGGCCGTGGAGTGAATATGCGCAACAAACACGGCCTATCATCCCACCCGCTCTATAAACGTTGGAAAAACATGCACGACAGGTGTTATAATAAAAACCGCGTGGCCTATCGCAACTATGGGGCCAGGGGGATAGCTGTATGTGACCGCTGGCATGAGTTCCAGAATTTCTATGATGACATGATTGCCGGGTTCAGTGAGTCACTGGAGCTTGATCGCATTGACAACAACAATGGATATGGCCCCGATAACTGCCGTTGGATTTCCCGCCGTGAGAACTCAAGAAACCGCAGGCAACGGGTCAGTAAAAAAGAAATTTGGATTCCAGGACAGGAGGATGACTGAACATGTATAACGTTGAATCTCCATGGTTTGATGGATACGCAGAGTATGACTTCATATTTGAGATGTGCGAGAGGAATAATGCCGCATTGGTTTCCGCAAAATATGTGGACGCATTTAATATTCATCGAAGAAAAAAGAATGGAGTGGCGATGAAGGTCAGGTGCGGATATGCGTACGCTCGCCCAAGCAATTCTGGGTTGAGGATATATTCACAAAACGCGTCCAGGGCACACCCACTGAGGAAAATTGACGGCAAATGGGTTGAGATTTTTCCAGTGCCAACGCTTGGAGAACTTAAAATTAAATAGCCACCATCTTTACCGGCAATCCCAGCTCACCACCTCGAAGCCACAGTCATAAGCGTTCCCGCACATCACATAGCTGCATGAGCAGCTTTCCGAATAATAGTTGCAGCACATATCGTCACCAACCGTAGTGCATCCGCTCAACTCTGCGCAGTCATGAGAATCCGGGGCTTCGTTGTTGTCGCAACAGCCGCCTGTCATTCTCATTAGTGCCACGAAGTACATTGTGATGCTAAATTTTTTCATTTCTACCTACCACCTTGCAAACTATATTCCCGAGATCGTCAGTCATTACCATACCGTTATCCATAATCTCGTCGCTAAGGGAGTACATGTTCACGCCAACCCTCTTGTATAGCATGTCAAATGTTCCTGGGAATTGGCGCTCCAGCCACATAAGGTGCCACTCACTGGTTCTTGGCTTATTCCTCATCCGACGCGATTTTTCTATTTTCATTTCTCCTCCAGGTTTAAGAAGTTGACTTTTTCGTACGCCGTTCGTCTCTTGTTGCTGACTGCCGCATACACAAGAGTTGACTGGATGCTCTTGTGTCCCAGTTGATCCTGCACATCTGCAAGGTCAAGCCCCGCATCCAGCATCAGCACTGCGCATGTGTGCCGCAGGCAATGAATGCTGTTGTCTTTAATTCCCGCTGCTGCAGCTATTCTCTTGAACATGAGTTGAGCGAAGCGTGTGGTTAGCGCGCCGAATCTGCCGGTGAACACGTTGGTAGCGTTATCTATGCGACCCTTGCCATATTCGCCCAGGGCGGCAGCTATATCATTCGACACGGAGTACGCCCCTGTGTTGCTGCCCTTCTCGCGCCTGATGGTTATTTTGCCATCCACGATGTCTGATTGTTGCAAACCGACAAGTTCGCCAACTCTTAGGCCATACCTCAATGTGATTAGCAACATTGCATAGTCCCTGCTGTCCGTCGCTGCCTTCAGCAGGTCACTTGCTTGCCGTGATGTTATGTACTTCATATTCACAATATACCATGAAATGAGAACATGCACAATTGAATTGACACGTTTTATAAAAAAATATACGATGGATGTATGTACACAAGTTTAAAGAAATCCACAAAGCAGATAATCAGAGCATACAACAAGTTTAAGAGATACATAAACTTCGCCACAGAACAGGCTCGTATTTTTAACCCGCATATACCACAAGAGCTAGTGGACTTCACATTTACCGCCAAAGATCAGACCACTCCAAAAAATAGTTGACATTCGCATTTAACTGTGATCTAACAGTTCTCAATGCGAAACACGGATAAGTTCGGCAGTTTTTATTTCACGAAAGACAAGCCCTTCATAATTCCGCTGGACGTTATCAGATTCATAAAAGTGATGGTGCAGCAATGAATGGGATGGAAAAAATCACAGTTCTCATTGACAAGCTAAAGTCAGAGGTGGGCAAAATAAAATATCCGCCGCCAACAAAGTTATCTCCTGGTGACTGGGTAAGGATAATCAGTAAGGACTTTCTCTTTATAGACAACATGCATGCTGAATTTGCCATTGTAGAAAAACACAGTGGCGAAGTGATGGTAATTGTGTCTGGTGGAGACTTGGTGATTCGCCAACCGATACCAGTAAGTGGACTGCAGTTGGTTCGCGGCTTCCTGCATCCGCAAGAGGGCGATGTCATGTATTTCAATCAGGATAGAGATCGAGGATGCGACAGGATGCACATATATAATTCAGTGTACCGCTGCGAGTCCTGCAGGCTTGTCATGCCGCGTGAGTACATCAAGAAAGCGACTGGATTATGAGTTTCAAGAGAAAAATCAAGCGGACGAAATTGTTCGCCCAATTAGATTCGGTGAAAGGGCTTGTGAAATTATTTCGCAAGCTTGGTTATTCCGCAAACGCTGCTCGCATTGGGGCGTTACGAGCTTTAAGAAATGAAATTGAGGAGAAGGCAAATGAATCAGTTTGATCCACGGAATATTAAGGGTCTAGCGACCAAGGCCGCCGTTGATGGCAAAAACACCGGACAATTGCTGCGAATGATCACAGAAATGGCGGTTGAGCGGTCTGGATATTTATCGGCCTGCGCAAACCTATCCCCGTGGTCCAAGGAAGCGTTCAAGGTCTGCATGAATAAAGCCGCAGAATTTTGGGCCAAGGCCAGGGATATTCAGATCGAGATACTTCGTCGCTGCGGGGAGCCTGCTGAGAATTTCACAGACGAGCTCATGGACGCTCATAAGGCAAATGTCATCGCTAGCCAGCAGCAGAAATACAGAAATGAGTATGGGAAAATATCCATCAAGGGCGCTCCAATTCTAGTTCCGGTTGAATATCCGAAAATAACCTTTAACGGTGACGTTTTGGCGGAGCCACCACAGTCCGCGGTCTCCGCGGTCTCCGGGGTTGATGGCAAATGAAATTTCTATGGATAACAGACCCGCACTGTGACGCACTGAATGGTGGAATGTCAGAGCTTTTAGATCTTGTTTCGCACACTGATTCGACGGTATTGTTAACGGGAGACATCTCCAGCTCCAGCACTGTTGACTCTCTTGACGATATCCGCAGATCAGCTTCCGGGCAAGCTTATTTCGTGCTTGGCAACCACGACTACTACGGAACATCTTTTGGAGCTCGCAGGGCAACGATTAGAGACTACGTATCAAACGATCACTTCAAGTATCTAACCCTTGGCGCTGCGGTGGAATACGAGGATGGCAAGTTTATCTGCGGCGCTGACTGCTGGTGTGATTGCGGATACGGGGACGTGAATGCGTCAAATGTGGCGATTAGAGATTTTCACGAGATCATGAACTTCTCCGGGATGGACAAGAATCATATAGTGTCAAACTGCAGGCGATTTGCAAAAAACGATGTTGACCTGCTGTTTACGCAGATATCTGATGCGCTCAAGGAGAGTCCAAAGAGGATTCTGGTCCTCACGCACATTCCCCCCTTCGCCGGAAATGTAATATCCAACGGCGTCATGGCTGACAGCAATCACCTCCCATGGTTTGCCTGCAAGATGCTGGGAGACATGCTATACAGGCTCGCAGATGAAAACCAGAATGTTGAATTTAAAGTATTGTGCGGCCATGCTCACTCTTCAGCGGTTGTTACGCCACTAAAGAATCTTACTGTTAACACCGGCCATGCTGAGTATGGCGTTGTGAGATACGAAACATTTGAATTTTAGGAGATGATATGTATAAAAAAAATGAAACACTTGCGTCTACTGATCTTGAACATTCCGTAGATGAATACTATGACGATGTGATTAATGACAAGCCAGGACCGGGAATGGTCGAAATTGAAATCACGACGAGTGAAATTGAGAACCTAAAGCATGACATTTCAGCATTTGAATTAGCAGTAGCGGAATTGACGGCGCGATGCAAGCATTACGAAAAAGCTCTAAGTCGCTATGCCTCTGGTCTGTGCCGTGGCTCTGAACATGCCAAGGCCGCGCTGGAGGTGCAATAATGGGAATCGTAGTATTTATGATGGCTGGGACGCTATTGGTTTGGGGAGTTACCGTTTACCTGTGGTATCGGCCATGAATTTATTTATCTCAATAATCGTTTCGGCAGTTTTCTTTTTCGCTGCCATGCTTGCAATGTACACAATTATGGTAGTTTCTGGTGGTTAATGGGTAAAATATTAATCATTATCATTTTGCTATGTGGCTGCTCTGTTCAAAACATGTACATGGCAACATCTGATAAGTATGGTCCAGGCCAACGCGGTGGATCAAAATCCGAGCTTGGCATTTTTGAAACTGAAGAAAAAGCCAAGACGTGGATTAAACAGCGGGGCGTTCGTGGTCAGACATATTGGCAGCTTGTGACGATACGAGTCAATACGAGTAAGTTAAAGCCAATATCACGCGGCGTAATGAACGACGGGCGGGACAGTGTGATCATGCTGTATGGGGAAGAATGAAGCGGGAAATAAAAAATGTTGCGTTACAAAATGCATACAATGTCCACTTTATTGGAGATGAAACATATCGCTGCACATGCCTTGATATGCCAGAGGCGCATTGCGAGGCTGGGGACCCAATCAGGGCGCTAGCCATGGCCATAAAGATAGTTGCCAGCCTAACCGATGAAAGAAAAGCACTCAAGATAATCGAAGAAAAAGAATGCCCGGAATGCCACTCCTTAAGTTGCGGCGATGGGTTTTGTGATGAATGGCTGCGTGACGCATGATATCCGTTTGCATGATAGTCAAGAACGAGGAATCGTTCATATCAGATTGTATAAAAAGTATACGACCAATCAGTGACGATATTCACATAGTAGACACCGGGTCAACAGACGCCACTATGGATATGATCAGAGAGTTTCCGTCAATTAACTTAAGGGAGTTTAAATGGTGTGATGATTTTTCTGCCGCTCGCAACGAGTCAATTCGCCTTGCCGGGCATCCGTGGATTTTAATTATTGACGCAGACGAAAGGCTGGCAGAGGTTTCGCGTGAAGAAGTTTTAAGCATGGCCAATGGTCCGGCAGGCGCTGATGGCCCAATTACAATTTACGGTGCAAAGATCAGAAATCAAACCCTTGACGGCAAGCTGATAAATACAGACTTTTCTCCACGGCTCCACCCCAATCGTCCAGACGTAAGATACTCTTGCAGGGTTCACGAAAAAATATCACATCCAAAAGGCGTGAGCATTACGCTTAACAATAAGTTTATTCTTGAACATCTTGGCGCAGACAGGTCCATAGTAAGCGCGAAGAAAAAAGTATCTCGCAATCTTAAACTTCTAAATCTCGCCATACTTGAAGAGCCAGAACGTATTGACCTAAAAATATACGCCATGTATGAACTTGAGCACGGCTGTCAATACAAAGATGCGATAAAACTTGGATGTGCAATTTGTGACGAGTTGTGCCAGATGAATGAAGAATACCCTGGCCGCAAAAGAGCGTTGCCAGATGTCGTTCATCGCTTGGCGAAATGTTTTAGATGCGTTGGAGAGTTCGAGAATCTATACAATGTTGGTGAGCTTGCCTCGAAGCATTGTGCGGAAAGCTCATGGTTAGATTTGGAAATTGCCATGGGGCAAATACTGGACAGCAAACCGGCCTCGGCCATGAATACTCTGTGCGCCATACCGACCAAGGTGTACAAAAACAAAGCCGTGTACCAAAACATGGACGTGCTGCATTGGCTGGTCCCTAGGTACATTGGTGAGTGCCACCTAGCCATGGGTAATAATGACATGGCTCTAAAAGTATTCCAAACCATATTACCGTTCTTGCCAAGCCCTGACCTAGAAATAGTATCTGGATATATTGAAGCACTGAATCAAGGTTATAACCGTCTGCGGGAGGGGGAAGCACCCCTCGCAACACATGCTGATGAAATACTCCATGTGGGCACATACGAGGGAGAGATTGAATAATGTGCGCCATCTCGCCCCTTTCGTGGACATTATCTTTAGGAGTTTAAAATGGAAATATTAATTGTAACATTCGCATTATTGCTGGCAGTTGCCGCTTGGCACTTATAGGTTGCACATGATGATGCTTAAGCCGGGAGATAGATTTTATTGCCTTCGCGGAGATAAGCCGATGCTCGTGGAGATCGTAGTCCCCAGGGCTAGCCTGTGTACCGTGTACGAGGTTGGGGATTTGAGCTGCGGACTATTTTACGTAGAGGCCGCAGACGTGTTTGACTCTGTTGACAATATGATTAATGGAATGATTGGAAAATATAAGGTGATGCGCAACAGGCGAGAAAGCACGTTGCGCGACATGATACTCGGGACCGCAAAAGTAAAGATTGAAATCGAAAACATTGACAGCGAAATACAAAAACTGGAGAACATGAAATGTGGATTATAATTTTATCACTCACATGTATTGCGGCCATCGGTGGCTATGCTGGATATGTCATCATTCGCAAACGACCATATTATAAATTTGCGTCTGTGGAAGTTTATTTCGGAGACCAAGAGGTTAACGAGAAAAACAATCTCGCAGTTCATCTTGGGATCAACGCTGCCAATACTATTTGCACAAAACATTTTGGCTTTGGGGCGACGACTAAGGGTGACAATTTTAAGCTGCGCCTCAAGCCGCCGCTGTACAAAAAATCTTATGTTGCGTGGGGAGATCAAACTTATCAGGCGCATACTGACATCGTGGCCAAGACCGCATATGTTGGAGTGCAAGAGTTGCCAGAGCAAACGGCGCGTTTAATTTGCCACGAGTTCGCGCATTTAATTTTGTACAAAATGATTGGCGACCCAATCGCGAAGCATGGCGATGTGCCTGGCTGGGCTTCGTTTTGGGCAGATATTGATTCGCCAGTGCATGGATTGTGATGTTTGAACTGCTCATCATCTCAACATTACTTGCCGCGCTGTATTGCGTGTTGTTTCTTTTGATTGGGGAGATGGGTCGCCATGACTAATTGCAACTGTGAAAATGATAATGCGAAAATATATACTCAGCACTTAGAAGGGAGAATACTCGATGCGGAAGCCAAATTGGTTGTTTACAAAGACCTGCTTGAAGAATGCATGCACATGCTTGATGAAAATTATCTCGCAACGCTTGGCGACTATGGTCGCGAGTTTCGCGCAAATGTTGCGTTGCTCATCGCGGAACCTTCGGCGGGGAAAGTGTTGACTGAAAGATTAAAGAAATTTGAAAAGTTCTTGGGGGCATTGGCCGAAACAGACGACGCTATTGGTCGGGCGGCTGCGCAGGTTTTGATTCATGATTGAGGCTTACATGGAAGTTAACTTCACAGTTGGCACCGTTCCAGTGGCAAAGCAAAGTGCAAGATTCGGTTGCAGCAAAAACGGCAAGCTCATAAAATACACAGATCAAAAAGTGAAAAACTACGCACAGTATGTGAGGTTGTGTGCCATGGACGCAGTTGGCGACAGACTACCATTCTCAGGGCCGGTGGAGGCTCGTGTTCAATTTAGATTTCCATGGCCGAAAACAATGAGCAGATTAGACAGAGCCAAGGTTGAGGCTTTGCCAGTGCCATATCGGGCCAAAAAACCAGACGTAGACAACCTGCAAAAGAACATCTTTGACGCTATGAATGGTGTTGTTTATTTCGATGATTCGCAAATCGTAAAGGTCACAGTGGAGAAAATATATCACGCCACGCCCAGTGTTGCGATTTCCATACGAACATTCGATGAGACTCGGGACATGTGATACCTACCTTAATACCCTTTCCGCGTTTTCTATTGCCCGGTGTAACATATCATTTGGAACAATTTTTAAAATAGCCTTTATATTTTTACTGGCGTAGTTGTATACCCTGTAAATATGCATATACCGTCTGCATAATTCAGCAACCCTGTCCTCAATGCATTTAGACTGCGGTATGGCCAGCGCGTCTAGAAGCTCATCCATTACCGTTCTCGAGTAAAACAATCTTTCACAGGCAGCTTTTGAATACGCAATTGCAGCCCTCATCGACTGATATTCTGCCTCGGTTATGATTCTGCTAGAAGCCAAATAGCCTCGCAATTAATATCCCAATTATGGTATAGATGCAAATCTCAACAATGGCCTGGTCGCTTCTCATTAAATCCACCCAAGTATGCAATTTTGTCCAGCCCGTTTTCTGAAAACGAAATAGGCATATTCCTGAGCGTCTGTTGGCCCGCCCTTAAACGATGGCCTGCGCGAGAATATATGCACAGATGATAGGTGTCTGCGTTCCCAGAATTCTTTTCGAGACACAGAGGACAGCCAGTTTAGCCGCTGCAGGCATACAATGATACCGTCGCTCGTTATGCATTTGAGTGCATTTTCTACGAACTGCACTGAAGAGCTAAACGGTGGATTCATTGAGACCATGTTGAATATTGGCATGTGGTGCATGGACAGGAAATCGTCGTTTACAAAGTTGTCGCACATGGCGTTGCCAACCATTCGCAGGTCCACGCCGGTTGTCGATGTCGCACCAAGAGTCTTCGCTATTTCACAATGCGGAGCGGTGTCGCAACCAGGCTCAAGCACGTTCATGCCCATAGGGTTATATAGCTTGAATATTGACTCTATTGCCCAGTTTGGCGTTTTATAGAGTTCAAATTTAGATTCTAATTCTGTTTTCATCAGTGACTCCTAATATTAGCTTCTCCACCACAGAATTGATTGCGAGCGCACACAACACGTATGGCGAGCTCCAACGTGTCCTTATTTCTTGCCTTGCCACGCCAAGCCATCCCCATGGCTCCGTATCCTATGAGATGCCCGCATCCAATGCATGAATAATCAGACACATTGGAGACGAAGAAATCAGTATCGACAGTCCATAGGTTTCCGCTTTGTCCAATCATGAACTCAGACGGACATTCTGGCAGTGCGTTAGAGTCAGGTCTTCCAGCTCCAAGCCGCTCAAGTTCTACCTGCAGGTCTTCAGCGAAATCTATCACGTCATTCTTCGTATCGAAATGAACGTCTGCCCTTCTGTTAATCATTCGCTCTGCAATCTGTGCTGTTCTTGCATTACCAGAGCATGCAATGATAAAACCATCGCCAACGTCCAGGAATTTATCATCATCGTCTTGGTAAAAATCATCATCGTGGCTTATGCGCCTGTCACATGCTATGACGGCCAGGTTACCAATTTTAGCTCCAATTATTATTGTGCCCATCGCTTGCCTCGCTGGTATAATATTCCGTCTATAACCACATGATCTCCTGGGATTATGATGCTCTCTTGCGCTACTGACTTCTTCTTCGTGTCTATTACCGCCCAGCCTAAACCGTTCACCCATTTAGAGTTTGCGCTGATATACTCGGCGTCCGTCACACACATACATCCAGTAGTGTTCCACGTCATCGCGCCCATGGGCGCTGACTTAAACGAGCAAAGACCGGGCGCGTGGGAGTGTCCGTTTGTGCCGCTCAAGCCAAAGCTTAAATCTTTCTTTTCATGAACAGCTACGAAACATTCGTGATATATCTTATAATTTCTTGAGTGGTTTCCCTTGTTCGGCCTCCACATGTCTAGGTCCAGCTTGGAGATTAGGTTGACCTCGTAATCGTCCAGCCCGAACACATCTTTCAGGCGCATGCCCATTACGTCTCCGAGTAGCGGGAGTAGCTGTGGACATTTATCCGATAAGAGTTTTATGAATCGCTCTTCGTGGTTTCCGAGAATGAAATCTATTTGAGCATTGGGACAGGCAATTCTAATTTTAGCGAGGAATGCCCTGAACGACGCCATGCTTTCTTCAGTGCTTGAGTGGCGAGGGTCTTTTGTGAATCGAGAGAACCAATACAGGTCTATCATGTCACCGTTGAGGCATATGATGTTTGGCTGGCGTCTGCGGATTGTATCGATGAAAATGTCTACTGTAAATTTATCAGCGTCAAGGCAATGAAGGTCTGAGCATACAGCAATTGAAACAAATCTTTCATTTTTTGAAAAGCTGAACTTATCAGAGTATGGATGAACCTCTGTCCGAACATAGTCTACAATGCCATCCGTTGCGCTATACGCGGATATCTCAGTATTGATTCTTTTTGCCTGCCGGGTCTGAATTATTCCTGCAGATTCTTGGAAGCTAGACCATGTGCCGAAATATTTTTCCCAACCCCACTCAAGTTGTGGTGCGTTTTTCTTGCAGAACCTTCTCGTGATAGCTGCATCAGGGTATTCTTCTTGTAGATTTTTTAAATCATTCAGCAATGACTCTTTTGTATGTATCCTGACCCCTCTTTGAAATAAAATGCGCCCAAGTTGATGATTACATGCACCGTGCGTGAGTTATAAATATTGAGAATTTTAATTACAAAAACTTATTACACATCAACAGCTTAGAACATTATTGATTTGATGCCTGCGCTGCCGAAAGAAATGATAACTGAGCACTTCTCGTGGGGAGAGTTCCATTGCAGGGATGCGCAGAGAACTAATATTCCCGACGAGTATAAGCCTAGCGTCGTTCGCCTATGCAGAAATCTTGAAGTTCTCAGGGAGGCGCTTGGTGGCAAAGAAATAATCGTTCACAGTGGGTACTCGACACCCGAACACAACGCAACAATTGCTCCAAGAGTTCCAGATTCCCAACACACGCTTGGTACGGCAGTTGATTTTCACATCGAGGACTTAACCATGGGTGAGATTCGTAGAGAAATAGAAAAACTAATCTCTCTTGGCAAAATGCAAGAAGGCGGTCTTGGGCAATACCTAACACACGTTCATTACGATGTTCGTACGGATAAAAACGGAAATCCAGATAGGGCACGCTGGTAATGGAGACCGTGGCCGTAACAGGGATACTCCTTACCGGGGCGATAACCCTTGGCCTGCTTTTAATTATGCGACAAATATCTATATTTCAGGGCGACGTGAAGGCTCTATTCAGCAAAATAGACGACCTTCGCGAACAGATAACAGATTGGAAAATGAAAATTAAAGACCTGGAGATTGCAATGCGCTCAGGCGAACTGTGTCCATTGGACAGACGTGGGAAAAATGAGCAATCTTCCTGTTAAGCAGCGAGAGCATCTCACGGACGAACAGAAGGAGTATGTGTTCGAGCTTAAGATGAGCGGGATTAAGCGCACTGAGATAGTGAACAGGTTTAACGAGAAGTTTGTTCCGCACGACAGGCGCAAGCCTTGGACAAACGACCTGTTCTCTGCGTTTTTCAATGCCGAGAACCACCGCAAGGAATATGACCAATACATCGACGGTCAAACCAGAAACATCCAGCGCATCGGCCTCGCTCCACTTCCTTCGAGAATAAAATATCTGTCAGACATGGCCATGGCCAAAGAGACGGCCAACAGAGAGCGCCTTGAGGCGCTGAAGCTCATAGGTGTCGAAATGCGCCACCTCGAAGATAGAAATAGCGCATCAAGAACTGCAAATATAGAAGTTCTTGTAATGCAGGGATTCGATGCAGAAGACCCGCTTGCAGACAATGAGTATTTTGTGTGCGCTGAAAACATGGCAATAAAGCTACTTGAGGAACTTGGCCCCGATCTGCTCAGGCAGCTAGAAAAAATGAACAGAAAAGAATTCGATCTTGCAAACCAAATCACAGAACAAATCTCAAAAGCCAGGAATGCAGGATTCCTTTTTGCGCATGACAGCGATGAGGAGATCATCGATGTCGAATCTGAGGCGGTATAATGGCGATATTTGATATCTTCAAAAGCAAATCAAAGAAGGCGCTGCCTCTTGGAGAAATAGGATCTAGCGGTATTAACCGCAGCGGTGGACAAATCTTCGATGAAGAACTTAACGCCGCATTATCTAACGGTAGCTGGTTTAACATTGCGTCAAAAATGTACGCTACCGAAGCTGCCGTTTCGAGTTCGTATAAATTCATCACGGCACCCGTAAAAATAGCCAACTGGTCATTTGAGTATCCCGACGGTGCTACGCCCGACAGTGAGGTACTTGAATTTTGTAACGACATCTGGCGCAAGTCTGAAAAGACCTGGCAACAGACACTCTCTCAGATTTGTTTCTATCTCATGTGGGGAGTTTTCCCATTTGAGATTTGCTGGTTCATAGATAAGGCCACTGGGACAGTATGGCTACGCAAGCTTGCTCCGAGAAAACCATCTGCATGGAACAAGTGGGAATTCGATGTCAACGGAACACCAACAGCGTATATTCAACGCGCACCATCTGGGGTTAACGGGCAGTGGAATGATGTGAAAATTCCAGCCGACAAGATGGTTGTGTTCAAGAATGACGACTTCCTTGATAATAATCAAAATGGCATTTCAATATGCCGCTCTGCATACCGGTCCTTCAAAATGAAGGAAGAGATCCTAATCTCTGATCGCGCTCGGCTTCACAGATTCGGATCTCCAATACCCGTATTCACGGAACCGCCCGACGAGCTGAGCAAGACACGCGAACAGCGTGAGTCCAACCGCGCCACGGTGGAAGAAATTATATATCAACTCAGAAGTGGTCGGTATCCCTACATTATTTTGCCTGCTCTTTGGACGATGACGCTCGCGACACCTGAAGCTGGAAGCTCTGATCTAATTACGTCTGCGGAATACCACGATGGCCAAATGTTCATTTCCATGCTTGCCCAAGCCATGGGGATGGGAAGTTCAATGACTAGCACGCAGGGGCTTGGCGGTACGTTCAAAGACACTGCGTCTCTTGGGCCAGCGTCATATGCAAAATACATCGGAGAAACATTAGATAACAACGTGTTTCACCCGCTAATTAGAATGAACTTCGGTGAACAGAAATACTATCCATGCTGGAAGGCGTCTAACGTCAACGGATACGGGATCGCTGATGTTCTCCCATATGTTTCCTCTGCCACTCAACAGGGCGGCTTGACTCATAACTACGGCCTCGAAGGCTGGATTCGCAACATATCTGGAATTCCTCCAATCACAAAAGAAGAATACGAAGAAAAGAACATGGCTCCAAAGGCAGAAGAAAAGCCTCGCCGGGGAAACCTCCGAGCGATGCTGTCTCCAAAAGAGTCACAAATTAACGTAAAGCCAATGAACGAAGAAATGGAAAAAGAATAATGGATGGCGAACTAAGATATTCACTGCCGCTAAGCGAGCGGGATAATCCAGAAAACACAGCCAATGGTCTAAAAATGGTCCACATCCTCAAGGCTGGCAAATTCTGGATGCCAGCTTACGATGAGAATGGAGAGTATTACGACGGCGAGCTTGAGATTACCACTGAAATGCTCGATGAAATGGTTTCCAACTACCAAACAGATGTCTCGCGGGGACAAGAGCGCCCAGTTGATTACAACCATTCCATGATGCAGGCGTTATCAGCCGAAGACGGCAAGGCCGCTGGCTGGATCAAAAACATCTCCCGCATAGATAACGATTTATATGCACTAGTGGAGTGGAACAACAGCGCGAAGAAATACATCGAAGAAAAAGAATACAAATACACAAGCTCTATGTTTGCCGCATCATACATCGACATTGAGACCCGCGAAAACGTCGGAATGAAATTAAAAATGTTTTCGTTAACAAACACGCCTCACATCCCTGGTCTAAAGGCAGTTTCGCTATCAGAGAACAAACCAGAAAAACAAATCCATAAACATGTTGCTACCGCTGCGCAAGCTCGGAGCGAAAACACAGAAGGAGTTATGAAAATGGAGATTGAGTTAAGTGAAAAACTTACCAATGCCCAGAATGAAGTTGTAGAACTCCGCGAACAGCTCGGTAAAGAGCAAACCAGCTTGGTTGAATTGCGCGAGCAATTTAACGCAGCGGTTGCGGAACGCGACTCAAAGGCAAAAGAAGTTGAATCGGCACAAGTGAAGCTGAGCGAAGTTGAAAAACTTAACGCTGAGCTTGTAAAACAAAATGCCGTTCATGATGTTGAATTGAAAATTCGTGAAGGTTTTATTCGTAAAACACAACGCGATCAATTCATTGAATTAAAATTGAGCAACTCTGCCCTGTACGACTCAATGACAAAAGAAAAAGTTGTCGATGAACGCATCCACGGGGTTGATGACCATGCGCCGACTGAAGTTGGCGACTACATGCAGTTGACTGCTGGCATTATGAAGGAAAAAAATGTCGGCCTTGAGGTTGCGTTGCGCGAAGCAGAAAAACTATATCCTGCCGAACATAAAGCGCATTACGCCAAGTTTTTTAAAAAAGGAGTTAAGTAATGTATAGCGATTCAAATTTCACCACCATCCTTGC
>ERZ1292632.2132-Hain-H43-01um-R2-2132-length-17226-cov-7_pt1 | contig 17226 bp, 18 predicted proteins | sample MGYA00564407_ERZ1292632 | MGnify/ENA primary metagenome ERZ1292632 (study PRJEB36523, sample SAMEA6512637) | groundwater metagenome | collected 2019-01-08 | study: AquaDiva: Metagenomics assemblies of 32 groundwater samples | reverse complement strand
CTAGCAACGTAGCCCAAAATAGGGCCAAGGCTGTAACGATTATGTCTGAAAGCATAGCTTCACCTCCTTCTCAAATTCGGCGGCTCGCCCCTCCCTATAGATGCGACTCCGCCTCGGCAGCGGCCCACCATGTACAGCATACCGATGCCAGGCGAGCCCCCAGCCGCGCAGCCCTTCACAGCACGAGTCCGCCCTCCTCATTTCCTCTGCTGTGACGTATTCAGTCACGGCGTCACCTCCTCGATATGTTTCTCCAGCTCGAGGAGGTAAAGCCATATCACAAGCTCCTTGGGCTCCATGCCCCGTTCGGCCAAGCACTTGGGACACATTAGACTTCCAACCAAATGCGGGGCGGCTGGCCAGAACTTGCGGCCACAGTGGAAACATCGTTCTGGGTGGGTCATGGCTTCACCTCCCTCCTAAGTTTGCATTTGAGGCAAAGCTCTCCATCTTCCAAGTCGATGCGATAACCTTCCCATCCTTATAAGCTCGTTCCTCTTGTTCACGGGCTGTTATTGCCCTACGCTTCTGCGAAGTTAAAGCTGGCTTATTTGAAACGAACTTATGCCAAACCTGTACTTCGTCCACTAACACCTCATAGTCAAAGCCACCCTCTAGCCTGGTAGTAACCATTTTTACAGTCATGGCTTTGCCTCCTACTTTATATTCGGAAGGAGTCTGTGTGGCCAAACCAACGCATACATCTCTATATACTCGCCCTTAGCCTGGAGCCACGCTGCGTATGCAGCGTCCATCTTAGCGTGGGCCATCTCTAAGTCCTTGGTGGACAGTGTCTTGGTCATGGCTTCACCTCCTCAGTTGCGCGTTTCGTAGGCCCGCACGTAGGCGGCTATGCGCCCTAGGCTCTCGGCTAGGGCATGAGGCAAGCAGTCGTCGCAGACCGCCTCTGCGCCAACTGTCAGCGGGAAGGGCTGACTGCACCGCTCACATACGGTGGGGACAGGCTCATGGGTAGGGAATTGACAATCGAGGCATAGCGTCTCGACGTCCGTCAGGACGCCATCCTCCTGGACTAGGCCCCGCCCCCCCGCCGAGGTGTAATCCTCGGCATAGGCAAGGGCCTCTTGGTCTGACCACTCAAAGGAGTGGCCGCACTTCCAGACGAACTTCATGGCTTCACTTCCTTCAATAGATAGGCCGCCAGGTCTACTTCGTCCTGCGCCACCTCTGATATTGTCTTGGCGCGGCATGCCAGGGAGCATGCGTAGACATAGTAGCCTGGCACGGGCCTCCATCCCTTTGGCCCCTTGTGGGCCTTTATATGGACTCGGTAAGGCAGGGGGAAGCCAATATGCTCTACCTGCCCACACCCATTACACCATTTCACTGCTCTGTCCTTTACCATCATTCAACCTTTCTTATCTGCCCGAGTCCCCGCAGTGCCTTCCGCTCTCGCCATGTGAGACGGGGCCAGACGTACAACTCAGGCATGTATGGGCTGGCCCGCCATATATGGGCGTAGCCCTCGGGGTCTTGCCGCCCAGTATCCACCATGTTGAATACGGCCAAGTCTACCGCCACCACCAGCACCCACCCGAGACTGGGCTGCTCGGCGTTGGCAATCCACACCACCTTCCCAATCGCTAGGAGGCCATCGAGGTCGGCCTCATATCGCTGACCTCCCACTCCCGCGTCCACCCACTGGAGGTCGTGGCAAGTGGCGAGAGCCCAAAACTCACCGCCTGCCAACGGCCCCAGGTGCTCCTGGGGGAGGCCACCTTTGCGGTAGAGCCTATAAAGCCTCATTGCCTACTCCTGGCCAGACTTATATCCATGACCATTATACGCCCTCCTGTTGCCGATGTCAACACCCTAAGTATCTCAGGTAATAACCTTTAAAAGCACTTATACCTACTAGATACTTTATTGCATATTTAGCATGTAAAGGAAGGTTTCCGATGGCAACATCTGGGTTGGCATAAACGGCCCAAAGTCTTAGCTATGGCGGTCTGGCGGGGCTTTTACTAACTTTTTCCAAATTGGTGCCTAAACCTATTGACAAGATGGTACTGGGGTGCTATACTATTTGGTGTAGGAGGTGATGATGGTAAGTTAATGGCTGGCAGACAGGACACAGGCTCGGGGAGACTAAAGAGTAAAAGAAAGGATGGTAACGTGACTGGTATGACGCTTGAGGAGTTGAAGGAGTTACTCCTCAAAGGTAAGACGGCGCAGGTACTGGAGGCAACTAAGGAACTGACCGAGATAAGGCGTCAAGCCCTTGCGATTGAGAAAGAAGAGGCAAGGGCCGTTAAGGCGGCTGAGGAGGCCCAGGCCCTGAAGGATAGGACGGAAAGGGATTTAGCCATTGAGCCCCTTTCCAAGGCCCTTCACGGGGTCTTAGTCGGCAAGGTAGCTCTAGGGGCCTTAGCGGCCCTGGGGGCCTTGGTGGGCGTGGAGAGGTCAGTCACCATTGTTATCCCCATCGGGGAGCCAGCGGCAATGCTGGTGACCTATGGGGCGCAAGCCAAGCCCAAGCCCAATGGTGATAGGGGTAAGGGTCGGCAAAGTGGCAAGTCTAAAGAGTATTATGGTGAAAGCTTAGGCGACATCTTTCACCGTTTAGCTAACGACCAGGACAGGATTGACCTTGCTGAAGCGCAGGCCAGTCCTGACAGGGGGAACGCAACCTACTCCGTGAAGGCCAAGGCCATGAAGCGGTGGCTCACGGAGGGGTTGGTCAAGCCTATCTAGGGCTTGACCGTAGGGGGTAGGGCCATGTCGACATGGCCCTTTCCTTTATCCTGTTATACCAGCTTTAGGTGCAATAAAGCACTCCAAGGTACTATACCCCAGGTGTAAAGCACTATATGACCAGTTAATAGTTTTTTAGCTGACTAAGCTATTGTGAGGCTTTTCACGAGGTACGGGTGGCGGTCGACAACATCAATAGTATGGCGCTTGGTCTCCTCTCGCAAATCTTACAAATCTAGCAAATCTCACCAATCCCACAGTCTGCCGAAACCATGAACAGCTGCATGGCAATACTTGCACTCCCACTCCATGCTCTTACCTGTCCCCTCCCCAACCCAATGATGCGCCCCAGTTGGGCTATAACTACATCGCCAATCCACCCTGCCATACTTCGCAACATACTCTTCTGGCGTTAGATGCTTGACTGTGTGCTCTATGACTGCCATAGCCATTTCTTCGGTATACCTCCTACCTCTGCTATCTCCTCCCTTATCCTCCTCATTGCCTCTGATATACGCATAATGGCACTCCAATCTCCCTTATCAATAGCCTTCCCTAACCTCTGCTTAGCCACTGCCCATCTCACCGTCAATAGCTTCCTTGCCCTCATATGTTCCTCACTAAGTGGTAAGCTCCTCCTGCTATGATAGCCATCTCTATCCATCTTAGCCTTCCCTTGTGCTACCCAACACTCAGGATGCCAGTAGTAGGTCTTGGTGAACCGTAGCTTTACTCCCTTATTTATCCACATCTTACCCTTAACCATATACTCTCCAGCCCTCATCGACTCCTCACAGTGCTGGCACTTTGCTACTCTCCTGCACCAGGTCATCCAAATATCCATATGCTCCTCCCTATACTCATTATACCACAAATGTAATATATTGTCAATGTTATATAATAATGTATTAGTCATCAAAATATAACCGCATGGCCTATTGACAACCCCGATTGGATGTGCTATGCTAGTTTACATGGATAGTTCACTCCAAGTCCCTGTCAATCCAGATGATACAGCTGGCATAGCTGAAGGGCTTATTGAGTACACTGGTACTCCACGACAAACTGAGTACCTTGGGTTTCGAGCCTGTGGGTTTGGAGTAAGGGAAGCGTGCCAGTTAGTCCATATAAGTCAGAGGGTAGTAAACCATTGGAGGCTGAATTATCCTGACTTTGCCAAGGCTGAGTCACTAGCAGTAACCACTAACAGACAGGTGCTGGCAGCTCAGCACCTTGATAGACGCTGGACTCGAAACTTTGCCATAGCCCTGGAGAAGGACTATGAAATCCTCAGGAAGTCAGTCAAAGACTACATGCATATGTCCAGAGAGGAGCATACCTACCTGAATAAGATTAGGGCTCTCTATACTCCCCAACAGCTGGAGGTTCTCAACAAACTGCTAAGTGGCAAGGATGGAGTCGAGGACTCCTTCGCCAGCTTTGTTCTAAAACTCAGCCGAACTCGAGAGGAGATTACATTGACGGCAGTGGCCAGACCTTCTGATGAGTCATATAGTGCCGAACCTGCCTGATATAGGCAACTTCTGGGGTTTTCTGGCCACTTCTGTGGTAGCAGTTGCCTGGCTAGGCTCGGTGATAGTACAGAGTAGACGGAATGGCAGAGACATCCAGATGGCCATCATGCAGCATGAGATGGAGTGTACTAAGATGGATGAGGTCAGGCAGGATATAGCTGATTTCAAGCGTGAGCTTGGTGGGAAGCTGGATGCTCATATTAGCTTCCATCTGGAGAGAGGAGATGGCTGATGGCTAACTTTCAGAAGTTCCTCAAAGCAGGAGTTAAGAAGATTGCTAGCAAATGAGCGGGGAGTGTGGGATTCGAACCCACGAACCCCAGAGGGGTCGGCGGTTTTTAAGACCGCTCCAATCGTCCACTCTGGCAACTCCCCAAACATAAGTAGGCCCAGTGAAGGGCGGCGTCGCATCATAGCCTAGCTGGTGCTGACACACCAGAGAGGTGGCAGAACTGCCAGGGGGAAGAAGATACATAATCCAAGGACTTATGTTGCGGCAGGCCTAAGGAGAACTGGGATTAAGAAGTATGGTAAGGCTGGCTTCACTGCCAAACAAAGGGCAGGTAGGTAGAGCTTGTGGCTAAGTGGAAGCCGTTATATAGAATGGGTGGGCAGGGGCCAAGAAAGCTCAGGAGCCGCTCCTGGCCACTCCCACGGATGAGAAGTAATAGACCTTCAGCGAGGAAAACAGCAGCAGGTAGGCGTAACATACGTAAGGCTCAGTTAGTGAAATCATTAAGAGGAGGATAACATGCCAGACCCATTTGAGTTCTTCAGACAAGCCAGGAAGAGGGTTGAGACAGGACTATTCCCGCCAGGACAGCCACCTGTAGATATGACTCCTTCTCCTCGGGTTAATCCATATCTGGCTCCGTATCTGGCTCCGCTCGGTCAGGCTGAGAGGGATGTAAGGAAGTTGATAGCAGCTGGTGGTACTGTTAGTAAAGAGATGAAACGAAGGTGGGATGCTTTGATGGAGCTCTTGTACACTCCTCCTGGGGGCCAACTGTAGTTGAATAGAGAAGTCATTGAGCGGCTAGTTACTGATAAGCGCTACTTCATTGAGAATGCCCTCCAGATAGAGAGTAAGCAGCGCATGAGGGTTCCATTCATCCTCAAGCCTGTGCAGGAGGATATGTTGGCTACCCGCTCAGGTAGAGACATCTATGTAAAGCCAGCTCAGGTTGGCTCTACTTCTATTCACATGGCTATCTTCTACCATGACTCCATTACTAAACCTGGAACTAACAGTATAGTCATTGCCCATGAGGAGTTTATAGCCCAACACTTACTTAATAAAGTCCATTTCTGGGTAGATACTGTTTCTGAGGGCTTCCCAAAACCACGCCATAAATCTGCCTATGAAATTACCTGGCCTGAACTCCATAGCAGCTTCTATATCGGGTCTGCCCGAAGCTATATCTTTGGTCGTGGTGAGACTATACATAACCTCCTTTGTAGTGAGTTTGCCTACTGGCCAGATACTGTCCGCATACTTGCACCAGCACTTGAGCGCATACCGCCTGGAGGCCACCTCGTCATAGAGTCCACTCCAAATGGTGAGCTTAATGAGTTCCATGAACTATATAAATCTGCTAAGGAAAGGTATCCACTGGGAACAAGCGCATTCAAGCCTCACTTCTATCCGTGGTGGGTGGAGGCAGACTATTCCCTTCCATCTGACTCTCCTGAAGCTCTCCCGACAGATAGACATCCAGGGCTGGAACTGACCCCAGATGAGGAGATGCTTATCAATAGGCATTGTCTCACAGAAGACCATATCAGGTGGAAGAGGATGAAGGTAGTTGAGCTGGAGCAGCTTAGGCGAGATGGCCAGACGGCTAGACTATTTAGCCAGGAGTTTCCTGAGGATGATGAGACATGCTTCCTGGCTACAGAGAATATGGCTTATAACAGTGCGCTTCTTATGGAGATGGAGAAGTATTGCACTAAGCCAATGCTGACTGGGCCAGATAACATAAAGATATGGAAGGGGCCTGAGAGGGACAAACATTATGTAGTAGCTGTTGACCCTGGCCTGGCAAAGCAAGCCAGGACTGCAATTACTGTCTGGGACTTCCATATAGAGAAGAATGAAGATGGGATGGAGTTTGAGGTTGGGGAGCATTGTGCAACGTTGGCGGGACTAATTCCGCCAGCTGAGACGGCGCTCCTGGCCAAGAATATCGGTAGGCTGTACAATAGGGCACTGATAGCGGTAGAAGCCAATGGTCATGGACTGGCAGTTATTAGCGACTTGAGAGACTACTCCAACCTGTATAGAAGGAGGAATATAGTCTCAGGCCAAACGTCTATGGAGATTGGCTGGCTGACGACTTCCAGAACAAAGCCTTACATGATAAAGGAACTGGCCAAGATGCTCCCCAATCTGCGTATCCATGACAGGGATATTCTGAGCGAGATGAGGAATGTTAGGATAGCAGGAGATACCTATATAACAGTAGGTCTGGATGACCTGCATATGTCCGCTGCCATTGCCCTCTCCTGCAGGCAGGCCAGGCCGAAGCTCCGTGGGCTTATAGGCCAGGCAGGCTGGAGTAAGTGGTAATGCTTCCTGAAACCTCAGCTCAACTACTATCCCTAGCCTCTGACCATAAGAAAACATGGCTGGTCAGGAATGAGAAGTTCAAGGAATGGTATAAGTTACTAATCCTGGATGACTCTGATATTAAGCAGGCGGATATGGAGTGTGTAATCAGCAATGACCCGAAGACGTTCTATAAGAAAGCCCTTCGGCTACTTACCACTAGCATTAGCCACTCCATACCGACTGATAATATGTCTCAGCCTGAGATGATAGATACTACTGTTATCGTTAAGTTCCTGGAATCTCAATGGGAGAAGAAGGCTAGGGGCAGTAGACGGCGGGGTGGTCAGAGCTGGTTGGCCGAAATGGTCTCCTTCCTGCTTGTTACAGGGTGGTACGATGTACTGACCTATGCTGATGAGATAGATGGGTGTGTAGCAGCTGTACGAAATCCAGCGGAGTGTTATCCGATGTTCTCTACTGATTGGGATGGTGGACTGCAGAGCCACTTCCATATCTATAACCTTAACTATGACCTGGCAATGTCTCGATGTACTCATCATGGCTGGTCACCACTGGCAATTAAGCGCAACCGATATAGTATGCTGACTGTCCATGATTACTGGTGTATGGACTTTGGACAGGTCTACAATACTGTGATGATGGATAACCAGATAGTAAAGCCTCTTACTCTACATCCCCAATTTGATGAGATACCTATTCTATCTGGGATTGCCAGTGGTATGCCAGACAAAGGCTCTATTATGCCGTATGATATTGACTGGTCAGCTAGGGTTGGAGAGAGTATCATAGCTGATAATGCTTCCATCTACACTAACTATAATAAGATGCTGAGCTTTGTTCAGCAGATTATCCGTGATGTGGCTCAGCCTAAGATGAAGGAGAGGTCTGAGAGTGATACTCCGATACTTAACCCTGATACTATGTTTAAGCGTGGGGCTATCTTCAGGATGGGAGTGAATGAGGATGTAGAACCTGTATCTACTCCTCCACTACCAGTGGAGTTATCACTTCATGGTCGAGATTTAGAAGGTATGATACAGAGGGGTAGCTTCCCCTGGAGCATGTACGGTAGTCTAAGTACTTCTCTAACAGCATACTCTATGAGCCAGGTAACTGCTGCTGCTCAGGAAATTCTCGCTGACTATGCAGATGCCATCAAGTACATCCTTAGCGAGGTAGACAATACCTGGATAGCGCAGATGCGCACTGGTAGACTCCGAATAGATGGATTTATGATTTCTCCACTGTATCCGCTATTCTTACGGGCGAAGGTAGATGTAGCTGTATCTGTTCCTGGAGACTTTATGCAGAGGGCAACGCTGAGCAGGATGCTCTCACCTGACTTCCGCTTCTCTACACGAACAGTTATGGAGCTGATGTGGAATGAGATTAAAGACCCTGAGCTAGAGATGGCTTCGACTAGGGCAGATATGGCCCTTCAGCACCCTGTCGCTATTAGTATTAACCTTATCTCGGCCTGGCGACAGCAGGCTGCTATCCTCCGAGAGGTGGGTGATATAGATACTGCTAACTTATTTGATAGAGCTGCTACAATGATAGAGAGTCAGCTTGGGCCGATAGTCAGGCAGCCTTCAGAGCAACTTCCACGCCGTGAGCTGGCAATGGCTGAAGAGTCCCGTCAGCCTACTGCTCTGATAGGGTCATAGTATGTCTCCGATTGAGTTCACTGACACTCTACTAGGCTCTATACTTCCTCCGCCCGCAGAGCCACCTACTCCAGTAGAGCCTTCTACTCCGCCTGAACCACAATCATTGGAAGGCATTACTCCAAACACTCCTGATTACTGGCGCAAGACGGTCTATAACTGGGGGCTACAGCAGTGGGGTACTCCTGAGGCTGCTGACATATTCACTTCCCAACTATCCCTGGAGAGTATGGGCTTTAACCTTGATGTGGTCTGGGGAAGAAAGAGGGGTGTGCAGGGTGAAATTGGCATAGCTCAGTTTATGCCTGGAACAGCCGCAGGTCTAGGCATAGACCCCTGGAACCCAAACTCAGCTATCCCTGCCTCTGCAGCCTTTATGACCACTCAACTAAATAAGTACAGTGGAGACTGGCGCAAGGCTCTTGCAGCCTATAATGCTGGTGGAGCTCGGGTAAATGAGGCCATTGAGCTTGGTGGAGAGAACTGGTTTGCTAGGCTACCTGACGTGAAGGTAGGAGGATTTACTCCTGAAGCGGGACGTTCTGTCCAGGGATACGTTACTAAAATTCTCTCTGGTGCTAAACGACCTGCTCCTGTTGGCCCTCCAACTGGCCCATTTGCAGACTTTCCTGGTTATTATCCTGGCTATCAAGATGATTTTACTAAAGCGCAGGTAGAGTATGCGGCTGCCAAGCAAGCTGCTGAGGATTGGCAGAAGACTACAGCTCCTGCTATTATGGCTAAATCACCAAGCCAGTTTGAAAGTCCAGAGTGGGAGAGGGGAGCTGGGCTTATGGGCATCATTAACCTACTCCTGGGTCGGCGTCCCCAGGAGCTAAGTGATGAGTATAGGCAGGCATCAGATGTTGTAACTCAGAATGTAATCAGGACAGGAGCGAGACTGAATCTTCTTCGTGGTCTGCCTGCTGCTATGTCCAATAGAACTATTACGACTGAAGACCAGATGCTTGACCTGTTCAATAGTACGGGGGTTATGACTGAGGAAGATATAGCTTGGTCAAAGCAACTATTCCAACAGTTGCAACCTCTTATCCCCAGGGAAATACCACTCACAAGAACTGAGCTAATGGCAGCCTTGTCTAAGCCTCCTAGAGCTTCCCCAGTAGTTATGGGTAGATTAACTGATGTAGACCTCATCATGGCTCTCACTAGACCTGCTACCATAGCTAACCCTGGTGGGCTGACTCTTGATGAGAAGATGGCCCTTCTGAAGAGCAGTGGGCTTAATGACCAGGAGGCTCAGGATGCCATAGATAACATGAGTGAGGATATTGATGGTTGGATAACTAGCTGGCAGGATATAAACGAGAGTTATCTTCTGTATAAGCATCATATGGCCACTGCCAGGATACCTGACCTTACTCTTGTTCAGAAACTGCAACTAGCATTGAGTCAGCCCTGGCTGGTTATCACTAAAGGAATGGAAGTCTACGAGAAATATATTATCAAACCAAGGGCTGCTATCGCTACAGGCCTAGTACCTGAAACTGAGTATACCTCTCCATTCTCAAAGGTGCTCATGTCATTGCCTGGTGCTGCCAAACCAGAGAAGCTTCGAGAGGAGTATCAAAAGGCTCTGGTAGAGGGGGAGAACCCCTACCTAGCAGCAGGTACAGCCTGGGAAAGGGCTGATGTCGGAGCTATTACTAAATTTATTACTGAGACAGCAGTTGACCCCCTCATGTATGCAGATATTGTATTAGGGATGCTGGCTAAGAGTGCAAAGGTAGCAAGGATACCAATACTGGGTAAGTTCATTGTGGGTACTTATGACCTCTGGGTAAGTGCCAGTAATGCTGCCTTCAATGTAGTGGTGTGGCCTATCAGAAGACCCTTCCAGACTACCTTCGGTAAAGCTCTGACCATATCGAGACAGGTTGTTCTGGATACACTCTCTGCCACATCCCAGAGATTTAGTATCCGAATGGACTCTAGTGTCCTGCCCAGAGCTGAGATAGCAGCTACCCTCAAAGAGGCTGCTGCTCACTGGGCGGAGAAGCCCCCTGGCTCTATTCCTTCAGGCTCATTTGAGCGGCTAGGTCAGGCCCTAAATACTACCAAACTCGTGGAGGCCGAGGAGCTAAAGGCCTGGGCATTGGAGCTGGGGCAGCCTGACTTCCAGCCTACCAGAAATTCTATTCTCAAGGTTAATGCAGCCCTGGAGAGGGTTACTAATGCAGGTGATAAAGGACTGATTAAGGTTAGTCAGGCTGCAGATGAGCTCCTAGATGCGGTTGGGGCAGTAACCAATGAGACTAATCTACTCAAAGCTAATGCAAGGATTAAAGAGAGACTAGCATTGCCCATTGCTACAGTGGAGAACCTTACAAGGGGCGATGGTGAGACTATCCTTAGACGAACTCAGGGGTATATCCGAGACCTGGTGGTTAATAATATGGACTCTAAGGTGCAGATTATCCGCTCTGAGCAGAAGGTGCTAGGTGCAATACTGAACGGCACGGACTTCTTCACCCGTAACATCTGGCGGGACTTTATTGAGAAGCAGTTAGTAGCTCCTATTTCCACTATGTATCTGGCAATAGCTATGTATGGCCCAATGAATCTCCTAGAGACTGTAGGTAGAGCCTTATTTGATAAGGGCGGTATTAGGTTTGATGAGGGGGCCACTGCTCTAGCTCGGCGCTGGGGTGGAGACCTATCCAGCCTTCCGTATGATGTGGTTTCAGGCGTTAGGAGGGCTGAGGTAGCTATTCCAAGTTTGGAGAGGGGTCAGCTAGGAAGGTATAGACCCGTGGCTCCCCTCCGCACTGAGACTGAACCAATACTTATGAGAATTCCTGGCATAGGGAAGAATATACTACCAGCTGGAACTATTAAAAGACTCACTGGCTGGGATGCTCCAAATATATCCCTCCAGGCCTGGAATGATGTGTTTGCGAGACTTCAAACTCCCATCCGCCACTTCTCTCTCGCTAACTGGTATATGAGTAGACTCACTGAGGCCAATCCTGTGGAGATAGCAGCCATCAGAAAGGCTATTCCTGAGTTTCATAACTCTGGTATTACCTCCATGACTGGGGAGCAACTGAAGGTACTAAGAGAATTTGCTATTGAGGAGGGCATTGTTAGCCCTGAGAGGCTGGCGAAGGTAGCAGATACCGTAAACCTTCTGGATAGTAAGATAGCTACTCAGGAGGTGGCAAATATTATTCACAGGGATACTGTATTGTCACTAGAGGTTAAGGATACTGTACTGAGAGAAGCAGAGACGGGTAGGATGTGGCATAGCCTAGAGACTATCAATAGTATTTTTGATGATGCTCTGGCTCAGACAGATACCATGAATATCACCAGGCTGGAAATAGCTCGGATAAAGTATAATGAACTACGTGAGCAAGTAGCTAATCTTACTATGGATACTGAAGATGACCTCCTTGTCTTCATTAAGAACATTCGAGATATGGTAACTCTTCCCAGAGAGATGGCTAAGGTCTCCAGACAGTCTACTCAGTCCAGGGCCAGAAGGATTATTAACTTTGAGGAGAGGGCAGCTTGGCATGAGAGCTCCTCTCAGTACATAACCAGCTTCGCATCAGACGCATCGGAGGCTATGAGGGAGGCCATTAAGGTTATCCGAAGGTCAGTTCCACAGTTTAGAGGCAAGGTTGGTAAGCTATCAGCGCAGGATTTAGATAATCTCATTAGCCTATCGGATAGGATGGAAGCAATAGCACTTGCTGACCGAAACGCTATCCTTGAGGAGCGGAAGCTATTTTCTGATAGACTACCTACTAAGCCTAGAGGTGGTCAGGCTAATGTGGACTGGTGGGAGAGTATTTCGGCTGCAAGGGATAATGTCTGGGAGTCAAGGGATAAGATAGTAGAGTTTATATGGCAGGATATGGAGGAGCTATCCAACGCTGTATCCAAAGCTCGGCTCCCTAAACCTAAACCAATTCAGGATAAAGCTACGGTAGCTGATGTAGCCTATCTGTTTGGCGTTACTGGCGATGATGTCAGTAGAGGAATGTTCCGACCTGGATTGCAGGCATTGATAGGTAAGGATAGCTTCATGCTCTGGGTTAGAACTAGAGCTAATGTGATAGGTAAGCCGCTGAGGTTGACCGCTGATAAGATGGGCTTTACTAGGGATAATCTATCAGAGGTGTATGATACTATTATCAGGGGATTAAATATAGACCCCACTACTGTAAAGCTATCCACTCCTCAGTATATGGCCCTAGAGAGTATGAGGAGGGATTTCCATGCTATCTATGAGACCAGACATATACCACTTGGAGATAAAGCAAAGCTTATAGATTTGATTGACCAGGGAGTGGAGAATCTAAAGCAGCTGCCTATGTTCACTGAACCCATTACTCCTAGAGATGTAGTTAGTAGATATCCAGAATGGCTGTCTTCTCAAGTCAAGTCTATTGGAACGGTTGCAAAGCCACAAGATGTCAGCTTTGGTTTTAAGTCAGGTGATTTGAAAATACTTCCAGGTGCGGATGTTGAATCTCAGATAGCACATGAGCTGGGACATGTTGCTTACAGGAAGGCTGGTATAGCTGATGAGTTCTCTAAGCTGATTAGTGGTAGAGTTCATGCTACTAGGCAAGATGAGCTATTTGCAGAAGCATTTGAGGAAGCTGTAACTGGTAAGCCAATGAAGCTCAGCCCAGAACTGGGTTTTACTATCAGGTCAATGAACCCTGAGATTGTAGATGATGCTGTGGGATTTATACGGGAGTCTATTCCTGGTTTACCTACTGGGACTGTTCCCATAATAGGTGCTGGTAGGGAGGCCTGGCATCAGGCCAGGGAAACAGCCATGCAGGAGGCTAGAACTCGATATGGTATGACATTCACTGATTACTCTCCTGGCACAGTAGTAGATGCAGTAGGGCATGGTCTCTTCCCCTTCTGGACTTATGAGAGTCAGAGGTACGCTTACCTGGCCAGACTATTCCTTAGACATCCTGCAACGCTAACTGGCATGTCCAGATGGTATAAAGATACTGACCAGGGGAGGGTGAGAATACCAGGTACTAGTCTGGAGTTCTCGCCATTCAGTGGAACTGTTATGATGGGGGCCTTCAGAGGACTATACCTGCGAGACTATCCTGACTACAACGATAACTTTCCTGGCTTGACAGATTTCTTCAGTGGCGCAGGTCGGTATGGCTTTTATGTTGGCGCCCAGTTCTCCTTTCCAATGGCTGTGTTTGGAGCTGCCAGTGGCAGGGCTGATTGGGGTGCAGTCGTCCCATCATGGGTAAAGACTCCAATAGATGCCTATATCTGGGCCAGACCTAACTCTGACTTGGCCAAGATACTTCGGGACTATATTATGCCTGATAGGATGAGGGAGATACTAGCTATCCGAGTGCTGGGTACAATGGGAGTTAATGGGTATGATATATACAGGAAGATAAAGACCAATATTCCGCTGACGGAAGAGGAGGTTAATCTCTGGGATACTGCTATGGGTAGGGCCTCTGGCTACAATGCTATCATGGAGCAGGGCTTTCCAATACGGTTGACTCCACAGGAGCAATTAGAGGCTTGGGAGTCGGTTGATAAGCTGCGGGAGGAGATAACTGGTGTACCAATAGAGCTCCAACATTGGATTAGAGATACTCAGGGTATAACTGGCAAATCCTTTAATGACTACTTTCCGTTAGACCCTACTCAGCAGGTAGTCCTGAATGAGTTGGATGCGTTTAAGCTTTGGAGTGGGGCGTCCACTCCATTACAACCTTCCCGCCTTCAGCAGAAGATGTTCACTATTGAGGAATACTGGGATGAGAGGGCTAAGATAAGAGAACAGACTAGGACTGGCTTCTATGATAAGACTGGTAAGCTGGTTAAGGAGGGTAGGCAGCAGTTGGAGGACAGGGTCAAAGCCTGGTATCAAGGCAGGGAAGGCGGAATCTCTATAGACCAGTATCTTACCATGCTGGCAGATATAAATAGGTATATGAGTGGGAGGATTGAAGAGCTGAGCAGCCAGGATAGGTTCCGAGATGTACCACTTACTCTGGATGAGAGGAAGAAGTGGTATGAGGAGAATAGGGGAGTGCAACCAGTCTGGCATCCTGCTAAAGAGTTGCAGTGGCTATACTATGAGTTAGAGCCAAAGCAGGTTTGGAGTGAGGAGTCGCAGACTATGGAGTGGGACTTTGATACCTACTATGCAACAGTTAACTACCTGCTAGATGCTATACCTCAACCTTACAAGGAAAAGTTCAAGGTGATGGTTACTTCTGAGATGACTGAGTTGCAGAAGCTCCACTGGGACATTAGCAATCGGTATCTTCAGGGTTATAGGAATATGAGGGATGCTGAGCTGGAGCGGTATACTACTGAGCAGAGGTCTATAATAGAGCGGTTTTCTAGGGCTGGTGCGCTAGAGCGAGACCAACTGAGGGAGATTAAAGTAGATGGAGAGCTGAAGCTCATTTCTACCTTCACTCGCAATCTCACTACTGCCAGGAAGAATATCCGAACCCTTCATCCTGAACTGAACGCCTGGCTAACATTCTGGCGTAGTTCTACCGACCTTCTGACTCCTCAAGCTGAACAGCTTTATAGGGAGTTGCAGGATGAGTACCTGGGAAGATAAGATGCACCTGTTACTGGACGGCATAGTTAGGTCTGGTAATGATGAGCTAACTGTCCGCTGTGCATTGCAGTCCATTCCTGACCTCATACAACTTCAGATAGTGCATGGGCCAGATGTCTATCGTACTCCCAACGGGTTGGTAGGTATAGTGATAATAGCTGAGAGTCATATAGCTATTCATATAGAAGGCAATAGGTTCTTCTCGGATATATTCACCTGTCGAGAGTTCAACTCCAACCTAGTGGTATCCTACCTTACCTCACTCTTTGCCCTGGAAGGGTTAAGGCAAAGCTGCTTCCCCAGGGGTATAGAGTTCCTGGATAGAATGTTATAGTATGATAACTAATACATTAAATATAGTATTAGGACACTACCTATTGACAACGATAGGTGGATGGTTTATCATGGATTAGGAGGAATAACCATGACGACACCTGATGAGCCAAAGATGGTTCGAGAGTCCGACTTACTGGCTGTTAAGGTGGGGCTTACCAAGGAGCTGGATGGTCTCAAGTCTCAGCTAGAATCTGCTTTGCAGAAGGCTGATACTCACTATCAGGAGCTTCTAGGTGAGCGGGCTTCTAAGGAAGCTGTCCAGACACAACTGGGGGAACTCCAGGGCATTCATACGCAACTGGAGGAAACCAAGACTCAGTTGGAGGCTCTTAAATCTAAGAGTGTGCAGGATAGTGAGAGATTACTCACCCTGCATCGCCAGATGCTGGTAACTACCTATGGTATAGGTAAGGAGCTGGTGGAAGGTAAAAGCCAACAGGAGTTAGCTTCACTGGAGGAGGCCCTAAAGATTGTAGGGCCGAGGAAAGGCAGCGGTATAGATACTGGAGCGAGTAGTGGAGGTACAGCTATACCACTCACTCCCAGAGACAAAATTACCGCTGGTCTAGCCAAGAAGTTTAACATTTAAAGGAGAAGAAGTTGGCTATTACTGGACACTGGAGCTCCCTAGCGGAAGCCCAGAAGCTAGTTCAAGATGTTCTCCTGGCGGGTGTTGTTGAGGAAATCATTGAGGAAGGGCAGCTGGTATCCCTGCTGCCAGTCTTTAGCATTGAGGGCAAGTCTGTCAAGTATAACAGGGAGTCCGTCTTACCCTCAGCTGATTTCTATGACATCAACGAGCAGATACCCTGGACTTCTGATGTCGAATACACCGCACAGGTAACAGTAGAGCTAAAGCGAGTCCTGAGGCAGGATGCCCTGGATAAGTTTATGGCCTCTACCTACAAAACCCCTAATGATTACAGGAGTATAGTCATTAGTGGACTCTCTAAGGGCTGCCTGAGAACCATAGAGGATAAGTTTATCTATGGAGATAAGGATAATGTCAATGCCAAGGAGTTCGATGGACTGCACCATCTAGCCTCACCATCCGTTACTGACCTGGATATTACTCAGACTGGTGCTCTGAGCTTGATGAACATCCGTAAGATGCTGGATGCCATGAAGGTCAGCCAGGTTGGTAGAGGTAGGACTATTCTCCTGATGCCCCATGAGATTGCCAGGAGGATTGACGCCTATGTGCAGGAGGCAGGAATGACCTCCTGGGTTGGCCCCGCCAGCATAGTCTTTGCTCCAAATGAGCTGGGTCAGAGGGTTACCTACTTCGATGGCATCCCGATTATCCGCTCTGACTATCTAGTCGCTGAGCAAGTGGCTACGGGACTAACTGCTGCCTCTGCCCGAGCGAAGTACTCCAGCGGAACCAAATACTACTCCATCTTCGGCGTCCGATTTGGGCAGGTTATGGAGGGTGGAGTCTGTATGGCTTTTAGTGGAGATGGTGGCGGAGCAGGTGATTTCTTCGGCATTGAGTTCTTCGATAAGCTTGAGAACTTTGATGCTGAAGGTATTAGGCTGAAGGCGTACTGCGCTCTGGCACTGGGCTCCACCAAATCCATCGGTAGGATTACAGATATTACTGACGCCGCTGTCGTGGCTTAGACTGTCAGAGGAGGAGTGAGGAAATGACAGTAGAGTTTCAGAAGGTAACACATCCACTTATAGTCAGGAATGGCTATTCCCTGTGGATGCCAGGTAAGGTGATTAAGGGACTGAAGAACTTCAAAGAGCCTGACATCTACAGTGAAGACCTTGTCCAGCAGTATCCTC
>ERZ1292632.509-Hain-H43-01um-R2-509-length-42375-cov-9_pt1 | contig 17267 bp, 18 predicted proteins | sample MGYA00564407_ERZ1292632 | MGnify/ENA primary metagenome ERZ1292632 (study PRJEB36523, sample SAMEA6512637) | groundwater metagenome | collected 2019-01-08 | study: AquaDiva: Metagenomics assemblies of 32 groundwater samples | reverse complement strand
CAGAAAAAGGCAGAGTCCCGATTCTGGAAAATTTCGCCAAATAAGAACCCTTGTTTCTGCGCTTGAAAGCAAGGGTTCTTTTCTTTTTCATAGATTTTTTGTTATAATTTCAATGTATGGAAATCAAAACCATTCTCTATCTTTTGGCCGTCTCGGGCGGTTTTTTATTGACTTTGATTCTGACGCCGGCGGTGATTAGGTTGGCTTTGAAATTTAAAGTCATTGACCAGCCGGAAACGAACGAACGCAAAATCCACGCTTCACCGATCCCGCTTCTGGGCGGACTGGCGATCTTTATCTCGGTGTTTGTTTTGATTTTTTTATTCCGTTTTTATCATCTGGCCAATTTTTCCAAGATTCCCGACCAGTTCTTGTGGGCGGTTTTTGTCGGGGGGCTCTTCATTATGATCGGCGGTTTTCTGGACGATAAATTCAATCTTAAACCGCTTAAACAAATCATCTGGCCAACTTTGGCGGCTTTGGTCGCGGTGTGGGCCGGCGTGCGCATCGGCTTTGTGACCAATCCGATCGGCGGACAGGAGAACTCGATTATTTATCTGGGCGCCGGCGCCGGCTTGGTTTTATCTTTTTTGTGGCTAATGGGGATGATGTACACGACTAAGTTTCTAGACGGTTTGGATGGCTTAGTTTCGGGCATCACCGCGATTGCCTGTTTGATTATTTTTTTGTTAAGCTTAGATTGGGACGTGAAGATGTCGGCGACCAGTTTTATCGCTTTGATTCTGGGTGGCAGCGCTTTGGCTTTTTTATTTTTTAACTGGCATCCCGCCAAGATATTCTTGGGCGAAGGCGGGAGTATCTTTTTCGGCTTTATGCTCGGCGTTTTATCCATTATTTCCGGCTCAAAAATTACCACCACTCTGCTTGTTATCGGCGTGCCGGCTTTGGATGTCCTCTGGGTTATAATCCAACGGTTACTTAAGCGCGAATCGCCGTTTTCCCACGCTGACCGGAAACATCTCCACTTTCGCTTGTTTGATTTGGGATTTTCCCATCGCGGGGCCGTCTTGTTTTTTTATCTCATTGCTTTAACTTTCGGCTCAATCGCGATTTTTACGAGCAGCTTTGGCAAACTAATCGTTTTTTTGGCGCTTATCGCGGTGATGATATTTTTAATTCTGATAATTTATTTTAAAAATGCCGCTCAAAGAATTAGGAACAATTGAAAAAGTTTCTTTACGTAAAGTGGTCGCCATCACTTCTTCGGCCGCTGTTTTTTTCGCCGCCGCCGGCCTGATTTATGTTTTTGGCAGTTTGAGCTTACCAAAATTTATTTCTATCGGCGACAAGCAAATCAAGGCGGAGTTGGCGGTTAGCGACGAAGAAAAAGTAAAAGGATTATCCGGCCGGAGCGGGCTTTGCGCCGATTGCGGCCTGCTTTTTGTCTATGACGGTTATTTTATTCCTAATTTTTGGATGAAAGAAATGCGATTTCCGATAGACATTATTTGGATTCGAGACGAGATGGTTGTCGGTTTTGATAAGAATGTGCCACCGCCCCAAGAAGGTGAACCGTTGGCCACCTATCAGCCAAAAACTTTCGTCAATTATGTTTTGGAAGTGCCGGCTAATTTTGTAGATAAAAATGACTTGAAAATAGGGGATAAATTTAAATTCTAATCACGATTTTTAACGGCGTACTAAATTTTATAATTTTTAATTTTGTAGTTTTTAAATAATCCCTCAAACCGTCATCCCCGCGAAAGCGGGGATCCAGGAGAAGCAACACGCAACTTTTTTTAGTCTGGATTCCCGCTTTCGCGGGAATGACAGAAAAAATGTTGTTTAAAAATTAAAAATTAGGTCATTATTTATAAAATTAAAAATTGGAAATTAAAAATTATAGAACTATTGACAAATTTGGCTGATCGCGTTAATATTAACAAGAATTAAGATTTACCGTAAAAACCATGAAGATCGCAGTCATCAAGACCGGCGGCAAGCAGTATGTCGTCAAGGAAAAAGACAAAATCAAGATTGAAAAAATAGGCGCTTCCGAGGGAGTGGAGTTTGACGCGTTACTGGTCGCTGATGGCGATAAGGTGGAAATCGGCGCGCCGATTTTGGCGGCTAAAGTCAAAGCCAAGGTGATTGGCATTTCTCGCACCAGAAAAGTGGTTGGCGTCAAATACAAGCCGAAGACCAGAGAACACAAGAAATTCGGCCACCGGCAGCAACTCACGGAAGTGGAAATTATTAAGATTTAAAAAGACAGCCCTCAAAAAGAGGGTTGTTTTTTGGAGCGTTTGTTCTTTGGGTTTAAAGATGAAAAACAAGGAGGACAGAGTAATGAGCAAAATCGGTAGACGGTCGGATCCAGTTACCACGGCGTTAAAAACCATTAAAGGAAGAATTAAAGAATTGCGTTATATTGTAAAGTTCTGGGCTAGGTCGGAGGTGACGGAAATTGTTGAGGAGCTGTCGCAAGATGTCAAAAGATTGGAAAATTTGCTTGAAAGAGAGAAAGACGACGGAAAATAATTAGCGTCTGAAGTTTCCCCCGCATTGAAACAATGCGGGGTTTATTTTTATACCTCCCTCCTCCCATTAATCGCGTTTTCCAAAGTCACTTCGTCGGCGTATTCCAAATCCGCGCCCATCGGCAGGCCGCGGGCCAAGCGGGTGATCTTCAAGTTGGGAAATTGTTTTAATAACTTCACCAGATAGAGCGCCGTGGTTTCACCCTCAATATCCGGATTCAAAGCTAAGATTATTTCCGTGACGCCGTTGTTCTTAATTCTACCGACCAGTTCATTGATTTTTATATTCTCCGGCGCGATATTTTCCAACGGGTTGATGTTGCCGCCCAAGACATGATAAACGCCTTGATAGATGCCGGTTTTTTCCAACGCGATGACATCCTGCGGTTTGGCGACGAGGCAAATCATCTTCTGGTCGCGGCGCGGGTCGGCGCAGATCGGACAAGGATCGTTCTCGCTGAAATTGAAACAGCGGGAGCAGATTTTAATTTTGCCTTTAATATTTTCAATCGCTTCGCCGAATTGGTGAAGCTCGCTTTCCGGCTGTTTTAAAAGATAAAAAACGAGCCGCTCGGCGGTTTTCGGCCCGACCGAAGGCAACTTGGCGAATTGGTTGATGAGGTTTTGGATGGAAGACGGATAAGGCATGAATTAAAAAATTAAAATAAAAAATTAATAAATTATTTTTGACGGTTGCTTTTTAAGCTGATATAGTAAAATTGCGTAGTACTTTTCCGATTGGAGCGATTGTCAAGCCGGCAATCCAAGGCCATAATTCGGTTTTAAACCGCGAGCGCTTCAATCCAAACCGAGGCACAGGAGAAACTTGATTATGTAAACTATTTTGTCTCGGACATAGAACACTTCGGTGTTTGAATAACACGGTTGTGTTTCAACACTTTATAGTCCAGCCAATTAGCAACTGGTTGGACTATTTTTTTTATCTAAATTTAGATAAATGTTTAAATTTAAAGGTATTTTACTATTGACAAATTCTGTGGATATGATATAATGGTAGTGCGTTGTAGGGTGCATAAAGCACCAAATTGAAGGGGCTAGAAATAGCCAAAAACACGGAGGACTACACGATGAAGAAGAACGTTCGGCGCAAGTACGGCGGGCAGGCGGTTCTAGGAGTGGTCTTTACTTAATTGACACCGACCCGGCCGACGCGTTCACCGCTCATAAGGGGCGGTGAAAAACTGTTCATCTGTTGACGGAGCAGATAGACGGAGGAACGCCACACGAACATTTATTATCCGTATCCGTCGGGTTTTTTTAAGTACCCGACTACATAGCCCTGACCCGGGGAGCTGAATGGCTGAAGGGAATTAGCGTCCATTTGAAATATAATGGACGCTTTTTTATTTTATTACATCTGTATTTCCGGACTGACTAAATTTTTTTCCAGATTTTTGAAGCTCACTCTTTCCTCGTCAAAAAACAAGGTAATGACGCCGGTCGGGCCGTTTCGGTGTTTGGCAATGTGGATTTCGGCGAGGTGCTTTTCTTCTTCCGACAAATTATTGACATCATAGCTGCGGTCGGCGGATTTTCGATAAATAAACATTACCACATCCGCGTCTTGTTCTATAGAGCCGGACTCTCTCAAATGTGAGAGTTTGGGTATGGCGGGGTGGCTTTGCTCCACCGCGCGCGAAAGTTGGGAAAGGGCTAAAACCGGCACATCAAGCTCGCGAGCGATGCCTTTGAGCGCGCGGGTGATCTCGGAAATCTCCTGGACTCGATTTTCGCCGTAATTTCTTGAACTTTCCATCAGCTGTAAGTAATCAATTACGATGAGATCAAGCCCGTGTTCCATCTGTAAGCGTCTCGCTTTGGTACGGAGCTCCATAATATTGGTATTGGCAAAGTCATCGATGTAAATTTGGCTTTCGGCGAGCTCACTCATCGCTTCGCCGATGCGGGGGAAGTCGTCGCCCGCTTCGGACAGACGGCCGGTGCGCATTTTCCAAAGCCCCACGCCGGCGGCGGCGCAAATCAGGCGGTCCACCAATTGCTCTTTGGACATTTCCAAAGAAAACAGCCCGACTGATTTTTTGTATTTGGTCGCCACATTCCTCGCGATGTCCAAGGCCAACGCGGTTTTTCCGACCGAAGGCCGCGCCGCCAAAATCACCAAGTCGGATTTTTGGAGCCCGGCGAGCAAATTGTCCAAATCGCCGAAGCCGGTCGCGAGTCCGCGCAATTTGCCTTTTTCCCGATGAAGCTCGTCAATGCGGTTGAAGGCCTCGGAGAGAATCTCCTTGATGTGGGTGAATTTTTCTTTCAAGTATTTTTGCGACACGGCGAAAATTGATTGTTCGGATTTGTCCAAAATGTCCGTGACTTCCTGCTCTTCTTTATAGCCGAAATTGATGATATTGTTAGCGGCGGAAATCAGCCGGCGCAAAGTCGCTTTTTTCTGGACGATTTGGGCGTAGGAGACGACATGGGCGGCGGAAGGGATTTGGTTGGTCAAAGAGACGAGGTAGCTCCGGCCGCCGACTTGCTCCAGTTGTTTTTTTTCTTCCAATCGGCTGGTCAAGCTTAACAAATCAATGGCTTGCCGTTTTTCAAACAGCTCCAAAATCACATCAAAAATCAAGCCGTGGCTGTCTTGGTAAAAATCCTCGGCGGTGATGATGTCGCCGACTTTAATAATCGCGTCTTTGTCAATTAAAAGCGCGCCCAAAAGCGACTGCTCGGCTTCAATGTTTTGCGGCGGGAGTTTTTCCAGGGTTTCGGGCATAGGAGATTTTTAATGACTTCCTTTATTTTAAACAAAGGGAGCGGTTTGCGCAACCGGAGGTTTTGAACAGGTTATACCTTGGGAGTAAAAACAAAAATTCCTGCCATTTAGGTAGGAATTTTGGCGGGAGTTTTGTGGGGCGTACAGGATTCGAACCTGTGACCATTTGCTTAAAAGGCAACTGCTCTACCTGGCTGAGCTAACGCCCCGTGTTAATTATATTTTTAATAAATTCTCTACCCCTAGAAGTTTTTAATTGTTTTTCCCTTTGAATAGCATCTTCTCGCTCCGAAAATTCTTCTTTGTAAACCAAAATCCATAAACCTTTATTTCTGCTTGTGAAAGACGATTTCTTATTTGGTAATTCACCATTATGACGCTTTATTCTGTTATTAATATTATTTGTATAGCCAATATATGTTTTATTAGAAGATTTATTTTTTATTACGTAAGTTGTATATATCATGAATATTTTGCTTAAAAGTCCGCCAGTTGGCGGATCTACCTGGCTGAGCTAACGCCCCGAATAAAAATTATCATAACAAATTTTTTTCATTTTGGCAACTATTTTGATGGTTCTATTTTTGGTTTTGGGTTCCTTGACAAATTCGAAATTATCCTATAGAATGTAGAGTCAAAGTGGTTTTGACGAGTTCCTTTACAAAAAAGGGGCAAAATTAAGGAAAATCAGCGAGAGCTGAAAGGAGGTAGTCATGGGACAGGCGATATCGACAGCAACATGTTTTGGGGGATTTTGGGGGATTTTTCGGGGAGTATTTCTCGGTAAAAATCAAAAAGAAGATCGGTATCGATCTCATTCCCAAACCAAAAAGCTGATCGATACGCTTCTTCATGATAAATTTGTTTCCAGACAAGTGGACGCGTTTATTTTTCTGCGTTGTAAAAAGGCATCAGTTGATGCCGCCGAAGCCACCAAGATCAAAGAGGCATTTTCGGCGCTCGTCCAGAAGTTAATTAAAACACTCTCGCGTCACAGATTGTCCGCCACAGACAGAAAAGACGCGCTCATCTTTCTCCGTCGAATAATGTCGGGAGTTAGCGCTTTAGGAGCCGCTCAAATCGAGAAGGCGATTATTCTTGTCGCGACCAAAGATGAAAATCCGGAAATGCGCCAAAGGGCCTGTCTCGCTTTGTATGACTTTTTCAGCCCGCAAATTGATTTGGCGTTTATTGCCTGTCTCACCGATCCTGATGAGAGAGTGGTGAAAATCGCGGAAAATGGGCTTAAGACCTCGATGATTTATTGGGAAGATGAACAATTAATTTCCGCCACCACCACATTAAAGAACATGAGTTGGCGTTTGCGTAAGTTTGCGATTGAGGTCTTGAAAGACCGGCGCAGCCAGGAAGTTGAAGCGGTCTTAATCCGGTTGCTTGACGATGATGACCACGATATCCGGCAGACAGTTAGCTCGACTTTGGAGGGAATACTGCACTCTTTCTGGCCGAGAGAGAAATTAATCTACGCCAGAGATAATGGCAATCCTCGCCTTGGGAGAATTGCGGAGATCATCCTTGATAGAAAGCAACCCTCTTATTGTCTCATTGTTTAATCTCGCCGTCTGATTATTCACCTATTTGCCTGTTCATTTTTTTTGTATTCCGTAGCCGTTGGTCTCGCACCGACGGCTTTTTCTTTTTCTAAGAATCGATTTATGTTATAATAAAAACAATAATTCTATGCTTAAAAAAGTTTTAATCAGCCATCTCGGCTTGGAAAAAGGCGAATTCATCAAGAAGTTGTTTAGGCGTTCGCTCTGGTCAAAGTTTTGGCCGATTTTATTTTCCGCTGTTTTTATCATTACGCCGTTTTTTCTTATTTATCCTTTATTTAATCGAGGCGTGCCGGGCATGGCGGTTTTTTCCATCATTTTAATTGCCGGTTTAGTTCTGGCTTTAAGAACCTACCTCTCTCATTATTTTACGGCTTTTGTGATGACTGATTCGCGGGTGGTGGAAGTGGATCAGAAGGGTTTTTTCAACCGTTCGGTCTGCGAGGTCTCATATGACAAAATCCAGGATGTCACTTATCAGTCAAAAGGGGTGCTCGCCGCGCTTTTTAAATTGGGCGATATTTATATTTCTTTTACCGATGATGCCAGGACAAAATTAAAATTGCCAAAGATGAAAAATCCGGCCGCCTTGTCCAGCGAGATTTTAAATTGGCGGACAAGGCATTCTTTGCCGGCGGCGCAAAATGCCGAATATCTCTTGGAAAAAATCAGGCACAAGGTCGGCGAAGACGCCTTCAATGATTTGACTTCTGATTAAATATTAAATAATGAGATAATTTTGTAGACATCTCATTATGTGTTATAATTAAAATGTTATTAAGGAGAAAAATTTCCCGGACAAAAATAGTCGCCGTGATAAGTTTGGTATTGCTGATTTTGTTTGGCTTGAATCTGGTCAAAGAATTGATTTCGCGCCGCCAAATTGACCGTCAGATAAGAAATCTGGAAAATGAAGCCCGGAGATTACAAAGCGACAACGAACAAATCAGTTCACTCATTGAGTCCTGGTCGAACAAAGATTATTCGGAAAAAGAAGCGCGATTGAAATTGGGACTTCAAAAGCCGGGAGAAAGAACCATTCTGATTTTAAGGGAAGGGGAGGATGCGATAACCAACGAGATAGGCGGTGATTCGGAAAAAGTGGGCAATATCCTGGTGCCGGTTGAACACGAACTTCCCAATCCGGTCAAATGGTGGAGATATTTTTTCAAACCCCATTAAATAAAAAATTCTTTCAGGATTTTTTGGCAACAAAGTTGCCTATTTAACGGGGTAAATAAATTTTATGAATAACAAACCAATCAATTTGCCGGCGGAAAGAAAATCACAACTAAGGAAATATGTCTTGGACGAGTTGGAAAATTCTAAGATCAGAAAATCAACGCCGAAAAAATCCATAACTAAACCGGCACCATCTAGAAAAGCGGCGCCCAATTTTCTGGTTGACGGGCCGATGAGAGAGGCCCCCGTTTCTAAAATTAAAAAGCCGATTTTAGTCAAAGATGGAAGCGTAAAAAGAATGCCGCCGCCTCAATTAGACAGAACCATTACCTCGTATTTTGGCAGAGCGGCAGGAATGTCTAAAAAGAGATTAAGTCCGCTTTTAAAGGTACTGGCGTTGGCGCTTTTAATTTTGATTTTGGTGGTGGCCGTTGATATTTTTGGCGCCTATCAATTTTCTTGGCATGACCCGTTTAGCCAGGCGGTTGCTAAAATTTTATTTTTGCCGGCCGGCAGCGTCAACGGCAAGACCGTTGGCTTGGCCGGCTATCTGGACGATTTGAATCTGCTGGAGTCGGCTTTGAAACAGAATCGCGAAGGGGTTGACGGCTCGCTCACCGCTGGCAAAAACGACGCGGAAAAAATTTTTAACCGTTTAATTTCGTTAAAATTAATTGATTTGAAATTGGCCGAGTATAAAAAAAGCGTCACCGAGAGTGAGCTGAATCAAGGTTTTGACAAATTGGTGGCGCAAATCGGTTCCAGAGACAAGGCGGCAAAGGATATTCGTCTTTTGTACGGATTGGATCTAAACCAGTTCAAAGTAAAAGTTTTGAAGCCGGTTTTAGCCAGAGAAAATTTACAGGAAGCGATTATCAGCGATGACCGCTTGGCTTTTAATCAGGCGGCCAAAGATAAGGCAAATGAGGTTTTAAATTTAGCGCTTAACCCGAAGGTTGATTTCGCGACGCTGGCGACGCAGTACACCGAAGATGAAGCCGGCATCAATATCGGCGGCGAGATGAGCTGGGTGACCAAGGGGGAGCTTTCTCCGGAATTAGAGCCGGCGCTTTTTTCCACGGCGGACGGCAAGGTTTATCCTCAAATAGTGAAGAATAATACCGGCTATCACATTTTGAAAGTGGAGAAAAAATTGGTGGATCCGGACACCGGCAAAGAAAGCGTCAAGGCGAGGCAGATTTTAATCAAGGTGGACGTGGATAAATACATAAAGAGCTTGATGGATTCCGCGGCAGTGAAGAGATACGTGAAGTAAGCCCACGGTCGGATTCGAACCGACGACCTACGCGTTACGAATGCGTTGCTCTACCAACTGAGCTACGTGGGCAATAAGCGGGATACCGGAATCGAACCGGCGCGCCATCCTTGGGAAGGATGTGTACTGCCACTATACTAATCCCGCCAGCAGTAAATCAATAGTCATTTTATCATAATTTTCAATAAAAATCAAGAATAAAAATCAAGGTTTAATGGATTTAAATAAAATTAAAAATAATTATCTTGGCCGGTTTTTAATCTGTTTTTTTGTGGGGGTGGCATTCTTGGCCATCTTTTCTTTGTCGGCGAAAGCGGAAGATTTCGTCTCTATCCGAGTCGTTGATTATCCTTTAAACGAGGATTTTATCGTTGATTCCCCCCAAGGTGAAGTCTCTTTGAAGATAAGCGCGGGAGCGGTAGACAAAAAGACGACCGTCAAGATGATGAATTTGGTTTATCAAGATAATATCTCTGGAATTTTTACCTACAATAGCAACCTTTTACCAGCGAGTGATTTATATTTCGTGCGTTTTTCCGACAGCCAATTTGAAATTCAACCGGAAGTGACGGTCAAATACCAGCCGGATGATCGATACAAGGAAATTTATTATTATAATTGGAATGATTTGAAGTTTGAAAAATTGATTTCTCGGCGCGATGAGCTGCAAAAAACTTTAACTTTTTCTTTTCCCGTCAAAGATAATTTGATTTTCGCGGTTTTCAGCGAGTCGGAGGTTGTCGGTGTCGCTTCTTGGTATATTTATCCGAAATACGCCGGCCAGCTTATCGCCGCCAGCCGCGATTTGGCCAAAGACGCCAAAGTGAAAGTGGTCAATTTAGACAATAAGAAAGAAGTGACGGTGACGATAAAAGATTTCGGCCCGAAGAAATGCGCCGATTGGACGGAAGAAGAAATCCGCAAAATGGGTCCTTGCCAAGACAGAATAATTGATTTATCAAAAGAAGCGTTTAGGGTCTTGGCGCCGACCTGGTCGGGAGTGATATCGGTGAAGATTTTGCCACTCTAAAATTTTTAAAATTTTAAATTATCAATCAATGATAAAATTAGTTAATGTTACTAAAAAATTTGAGCCTAATACCCTCGCTTTAAAGAACATCAATCTCCATATTGAGCCAGGCGAGTTTGTTTCCATCGTCGGTCAATCAGGATCAGGCAAAACTACCGTGGTCAGGTTGCTGATTTCAGAAATCCGGCCGACGAGCGGAAAAATTATCATTGGCGGCTGGGACATCACCAATGTAAACAGGCGTCAAATTCCCGCTTTGCGTTGCCAGATCGGCGTGGTTTTTCAGGATTTTAAATTATTGCCGAAGAAGACCGTTTTTGAAAATGTCGCCTTCGCTTTGGAGGTGTCAGGCACGCCCAAAAGTCGGATCGCCAAAATCGTCCCCCAAGTCCTTGATATTGTTGATTTGAAAGACAAGACCGGCCGTTATCCGCAAGAGCTTTCGGGCGGCGAAAAACAGAGGGTAGCCATTGCTCGCGCCCTTATTCATCGGCCGAAAGTTCTTCTAGCGGATGAGCCAACGGGTAATTTGGACGCTTTAAACACCAAAGATATTATCGACTTACTCCTCAAAATTAATGAATTCGGCACCACCGTCGTCCTGGTCACTCACAACAAGGATATTGTCAACTCTTTAAGAAAAAGAGTGATTACTTTGGAAAATGGGGAAGTGATCCAAGACCAGAAAGTCGGCAAATACGTATTATAAATTTTATGTTTTTATTAGCCTTAAATCGCAGCATCAAATTCGCGCTTCAGTCTTTTTGGCGCAACATCTGGCTGTCACTCGCCACGATTTTTATTATCTTTCTCACTTTTTTATCCATTAATTTTATCGTTTCCATCAACGCGATTTCTGATTCGGCGATTGCCGCCGTCAAAGAAAAAATTGACGTCTCGGTTTATTTTAAGCCGGAAGTGAATGAAAACAAAATATCCGAAATTAAATCCCATCTGGCCATTTTATCTCAAATTAAAAGCATTGATTATTATTCGCCGGATCAGAATATCGCCGAGTTCAAAAAACGCCATGAAAATGACAATTTAATTCAGGAGACCTTAAAAGAGCTGGAAGGCAATCCATTGGGCGCGACTTTGGTCGTTAAAGCGAAAAATTTGGACGACTATCCGGAAATTCTCAAAGCGCTAGATAACCCGGCTTACGCCGATTTGATCAGCGAAAAAAGTTATGACGATAATCATCTGGTCATTAGTCGGATAAACAGCGTTACGGACAGCATCAGGCGCGGCGCGATTATCGTCAGTTTTATTTTTATTATCATCGCCGTTTTGATTGTTTTCAACACGGTCAGAATCGCCCTTTTCACCCATCAGCAGGAAGTAAGCATTATGAAGCTGGTCGGCGCCAGCAATTGGTTCATCCGGGCGCCTTTTATTATTGAAAGCATTTTCGCGGGTATTGTCGCTTGCCTTCTTTCCATCGGCGTGATTTATCTGATCTTGTCTTTGGTTCAGCCGCATCTGGCCGCTTTTTTCGGCGGCGCGAGTTTTGACATCATCGGCTATTTCAACCATAATTTCGTCTTCATTTTCGGCGGCGAGTTGCTAGGCATCGTTTTTTTAAACATCGTTTCCAGCAGCTTGGCGTTGGGAAGATATTTGGATGTGTAGCTTCGTAACTGGTAACTGGTAACTGGTAATTTTTATTTGTTTTAAATTACGAAACATACTCAACTGTCATCCCCGCGAAAGCGGGGATCCAGTCTAATTTTAATTAAATCTATGCTTTTACTCTGGATTCCCGCTTTCGCGGGAATGACGGAATGAATGGTTGACAAAAATTTTTAAAAATGATAGGCTGAAATCAGTACATTACTTGGAGGGTAATGTTTTTTTGTACTTTTAAAATTGGGTAAAAGTGTTAAACGGTAAAAAAGGAAAGAGGGGAGGAAAAGATGAGAGTATTATTGATTGGTGGAAATCCAAAAGGCAGTGGCGGCAGAGAGCACGCGCTCGCCTACTTATTTCAGCAAAGTCCGGCCGTGGAATGGTTTTCCTGCTTGGGCGCCAACGCTGGAATAGCCGCCGAAGGCAAATATCGGGTATGCCATCCTGAACCAACCACTATTGCCGAGGCGGTGGGTTTTGCTAAGGCGTGGAAAATTGATTTGACTATTGTCGGGCCGGAAGTACCATTGGCCAATGGAATTGTTGATTGTTTTCGAGCGGCTGGGCTTTCCATTTTCGGGCCGACTAAAGAAGCGGCGCGATTGGAAGCCAGTAAGTCGTTCGCCAAGCGAGTGATGTCGACAGCTTTGGTGCCGACGGCGCCAGCCGCTGTATTTATTAAAAATGAGGTGAGAGCGGTATTCCAATATCTTATTAATCAAAAGTTACCAGTGGTGATTAAAGCTGATGGTTTATGCGCTGGTAAGGGCGCTATGATCTGTCGCGATTTTTTCCAAGTTATTGATGCGGTTCATCATTGCTTTGTCGCTAATAAATTCGGCAAAGAGGGCGAGGTTATTCTGGTAGAGGAATATTTAAAGCCAGATTCACGCCTGAAGCGCGCTGAACTAAGCATCTTGGCGCTGGTTGATATCTATGGCAATTTCATTATGATGTTGCCGGCGCAAGATTATAAAGCCGTAAACGATGGCGACAAAGGCGATAATACCGGCGGCGTGGGTGCTTTTGCCCCAGTGCCATGGGTAACTGAAGCGATGATGGCTGAAATTGGTGAAAGAATTTTTGCGCCAACTATTTTTGAGATGAAAAAGCGCGGGATGCCATTCTCCGGTTGTTTGTATGCCGGTTTAATGCTGACAGAATGGGGTTTTAAAGTCGTGGAGTTTAATGTCCGTTTCGGCGATCCGGAGTTGCAGCCGCTCGCTATGCTTTTAGACACGGACATCGTTCCGATTTTGAAAACTATAGCGGACGGCGGCAGTATCGCTGGCATTGAGCTGAAGTGGAAGCCCGGCGCCGCGGTTTGTATCGTTATGACAAGTCGGGGATATCCTGGCCAGTATGAAAAGGGTTTTACGATTAGCGGCCTAAGTTCTCTGCCAGAGGACCCGGCTCTTAAAGTATTTCACGCTGGAACGAGGATTGTTGGTGGCGCCAAACCGTATATTGTTACCGATGGGGGCCGGGTTTTGAGTGTTACCCAATATTCCCCAGACGGACTGATCGCCGCCGCCTGTGATGCTCTCGGCACCGCTCGGACTCATATCCGTTGGAGGAGTGAAGCCGATAAAGGAAGCCAGCCTCATTTCCGGACGGATATTGGCGTGGGCGTGCCGACCTCAATATAGTCAGCTCATTTTAAGACGGTAAGTTTGTTTTAATCTCTCATAACTGCGGTTATGGGAGATTTTTTTATTTGCTTGATTTTTTTATGTTTTTATGATAAGATGATTTTATTAGAGTAATTTTTAAAATCAATAACTTATGTCAAAGAAAAAAGGCAGGGACCCGAGAGTCAAAGTGCCGAAATTGAAATGGCGAATCAAGCGAGCGAAAAAAGTGGAGAAAACTGACGCTGTCGGCAAATATAAAACAGGCAGATAATTTTTTTAAACGCCCCGCCCCGTAACGGGGCGGGGCGTTATGGGATATATTGCGGGCAAGTAGTAGATAAATAATATTGCGGGATCGTCTAACGGTAGGACGCCACCCTTTGGAGGTGGTTATCCTGGTTCGAATCCAGGTCCCGCAGGTACCGTCTAATGGGTTCGGCTTGGCGAAGCCAAGCGGACGGGTAGCACAGTGAAGCAACCTTAAAATAATGTATTATATTTTAAATTGTGGTATAATTTATACAACATAGGAAAGTGACAAAGTCAGACCCGAAATCCGCGCTGAATTTAGCTGAAATATAGAGATATTGACATTCTTGTCGGTAAAATATATAATGTGGTTCTACATTATGCCAATCTCAAAAAGAATAAAAGATCAACTCATTAGAATCCTTAATGGAAACGAGAGTGTTCCGAGGGGTCTTTTTGAGATGAGTAATTATTTTCGTCTTTATGGGCCGATTAGTTTTGAGCGCCATTTAGAAGAGGGGCGAATTATTGTTGTTAGTAATAATTTTAAACAGGGATCAATTGTAACTTTTGGCGATAATGAGGAGCAACTGGATAAAAATATCAAAGATGCTATTTTGACTACTTTTGAAATTCCCTCGTCTTATTCAGAAGAGGCGAAAATACACAAGGTTAGCGATAAAACGGAAGAATATGCCCTCGCGTAGCGAGTTACCCGGCTCGCTTAAAAGAAAAAAGTTAATCAAGGCGTTATCGCGCCTTGGTTTTAGTATTGATAAAAGCGGCGGCGATGGCAGCCATTATAAAGTTGAATGTCCAGGGAGTTGTAAGATGGTCGCAATTCCTTATGATTTAAGGAAAGATGTTTTGTATTATGTGATTAAAGAAATTGAAAAATATTCTGATATAACTTGGGATGACATAAAGAAAGAATTGTAAGCAAATAATTATTATTACGGTAAGTTTATGCCGCTTGAAATGAAGGGGCGGTTTTTTTAAACCTTTATTTTTTCAGTAAAATCAGCTATAATGTTCAGAGATAGTGGCAAAACTGTTTTTTTCTAAATTTGTCTTTTTCGGCTGTGACTTCGTCGGGCTGGCGTAAAAAGATTTTCAATGTAGCGCGGCTACATTTCAAGTCTTTTTACTGGCCCTTCTCGTCTCGCTCGAAAAATCCTAAATTTATAGTTAAAACAGTTTTGCCACCATCTCTCACTATGACCAAGCAAAGTTTAGCGAAAAATACCACCTATTTGACGGTGGCTCTGGCGATACAAAAGCTCCTCGCTTTTGTATATTTTATTTTTGTCGCCCGCGGCATCGGCGTGGAAAACACCGGCCGGTATTCGTTTGCTTTGAGTTTCACCACGATTTTCGCCATGTTTTTGGATTTCGGGCTCACCCAGATCCTTATTCGCGAAGCCGCCAGAAATAGGGAAAATTCCCAAAAATATTTGGCGAATGTCATTGGGCTCAAGCTCATTGGCTCGGTGATTGTTTATGGCGCGATTGTTTTGGCGGTAAATTTGATGGGCTACCCAGAAATTACCAGGCAGCTGGTTTATGTCTCCGGCCTGGTGATGATTATCGATTCTTTTTCTTTGAGTTTTTTCGGCACTTTGCGCGGCTGCCAAAATCTCAAGTATGAAAGCGCCGGCGTGGTCCTCAATCAGCTCGCTGTCCTGCTTATCGGTTTGCTGGTTTTGAAATTACAGCTTGGCCTCGTCGTCTTAATCGGCGTATTTCTTGTCGGCAGTTTGGTTAATTTCCTGATTTCTTTCTCCGCTCTAAGGTTTAAATACAAAATCAAGCCGCAGATCCGTTTCAATCTTCAAATCATCAAGCATTTACTCGTCCTCGCTCTGCCTTTCGGCATTGCCGGTTTTTTTATCCGTATTTATTCTTCCATTGATATAGTTTTACTGTCCAAATTGGCGGATGACAAAGCGGTTGGCATTTACAGCGTGGCTTACAAGATCGCTTTCGCTCTCCAATTTGTCGGGGTCGCGTTTTCCGCCAGTGTTTTTCCGGCCTTCGCTCACTGTTTTGTCTCTTCCAAAGAGGAGTTGGCAAAAACTTTCACCAAATCAATGTATTTTTTGGGCGTCTTGGCCTCGCCCATTGCCGTCGGCTTGATTATGCTTTCCGATAAAATCATCGGGCCGGTTTTTGGCGCGGCTTATATCGCTTCTTCTTCGCCACTCAAAATTTTTATGCTCGCTCTGATTTTTATTTTTTTATGTTTTCCGGCGACGGCGATTCTAAACGCCTGTAACCGCCACACCCGAAATACCGTCCATTTGGGCGTCATCGCTTTGGTCAATACGGTTTTGAATTTAATCCTTATTCCGATTTTCAGTTACAATGGCGCGGCTTTCGCCACTTTATTCACTTATATTTTGCTTTTTGGGTTAAGCATGGCGGTGGTCGGCCAAATTATTAATTATGACAAAAAATATTTAATCCTGTCTTTTGGCAAGATAATTCTAAGTTGCGTTTTAATGGGAATTTTAATCGCCCTGCTTAATAATTATTGGCATTTCATTTTTATCATCCCCGTCGCGGCGATTTTTTATTTTTTAGTTTTATTTTTAATGAAAGGATTGGTAAAAGAGGATTTTTTCCAGCTTCGGTCGCTACTCTTTAAAAAATAAACCGTAACTGTCATTGCGAGGAGCGAAGCGTAAGCGGAGCGACGAAGCAATCCCATGGGATCCCCACGGTCATTCGCTCCGCTCATTCCCTCGGGATGACACAGATAAATATGTTTCTCTCCGTCATTATCCCGACTTATAATCGGGCGAAGTATTTAAAGGAGGCATTGTCAAGCTTGGAGAATCAAGATTTTCCCAAGTCGGATTTTGAAGTGGTGGTGATAAATGACGGCTCAAGTGACAAAACGGAAAAAGTCGTGAGCGATTTTAAAGAAAAATTGGATTTAAAGTATATTAAAGAAAATCACCGTGGCGCTTCATTCGCGAGAAATGTCGGCGTGAAAAACGCCAAAGGCGAAGTGATGGTTTTTTTTGACGATGACGCGACGGCAAGAGGGGATTGGCTCAAAAATATCGCCGTGATTATGGCGAGTGAGCATATTATCACCGGCCGAGTTAAGCCGGCTCATCAAAATATTTGGCGGCATTTTGCTCCGCACTACGATCAGGGCGACGCGCCGGTGGAATCGGAGATCATTTTGGAGGGCAATTGCGCCATTCGCCGCGAAGTGTTTAATAATGTCGGCTTATTTGACGAAAATCTTGATTATGGTCATGAAGGCAAAGAATTTTTGGCTCGGGCGCGGGAAAAATATAATATCAAGTATTATCCGCAAGCGGTGATTTATCACGATTATGCTTTCGGCTTTTTCAATTATCTTCAAAAGCAGTGGCGGTTTGGGGAGAAGATGACTTATTTGAAAAGAAACGAGATAAAAAACATCT
>ERZ1292632.2130-Hain-H43-01um-R2-2130-length-17277-cov-4_pt1 | contig 17277 bp, 25 predicted proteins | sample MGYA00564407_ERZ1292632 | MGnify/ENA primary metagenome ERZ1292632 (study PRJEB36523, sample SAMEA6512637) | groundwater metagenome | collected 2019-01-08 | study: AquaDiva: Metagenomics assemblies of 32 groundwater samples | reverse complement strand
TATTCCAAAGTAAAGAAGAAAGACCTTTCATCAAGAGTAGAAGAAATACTAACTAAAATAGGTGAATTATTTTGTTGCAATCTTGAACAGGCTAATGATATTTATAGCTTATTGATAAAACAAAGTGTAGATGTAGAAGCAGCCTTTGGTTTAAATAGAGAAGGAGGAACTAGTGCCAACCCTAAAGGAAAGGATAAATCCACAGAGATCACGTCATCAGTATCTAAAAGCATTGCAAAGTGGAAAACTAAGTAAGAAAGAACTTAGGGAGATGGAAATGGCTTTGCTAATGCCTGATCCCCATCCCGAATTGTCTAAAGATTTGTATAAGGCTGTTGATTGGGGAGAATTGGTAAACATTAAAGAGAATGAGGGGGTTTCTGAATGGAGAAAAACGAAGAGGAAATTGTTGAGGAGGAAAATATAATGCCCACTAATTTAGAAGAATGTATTGCTGAATTAAATATAAACATACCGTCAGGTGAAATAGAACAGATTAAAGGTATGGATATAGATGAATTTGTAGCTGTGGCCCATCATAGTCTTGGTAGGCATTTACGTAATGAATGGGGTTTATGGAAAGATTCAATATTATTAACCTATTTTAAAGAATTGGGACTACAGCATCCAGATGACATGAGTGGACTTATTCTACGGTGCTTTCATAAGCAATTGAATGGTCAACCATTTGATATAGAAGGATGGGTTGCTTATTGTAAAGAATACTGGAAGAATACAGGGAAATAATATGGAAATAATTAAAGAAATAAAAATAAAATGGAAATGTAAGGGATGTAATGTAGACAATGAAATAACAGCGGAAGATCTTAGTCCATTTTTCCCATTAACTCATGTACAGTGTCTTTCCAGTAACCAATGGGAAAGATTGCCAAATATAGATTTAAGTAAGGTATATGAAAAGTAGAGAAAAAATGAAATTCATAGAAATAGTAAAAATTCTTTCTAAAAGATATAATCTTTCTGCTTCAGAAGCCGCAGAAAATGCAAGTCAACTAAAATCAGATTTAATGGCATTCAAGACAGAAGAACAATTGATTAAATTTCTTGAAAATCTTGAAAGGGTTGCATTTAAGGGCCATGACAGGGGGTAAAATAAAATGGGAAAAGGTTATAAAAGAGTATATGAATTGCCAATATCAATTGGACCAATTTTGGGAGGAATAGAATTATTTCTATACCAGTTAGCCATTGGAATAAGTCTTCGATGGTGGGAGGGGGGACCAGCCTTACGATTATACTTTGGGCCATTTAAATTTTGGTTATCATTATCGTTTACAAAAATTGGGATAATAAAAGGAGAAGACGAAGCCATAAAAAAAGAAATAGAATTTGCCAAAAGTGACTTATTTCAAGTAATTAAAGAAGATAAAGAAAAAAATCAAAGATATTGTGAAACAAAATTAGCAAAAATTATACCTTGTGACCTAGCTAGATATGAATTTAATTCTAAACGTTCTTGTAGTGATGAACCTAAAGAAGAACATTGTCATTATTTAGTCCCCAATGAAAGGAGATAAGAAATGTCTAGAGTTATAGTAGATGTTATCCTGATTTGCAGTAGGTGTGCTCAGACCCTAGAGACAGAAGGTTTGGTACATCAAAGACCAACCACTAGATCTTATGAAATACTTGTGAAACCATGTTCAAATTGTTTACTTGTTAAAGAAAGAAAATCTAGGGAAAAAGAAATAGAAGCTAAATTAGATATTTTATGTGTGTGTGGGCATGAAAGATGGAGGCATGTTAACAATGGAGAATGTAGTGTATTATATCCATCTAATGTAGGAACTTGGTGCCCTTGTAAAGAATTTAGGGATGGGGGAGAAACAATAGATTGATTAGAATAATTATTCGTATTTACCTTTTTTTATTATCTATTTCAATTGGTCTATTATGGTATATTCATTTAAATAGGAATATAAAAAAAATAATCATGGGAATAATAATAAATGACTAATAAAGAATTTAACCGCGAAGTAGAACTTCCTGGAACATACCAAAGCCCCCGTGTAAGTTCAGAAACCATGGATTGTAGTTTGCCTATGACCTTCGATCATTTAAGTTTGTGCTCGATGGGGTGTAAATTTTGTTTTTCTTTTTACTCAAAATCCAATAATGCCATGCTGGCTGAAGGTTCTTCTCGAAGAGTTCCTGTTAATTTACGTTCTGCTGACATGCCTAAAATGATGCTCACTATGCAAGGTAAAAATATTACAGATAAACGTAGCCAATCCCTGTATAATAATTTTTATAAAAAGAAATTCATCTTACATTGGGGTGGGTTGGCTGATCCCTTCTGTAATTTTGAAGCACATAATATGGTTGGTTATCCATTTATTAATTTTTTAGGTGAAATGAATTATCCCACCCTGTTTAGTTTTAAAGGTTCTGCTATATTAAAAAAAGAATATATCCAGCTATTTGAAAAATATTCTAATCAAAAGAACTTTGCTTTTCAGATTAGTATGGTTACTATTGATAATGGAAAATCCAAGAATGTGGAGGTGGGTGTCCCTTCACCAACTGTTAGATTAAAAATAATGAAAATACTGTCAGACCTCGGATATTTTACGATATTGCGTCTCCGCCCGTTCATACTTGGTATAACAGATGAAACCTTAGATGAATTATTAGATGCGGCGTTAAAAGCAGGAATGCAAGGAATAAGCACAGAATTCTTTGCCTTGGATGCTAGGGCTAATGTGGGTATGATGGAAAGATATAAATGGTTGGCAGAACAAACTGGCATAGATGATCTATTAAAATATTTTGCTAAACTTTCCCCCCGTGAACGGGGCACGTATCGAAGATTAAATTGGAAGGTAAAAGAATATTGGGTTAAAAAGATATTTTTATTTTGTCAAAAACATAATTTAGTTTTTGGTTGTAGTGACCCAGATTTCAAGGAGCTAAATAGTAGCGGAAGTTGTTGTTCTCTAAGCGATAACTTTCCAGCCAATAAAGGCTTAGAAAACTGGTCAAGAGATCAATTAACTTATCATTTGAAGGAGGCCCGCAAACATTATCACAGAACAGGTAAGCAAAGAATACTTTCTTTTGATGGGGTTTATACTAAAAATGCCACGTTCTTAGATGATGTTGAATTTCATGATGATCATGTGTCAGTTATAGGCAAAAGTCAGCCTATACGCAACGCTACGACCGTAAGACACGTTATTTCACGTCATTGGAACAGTTTAGGCAGCCCTGCAAATCCACGCAATTACTTTGATCGTAAACTTGAGCCATGTGGTAAAGATTCAAAAGGATATATGCTCTATAAATATAACCCAAGGCCCTACGAGGCTGAGTGGGTGAAAGAAGGGATTGATTTAACATGAATAAATGGGATAAATATTTTTTGGAAATGTGTAATAAAGTAGCTGAAAATTCAAGCTGTCTTTCTAGAAAAGTAGGAGTAATTTTGGTTCGAGAAAATCGAATTTTATGCTCTGGTTATAATGGCCCCCCATCAGGAGTTCCTCATTGTAATGAGAGGTATTATACAGATGAAAAATTAAAAGAATATATATTAAAAACACAAGAATTTGATTTACCTACAAAGGAAAATGAAATGACATGCCCAAGGCAATGGTTGGCATTTCCTTCTGGAGAAGGACTTGAATGGTGCATTGCTGGACATGGTGAACGAAATGTTTTAATCACAGCAGCAAAATTTGGGATTGCCACAAATGGGGCTATGCTATATATGAATTGTGCTGTTCCGTGCACCCCTTGTTTGATAGAAATAATTAATGCGGGAATATCAGAAATAATAGTGACAAAGATTTTCTATTATGATTTAATGTCTGAGTGGATTTTAAATAATAGTAAGTTAAAATATAGAGTATACGAAGGGATTGATTTAACTAAATGAAAATAGCTTTACTTTTATATCCTATGAATGATTTGGGTGGGATAATAAATCATGCTGAAGATTTAGCCTGGGGGTTCAAAGAACTTGGGCATCAAATAGATTTATATTTCTTATATTGGAAAAAATCTATTAAAGAAACAACAGATGATGAAGTTGTTTTAGATGCTCTTATAAAGCAAGGATTGTGGAGCAAAGGAGCATTTGGGGTTGTAAATCAACAAAGTGGATGGAAATTAAAGCAAGAACAAAAATTAAATTACTTCGGGGAAGAAAATATAAAAAGAACTATTGATAAGTTACAACAATATAATTTATTAATTTGGGAAACTTCTGTGCCTTCAGCTTCTGGGGATAATAAAGGCAACCATGATTGGGTAAAACTTTATCAATCTGGTGTTCCTAACATTGGATTTATTCATGATGGTAATTTTAAGGATGGTTATCCTTGGCTCTATGCTGTAATGAATCAGTTCCATGGTTTGGCTTGTGTTCATGATTGTGCCTACAATTCAGCAGAAAGTATAGCCATACCAAGAGCCTTAATATTGAACCCACAAAATCTTGATAAATATAGTTGTGGTCTGCCTTATGAAAAAAGAGAGAAGGGCTTCTTATCATTGCAAACTTTTAAGAAATGGAAACATGTAGATGATATTGTCAGAGCTATTCCATACATGAAACCCACAACTAAGAAATATTTGGCAGGGGGTGGTATTGAATATAGATATATGACTTCTAAAGACAAAATAAAAGAGGAATACATAGCTCGCGCTTTGGAAGATCCTGATCTTCCCCAAGATATTGCACGGCAGAGAAAACCTATTTGGGATAGGGCCTTAGAACATGGTATGGTATGGTTAGGATATATTACTAATGAAAAAAGAGATGATAGGCTTAGAAAACTAAGAGTTTTAGTAGACCCTTCTTGGAGTAATAAATATGCTGCCATAGGTGGACATTATAATCGTACTGTTGTAGATGCTATACTTAATAATACTATACCCGTAGCAACTTCTTTAGGAATGTTGGGAATAAAGGGAGTTAGCAGTATATTTAAGCCAGATATTAATTTTATTTCTTTGAAAGCCAACTTAACCCCAAAGCAATATGCACAGGTCATAGAATATGCCTGTAATTTAAACAGTAAGGAAAGAAATAAAATTATAGAATCAAACAAAATCCTATTAAAAATGTTTGACAGGAAGCTAATAGCCCAACAGATAATTAATTTGTCCAGGGGAAAACCAACGGGACTACTAGGAAAGATAGAGAAAGGAACAACGACAGCAAAGATTAAATCAGATTCAAATAAGGCAATGGTTGGGTTTTTTGGGGAACCAATAAAGAAAAATATAAGAAATAAATGGGGAATAAATAATAATGAAAACCTATGCTAATATTTCTAATGGATTGGCTTTTCCTCATGACGATGTTTGTATGTTTAAATCAACTCATGGACATAATTACAGGATGGGTTATTTTCGTTTAGATGCTATGCCCTATAGTGCAGTTATTGAGTTATTAAAAGGTCACAAGATAAAAATAGTAGACGCAACCCATCATGATAAACCTTTAACGGATGGACTAAAATTTGGCCTGACAACTTGGGTTTTGGTTTTTAATCGTGCTCTTGGTTATGATGTTATGGTAGCCCCTTGGCAGACCAAAGAAATGTGGAGAGCCTCTCGTAGAAATAGTGATGTAAAGAAACTTGTTAAAACAATAAGAGGATTGAATAAATTGTTTGACAATAAAGGACCTGCAAAAATAGGTGAGAATATTCAAATTGAATGTTATAGGAATTTTAAATATGATGATAAGATGAGGGAGTTTTATGAAAAAGAAAATCAATAGTTTTAAGAAATTACATGATAAATTAATAGAAATAAATCCCCACGGGTATTGGTTGGCTAAAATGGAAGTAGAAATTATGTTAAAAATATGGAAGTCAAAAAAATTAAAAGAATTCCATGAATATATAGGTAAAATAATTGATGAATGTTATGGTAAAGTCTGGGATGAAAGTTTTAAGGAGAATAGATAATGCCTTGGCCTAAACCCTTCTTTGTAAAAGAGAAACCTAAAACTAAGATTAAAGGCTATGATTGCGAGAGTTGTGGCTTATACAAGAATTGTAAAAGCCCTAAGATGGAACCAACAGGTGAGGGAAGATTAGGGGTGTTATGTGTAGCAGAGTCTCCAGGAAACACAGAAGATTCTGAAGGAATCCAATTAGTAGGTGATGCTGGCCAATTACTTAGGGGTAAATTGGTTGTTCATGGATTAGATTTGGATCTTCATTTTTGGAAAACAAATGTAATTTCATGTCACCCTTTCGGGAATAGAGAGCCAAAATTATCAGAACTTAAATGTTGTAGACCAAGATTATTTAAAGCCATAGAAGAACTAAAACCAAGAATGATTTGGCTTATGGGCAATCATGCCCTTGAGTCTTATTTCATGGATCGAAGATTTGACAACAAGAAGATAGGACTGTGGAGAAAGAGATGTATACCAGATCCCCTTACAAATGCTTGGATAATTCCTATGTTACATCCAAGTTTTATGCTACGAAATCAGGGAAACAGAAATATAGAGAGTGTTTATGATAGAGACCTAAAATGGGCTATAGCACAAACAAATAGACCAGCACCAAAATTCCCAAACTATGAAGATAAGTTAAACTTAATTACGGATTATGACCAACTTGTTCAACTTTTGGATACGATCATAAATAATGAACAAAAGGTTTTTATTTTCGACTACGAAACTACAGGAATCAAACCACATAAACCAGGAAATAAAATAGCTTCAATATCATTTTGCAACGGGGAATTTTCTTATTCTTTTCCTTACCAATATCCCAATCATTGGTCTACCAAGCAATTGACTACTATCAAACAAAAATGGACAAATGTACTTATAAGTCCGGTTTTAAAAAAGGTGGCCCACAATTTGAAATTTGAAGATGGGTGGTCAAGACATATATTTGGTGTTCAACCTATGCCTTGGAATAATTGTACAATGGTCACACAGCATATTTTAGATGACCGTACAGGGTCCTGTGGCCTCAAATTTCAGGCTTTTGTTAGGTGGGGCATCTATGGATATGATGAAATAATTGACCCCTATAAAAAGGAAACAACAAATGGTTTAAATAGAATGTTAGAGGCCCCTTTAATGGAACTATTAAAATATAATGCTACAGATTCTCTATTAGAATATTGGTTATATCAAGAACAACAAAAAGAATTAAGTCTAAGTTCTAATAAATCCCTAAGAGAAGCTACAGATTTTTTCCATGAAGGATTATTAGCCTTTGCTGACATGGAACAAGGTGGTATTCCTGTTAACATGGGATACTATAAAGAAGAAGATAAACGGCTTGAAAAGGAAATTAAAAGGCTAGAAACCAAACTTCACAATTCTTCCGTGGCATTAGAGTTTGAAAAACATGAGGGAAGAAAAGTCGGTTGGGGAAGTAATACTGATTTGCCAAAACTATTATTTACTTATTGTAAAATTAAATCTAGAAAGAAAACTGCAAGTGGTAAGCATGAAAGTGTAGATGCTGATGCTTTAGAAATGTACGCCGGGGAACACCCTTTCTTAGATGATTTAATAACTAAAAGAAAATTAGAAAAAACCAAGGGAACTTACTTAGCACAATTTATTAGAGAAGAATTTAATAATAAAGTTTATCCTATTTTTAACTTACATACAGCAAGGTCGATGAGAAGTTCCGCAGATTCTCCTAGTTTTCAAAATATTCCCGTAAGGGATGAAGAATCCAAGAAAAGTGTTAGGTCAGGAATTGTCCCAAGCCTAGGAAATAAACTATTAGAAATTGACTTTGGAGGTATAGAAGTAGCCGTAGCAGCCGCGACGACCAAAGATCCCACTTTGATAGATTATCTTACAAAAGGTGGTGACATGCACAAAGATCAAGCCTTTGGCATGTTCTTCCTTAATGAAAGTACAGGAAATTGGAAAGAACCACCTCTAAAAGATATACGCTTCTATGCAAAGAATCAGTGGACTTTCCCACAATTTTATGGCAGTTATTATGTAAGTTGTGCTAAGAACTTATGGACTACAGTAAATGGCCTAAAATTAGAAGATGGAAAACCTTTGAAGCAACATCTTAAAGAACACAGAATACTTACTTATCAGACATTTGAAGGACATTTAGAAAGGAGGGAAAAAGAATTTTGGGACAGATTTAAGGTATTTAGAAAGTGGCAGGATTGGATCATAGAATTCTATCAAAAACGTGGATATGTCCAAATGTTTCATGGATTTCGTAGGTCAGGTTTGTTAGACCGTAACCAAATAATCAACTCGACCATACAGGGCTCGGCTTTTCATATCCTATTAGCATCATGTATTAAAATAAATAAAATTAGAAAGGAGGAACATTGGAAAACCACAATGCCAGGACAGATTCATGATTCAATTTTCTTTGATCTAAACCCTTCTGAAGAAAAACATATATTGGAAACAGTTAGTAGAGTTATGACCAAAGATATTCCTTCAATGTATAAATGGATAAATGTTCCGTTGAAAGTTGAAGCAGAGATCACAGAAATAGATAAACCTTGGTATACTAAAAAACCCATTGAAAATAGTTTTTAAAAAACTAACAAATTGTGGTATACTAATTATAGTAGTAAATGAAAACTAAATATTTTTTAGAATTTGATTCTCAATAGTGAAGATAAGAGTTACTTCTTGGCGAAAACACTTTTATCGTTTGTTCTTTGAGAATCAAAAAGAATTGGGTGGTGAAGATTGGAGATACTTCACTAATGAAAAAACTCTCCATTCGCTTGTTCCCCCAATATTCTTGAAATAGTTTTCCTGAATGGCGTAGGTTGTGGTTACTTCTACTTGAAATAGAATAAAAGCCTTCGGGCTTTTAAACCAACCTCAGCCACTTGTTCCTTCAGGGAAAATATATAAGTTTCTGTTAATGGCGTAGGTAAGGGTTACTTCCACTGATAATGGGGTGGCCGTTGGTTCAAATCCAACATTTGGGGGAAACTCCAAGTTAGCTCAGTTGGTAGAGCACCTAATGTTACCTTTTCCGCTTGTTCCTTAACAGAAAATCTAACTTTGAAAGGAGAATAAATGAAATTGACAGAATTACAGAGACACCAAATTGATCTATCCCTTTCATATTCTGCATCTGTTCTAACCCAAATAAAGAAAAAACAATTAAGGGGTAAAAATCTTGAAGCTATGAAAGTTCTTGAAACGGTAGTAACCAATCTCGAAATATTTAGATTACTCAAAAGAAATTAATTATTTTTAAAGGTAAGGAGAGAAAGATGGCGAAACTAAATGTAAGTGCCTCAGACCCTTCCAACAGACCCACCACACATGAAGGAGCCTTTGCAGTAAGAATCAACCCCACATTACAATTAAAGCGTTCAGTAATGTCATGCCTATTATGGGAATCACAATTTTATGAAGAAGGAGAAAGTATAGCTGAACGAATTGTGAAAACTATTCCCCTTGTTGACCCACAAAAGGTTGCTGACATTGCCATTGAAGCTAGGGAGAAGATGAAACTTCGTCATGTTCCTTTATTTATTGTTAGAGAAATGGCACGGTTGAAAACCCACCAACATCTTGTTGCAAAAACTTTGGAAAGAGTTATCCAAAGGGCAGACGAACTTACTGAGTTCTTAGCAATTTATTGGAAAGATGGCAGACAAAAACTTTCTGCTCAGGTTAAAAAAGGATTAGCTGCTACCTTTCCTAAATTCTCGGCTTACAACTTATCAAAGTACGATAGGGATGGAATTGTTAAGTTAAGGGATGTTCTTTTTCTTTGTCATGCCAAACCAAAGGATGATACTCAGGCCGAAGTATGGAAAAAATTGATTGATGGGAAACTTGAATCCCCGGACACATGGGAGGTAGCCCTTTCTGCTGGGAAGGACAAAAAAGAAACATGGGAAAGACTTATTTCTGAGAATAAGTTGGCAGGATTGGCTTATTTGAGAAACTTAAGAAATATGCAGGAATCCAATGTTCCAAAAACCACAATCAAAGAAGGCTTAATTAAAACTGATACCTCAAAAGTTCTTCCCTTCCGCTTTATTGCCGCTGCTCGATTTGCTCCTGATTTAGAACCTGAACTTGAAACAAAGATGTTTGAGGTTATATCTGAAATGGAAAAACTTTCAGGCGAAACAGTAATTCTTGTTGATGTGTCAGGCAGTATGAATGATAGGTTATCTAGTAAATCAGATATGACTCGAATGGATGCAGCCTGTGGGGTTGCTATGGTGGGAAGAGAACTTTGCCAATCAACAACTGTTTTTACTTTTTCCTCTAAATTAGCACAAGTTCCGTCAAGAAGAGGGTTTGCTTTGAGAGATGCTATAGTAAGTAGCCAATCCCATCAGGCAACATATTTAGGTCAAGCTATTAAACTTATTGAAGAAAAATTTAATTATGACCGAATGATAATTATTACTGATGAACAAAGCCACGACCAAGTTTCTAACCCAAAAGCAAAAAGTTATATCATTAATGTAGCATCTTACCAGAATGGGGTTGGTTATCACAATAATTTTATACATGTGGATGGGTGGTCAGAAGCAGTTATAAATTATATTTGTGAGTATGAAAAATTAGAAGGAGGAAATTAATGTCTCTTGAACAAGACTTAAATATTGAGAAACATGAACTTGACACTGAATGGCTCCACCAGCCCATGCTTATCTATCAGTGGTCAAAGGACTATGCAGAAGCCCTAGCCGTAAGGGATAAAACAAAACAATATGTAGAATTAGCTAGGGCAGAACTTGATTCAGCTATACGTGAAAACCCAGGAAAATATAATCTTGATAAGGTTACAGAAATAGGAATAGGCAATAAAATTCTTACCCTCCCAAAATATCAGGAAGCCTTAAAACAACATCAGGAAGCTATGTATGATGTTAATGTCCTAAGTGGAGCTATAGAAGCCATTAATCATAAGAAATCAGCCCTAGATAACTTGACTAAATTATTTCTAAGTGGTTACTATGGTGAAGCCAGACCATCATCCCCTGAAATGAGAACGACATTAGAAAATAAAATCACTGAAGAACAAGTCAAAGCTTTGTCCCAAAATCCAAGACTGAAAAAACTTACGAGGAAATAGGAATGAAGATTAATCGAAGGATTTTATTTAATTTTATTATTGGTATAGTTTTAGGAATAGGGTTGTCACAACTGTATCGACCATTATTATATTTATTTTTTCCATAGGAGATATAAATGAATGATATTTTATACATAGTATTAATTTGTTTTTTATTATTACCTTTTGTTTATCTACTGATAAGATTTATGACAATGGCTTTTTTCAGAAGTCAAATAGACTATTTTAAATCAATGAAAAAGGAGGTATTCAACAATGCCGACACCAATGCTAAAAAAACAGACAGCAACATCAAAAACAACCCTGAAGGGCCAGGGGGGACCACCCCGAAGCCAATTTGACCGTAGTAAGTATAGCCAAGAAGCATTACAACAAAGAACCCAAGAAGCCTTTGATAAAAAGGATAGTTCGGGGAGATTTGGAAGTTTTATTAAGGACGAATACCTTTCTAAGTTGTGGGAATGTGTGCCGGGGGAACATCAAATTGATATAATCCCCTATTTAGTTGTCCCAGATCATCCGTTATTACAAGAAGGAGAACCGGCTTTTCTATTAGATGTCTACAGACATTCTAATATAGGTGCTAATGCAGATTCATTTATTTGTTTAAGTCGTATGTTTAACAAACCCTGTCCTGTATGTGAAGATCAGCGAGAGAAAAGGCGTAGTGGAGAATTTTCAGATAAAGACCTATGGGCATTAAGCCCATCTCGTCGAACCCTTTATAATATTTGGGTTCATGATACTGAAAAGGAACAAGCTAAGGGTACTATATTGTGGGAAGTGGCCCAAAAATATTTTGACAAATATATTAATACCAAATCAGAAAAGATTAAAAACAAAACAGGAGAACCTATTATCTATGCTGACCCTATAATTGGCAAGGCAATTTCATTTGAACGTCAAGGAACAAAACTAGAAACAGAATATATAGACCATGCTTTTCAAGATAGGGACTATGAAATCCCTGATGAGATTCTGCAACAGGCTGTTCCTTTGGATCAGATAATTAAGATCCCTACCTATGAAGAAGTACATCAAGCACATTTTGGAGGTCAGGCTAAACCTAAAGATCAAGAGGAAACAGATGTACCTATGGCAAGGATTCCATCAAGGTTGGCAAAGCCAAAAGAAGAACCACCTCCATCTGATGAAGAGGGTTGCCCCTATGGTGGAAACATTGGAGTAGATATTAATAAGTACGAAGAATGTAATGAATGTCCCAAGTGGGATGATTGTAGTGAAACAGAAAAAGCTATAAAAGAACAAGAAGAATTGGATAAAATAAAAACCAATAAACCACCTTTAACCCGTAGATTGGGAGTTAGAAAATAATGCCATTACTTAGAAGAACCAAACAATTAGTAGAGGAAGTAAAAGCCTCAGCCTTAACTCCTGTGGAGAAAGCCCCGTCTATTAGATTTAATCGTGTAATCAGTACCGGATCAACACTACTTGATCTCGCGGTTTCTGGTGGTAGGGTACGTGGCGGTGGAGTCCCTGGGGGGATTGTTATGGAAATATTCAGCCTCCCAGGGCTAGGAAAAACCGCTTTGCTTATAGAAATGTTAGCAAGTGCCCAATTAAAAGGTGGAGATGTTCATATAGATGACCCAGAAGCTCGTTTAGATCAAGAATATGCAGAAATATATGGTGCCAAAATAACAGAAGAGAATTATGCCAGACCCAATACTGTTTCAGAAATTTTTAAATCTATATGGAGTTGGAAACCAGAACCTAAAGAAAAAGATGCTATTTGTTTGAGGGCAGCGGATAGTTTAGCGGCCCTTTCAACAGATATGGAATTAAAAGAAGAGGATGGGGATAAGAGAGGGCAGCGCAGAGCTAAAGAATTCAGTGAGGGATTGCGTAAAACTTGTAGACTAATTGCTAATAAAAATTGGTTAATAGCCTGTACTAATCAAATAAGAACAGGTGATGGTGGCTACCGAACAACCCCTGGTGGTTGGGCGATGAATTTTTATTCTTCTCTACGCATTGAAATATCTACTGCTTATCCAGATACCTCAAAAATAATGAGAAAAGAAACTCTTTATAATGTTGACGAGGAAAAAGAAAAAGGTAAGAAAAGAGGTAAAAAATTAAAGGGTGAAGAAGAAAAGAAAGGTAAGAATGTAATAGAAAAACAAATAGGCATAAGGTCTGTTTGCAAAGTTGTTAAATCATCATTAGATGATCCCTTTAGAGAAGCAGATATTTACATTCTTTTTGGTCACGGAATTTCTGATATTTGGGGAAACCTACAGTACCTTAAAGATATGACAGGAACCACCCGCTATGTAGCGGTAAATAAAGAATTCCAATCTATTGATAAGGCTATCAAACACATTGAAGATAATAACTTGGAAAAAGAATTAAGAGAAAATGTTATTAACCTATGGGAAGAAATTCAACGGAAGTTCAATGTTGAAAGAAAGAAAAAGGTACGATTCTGATGATTCAGCAACAAACAATAATGGCAAAAGAATTCTTATCTATCTTAGATAAGTGTAACCTTCCAGAAGATATAAAAACTAAATCTGTTTATTCTATAACTGAACCATTATTGGATTATATTGAATTAACTAAACATTTTGCAGGGGAACCAGTAATTATCTCTATGCTGTATACATTTTTGCTTATGTTTTTACATTTCACCGGATTAGCTTTGAAAAAAGATTATAAGGAGATCTGTTTAAACGATATAATTGATTACGCAAAATATCTAGCAGAGAATAAATTATGAAAATTCTGGTAATTGATGCGAACTGTATCGCACATTTGGCTAAACATTCCAAAAAGGGTTTAACCTATGGTGAAATGGAAACAGGGGTTATTTTTGGGTTCTTAGAACAAATTAAAATTCTTGCTAATAAGTTTAAAACAAATAAATTTATATTCTGTTGGGACAGCAAAAAGAGTAAACGTAAAGAACTTTATCCAGATTATAAAAGGCATAGGCATAAAGAAAAAACTGAAATAGAGCAGATAGAAGATAATATTGCCTTCAAACAGTTCTATGATTTGCGTACATCCATCCTACCTAAACTTGGTTTTAAGAATATTTATATTCAAACAGGCTATGAAGCTGATGATTTAATAGCTGCAACAGTAAAGGAGAATTGTGATTCACACAATGGAGAATTTGATTTTATAGTGGTTTCTACAGATGATGACTTGTTACAGCTTTTAGATCATTGTGATATTTATAATCCAAAAACTAAGAAACTAGAAAGTATAGCCACATTTTCAGAAGAGTATGGAATAACTCCTAACATGTGGTCAGGCATTAAGTCAATAACAGGCTGCACTTCAGACAATGTTAAAGGCATAGAAGGTGTTGGTATAATTAAGGCGATAGCCTACGTCACAAAAAAGTTAAATAAAGGCAAAATCTATGATAGAATTATAAATGAAGGCCCAACCATATCAAAAAGAAATGCCCCGTTGGTTCATTTACCAATGATAGGAACAATTATAATTACTCCTGTAGAGAATGAGGTTTTCCATATTTTAGACTTTATAGATATATTTGAGAAATATGGATTTAAAAGTTTTCTAAAAAAAGAATCATTAGGCCAATGGAAAAGATTATTTAATATGGAGAGTTGAAATGGATATTCTGAAAGGGGAGTTAGGAAATATTTTTGGTATAAAAGTTATTTCTTCTCCTTATGCAACGACTAGAGAACAATTTAAATTTCCACGATCTAAGAAAAAGAGAATTAGAAAAAAATGGGCAAAGAATTATAAATATAATAATGAATATTTTAAAGATGTTCCAGGAATATGGATTGTTGGAAGGAATATCATTGGTCATCCAACTATTATTTATAAATTAACAAATTTTACTTTGTAAGAAAGGAATAACTTATAATGAATCTATTGCCAGAAGGTTGTAGGTTTCAGCCATTTGTAACTAAAGAACAATTTGATGAAATCAAAAAATAGTTTGAATGCAAATATATGTTAGGGAAAAGGAGGGGGAAACATATGAGAAAAAAGGAAATAATAGAACAGTTGAAGGATCTCAATAAGCAATGTCGTTCATTAGATAATCAAATAACCCAATTGATAATCAATACAAGGAAATGCGATGTTCCAATCATTGATAAGGATGGAAATCCCATAACAATTCCTTATACTTATCCCTATCCCTATAATCCTGTTCCTAAAACAGAAACTTTAAAATTAAAAGACTTAGTCGAAGCAATACTAAATCACTTAAATTTAGAAGTAAAGAAAGTTGAAGAGCAATCGTTGATTGTTTTAAAAGAAAAAAGAAAGGAGTAGAAATATGGAAGAAAAAAATGAATACAGACCTTGGAAACAAACGTATACTAGTGAATTTTTATCATTAAAATGTGCAAGATTAAATAATGGCACTACTAAGTAGGTCTTATACTCTAGTAAAGAATAGTATGAAATTATGTGCCTATGGTTGTGGGCAAAGAGCTAAATTTTTACATATATCTGGTAAATGGTGTTGTAATAAATTTTATACTACATGCCCAGAGGTTATAAGAAAAAAGATTAAAACTAGGGTAGGTAAAAAAGATAAACCCCATAATAAACCCATAAAAGTAGATAATTCAAATAGGCTGTATAGACTATGCAATTATGGTTGTAAGAAAAAAGCTAGGTTTTATTTTCCAATAGTAAATAAGTGGTGCTGTTCAGAATATTATCAATCTTGCCCCAATATAAAAAAAGAATATAGTATTAAAATGTCTGGTAATGGTAATCCAATGTTTGGCAAACCAGGGACTTGGTTAGGAAAGAAAAATCCTGACCAATCAAAACGAATGAAGAAGAATAATCCTGGTAAAAATAAAACAGAAGAAACTAAAAGAAAAATGTCAGAATCAAAAAAAGGAACAAAAAACCATTTCTTTGGAAAAAACCGTCCTGAACATTCTAAGTTGATAAAAAGTTTATGGAGTGATTTAGAATTTATTGAAAAACAGAGAAAATCTCGTAGTATTAAACCTAATAAATTGGAATTATTCTTTGAATCATGGCTTAATAAAAACTTCCCTAATGAATGGAAATATGTTGGAAATTTTAAATTTTGGATTGGTGGTAAAAATCCAGATTTCGTTAGTATTAATAATAAGAAAAATTTAATTGAATTATTTGGTAATTATTGGCATAAAAATGATAGCCCAAAGAAAAGAATAAATCATTTTAAAAAATATGGTTTTAATACTCTGATACTTTGGGAAAAAGAAATAAAAAATATGGAAAAAGTGAAAAATAAAATAATAAAGGAGTTTTATTATGAAAAGTGAATCTTACACTAATGAATTTCTTGGATTACAATGTTCAGGAGATGTGCTTAATGTCTGTTCCCCCTTAGGAAACAAATCTCAAAAAGAGATCACAGAGTCTATGGGCATGATAAAAAGAATTCGATCCATTTTCCTTTCAAACCCTATGGAGTATTCTATGGTTGACTTATGTGCTGGCAACGCTCTTACTTCTGTACTCGCTGTTCATTTATTACCTGTAGAAGTGGCTAGGGCTATAGATATAAAACCAAGAAAAAGAAAATGGAATAAGGCTAAAAGATTTATTTATGATGAGTTAGATATTTATAGAGAAACAATTTTTGATTGTATCGGTTGTAATACAGTTATTATTTGTGTCCATGGATGTAAAGATCTTGCTCGAAGGGTAATAGAAATCTATAAGAAAAGTTCTGCTAAAGCCTTATTCATGATGCCTTGCTGTGGTGGGAAAATAAAAAGATTTTACCCCCAAGATATAATTGAGAAGTTAGGGAAATACAAAATCTGGAGTTGGGATCTGTTACAAGACATGGTAGGAGAAAACACAAAAAACATTTTTGTAGAAGATAAAAAAATATTATCTCCTAAGAACATAATCATTGGCTCAATAAGGGGGGAATAATATGAAGACCTCAAAAGTAACCGAATGTTTCAGTTGTGATTTTTTAACTAAATGTGAAAAAATTCCTGGGGGAACATTTCGATTTAATCATAAGGAAGATGAATGGTTATGTAATGTTTGTAACAACTCTCAGGCCGGAATTGCAGCTTTTTTTCCAGAACAACACCAAAATTTAGATGTTCTTAGAATGATAGCTTATGTAACAAACTTAATTCTTCAAAAAATTAAATAGGAAAATAAAATGGACAGAGCCAGATTTAATTGGATATTAAAAGCAATTGATTTTGATGAATTAACTTCGTGGGAA
>ERZ1292632.2129-Hain-H43-01um-R2-2129-length-17282-cov-8_pt1 | contig 17282 bp, 1 predicted proteins | sample MGYA00564407_ERZ1292632 | MGnify/ENA primary metagenome ERZ1292632 (study PRJEB36523, sample SAMEA6512637) | groundwater metagenome | collected 2019-01-08 | study: AquaDiva: Metagenomics assemblies of 32 groundwater samples | reverse complement strand
CGACGTTGAGGCGGGCTTGGCGCGCGCCCGGCTGGCGGCTGAACAAGCTCAGTTCTACACAACGCAGACCGGCCGGATCGGCGAGGGCGGCCAGATCGACGCGGTGCAGTTGGGAATCGATCTGACCAACCCTGATAAGAACCAAGTGAAAAGTCAGATCAAGCAAGCCCTGCAGGCCGCCAATCTCGATGCTTCGCCCTCCAATGTGTTCATTATCCAGAACGGCTACAAGCTACCAACCGGCGGACAGGTCACGCTGGCGACAGTGGATCAAGCAACTCAAGCGGCCATGCAGGGTCGGTCTTTAGACATCGACCAGGCGCGTATCGGGATCCAGCAGCAGGCCCAGAATACGGCTGATCTGATTGCCGTGGCGGAACAAACCGGCAAGATCAAGATCGGCGGGGTGGCGGTCGAGACCCTGCAAGCCAAGCAGTTTATCCTGAATCGTCAATTGGAAACAGCCGACCGGACGGGGCAGATGATGGCTCAGGTAACGGCGTTGGATTTTGGCATTGACAGTAGCCAGTACCTGTCGGATATCGGGAACATTACCAATTACTCCCAATATGCCCTGGCCGTAACGGGAGTCAGAGAGGCATTTACGGTTGCCTTTGGTCGGGCACCCCTGCCTACGGAAGTTGACGCGATAGCTAGAGGGCAAACGATCACTACGTCCGTACTGACGTTGGCCGGGCGGCAGTTGCAGAGCGAGGCGGATTGGAAAGAATATCAGCAGACTTTGGAGGCGGCCAACCTGACGGGGAGTATAAAAGATCCGCTAACGGGAGGTATAATTCCCACCTTAAGTAAACAAGCACAGACCGACTTGCAGACATTCCAAAGTACTCAACTGACCAACCAGGCTGAGCAGATCACCAACGCGCACACAGAGTTTACCTCCGAACTCGGGCAGCGGATGCAAGAATTTGCCACGACGGCGGCCCAGGAGTGGGCGCAGTTGACCGGGCAAACAGCTTTCACGACGAGCATCGAGGCTAGTGATTTGGGGATCTCTCTGAGCGATCCGACCCAGACGGCGGCCGATCGGGACGCGGCCCTTAAGCAGGCGTTTAAGGCGCGGTTCGGAAAGGAGGCTACGCCGGGTGAACTGCAAATGCTGGCGGTGGGTTATTCAGTGTCGGTGCAGGGGATACGGACGCTGACGGCGCAAGAATTGGATGCCTCGGTAGCCAATATCTACACACAGATCGACTTGAATAAGAAGCAGTTCCAGCAGGAGGCGACGCAATATCTGGCAGAAAATGCGCGGGCGTGGGCGCAGATCAATGGGATGGGCTACGGGAATAGTCAATTGAAGGCATCCGATCTGGGGGTCGATATGGCCGATACCTCGATGACCGCGGAGGAGAAGAAAACGGCCCTAAAAGATAGCTTTAAAGCCCTTACGGGGAAGGATCTCTCGCCCACCCAACTTATTAACTTAGCGAACAGCTATTCCATTACGGTGGAGGGCTCGCCCACCCTGGCGGCGCGGCAGTTGGCCGCGGAAGTATCCGCGCAAAATCTGGGCCGGATGGCCGATATGTCCAAGTTTAGCACTGCCAATAGCCTGGAGGTAAAACAGTTCAATCAGGCGGTGGCGGAGAGCGACCGCCTCTATGGGTTGCAGGCCCAAGAGATGGCTCAGAAGTACCAGATGGATGCCCAAAGATTCGCTCTGGCCAAGATTGAGTTGGACGGCAAAATGACCGGCAAACTCAACATCTCGGGGACCCTATCCGCCAGGGATATGGGAATTGACCTCGCGCAATTGCCGACGCAACTGTCGGGGACGATGCTTGGGGTGGATATTCTTGCGCTGTATCAGGATAGAAATTCCCAGAAACCGTATGCGGTAACCAACGAAGAGTATATTGCGGCTGTTGCCAAAATTCTTGAGGCTCTGACCGCAAGGGGGATAGATCCTTGGGCAAGTGAGCCGGGGCAGTATAACATAATTAATCAACTTATGCTAACGGGTGAGATCAAAAGCGACCAGGTAGCTCGGGGGATGCTGACCTCCGTCTACCAAGCCCTGCAAGGGAAAGGTCTTTCTTCCGGCGACTTGACGACGCTCATGACGGGCGGCAAGATCAACGTGGATACCCTGGATACGTTGGAGGCGAAACAGTGGGCCACCGAGGCCACCAACATCGCCAATGTCTATCAGCTGGATGTTGAGCGGTTTTCGGAGGCCGCCAAGGAGTTCGATCTGTCCTACAAGTTGAACGACCGTAATATGTGGGCGGAGATCACTGGACAAGCTATCGGCATAGAGGAGGGGGTGGCAGCAGGCAAGATTGAAGAGACGGTATCCTATAAAAAATATGAAGCGGCCAAGGTGGCGTTTGACGAGAGTGAGACCAAGCGCGATTTGGTATGGGATATGATGCTCCGCACCGAGGCTACCAAGAGAGTGGTAGAGTGGGCCGGCTTGAAGCCAGAGGGGGGAAATTGGAGTTTGAATGACATTAAAAGTTTAGGTATTCTGCCCGGTTCATTCTCGGCGGCGGACCTGGGGGTCGATGTATCGGGGGTTTTTGACCGTTTTGGCAACCTCCTTCCCGCGGCGAAGCCTGGCCAGCCCCCACAGGGGTGGGATAAGTTCTTCATAGTGGCGGACCAATTAAGCGTAGCCCTGAAGGAACAGGGTCTCCAACCAGATAGGTTTATGCAAGAGCAATTGATTCGTGGCTTACCCATGTCGGGCATGATCACCAGGGACCAGTTGAAAGAGGCGCTGGTGCGGGAGTTAGCTTGGTCCCCGGATAATGCTACACTTACGGGCTTGCTGGCAAATCCTAAAGATAACCGTGTTCCTCTTTATAAAGGCAAATGGGGTTCTCCGGAGGACATCGCGCAGTTCGCCAACTTTGTCAATTCGATGTCTATCGCGGTAGCTCCGGAAGGCAACAATGATGGCTGGTTGGGTATAGGACAAATAATCGGGACGGTTGTGGCGGCGGCGGTAGGTAAGTAGTAACGGTAGGCAGAAGGAGGTCTCGTATGGGGTGGGCTAAACGATTAGGGGCATTCACGTCAGGGTTTGCGGCGGGCTTTGTACCGACCTATACGCAGGCCAAGCAGGACGAGAACCGCATCCGGGAAGAGGGTCTGCGGCAAATGAACATGGAGTCGGCGCGGCAGCAGGCGGCCAAGGACGAGGAGGATCGCAGCTTCAACCGGGACGTGGCCTCCAAGACGGGCACGGTGAGTAAGTTGGGGGTGGAGTATGGCGTTCAGCCAGAGGTGGCGGTGGAGTATGATGCACAGGCGGCGCAAAGATTGGAAATGGATCGCCGGCAGCAGGAGGTAGGCTTAAATTACAAGCAACTTCAAATCGATCAGGATAAGGAGAAGGAGGCTCAGATACTGCAATTGGGGGCGGCGTCGGCCCATGCCGCTGATGTGCCCGCCTATTTAGGAAAAAATGATTACAAGGGGGCGAAGGCTGCTCTTGATTTATTGCGGGAGGATCTAGAAAAGTATCCAGCGTTAGCCCCGCAGATAGAGTCTATGTACTACCGTGCCTTCAATGAATTACAACAGGCAGATAAGGTTGCCAAGGACGAGGGGAAGGCGGCTAAACAAATAGAATCCGATAAGAAGGCTGCGGATGAGTTCGGGGTTTATAGAATTCGGATGGAAAATATACTTTCGGCGGCGGAAAAGGCCGCGAAAGAACTTGGCGATCCTACACTGATGTCCCAGGCTGCTTTAGCGGCAATTGGACTGGCGAAAGCTCAGGAAGGCGGGTACAATCTGGAGAGAAACAAGATTTGGAAGGAAGGGAAATATGAAGAGGAGTTGATGAAAATAGCAGTGCAGTATGGGGACCCAAGCCAGGAAATAAATTCTATTTCGTCGCCTATTCAGGAACTTTCTCGGTGGCGGGCCGACTCGACGGCGACCGCGCAGAAACCGCAGGGGGGCCTGCCGGTGGGCGAGTACCGGGAGTATGGGCCAGAGGCTCCTGGTCTGCCATCGGGTGGCCTTTCCCCCTCTGGATCGTTGCCCCTGCTCCCAGCCATTGGCCGGCAACCCGCGGTAATACCGTCGCCGTCGAGACCGGCGCTGAACGGTTCCCTGAGTGGGCGCAATGATCCAGATTTAACTGCGGAAGATAGTCTTTTCATCCAACGGGAGGCGGCTAAACAGGGGATTTCTTTTGACCAGGCGCGGCGGCTTTTAGAGGACTTAGACCGACAGCGAAGGAGCCTATTCTAAATGGCCAGCCGATTTGAAGGGTTGACACTGGATTCACTCCAGACAGAGAAGCGCAAGCCGTCGCGTAGTCGGTTTGAAGGGTTGACGCTGGACGGGCTTTTGCCGTCCACAGGAGAGGAGCCGTTTACTTTCGACACCCTCCAGTTAGCCCCCTCGACGCCGGAGCCGCGGATTGTCTATGCAGAATCTGAACGGATGCCGACGCCGCCGATGCCCGGTCCAGCCAGGCCAGCGTTTACCTGGCAGGAAGAGGGCGTCCAGCGGTCGGCGCTGGACCGCAATCTACCGTCGCATCGGTACGACTATCAGGGGTTGGCTCCAGCGCCAGCAGTAGCGGAATCGACGGGAGTTGCAGGCCCGGTGAGGATGCCCCGGAACGGGAGCCTGCGGCCGGTCGTACTCGAGAAGGTGGACCGCGCCGTCGCGCCGGTGCGTGGCTTTCTGGACAATCTTTGGGAGTCGGCGAAGCGCGGGCAAGTGGAGGCGGACCTTGACCTGGCGGCTTTCAATGCCATGTCGGGCTTGGATGACTGGAACCGGGTGAGTCAGGAAAGGGAGGCATTCGCACAGAGAGAGCAGGTCGATCCGGTCAAGTCCGACAATTGGGTTTCTGGGGTCATTCAAGCGGTGTCCAGGATGACCCCGGCTATGGCCCAAGGGATAGTGCAAGCCGGGATAGGTTCAGCCATAGGCGCAGGAGTAGCTGGTCCTCCTGGGGCAGTTGGTGGGGCTGCTTTCGGGGGTGCTCAGTATTGGTATCGGCAGGGGGCAGGGCAGATGTATGCCTCCTTGCGAGATGCGGGTGTGGACCCTGATGTTGCCAGTGGGGTTTCTTCGCTGGTAGGAGTTCCCTATGCCTGGATTGAGCAGAGTCAGGTAGCCAAAATCGCCCCCCTGTTTTCCAAAAAAGCGCAGCAGGAGGTAGCTAAGTCAGTACAAAAGGTCTTGGCGAGGGTGGGTGCCCGCTATGCGCTGGAGGCGGCCGAAGAGGTCGGGGAGGAGGTGGGCCAAGAAGCCTTCCAGTTAATGGGGGACGAGGTAGGGATCGCTCTCAGTAACGCCATTAAGGGAACTGAAATCGAGGGCACCCCCTGGGAAAAGAAAGTGCAGCGACTGGGGGAAACGATCACTGAAGCCGGTCCAGCACTGGCCGTTATGCTGTTACCTGGGAAGGCTGTTCAAGCGGGTAGCGAGGTGCGTCGGACTCTTCAGCAGGACCGTGCAGTTAAAGAGTTGAATCGCCAGATGGCGGAGTTGGACGAAGAAGGGGCAGTTCCCGTAACCGACCAGACGGGTCGAGCCGATCTGGGCCAGGCGGCTTCTCAGTCGACCGTCACTCAGGAGCAGTTGGATGCTTTGCGGCAGGAAGCGGTGCGGCGGCGGACGGCGGACGGGGCAGCCATCCCTGCTGGGCAAGTGGAAAAGTTGATCCAGCGGATCGGCCAGAGTCCGCAGCGATACCAGGAGGCGATGGCGAGGCTGGCGAAGTACCCGCTGCGGGAGGAAGAGGCAGTTGCTCCCCTGTTGCCAGAAGTCCGTATACCTCCTGCCGAGGAAGCGGCGGATATTGAACCGGCCGTCACGGAGAAGGCCCCCCCGGAATCTCCCAAGACGGTAAGGCCGGGCGGATTCACGACTTCGCAGGGATCGACTTATACTTGGGATGGCATTTCAACAACTCGCACAAAGTCGCTTCATGCCGGCCATTCTCCAGAAGATGTGGGCCTGAAAAAGCCGTCAACCAGGACGATCTTTGTAGCACCGGAGTTTGCCCGGGAAGTTGGGATGCACGGCACGTTAGGGGGAGTCGACAAGAGTGTCTACGTGGACGACCGGGGCGGGCAACTCTTTCTACTGTCGCGGTCAGAAGGACAGCAGCAATGGGGCAAGAACGGCCAGCCGCAGAAGTTCTTTACGGAACCGGAAGTGGGTAGGTCGCCCATCGAGGTATGGGGGGATGGTCCCTATTTCCCGAAGTGGCACGCGGGTAATCCGATAACGGCAATTGCTTCTGGCGAGGTTGAGCCGACGCCCCCTAAACAGGACACCCCGGAAACGCCGACGGCAGTGTCGCCGGCGGATCTGGATCGGCTACGGCTGGAGGGCCGGCAGCGTGGGATAGGAGAAGCGGCGGTTGAGAGTCTGGTGCAGGCGGCATCGGCCGGTCCAGAAGCATACCGGCGACAGATGGATCGGGTCCAACAGCGGCGGATCGTCCAAGTGCAGGAGGAGGAGCAGGCTCAGGAGGGGGAAGCGACAACTGGAGAAGCTGCGCCGATCTCGTTACGACGGGCGCTGGCAGGAATGGGCGGCATCAAGTGGGAAGCCGAAGTTGAACGATTCAAGGGGTTGCCGGACGAACAGAGGCGTTACCTGGCTTCGACGGGCGTAGTTCGCAAGAAGGGAACGCCAGCCTCTCAGGTGGTCGCCGAGTTGCGCGAGAAGGCTCCCACGTTGGGCATTACTACCGAGCAAGACCTTTTTGATCTGTTGACCAGTGGCAAGGAGCGGGAGTTTCTGTCTACGGCCGTTCCCCCGTTGGTACGACCGACGGAGCAGTCGCCCTTGTTGACTGAGGTGCCGACCGAGAAATCGGTCTCCCCGGAAGGGGAAGCGGCGAAGAAACCCGGCAAGGCTAAACAGGAGACGTTGCAATCGCTGTTACAGCGGTATTTCGGCGGCATCAGGATCGATCAAGCGTATGAAGGGGATTACCGGCAGCGCGTTGATGGGAAGGTGAGGGCGGCGCACACGCGGAATGGGGTAGTCAAGCGGGACGAGGGTACCCCCTCCGATGTGGCGGTCGAATACCTAAAGACCCATTGGCCGCAAGTGGGGATCGAGACGCAGAATGATCTAATTGAAGCGTTGCGCGACCCGGAGCGTCTACGGCAACCTCTGGAAGGGCCAGGCGAGGAGACTTTGGGCCAGGAGCGCGAGGCGGCTTACCGGCAGGCCAGACCGCCCAAGGACGAACTGCGGAGTGGTATCCTGCTGAGTCGGACGGCTGAGGAGCTGGATGCGGAGGTCGAGGGTATCCGGGATCTGAGTCGGCAAGGATTGATGGAGGCGGAGGAACTGGCGGACCTGGAAGCGGTGGCCGATCAGCATCGGCAGGTCATGGCCAGGAGTGTGCCAGCGGAGACCGCGGAAGAAGGGGGTCCAGGGCGTTCCGTCGAGGAGGTCTCTCCGGTCGTTGCGCCGTCTCCCCCAGGACTGGTCGCTCCTCCTGGCCCCGAGCCTTTGCCGCCAGCGGCAGTTCCGCAGACGCCCCAGGAGCGCCGGCAGCAGGCTATCGACGTGCTCCGGGGGATCAATCAACTACTCGATGCGGCGGACACGGCGCGGGAACTGGACGCGGCGGAGGAAGTGCTGGAGGAGAACGCGGGCGTCCTGGCAGGAGCGGCTATCGAGACCATGCGCGGGCGGATTGCGACCCTGCGGGCGACGATGGCCGTGCCAGAGGTGGCGGCGGAACAAGCCGCAGAGCCAGAGCCCGGAATGGACGAGGTAGAGGTGCCAGAGGGAGTGTCGGCGGGGACAGCGGTAGCGCCACCGCCTAAACAGCCGACCGTGACACCCGAGGCGGCGGCTGAGGAGGAGACTCCCGCGCCAACTGTTCAACAGGAAATTGATCCCTATATTCGAATGCTTGATATAAAAAAACGCTATGGACTGGAGGATGGCGAGGCGGCTATCTTGAACAACGCTTTGGATGTACCCCAGGGGGATTTTACCACTCGCGTCGAGGCTGTACAAAAAGCCATTTGGAAACTGTCCATCCCACAACGCAATGTGCACGTAGGTCGAATAGGCAGTTTAAAGTTTATCAGTAAGGTATTGGCGGACTATCCTGTAGAGGGGGTTACGCCAGTCAGCGAGGCCGACGAGAATGTTGAGCCTTCAGCGCCCCCGGTTCCCACCATTACCGTCACCCCGACGATGGCCACGGAGTTGGATCGCTACCGGGCCATCCCGGTCGTCTCCTACAACATCGCCGAAGGTGCCCGGAAGGGCAACAAGCCAGCGCGAGCGGATATGCTCCAGAAGGGCCGGGAGATCCTCCAGGACGAGCGGTTAGCGGCGGCGGCTACCCAGGCCGAACTGGAAGATTTGGCGCGCGCCCACCGGCAGACCTTTGCCGATGTGGGACAGGGGGCCATTGAGCCGGACGCCTTTCTCGACCAGGTAGTCCAAAGGAAACTGACGATTAAGAATCGCCTGGAAGCGGAGGAGAATATCTCGTCCAGGACGCGCCAGGTCGGAGAGCGGGTGGTGATCGGCGGGGCGGGTTCGTGGGCCGGTCGGCATGGGGAGATTGTCGAGGACATGACGTACTTTATGCAACCCATTTTAAGCAGTGCACCAGCCCGGAAGAGCGAACTGTATCGGGTCAAGACGGACTCCGGGAAGATCGTGCCGATGGGACCGGAGGACCTGGAGGTGGAGACGCCAGAAGCGCGGCCGGCCACGGTGGTGCCCGATCTGTACGACCAGGAGGACCAATCCGTCTTGGACGCGGACGCGGCCTATTCGCCGGTAGAGTTCCGGGGATTGATAACGTATCAGAACAACCGGATCAAGGAGGCGGCTGACAAGCGCGGTCGGGCACGTAGCCAGGAGAAGATCCGCGAGTGGAGCCATGTGGAGCGCAACGCCAAGGCCCGCAAGGCGCGTCTGGAGGCCCAATGGAACGAGTGGGCCGGGAAGTACCCGGAAGAAGCGGCGCGGGTGCTGGCAGAGAGGGCGGAGAGATCGAAACCAGCGGTGGCCGTCGAACAGCCGGCCGGGGAACAGCCGACGACTCCTCTGGCGGCGACGGTAGCAGCCCCACCGACCGGTGCAGCCCCCTACGGGACGGTCGAGGTCGGCGAGTACCCGCACGAGAAGCGCGGGAAGAACGTCTTCATCGTCCACTGGGCGAACAGTCTGGAGCGACCGGCCTTCGAGGAACTGCGGGGCCAGGCCAAGGCGCAAGGGGGCTGGTATTCGCGCAAGTGGGGCAAGTCGCCGGCAGGACTGGCGTTCGACACCCGAGAGGCGGCAGAGCAGTTTGCGGCGACCATGCAGGGCCAGCCGGAAGCGACGGCGGTAGATCATTTAAGAGATTTGGTTCGTCGCTTTGCGGGTGACACGCGCGGGAGTGATCCCCGTCTTTCTGAAGATGATCGGCGTGAACTTCGTGATGCCGGGTTGGCTACGGAGCAGAGGGATGAGTTGGGGAACTCTTTTACTCTTACTGATACAGGGCGGCAGATTCTGGGTGAGTTACGATTATCGCGGGTGCAAGCGGCCGAAGTTGAAGCGCCAACGGTCGCGGCGACAGAGGTGGTGTCCCAAGCCGAAGTGGTCGGGCCGACCCCTGCCGTTGAGCCAAAGGCAGCGAAAGAACCCTGGCAAATGACGCGGGAGGATTACTCCACCTTCTTTACTCAGGGGGTAGCTGACCTTTTAAGGAAGAAGGGCGAGGGTGCCCTTGCGTCCCAAGTAAGGATGTCTGCCGATGATTATATAAAGCATCACGAGTTAGTATCCACGGCACTTTCCGAAGGCAAGCCCGTTCCTGCTGAGGTCTTGGCCGAATACCCCGAGTTGCAGCCTGCCCCTGCCGTGGAGACGGCAGCGCCAGGAGTCAAAGAGCCGTGGCAGATGGAGCCCGAGGAGTGGGTGGAGAATCGAGACCGTAGGGCTTTAGGAATCATCCAGGAAGAACGCAGGAAGGCGCAACAATATGCCCAAGAAAACTCGTTATCGCCAGAAGATGCGAAAATAGTCGAGCAGAGTGCGATTAGGCGGTTGGTGGAGATGAGCCCCTATAAGATAGAGGGTTCAGGTGAAAAGTGGCGGGATATGGTTGCCGCAGCCCGGAGCGATGCCGACTTTGCGCGACTGTTGAGTATAAATCGCGCTATTGACCCATTTTTTGAAAAAGCAGTGGGAGAATCGGGACATTACAACGATGTTGTAAAAGCAGTTAACGAAGGTCTTCCAATCCCGGCTAATGTCTTGGCCCGATATCCAGAGTTGGCGGCGACGCCACCGACGCCTGCCGCAGTGGGACCGGAAGAATCTGCTCCGAAAGAGCCGTGGCAGATGGAGCCCGAGGAGTTTCTGGCGCAGGCGAAAGCTAAGTTGTTGAGCAAAAATCCAAATCACTTCGGACCCGAATGGAATCAAGACCTGAGAAAAAGCAGGGAGGCAGAGTTTAGGGTTAGTTCCGCTATTGCTCACCGTGAGCATGTTAGTGCGGCTCATGCGGCAGGTTTTCCAATTCCGGCTAACGTGCTGTCCCGGTATCCCGACCTGGCGGCGCAGCCTACCCCTGTCGAGCGGGCCGTCGAAGCATCCCCCGAGGAAGCGGCACCCGAGGGAGAACCGCAGATCTACTTGCAGTTGAACCAACGGATCGACCAGGCGACGGGTGAGGATCTGCCGGGCCTGCGTGCGGAGGTCGAATCTCAGACTTCGATTACGGCGGATCAGCGGCAAGACCTGCTGAATGAAATCCAACTGCGGCAACCGACTGAACCCGAAGACATTGAAGCGGCTCCGGTTCCGGGGCTACGCACTGATCTGCCGTTTGCCCTTTCTGAAGATGACATACCCTACGACCTGGCTGAAGCGGCACACCGGGGCACCAGTTGGACTCCTGATCGCCGGGCAGCCAGTGAACGGCGGCAGTATGTTGAGCAGGTGGCGGCGGTCTATGATCGTATGAAGGAACTGGCACAGGCACCGGAGCAAGAAACGCTTTTGGTTGGGGAAATGGAGCAGTACCGGGATGGCTACCGGCAGCGGTTAGAAGCTCTACTGAGTGCCAGGTCGCGGATCGTTTCCTCTTTTATTGCGGGCCCGTCGAAGTTCCCCGGTCGCCAGATGGAAAAGCGAAACGATACCGCCGACCGGCGACTCAATGAACTTGTGGAATGGTCCCAGCGGGCTGAAGGTGCTATTCAGAAAAAACTATCTCCCGAAAAGGGGCCGATTTCTTCGGACCAAGAAAATGCTCCTGCTTTACTTCAGAAGAAGATTGAGAAAGCGCAGCAGTGGCAAGCGTTGATGAAGACGGCTAACGCCATTGTTCGCAAGAAAAACCTGTCTGAGGCTGAAAAGGTCGCGCAACTGACCCAATTAGGTGGCGGCATCAGTGAGACGACCGCACGCAAGATTCTGAAACCCGATTTTGCCGGTAGGATAGGTTTCCCGTCCTACGAATTGCAAAATAACAATGCCAATATCAAGCGGATGCAGGAGCGGTTGGCAGGAATTGGCACTCTCAGGGGACAAGAATCCAGCGAAGTCGCCTTTGAGGGTGGGCGCGTCATAGACGAAGTAGGAGAGAATAGGCTGAAGATCGAGTTCGACGCCAAGCCTGATAGAGAACAGATTTCTAAGCTCCGCAAGAATGGATTCCTGTGGGCTCCTTCAGCAGGGGTATGGCAGCGGCGACGGGGGGAGAACGCTTGGGCTGGCGCTGAACGGGCGTTGGGGATACCACTGGTTCCCACCGAATCCACGCCGACCGTAATAACGGTGTCAACCGACAGTGATCCCTGGGAGATGACCAGGGATGAGTACGTTCAAGCGCACATAGCCGACCTGGGTGCGGAGTGGGAAGCCGCAGAACCGGAGATCCAGGCGGAGCAGCGGGCATCGTGGGAGCAGACGTACGACAACGGGGTTATAAACTGGCCGCGCGATGCCGAGATTCCCGCTAACGTACTTCAGGCGTTGCCAGAAGCAACGCGGAATCAGGTTATCAAATTCAACGAGCAAGCCCGCCAGACGTGGACGGATGTGACTGCTTCCTGGAACATGACGTATCGCCAATTTCTGGCGGCCCTGAATGCGGAAGGCAGACTGCAACATTCCAGGGGCGTTGTGCGGGAACTGCACCGGGCCGCTGTCGAACGGGCGCGCCAGGAAGGCAAGCCTATCCGCGCCGAAGTATCGGCCGAATACCCCGAATCACCGGCAACTGGATTGCGCGGAGAGACGCCTTCTTTCAGCGAAGAGACGCAGACGTTGCCGGGGATGCCGCGACCGCAGGTGCCGGCGAAGGCGATCCCGACGACGGGCGGGCAAGGGTTGGAAGGCACGGCCCTGATGGGCGCGGTAGAAGAGGAGAAGACGGCCGCAGCCGCCAAGCAGCAAGGGTCGCTATTCGAGCAGCCAGTTCCTCCTGCTGATTCCCGCAGAGAGTCCTTCTTGAGGGGGAAACAAAAGGCTGAACAGGAATTGGGGGGCGAGGTGAGGGACTTTGATCGGCTTTTATTCGGCCTTGCCGAAACGATAAATAGCGCCAACCCGGACCTTCAAACCACTCCTGGAGAAATTAATACGACGTTGGCTTCGGGGCTGAATTTTTCGGGACTTACTCCCGAGTCTTCTCCTGACCAAGTGGCTTCCGCCGTTTTAGCTGATTTGCAAGGGATGGCGAATGCCCTGGACACAGATTGGAATAAAACTGACCGTATGGATTTCGGATGGAGGCTTAGAGGTGATAACACTGCTGAAAGCCTGCGTCGGGAACTGGAAAAGGGTCGTAGCGGGGAGGTGCTGCGGGAGGCGCAATCGCATGTCAGCCAGGTAGCAAGGCAAGCCGATCTGGTGGAGGCCCTGGTAGGCGATGCCCAGTCTTTGAATCCGGTGCGACAATTAATTACGGCAGTGAAGGATAAAATTGATCGCGCCCGCGGTGGATTTGTAATCCAGATAGCCCAAATAGAAGAGTCTCAGCGGGCGGAACTGGATCGGCGAGCGGAGGTTCTTCGCACTCCTTTGGACCCTGAACTTAGGGGCCGTATCCAAAACCTTCCTCAGACGGCCGCTCAGTTTCTCGATCTAGTATCCCCAGAGGAATTCGCCCCTGGGAATGCGCTGGTAGGCGTTGCGGAAAGGATGACGACCTCAGCCAAAAAGCGGGATACTTTACAAAAGCAACTTCTAAGATCTGGAATTATTGAAGCGGGGGATACATGGCCGGCGACCGAGGAAGGGCTTAGGATTGCGGATGGGTTACGGCGCCAGAAGGAACGGGAAACACTTGGCGCTCCTATGGGTGAGTATGTGGCCCCCAAAACTTCCGCCCTTCCGCTAACCGCCAGTGGGAATAAATACTTATCTACCGGCGAATTTCTTGGTAAACCAGCATTTACTAACGGCGAGATACTGCTAACAGGTAGTCCTCCTAAAGAGGGAGAGGTTTTTTTTGAGGGGAGGGACCTTAGTGTTTTGGAACCTTCGGGGGGAAAACCGGCCACAGTAGTTGCGCCCCTTGGTTTTTTCCGTAGTCCTGACGGAAACCAGAGTATAGTTTTCGATGATGGAATAGGGTTAGCCGGGAAGTATTTTGACTTTATTTTTAGTCGGCATCCACGGGTGGAGTTTTTGACGTATCCTGATAAGAAGGGAATGTTTTACCTGCGGGATGAGGGTGAAATTGTCGGTGTGGTTATGGGGAAGAAACGTTCCCGAGATTGGGAATGGCCTGAAGGTATTCGGCGGTTGCTGCATGGGGAAGAAGGCAAAGGTGTTCAAGGTGAAGATCAGGGGACAGTCTTAGGTTTAGGCTTCAACCCCCTCGAAGCGGCGCGGGCGGTTGGCAAGTTGGTGCGTCGGCTGGCGGGTCCAGCGGAGCCGGGCCAGGGCGCGGCGCCGGGGTTCACGGTGGACGACGAGGCCGAATGGCAAGCGACCCTGGCTGAACTCGATGCCCTGATGAATGACACCTTCCATCCGGTCCCGCCGGTCGAGGAAGAGGGGGAACCGTCGGCGGGAGAGCCGGGGCCGGAGGAAGAGACCTTGACGGAGGAGAATGCTCTCCCGCCGACGCAGCCCCCGCCAGCATCGGCAGAGACAGCGGAACCGCCTACCCCTGGGGTCGCGAGACCGGCGGGATCTAAGATTCGGAAGACGGCGGTTAGCTTGGCGGAGGTAGGACTAGAGCCTGGAACGAACATCTACTATCGGCCGGTCTCCAACGACGACCAGGAGATGCGGGCCATAGAGATCGTCAAGACGACCCCGCTGGCCGACCTGGACCAGCAACTCCTGACCGACCAGAGTTCTGCCGATGGGGACCGGACGGCGCTCACTATCGCTACCCTGGCCGTCCACCGGGCTTACCTGGTCGATCTGTACGACCGGCTTGAACAGGCGACCACGACCGAGGAGGAGGCCGATCTTCAGGCGCAGATTGAGGCGTCCAGCAAGCGGCAGGTCGAGATCGCCAACCACTTTATCGAGGTCAACACGAAAGCCGGCCAGCAGATCCAGGCGATGAAGCTGTTGACACGCTTCTCGCCGGAAGCAACGCTGATTCAGGCGTTGGCCAAGATCAAAGAACTCAATGACACACAGCCAGTGGGCCGCCCCAAGCGCGAGTTGACCGTGGCTCAGCATAAGCAATTGATCAAGTTGGCCGAAAACGCCCAGGTTATGGAGGAGGTGTCCGCCGACACCAAGGCAATGACCCAGACCATTGACCGACTGTTCAAGGGCGAGCAGTTGGTCGGGGCCGACCTGGAACAACTCAGGGTGCTCAACGCGCAGGTGCAGCGGATTGTGGGTACCGGGGAAGAGTATGTTGTGCCGCCGACTGCGTCGGAATCCGCAGCCAAGCCTCCCAAGCCGGGTAAGACAGGGGGAGGCCGGCGGTCGTATCTCCTGGAGCAGGTAGAGAAGGAGGAGTCGGCGGCCCGTAAGCGATTGAAGGATCGCGGTCTCTTACTGACGACTGGTCTTGACCCGGAACTGATCCGCGATTATTCGGCGCTGGGGATTGCCAAGATAACGCACGGGGCGATCAAGTTTGAGGCGTGGACAGAGGCGATGGTGGCCGATCTGGGGCCGGGATTCCGGGATGTGGCCAAGAAGATCTACCACGAATCGCACTATCGCTGGCGACTACAGAAGAAGAACAACCGCCAGATGGCTGCTCAAGCCAAGGCGGTGGCCGGTCTGCTGGATAAACTGGAGAAAGAGTACGGGATCGATGACGAAGCCCTACGCGAACCGTCTCAGGGGGTCAAGACGGCCTATGAGTTGGCCTATGCGGTGGATCAACTGAAGATGCTCAGTGGCGAGGCGCAGCAGGAGGCGGCTATCGAGATCCAGATGGCCCTGGGGATGCTGGCCCCGGCCACCGTGGGCCGCAAAATGAGCACTTGGCAGTACATCGGACATCTGTTCACGCTGACCGGCCGCACGCGCGACTTTATCGGCAACGAGACAGCTTACCGGGCGAACCGCGCCGCTAAGTATGTGGCTACTTTGGGGGATATGTTGCGAGTAGGACTGTCGCCCAAGGGGACAGTGCGCCAAGTTACCTTCCGGCGCGGCGATCAAGGGTTGCATTGGTGGCGCTTCCTGACGGGCCACTTCGGGGAGGGACTGGAGCGGTCGCCATACGTGTCGGGACTCCTGAAGGGTGTGCGTTTAGGGTATCGGGGGATCATGCCTGAGTACTTGGCAACCCCCTATGACCTGCCGGTCGGGATCGCTTTCCAGGGAAAAGGTTGGGTGCAGCAAGGGGTAGAGAAGTTGACCGGGAAGGAATGGGACAGCGAGGTCAACATCGTCGGCACCTTCGAGCGCCTGACCGGGGCGGTGATGCGCGGTTTGGATTATGCGGCGTACCGCCGGGAAAAGATGTCGGCCCTGGGGGAGCAGGGCGAACTCTACGCGGATCGGGAGTGGACCAAGCCGGAAGTGCGCCAGAAAGCCCAACAGCAGGGTCTCACCAAGGATGCTTGGCGCCGGGCGACGGTGCAACACTTTATCGCCAACATGGATGCGATCTTCGAGGAGATGGCTGGCGAGGCGGGTATGCAGGAGGCAATGGCGATTGAGGAACGGGCCGGCCAGGAAGGTCTGTATGTCACCTTCCAGAACAAGTCAGGGTTTGCCTCTGCCTTGACCTGGTTGAAGCAGAACATGAACCGCGTCGGCTTAGGTCGAGTTGGACCCGGTGGTGGGCATGAGTTTGGCATGGGGGATCTCTTTGGACCCAAGTACCCCAAGACACCGGCCGATCTGATCATGTTTGGGATTGACTTTTCTCCTCTGGGGATTGTCCGCGAAGGGTTGCTCTGGTTGGAGGCCGCCAAGAACTACAAAGACCCGGCGAAACTGAAAGATCCACCCCGGACGGCGCGGGATACGGAGATGGCTATCTCGCGGGCCCTGGTAGGATCGGCGGGCATCGCGTCGGCGGTCTGGCTGGCGAGCATGGGCGTCCTCACTGCCCCCGGGGACGACGACCCGGACAAACGCACCCTGATGGAGCAGTATGGGCCGCGCGCCTTCCAGGTCAACATGAGCGCCCTGTGGCGGCTCTTCTTCGGCGGACTGGAGGGCGATGATCGGCCTTTGCGTGAACGGGTCGCCCGGCAAAAGGGGGATGAGATGTTGACCTATGGCTGGATACTGCCGTTGGCTTTGCCGGTAGCGGCGGCCGTGACTGGCTATGAGAAGATCTTCCAGGCCGGCCAAAGTCCCTGGGGAGCCATCCCTACAAGCATCGGAGAAGCGGCGGCGGCGGGTTATATGGGGGCCTCTGAGGCGGTAACGAGTCTGTCGGTGTTGAGAAACCTGCAACAGGTGGGGGAGGCGGTCCTGGGGGCGACGAAGGGCGATGTGGTGTATCCGGCCCTGGATCTTTTGGAGCGCACGCCGCAACAGTTTATCCCCTTGTCGGCGCTGCTGCGACAAATTGCGGTCTATACGGATAATACCAAGCGCGAGACCCATGCACCGGGTGTCCTGGAGCGCGCCCTGAACAAAGCCGTGGCCGGCTTGCCGATCCTGCGGGAACGATTGCCCGAGATGTATGCACCCCTGGGCGAGGGCCGGGTGCGCGAAGAACGTCCGGGCGGACGGAACGACTTCTTCCAGGTCTTCTTGAACCCGGCCTTCAGTACGCAGTACCAGGTCGATCCCATGGTGGAGACGATGGTCGGCTTAGAGGAAGCGACAGGGAGGAAGGATGTCTACCCGCGGGTGCAGGGGCGGAAGCTGGAGGTTAGTGCTTCGCTGTTGAACGCCTTCTA
>ERZ1292632.2128-Hain-H43-01um-R2-2128-length-17284-cov-7_pt1 | contig 17284 bp, 17 predicted proteins | sample MGYA00564407_ERZ1292632 | MGnify/ENA primary metagenome ERZ1292632 (study PRJEB36523, sample SAMEA6512637) | groundwater metagenome | collected 2019-01-08 | study: AquaDiva: Metagenomics assemblies of 32 groundwater samples | reverse complement strand
GCCCGGCTATGGCGGCTGACGCGCGGCGGACCAGCGCCACGCTGGGCGCTGCGCTCCGCCGCCGCGTGACCGCCGAGGGGGGCTTCGCGACGGTCGTCGTGCGGGGCGACGACATCAGCGGCGTCATATTGGTGCAGGCGCTGGAGCGCGGGCGCTTTACCGGCCTGTTCGAGCGCGTGCCGAACCTCGACGGGAATTATGCGTTGATGCCCTGCGGACCTGCGCCCGAAGACGGCGCGGAGGCGCTGGATCAGTATATAGCGCGTCGCCGCAGGTCGGACCCCGACCTGTGGATAATCGAGCTTGATATCCCGAACGCAGAACGGTTCGCCGCTGAAACGATCTGCTGATCGTTGACTCTCCGATATGGTTTGGGCAGAGGCGCGCGCACGCCAACGCGCAGGTTGCCGCTTTCGCCCATGGGGGGCGGGCGCGGTAAACACGCAGACGGGGGGCGGCCGGTCGTCGACAAGAATATCGGGTTAAAAGACGACGCCCCGGCCAAGAACCGCCTAATTTTGAGCCACAATGAGTTTTCGTCTGAAAGCTGCCATCACGGCGGCGCTTTCCCTGTCCGCAACCGCTGCGGTCATGGCCTCCGACATGTCGATCGCGGGTGAAGCCATCCCCTCGGCAGTCTCTCTTTCCGGCGCCCTTCCGGTCGCGCCTTCGGCCGGCAGCCAGCCCGCCGTCATCTTCTCAGCGCCGCGCGAAGTCGCGCAGCCGCTGACCCCCGCCCCGAAGGGCGACACCATGATCTCCCCCGACACCCCGGTTCAGGCAAGCAGCCTCGCTGCTCTGGTCGACGCCCATGGCGCGCCCGAGGAGCTGGACGGCGACATGAAATGCCTCGCCGGCGCGGTCTATTTCGAGGCCAAGGGCGAAAGCCTGGAGGGCCAGCTGGCCGTCGCGCGCGTGATCATCAACCGCGCCAAGTCCGGCCGCTTTGCCGACAGCCTGTGCGGCGTCGTCTATCAGCCGAGCCAGTTCAGCTTCGTGCGCGGCCGCGCCATGCCGCCGATCCGCACCGACAGCCGCGACTGGCGCGAAGCCGTCGCCGTGGCGCAGATCGCGGCCGAAGGCGGCTGGGACAGCCGGGCCGAAGGTGCGCTCTTCTTTCACGCCCGCCGCGTCTCGCCCGGCTGGGGCAAGGCGAAGCTGGCGTCGATCGACAACCACGTCTTCTATCGCTGAGATCGGTGTGACCTGACCAAACCAAGAGCTTGCTGTTCCCCGGCGCAGGCGGGGGTCCAGTCCCACGCTTTGAACTGGACCCCGGCCTGTGCCAGGGAACGTAATGCGATTGCTTCAAAAGGCCGGTTCGGTTCGCCGAATCGGCCTTTTCATTTGTTCTCGACCTGTTCTAAGGTCGGCGCATGGACGCCGCGACGAAAGACAGCTGCTCACCCCTGACCGACGGTACCGCGCTCGCCGTCGCGCGCGGCACGCTGCGCCTTTTCTTCCGGCACGACATGAGCGGCATATTGGAAGTGCCGCTGCCAAATGGCCGCCGCGCCGACATCATGGCGATCGACGGCGCGGGGCGGCTGACCATCGTGGAGATCAAGTGCAGCCGCGCCGACCTCATGGGCGACATGAAGTGGCCCGACTATTTCGACTATTGCGACCGCTTCTTCTGGGCGGTGCCGGCGGGGTTCGACCTTGCCCTGTTCGACAGCGAAGCGCTCTGGCCCGCGCGCACCGGCCTCATCGTCGCGGATCAATATGACGCCGAACTGGTCCGCCCCGCGCCGGTGGAGCCGCTCGCGGCGGCGCGGCGCAAGGCCGAAACCCTCCGCTTCGCCCGCCGCGCCGCCCGCCGCCTGACCGCGCTCGGCGATCCCGATCACGCTGCGGAACTGGGGTGGTGATGCGATCGCACGTTGAATTCCGGTCAGCCGAACTGAACGAGCGCGATGGCGCCCATCCCGTCAAAGGACGGGCGGTTGCCGAACTCTTGGCTCAGTCGCTGCCTCTTTATGGAAGCGCGGCCGAATCTATCGCCGCAGAGGATTGGGGCTGGCGTATCATCATCGCCAATGACCCCTTCCCTCTGTGGATCGGGTGCGGGCAGTATCTGGAATTCGACGATGGCTTCCTGTGCTTCATAGAGCCATCGAGACCCTATGTGCGGCGATGGTTTAGAAAGATTTTCGTGTTTGACGCCGTTGAACGGCTGGCGAGCGCGATGGACCAATGTTTGCGGCGCAGCAGTGCGATAACCGATATACGTTGGTGGGACGATGAAGAAGTCAGTGCGAACTGACGATCATCTGCCCGTTGGCCACAATCAGAAAACCGGCCCCTGCACTGGCCCTGTCGGCTTTGCCGCGCTGCTCTTCGCCGCATCCAGCGCCTCGACAAGCCCTGGCGTCCGCGTATCGCGCTGCGCATAATCCTTCGCCGACATGCCGGCGATACTGTCGCGCTTGTCGGGATTGGCCCCCTGCGCCACCAGCAGGCGGACGAGCGCCACGTCGCGCAACTGCACCGCGCGGATCAGCGGGGTTTCGCCATTGTCGTTCACCTTGTCGACCTGCGCCTTGTAGGTCAGCAAAGTCCGCACCCCTTCCTCGAACCGGCTCTGCACCGCGTCCATCAGCGGCGTGTTGCCATCATTGTCGGTGAGGTTGGGGTTGGCGCCCTTCGCCAGCAGGAAAGTGAGCCAGGTCGCGTCGCGCCGCGCGACCACGATATGCAGCGCATTTTCGCCGCTGGTGACGTCGCGGCTGTTGATGACGGTGGAGCCGGGCTTCTGGATGAGGTCGGTGACCTTCTGCCCGTCCTTGTCCTTGACCGCTTTGAGGAAATTATAATTGTCCGAAAACTGCGCCTGCGCTGCGCCGGGCGTCATCAGCCCCAGCGCCAGCGATCCCAGAAGTGCGGTCAGGCGTTTCGTCGTCATGGTCAGGCCCCGTTGATTGCAAATCGCGTGCTAGCAGGGCATGGCTGGCCCCGCCATGAACAAAGACGCCGCCGCCTTCATCCTGCCCGTGCTCGCCCTGCTCTCCGCCTGCAATATGGGGGATGGCGGCAACGCATCAAGCGCGCAGGGCGACCTTGTCGGCGCGCGGATCGGCGCGCCCTTCACCCTCATCGACCAGAATGGCAAGCCGGCCCGCTGGAGCGACTATCAGGGCCAATATCGCCTCGTCTATTTCGGCTACACCTATTGCCCGGATGTCTGCCCGATCGACCTGCAACGCATCATGCAGGGCTTTTCGGCGTTCGAGAAGGAAAAGCCGGCGCTCGGCGCCAAGGTGCAGCCCATCCTCATCAGCGTCGATCCGGGCCGTGACACGCCCGAGGTGCTGAAAAACTACGTCGCTGCTTTCCATCCCCGCCTGATCGGCCTCACCGGCAGCCAGGAGCAGATCGCGAAAGTCACAAAGGATTTCGTGGTCGTCTATCATGCCGAGGAGAGCAAGGGCGCGAGCGACTATCTCGTCAGCCACAGCCGCACGCCCTATCTGTTCGATCCCGACGGCAAGCCGGTCGCGCTGGTGCCGGTGGACGACCCCGCCACCCCCGACAAGGACGAAGGCGCGCCCGGCAATGTCACCGCCTTCCTCGACCGATGGATCAAGTGATCCCCTTCTGGGAAAAGCCCTTGGGTCAGCTCGACCGCGCCGAGTGGGAGGCGCTGTGCGACGGCTGCGGCAAATGCTGCCTCCACAAATGCCAGGATGAGGACACGGGCAACATCTATCCCACCAACGTCGCCTGCCGCTTGCTGGATCGCCAGAGCGGCCAGTGCAGCAACTACAAGAATCGCCGCACCTTCGTGCCCGACTGCGTGCGGCTGACCCCGACGAAGGTGCGCCAGATCGGATGGCTGCCACGCACCTGCGCCTATCGGTTGCGCGGCGAGGGGCTGCCGCTGCCGGCATGGCATTATCTCATCTCCGGCGACCGGGAGGCGGTGCACCGCGCCGGCGAGTCGGTGCGCGGCTGGACCGTGGCGGAGGCGGACGCCGGCGACTGGGAACATCATCTTGTCGACCGGGAACTCTGACGCCGCGATCCTGGTCGACGGCGTGGCGATGCCGGTGCGCGTGCGCCGCTCCGCGCGCGCGCGCGCCTATAGGCTGACGATCGACGCCACGCGTGGCGAACTGCGCCTTTCGCTCCCGGCGCGCGCCAATCTCGGCAAGGCGCTGGGCTGGGCGCAGGATCATGAGGGCTGGGTCCGCGCGCAGATGGCGAAGCAGCCGGCGATCACCCGGCTGGAGCATGGCGCGGCCTTTCCGCTGGAGGGGCGCACGGTGCGCATTTGCTGGGTCGAGGGCGCGACGCGCACGATCCGGCTGGAGGAGGACCGGCTGTTGCTCGGCGGCGCGGCGGAATCGGTCGGCGCGCGGGTCGAGCGCTGGCTCGTCGCGCGGGCGCGGGCGGTGCTGGAGGCGGAAACCCGCGCCATGGCGGCGGACCATGGCCTTGCCGTCGCCTCTGTCGGCATCGGCGATCCGCGCAGCCGCTGGGGCAGCTGCGCGTCGGACGGGGCGATCCGCTACAGCTGGCGGCTGATCCTCTGCCCGCCCGATGTCCGCCGCGCGACCGTAGCGCATGAACTGGCGCACCTGCTCCACATGGACCACAGCCCCGCCTTCCACGCCGCCCACCGCCGCATCTATGGTGCCGACCCGAAGCCGGCGCGTGCGTGGCTCCGCGCGCATGGCGCGGGTTTGCATAGTTATCGGGCGTAAGCTCTCCTTCTCCCTCGGAGGGAGAAGGATACGAAGCCTCGCCGCGCAGCGGCTAGGCGAAGTTGGATGAGGGGGATGGCAGGCGTTGGGTCAGTTGCGCGACATCGCTTCACCCTCGCCCAGCTTCGACTAGGCAGCACGCTGCCAAGTCTTCGCATCCCTCTCCCATCAAGGGAGAGGGGATTTGACATCGGCGTCCCTACCCCCGATGCGGCCACGCCCCCGACCCGTCGCCCGCGCAATCATGCGCCGCATCGCGCCGGTGCGGCAGGCCGCAGGCGCGGCAGGTGACATAGTCGCCGGGTTTCAGGCCATGGCCCACCGCCACCCGCTCGTCGAACACATAGCAGTCGCCCCGCCAGCGGCTCTGCGCTTCGGGCACCTCCTCCAGATAGCGCAATATCCCGCCTTTGAGGTGATAGACCTCCTCGAAGCCCCGCGCCTTCACCAGTGCGGTCGATTTCTCGCAGCGTATCCCGCCGGTGCAGAACATTGCGATCTTGGGCGCGCGGCTTTCCGCCTTCAGCGTCGCGGCAAAGCCGTCGAACCAGGCGGGAAAGTCGCGGAACGCGCGCGTCTCAGGGTCGATCGCGCCCTCGAAACTTCCCACCGCGACCTCATAGGCGTTGCGCGTGTCGATGACGACCGTGTCGGGATCGGCGATCAGCGCATTCCATTCGGCGGGGTCGAGATGCGCGCCGGCTTGGGTAACCGGATCAAGGTCGCCCGCGCCCAGCGTCACGATCTCCGCCTTCACCTTCACCTTCATCCGGGCGAAGGGCGCGGCGTCAGCCTCGGCATATTTGATGTCGGTGTCGGCGCAGCCGGGCAGCGCGCGGACATGCGCAACCAACGTCGCGATTGCCTCGGCCGATCCTGCCACGGTGCCGTTGACCCCCTCGCCCGCGACGATCAGCGTGCCGCAGGTGCCCAGTTCCGCGCACAGGGTGCGCAGATCGGCGGCTATGGCGTCCGGCTCCTCGAAACGGGCGAAACGATACAGGGCGGCGACGGTGAAGGGGGGCATGGCCGCGCCTATAGGGGTTCGCGCGCCCACTTGAAAGCCGGCGCAGGGAGGCGCATAGGCGGGGCATGGTTCCCCTTTCGTTCGCAGGCCATGCCTTTCTGGCGCTCCCCGAAGCCGCGCTCTTCTGGCCCGCCCAGGGCGCGCTGCTGGTCGCCGACCTGCATTTTGAAAAGGCGAGCTGGTATGCGCGCTTCGGCCAGTTCCTGCCCCCGCATGACAGCCATGCGACGCTGGACCTTATAGAAATGCTGGTGGCGCGCACGGGCGCGCGGGCGGTCTGGTCGCTGGGCGACAGTTTCCACGATCGCGACGGTGCGGCGCGGCTGGCGCCCGATGTCCGGGAAAAGCTGATTTCCCTTACGGAAAGGCTGGACTGGACCTGGATTACCGGCAATCATGACGTCGGGGTCGCGACCATGCCGGGGGGGCGGCGCGTGGCGGAGGCGGAACTGGGGGGGATATGGCTGCGGCATGAGGCGCAGGCCGATGATCCCCGACCCGAGATTTCGGGCCATTTCCATCCCAAGCTACGCCTGTCGCTGCGCGGCCGGCATGTGTCGCGGCGGTGCTTCGTGGGATCGGCGACCAAGCTGATCCTGCCGGCGCTCGGCACGCTGACCGGAGGGCTGGATGCAGGACATGGCGAGATTCGGCGCGCGGTGGGGCCGGGGGCAGCGGCGCTGGTGCCGGTCGCCGATCGGCTGCTGCGCTTTCCGTTATCGTAAAGCGACGTTACGGAAAGCGAATTTTAAGCCGTTGCCATTAGGCAACAGCGCATGAGTATGCGCGCGCTGCACCGCGAAAAAACCGCGCAAAAGCTAGGGTCTATTGCCATCGGGTGGCTGTGGCCGCATAATCATGCCCACGCTGACGCGGCAGAAAGCCGCGCGCGCCAGGAGAGGATGAAAAGCATCATGACAGACAAGAGTCTCTGGCTGACGACCGTTGGCGCGATAGCGCTCGGCATGGGCGCGCCCGCCATGGCGCAGGACAATGCTGCGCCGCAAGCCGCCGCCGAAGAACCGGGCGCTGACATCATCGTCACCGCGACCCGCCGCGCCAGCCCCTTGTCGGACGTGCCGATCGCCGTTTCGGCCGTTGGCGCGGCGGCGATGCAGAATAGCGGCGCGAGCGACATCCGCACGTTGAACCAACTCGCCCCCTCGCTGCTCGTCTCCTCGACCGGCTCCGAAGCCAATGCCTCGGCGCGCATCCGCGGCATCGGCACGGTCGGCGACAATCCGGGCCTCGAAAGCTCGGTCGCGGTGTTCATCGACGGCGTCTATCGCTCGCGCACCGGCGCGGGCCTCAACGAACTGGGCGAGATCGAGCGGGTCGAGGTGCTGCGCGGGCCGCAGGGCACGCTGTTCGGCCGCAATGCCTCGGCCGGCCTCATCAACATCATCAGCAAGGCCCCGGAGCGCGAATTCCACGCCAAGGGCGAGATCACCTACGGCAATTACGATTATTGGCGGCTGTCGGGCCGCGTCACCGGGCCGGTCGGCGATAACATCGCGCTGGCGCTCGACGGCGTCTGGAGCAAGCGCGACGGCTTCTACGATCTGGTCGACGGCGCGGGCAACACGATCGGCGACACCAATGATCGCGACCGCTATTTCCTGCGCGGCCAGGCGCTGATCGAGCCCAACGACGCGCTCTCGATCCGGCTGATCGGCGACTATACCAATCGCGACGAAAGCTGTTGCGGCGCGGCCTATATCGAGGCGCGCGAGCGGCGGCCGGTCGGCAACGGCCCCTCCTACACCGACGCGCCCTTCAACCGCATCGCTGCGATCCTTGCGGGCCAGGGCAGCGTCATCCCCGCCGATCCCTATGACCGCGACCTCGCCATCACGCCCGGCCGCGATTATGTGTCCAAGCTGCGCGACTGGGGCGTATCGGGCGAGATCAACTATGATTTCGGCAATGCCAAGCTCACCAGCATCACCGCCTATCGCGACTATAAGTCGCGCGACTATGGCGACTATGACTATAATCGCGCCGACCTGCTCTATCGCGATCCCAACACCTATCGCCAGTTCAAGACCTTCACGCAGGAATTGCGCTTGCAAGGGTCGGCGTTCAGCGATGCGCTCGACTGGCTGGTCGGCGGCTATTACGCCAATGAGCGGCTGACCTTGCAGGACAATATCCGCTTCGGGGCAGATTATGGCCGCTTCGCCGCCTGCCGTCTGATGGCGGGGGCGAGCGCGAACAGCAATTTCACCGCGCAGCAGCTCGCCGCCTGCGGCAGCGGCCTTGCGACTTCAGCGCTTATCACCGGCACCCAGGCTAACCTCAACGCCGGCCTGATCGCCGCGCTGACCGGCCGGGGCGTGCCGCTGCCGATCGCCACCGCGCAGGCGGGCGCGATCTCCACCGGCCTCGGCAACGGGTTGCGCGCGCTGGCGGCGATCCCGTCGGGCACCGGCGACGTCGCCTCCATCTATCGACAGAAGAGCGAGAATTGGGCGCTGTTCACGCACAACATCGTTCACCTGACCAACCGGCTCGATGTGACGCTGGGCTTGCGCTACACCCGCGAGCGCAAGCGTTTTTCGGCCGATCTTAACAACAACAACGCGACCTGCGCCGCGCTCCAGTCCTCGTCGCTGCCGGGGCTGGCGGTCAATCCGGCGCTCGGCAGCGCGGCGACACTCGCCGGCGGCATCCTCACCCTCGGCTGCCTCGGCAACGGCTCGACCACGCTCAACGCGCTCGATCTCAACGACCGGATCAGCGACGGCGAATTCAGCGGCACGGCGGTCGTCTCGTGGAAGCCGATCGACGACCTGCTCCTCTACGGCAGCTATTCCAAGGGCTATAAGGCCGGCGGCTTCAACCTTGACCGGTTCCAGCTCGGATCGACCGGGCTGAACGCAGTGCCGGCGGTCTATGCCCCCCGCACCAACGCCGACGTCACCAGCCTGCGCTTCGCCGCCGAAAAGGTCGACGCTTTCGAGGTCGGCCTGAAATACAGCCAGCCCAAATGGAGCGCGAACATCGCCGCCTTCCGGCAGGAGTTCAAGAATTTCCAGCTGAACACTTTCAACGGCACCAGCTTCGTCGTGCAGAATATCAATGGCTGCGACAGCGCGCTGACCGCCGCGCGCACCTGCGACAGCGGCGATGTCGCGCCCGGCCTCATCAGCCAGGGCGTCGAGCTGGAAGCGTCGGTCTCGCCCGTGCGCAACCTGCGTGTATCGGGCGGCTTCACCTGGTCGCGCGCGAAGTTCGCCAATCGTCTGGTCGGCAGCAGCGACGGTCGCGTGCCGCTCGACCCGGCCCTGTTCCTGCTACCGGGATCGATCAACAGCAATGCGCCGCAATCGGTCACCACCGCCAGCATCGCCTGGACCCCGGCGATCGGATCGAGCGGGCTGTCCGCCCTCTTCTACGTCGATGGGCGCATGAACAGCGGCTTCAACACCGGGTCCGACCTGTTCCCGGAAAAATATCAGGATGGCTTCTCCGTCTTCAACGCCCGCGTCGGCATACGCGGCAAGGACCAGCGCTGGGCGATCGAATTCTGGGGCCAGAATATCTTCAATACCGATTACACCCAGGTCGCCTTCTCCAGCCCGCTCCAGTCGAGCAGCCCGGCGACATCGACGACCGGCCAGTTCGCGCAAGGGGCGCCGATGGCGAACCAGCTCATCTCCGCCTATCTCGCCGAACCGCGCACCTACGGCATCACCCTCCGCGGGAGTTTTTGAGGAGCACCATCCTCCCCTGCAAGGGGAGGTGGCAGGGCGCAGCCCTGACGGAGGGGTGTCACCCTATCGATAGCGGGACACCCCTCCACCACTCGCTTCGCGAGCGGTCCCCCTCCCCTTACAGGGGAGGATCGATATCACACCCCCGAGTTCCTCACCATCCCCCGCCCGCTCCCCGGTATCGGGCGGGCCGGGGCGGGCCTTTCGCCGAACAAGGCCGTGCCCACGCGAACATCGGTCGCGCCCAGCATGATCGCGGTCTCATAATCGCCCGACATGCCCATGGAGAGCCGCTCCAGCCCCTCCTCGCGCGCCATTTTCGCCAGCAGCGCGAAGAAGGGCGCTGGCTCGATCCCGGCGGGCGGCACGCACATCAGCCCCAGTATCGGAATGTCCGCTTCCCGCGCCGCCGCGATCAGCGCGGGCGTGTCGGCAATGGCGCAGCCGCCCTTCTGCGCCTCCGCGCCGATATTCACCTGGATGAAGCAGGGCAGCCGCCTGCCCGCAGCGTCCATCGCCTTTGCCAGCGCACTCAACAGCGAAGGCCGGTCGAGGCCGTGGATCACATCGAACAAAGCCACCGCCTCGGCCGCCTTGTTCGACTGGAGTTGGCCGACCAGATGCAGTTCCACATCAGGCCATTCCGCCCGCAATGCCGGCCATTTCTCCTGGCTTTCCTGCACGCGATTTTCGCCGAACACGCGCTGCCCCGCCGCCAGCAGCGGGCGGACGGCATCAGCGTCATGCGTCTTGGACACGGCGATCAGGCGGATGGCGTCGCCGGCGCGGCCGGTCAGCCGCGCCGCGCGGTCCATGCCTTCGCGCACGTCCGCGAGGCGCGCGGCGGCTTCGATACTGTCGTTGCTCATCGGCGCTGCTATAGGATGGGCCATGCGCCCTCGCCACCGCAAATCCGTGCCCACGCTCTGGCTGATGACCGACGAGCGGGTGCCTGACGCGGCGCTGCTGGCGGCGGCGGCGCGACTGCCCAAGGGCCGCGCAGGGATCATCCTGCGCCATTATCGCACCGCGCCGGTGGAGCGTCGCGCCTTGTTCGAGACGCTGCGGCAGATCGCGCGGCGGCGGCGGCTGACGCTGCTGCTGGCCGGATCGGTGCGCGAAGCGGCGGCCTGGCGCGCGGACGGCGCGCATGGCCGTGACCGGCGGCGCGCTGCCCGGCCGCTGTTGCGCAGCGCCCCGGTTCACACCCCGCGCGAGGCGCTGGCGGCCCGGTCCGCGGACCTCTGCTTCGTCTCCCCGCTCTTCCCGACCCGATCGCACCCCGGCGCGCCGACGCTTGGCCGCGCGCGCTTTGCCGCAATCGCGCGCCTGATCGACGCCCCGGTCATGGCATTGGGTGGCGTGCGACCGGCGCACAGGCATATGCTTAGCGGAATCGGCGCGGCGGGATGGGGCGCGATCGACGGCCTAAGCGCCTGACTTCCGTTCGGTTCGAGCCTGTCGAGAACTCCGGCGCAACGGTTCTCGACAGGCTCGAACCGAACGGGTGGGAAGTTACGCCCAATCCACCCGCGCCCATCCGCGCTCCGCCGCCAGCCTCGCCAGCGGCTTGTGGGGATTGGCCGCGAACGCCACATCGGCGAATTCCAGCATCGGCGCGTCCGACACATGGTCGGAATAGGCGCGGATATGCGCGCTCGCCCGGTCGATCGCCTCGGCCGCCATCCACGCCTTTATCATCCGCAGCTTGCCGGTGTCGTAGCAATTTTCGCCGGCGATCTTCGCGCGGACATAGCGCAGATCCTGGCTCAGATGGTCGGTCGCGATTACCGCGTCGAAGCCCAGCCGGCGGGCGATCGGCTCGACATAGAGGCGGTAGGATGCGGTGGCGAGCACCAGCCGGCACCCGTCCGCCCGATCCTGCGCGATCTGCGCCACAGCCCCCTGTCGCAAATTGGTCGCGATCACCGTGTCGGCATAGCTTTCGATATGGGGCATGAGCTTCGCGCGCTCGACGTTCCAGCCGACCATCAGCGCCTGATTGACCTCCTTCAGCCGCTGCCGCGTGATGAGCTTCAGCACATAGGCCAGCATCGCCAGGATGACGCAGGGGAACAACAGCAATCGCCACGGCGCCATGCGCCGCGCGACATGCAGCAGGAAGCCGGTATAGGTGCCATGCACCGTCACCGTGCGGTCCATGTCGTAGATCGCCAGCCTGTACATTATGCCGTTTCCGAAACTTTTGCGCCCACCCTTCGTTCGGACTTGCGGATGGGCCGTTTCGGCTTGCCGCGCAACCGATAATGGACCACACATCCCCCATAATGCACACAGCCGCTGATCTTGCCGAGGACACACGCGACGGCGGCACGGTGATCCGGCTTTCCGGCTCGCTCGCCATAGCGTGCCTGCGCGACCTGCCCAACCGGCTCGACGCCGTGCAAGGGCCGGTGCAGGCGATCGACCTGTCGGAGGTCGGCCATATGGACACGATCGGCGCCTGGACCGTCCACCGGACGGCGCGGCGGCTGGGCTGCGACATCAGCGGCGGCAGCGAGGATGCGCGGCGGCTGATCGAGGCGGTCGGCGAGCTGGACGAGCCAGTCCCCATCCGCCCGGACAAGGTGCATCCCGTGTCCCGCGTCGTCGGTCAGATCGGCGAGGCCGTGACGACGGCGGGCTCGACGCTCGTCGGCCTGGTCGGCTTTTTCGGCAGCACGCTGGTCGCGAGCTGGAACATCATCCGCCACCCGCGCCGCTTCCGCCTCAACGCGGTGGTGCAGCGGTTCGAGGTTGTCGGCGTGTCCGCGCTCGGCATCATCGGCCTCATGAGCTTCCTCATCGGCATCGTCATCGCCCAGCAGGGGTCGGTGCAGTTGCGCCAGTTCGGCATGGAGATGCTGACCATCAACCTGGTCGGGCGCCTCACCTTCCGTGAGCTTGGCGTGCTCATGACCGCGATCATGGTTGCGGGCCGGTCCGGCTCCGCTTTCGCAGCGCAACTCGGCACGATGAAGCTGACCGAAGAAGTCGACGCGATGCGGACCATCGGCGTCTCGCCGATGGAAGCGCTGGTGCTGCCGCGCACCCTGGCGGTCGTCGTCATGATGCCGCTGCTCGGCTTCTACAGCTCGATCGTCGCGGTCATCGGCGGCGGCTTCCTCTGCGCGGTGGCACTCGACATCCCGCCGATCACGTTCGTCCAGAGGTTGCGGGAGGTGGTGCCGATCACGGACCTGTGGGTCGGCCTCATCAAGGCGCCGGTATTCGGCATCATCATCGCGCTGTCCGGCTGCTTTCAGGGGATGCAGGTCAAGGCCAATGCGGAGGAAGTCGGCCTGCGCACGACTGCCGCGGTGGTGCAGGCGATCTTCCTCGTCATCGTCATCGACGCCTTCTTCGCCGTCTTCTTCACTTGGGTAGGGTGGACCTGATGCGCGAGGAAGACATGATCGCTGCTGAGGAGCAGCGCGTCGAGGAAGCGTTCGAGCATAATGACGTCGCCATCAAGGTGCGCGGCCTCAAGAACAGCTTCGGCGACCAGACCGTGCATGACAATCTCGACCTCGACGTGCGCAAGGGCGAGATATTGGGCGTGGTCGGCGGATCGGGCACGGGCAAGTCGGTGCTGATGCGCTCGATCATCGGCCTCCAGACGCCCGACGAGGGCGAAATCTGCGTCTTTGGCGAATCGATGATCGGCCGGCTGGACGATGAGGCGCTGGCGATCCGCAAGCGCTGGGGCGTGCTGTTTCAGGGCGGCGCGCTGTTTTCGACCCTTACCGTCGCCGAAAATGTCGAAGTGCCGATCCGCGAATATTATCCCAATATCGGGCCGCAGCTGCGCGACGAGATCGCCGCCTACAAGATTCGCATGACCGGCCTTCCCACCGAAGCCGGCCCCAAATATCCCGCCGAGCTGTCGGGCGGCATGAAGAAGCGCGCTGGCCTCGCCCGCGCATTGGCGCTCGATCCCGACCTGCTCTTCCTCGACGAGCCGACCGCCGGGCTCGATCCGATCGGCGCGGCGGCATTCGACGAGCAGACGCGCCAGTTGCAGCAGACGCTGGGCCTCACTGTCTTTCTCATTACCCATGATCTCGATACGCTCTATTCGATCTGCGATCGGGTGGCGGTGCTGGCCGACAAGCGCGTGATCGCGGTCGGCACGATCGACGAATTGCTGGCGACCGATCATCCGTGGATCCAGGAATATTTCAACGGCCCGCGCGGCCGCGCCGCGACCGCGGCGGTGACACGCGAAAAGAACAGGGCGGCGGACGGCCCGCCGGACGGAAGGCGATAGGATATGGAAACCCGCTCCAATCATGTGCTGGTCGGCACGGTCACGCTGTTGCTGCTGGCCGCGATCATGGCTGCCGCCTTCTGGTTCTCGCGCCTGTCGCAGGGCGACAATCAGGAATATGACATCTTCTTCAAGCAGTCGGTGAACGGCCTCGCCAAGGGGTCGGCGGTCAATTATGCAGGCGTCCCTTCAGGGCAGGTCGAGACGATAGAGCTGTGGAAGCGCGATCCCAGCTTCGTGAAGGTCCGTATTTCGGTGCGCGAGGGCACCCCCGTCTTGCAGGGCACCACCGCCACCATCTCGGGCGTCGGCTTCACCGGGGTCAGCGAAATCGTGCTCGACGGCGCGGTCAAGGGGGCGCCGCCGATCCTCTGCCCGCCTGAAAATGTCACCGCCGCCTGCCCCGATGGTGTGCCGGTCATTCCGACCAAGCCCGGCGCGCTCGGCGAACTGCTGAACAATGCGCCGCAGCTGCTGGAGCGTCTCTCGACGCTCACCGAGCGGCTGACCGAGCTGCTGAACGACAAGAATCAGCAGTCGATCGCCGGCATCCTCGCCAATGTCGAGCGCGTGTCGGGCGCGCTCGCCGATCGCAGCCCGGAGATCGCGGCGACTCTCGCCGAAGCGCGCGTTGCGGTGCAGCGCACTGGTGTCGCCGTGGAACAGATCGGCAAGCTCGCCGCCACCACCGACTCGCTGCTCAACGATCAGGGCAAGCCGCTGATGGCCGACCTTCGCAAGACGGTGCAGGCCGCGAGCCGCAGCATCGACACGCTCGACAAGACGATCGGCGAAGCGCAGCCGGGCGTCCGCGCCTTCAGCAGCCAGACCATGCCGGAGGTCAATCAGCTGGTCCGCGACCTGCGCGAAATGTCGCGCGCCTTCCGCGGCGTCGCCGAAAAGCTCGACCAGCAGGGCGCAAGCTCGCTGGTCGGATCGCCCAAGCTGCCGGATTACAAGCCATGATGATGAAAGAGATGCGGACGATGATCCACGCGAAACCCCTTGGCGCGATGACCGCGCTGGCCGCTGCCATCCTTCTGTCCGGCTGCGTCTCGATCGGCGGCAAACCGCCTGCCCAGCTGCTGACTCTCGACGCTGTGCAGAAGGTGCCGGCGGGCGCAGCGCGGGTCTCGGGCGACGGGCGCACGCTGATCGTCGCCGATCCCGAAGCGCCCAAGATGCTCGACACGATCCGCGTGCCGGTGCAGACCTCGCCGACGTCGGTCGCCTATGTGGTGAAGGTGCAATGGGCCGACACGCCGCGCCATTTGTTCCGCCGCCTGCTCGCCGAAACCATTTCCGCCACCACCGACCGGGTCGTGCTCGACAGCGGGCAGTTTTCGGGTGACGGCGGGCAGCGCCTGTCAGGCGAGCTGGTCGCCTTCCAAATCGACGAACCCAGCAACAGCGCCATCGTCACCTATGACGCGGTGCTGACCACCCCCGCGGGCGTCGCCCTCGCCCGCCAGCGCTTCACCGCGAGCGCGCCGGTGGGCGCCAAGATCGACGCCACGACCGTCGGTGTCCCCCTCAACAGCGCCGCAAACAAGGTGGCCACCGACGTCGCCGCCTGGGTCGCGGCTGTGAAAGATTAATTTCGTGCTCCGGCGAAAGCCGGAGCCCAGGGTTAACCGGCAGTCCGTAGCCGCCCTGGGCTCCTGCTTTCGCAGGAGCACGGAACTTACTCCAGACTCTTCCCTGCCTGCTCCGTAACATCCTTCGACAGCCCCGGCTGCGCCAGGATCCGCTGCAATTCCCCCCGCATCAGCGCCGCCCGCGCCTCATCGAAGCGCCGCCAGCGTCCCAGCGGCGGCACGAGCCGCGCGGCGGTCTGCGGATTGAGCCGATCGAGCGCGATGATGCAGTCCGCCACCAGCGCATATCCTTTCCCCGATGCGTGGTGGAACGCCCACTGGTTTGCCGCAAACGCTCCATAAAGCGACCGCACCCGATTGGGATTGGCGAGGGTGAAATCCTTGTGCCGCCCCAGTTCCTCGACCTGCGCCACCGTATCGGGATGCAGCGCGAAAGCCTGCGTCTGGAACCATTTGTCGAGCGTCAGCGCATCGTCGGCATAGCGGTTGTAGAAAATGTCGAGTGCCGCCTCGCGCTCGGGACTTGTGCCGTTCGCCAGCGTGCCGAGCGCCGCCTGCCGCTCGGTCATATTGTCTGCCTCGCTGAACTGGGCGAAAGCGATCGCGGGACCGTCCGCTGCGCCCGACGCAACCAGATAATGGAGCGCCGCGTTGCGCAGCTTGCGCGCGCCTTTGGCGGCCGACGACAGCGAAAAGCCGTTCGCCTTGGTGCGCGCATGAATGTCGCGCCATAGCGGCTCCAGCGCCGCGCCGATCTTCTGCTGGAGCGCGTCGCGCGCCGCGTGGATGGCATCGGGGTCCACCCGCGCCATCTGATCGCCGAGATAGGCTTCGCTCGGCAGCCGGATCGTTTCGGCAATGAAGGCCGGGTCGAGCAGCGGGTTGGTCAGCGTGTTGCGGATCGCCTCGACCACTGCCTGATCGTCCGCCGCCTGGCCTGCGACCCGGCCGACGAGCACATTGACCATCAGTTGCTGCATCGCCTCATAGCGGGCGAAGGGATCGTCGTCATGCGCCGATAGGAAGGCGAGATCGGCCTGGCTGCGGTTGGTTTCGACGATCACCGGCGCGGAAAAGCCGCGGTTGATCGAGAGGATCGGCGGCGCGGCGAAGCCCTCGAAGCGGAAGCTCTGCTTCGCCTCCGTCAGCATCAGCAGTTCATCGCCATGATGCTGCCCCGTGGCGGGATCGAACAAAGCGGTGCGCAGCGGAACCGCCATCGGCTGCTTGTCCGGCTGGCCGGGGGTCGGCGGCAGCGTCTGCTCCAGCGCCAGTTCGACCGTCTGCGTTGCTGGATCATGCGACAGCAGCGCGCGGACATGGGGCGTCCCCGCCTGCTCGTACCAGAGGCGGAACTGGCCAAGGTCGATGCCGCCGCCCTCCTCCATCGCCAGTACGAAGTCCTCGCAGGTCGCGGCCTGCCCGTCATGCCGGTCGAAATAGAGGTCGGTGCCCATCCGAAACCGTTCCGGCCCAAGCATCAACGCCATCATGCGGATCAGCTCCGCGCCCTTGTTGTAGATGGTCGATGTGTAGAAGTTGCTGATTTCCATATAGGATTCTGGCCGGACCGGATGGGCGAGCGGGCCATTATCCTCCTGGAACTGCCCCGCGCGCAGGATGCGGACATCCTCGATCCGCTTGACCGCATGGCTGCCCATATCGGCCGAGAAATTCTGGTCGCGAAAGACGGTGAAGCCTTCCTTGAGGCTCAGCTGGAACCAGTCGCGGCAGGTGACTCGGTTGCCCGACCAGTTGTGGAAATATTCATGCGCCACGACCCCCTCGACGCCGTCATAGTCGATGTCGGTCGCGGTCTCCGGGTCGGCGAGAATATAGCGCGAGTTGAAGATGTTGAGGCCTTTATTCTCCATCGCCCCGAAATTGAAGTCGGCAACGGCGACGATGTTGAACACGTCCAGATCATATTCGCGGCCATAGACGCGCTCGTCCCACGCCATGCTGTT
>ERZ1292632.2126-Hain-H43-01um-R2-2126-length-17318-cov-5_pt1 | contig 17318 bp, 15 predicted proteins | sample MGYA00564407_ERZ1292632 | MGnify/ENA primary metagenome ERZ1292632 (study PRJEB36523, sample SAMEA6512637) | groundwater metagenome | collected 2019-01-08 | study: AquaDiva: Metagenomics assemblies of 32 groundwater samples | reverse complement strand
GGGATTTTTGGGATTCCCTTTGTGTTTGCAAAAGCCGGCTTTACGGTCGGGTTGGTGTTTTTGATTTTTACCGCGACGATCACTACACTCTTTAATCTCATGTTCGGTGAGATTATTTTGCGGACCAAAGCGCGGCATCAGCTCGCGGGATACGCCGCGATCTATGTGGGTCCGTGGGCCAAACGTGTCGTGTTGTGGGCCAATATTCTCGGTATCTATGGGGCGTTGCTTGCGTATCTCATTATTGTTGGCGACTTTCTTCATAATGTTACTTCAAATTTCTTTTTCTTCAGCCGCGATCAGTACAGTGTAGCGTTTTTTGTGATTGTAGCCGTTCTCATCTATCGCGGCATGCGAACGGTTCGGTGGATTGAGTTTTTTCTGACAGGGGTCTTTATTGCCATTATGGCGGCGACGTTTGTTGTGGGGATGCCACACATCAATCTTGAGAATCTTTCGACGGTCAATTCTACATTTTGGTTTCTGCCGTACGGCGTACTACTCTTTGCGCTGGCAGGATTAACGTCACTGCCCATCCAACGCGACATCATGCGTGGGCAGGAACGGCATCTGCGAACTTCGATTGTTGTAGCAGTTGGTATTGTCGCGACACTCTATCTGTTGTTTGCGCTGACGGTAGTGGGGATATCGGGTGACGTTACGACACCCGATGCATTATCGGGCCTTCTGGAATTTCTTGGTCCGCGGATGGTTATATTAGGATCATTATTCGGCATATTTTCCATTACGACATCGTTCCTCCTGTTAGGAACTGCGATGCTGGAGATTCTCCACCTTGATTATCGAATAAAGCGTGTGTGGTCCTGGCTCTTGGCGGTGGCGCCGCCGGCGCTTCTCTTTATGGCCGGTCTGCGGACGTTCATTGATGTTATTGGCTTGGTGGGGGCAGTTGCGATAGGTATTGAGTCGGCGATCTATGTAGTTGCCTATCTTCGGGCTCGCAGACGCGGCGACCGCGTGCCCGAGTACCATGTCCATGTGCCGGCATGGCTCTTGTACATCATTGCACTCTTATTTATTGTTGGTGCGTTCTATGAACTTTTCTTGGCGTAATCTTTTTCTCTTCCTGCCACGAGTCGAAAAGGCGGGGTGGTATCTTTTTCTTTTCTCCCTGCCCATCCAGCAGAGGGTTATTGTCTATCAGGACACTTGGTATTTTCAGGAATGGCTTTCGTTTGCGGTGTATGGGACGGATATTTTATTGGTGCTTCTGCTCGGTATTGGTTGGTTAAACAACGGCAAGCGTTTTTTGCGCGGTGCGCCTACGCGCGGAGAATATGTGTTGGGAGGGTTTTTTCTAGCGACAGCCGCCTCTGTTCTTATTTCCACACATCAGACAGTGAGTATGTTAGCTTTAGTACGCCTATGTGAATTTATACTGCTCTACGGGTATATACGTCGCTATGCGTTGGCACATTTTGACGGTATGCGTTCGGTGGCGGCGTTTCTGGGCGGCGTACTACTACAGGCAGTGATTGCCATCACACAGTTTTTTCTCCAGCGCGACGCCGGATTACAGTGGCTGGGCGAAAGCGTCCTGGCACCCGCCCTACAGGGAGTTGCGTCGTTTTATCTTGCCAGTGGAGAAAAAATAATGCGCGCGTATGGTACGACGCCGCATCCCAATGTACTTGCGGCGTATTTGCTTATTGCGCTTATTATGGCGTGTCTGATGTTTCTGCGGTATCCCGCGCGGAAAATGACGTTCGCGGTGGTGTACGGGGTGTTGTTGTGGGCACTGGTGCTGACGTTTTCAAGAACCGTCATCGCGGTATGGGCACTCGCGATGATAGTGGGAGGGGTGGCGCTGTGGAAGCGTGGTATATCGCGCAAAGCACTGGCAATGATGGGAACTATTACAATACTCTACAGCGTGATATTAGGATTGGCATATAAACCCGCCATAGAGAGCCGCATGACGATTTCAAATCAAGACGAGGCTGTGCAATTGCGCGTTTATTATTCGGGACAGGCGCTGGGGAGCGGGGAAAAACTGAATCTCCTCGGTGTGGGCACGGGCAATTTTGTTGGTTGGCTGATGGAACGGCATCCCAACCTGTCGCGCTATTTATATCAGCCGGTGCACAATGTGTATCTTCTGCTGTATTCGGAAGTAGGAATTGTCGGCCTTTCCCTGTGGCTTGTTTTTCTCGTCATACTTAGTATCCAACTGCGCGGCATATGGCATACCACGACGGGGGTTGGAGTTGCTATTATGATGGGTGCGGTTCTGGCGATGGGAGTGCTGGATCACTTCCCTTGGACGCTCCAGCAAGGGAGATTTCTCTTGTGGGGGTCGCTTGCCGTTGCCGCGTTTTGCACCTCGCACCGCGATGCGTTAGGATAACGGAACCATGTCCGACAACAATCGTACCGAACAACTGCGGCAGATTCGCGACGAAGTCATCAATCTCAAGGATTCGCCGCTGTATCAGGAGCGTATCAATGGTAAGGTATTTCCTGTTATCGGGGAAGGAAACCACCATGCGTCTATTATGTTTGTAGGAGAAGCGCCGGGTCGTAACGAAGCACTGACGGGGAGGCCGTTCGTGGGGGCGGCGGGGAAGATTCTGGATGAACTGCTCATGTCGGTTGAGATTCCACGTACGAGCGTCTACATCACCAATATTGTCAAAGACCGCCCGCCGTTTAACCGCGATCCCTTGCCGGAGGAAATTACAGTATATAGTCCATTTTTAGACCGGCAGATCGCCATCATCCAGCCGAAAATTATTGCGACACTGGGACGTTTTGCCATGCAGTATATTATGGAAAGATTTGATTTGACGTGGCAGATCAAGCCGATCAGTCAACTGCACGGAAAAGTGCTAGAAGCGCAGGCATCATACGGATCCATTCACATTGTTCCGCTGTATCACCCTGCAGTGGCGGTGTATAATAGCACTACGAAAGATACGCTCAAGCAGGACTTTCAAGTTCTGCGCCAATTCGCGGAGTAACAATGGACGCATTTCTACAGCAACTTCTTTTTCAGTTCCCTTTTCTTGCTGACTACCAATACCTTTTGTTTTTTCTCGGTGGAGCGCTCGAAGGCCTGAATACCATGATACTGGCCGGATTTCTGGCCTCGCTCGGGCTGGTTGATGCCGTTCCGATTATTGCCGTATTAATTGTAGCATACTGGGTGAATGGATTTTTATGGTATGCCGTGGGATATTTTGGGGGCGCCCGCCCCATTGATTATTGGTTGCGACACAATCAGAAACGAAGACGGATTTTTGAACTGACCAAGAAATACTTTGAAGCGCACACCGGCAAAGCCATCGTCGTTACTAAGACGACTCTCTCCTTAACCATTGTGACGCTCATCTTGGCCGGTTCTCTTCGGTATGATCTCAAGAAGTTTAGTTGGTATAACTTCCTTGGTTCCGTCGGTTGGGTACTGGTAACGTTCTGGGTGGGATACTTCTTTGGCGAAAGCTTTGAATTTGCATTTGCTTATGTCAGAAATATCTCCCATGTTATCCTCTTTTTTGTGGCGGCGGTACTGGTAGTATATCTGTTGCGGAGAACTAGTGGCATGGTATTTAACTCTTGGCTCGCGTTTACAGAGCGAGTGAAAGAAGTGGGCCAAGCGGTGAAAGAAAGCATTGATGAGATTGTCCCTATTTCAGACGAAACCGACCATCCACAGTGATTTGTTGACTGCTGGTAAATATGCTATAGTGAGATATTCCACAATGACTATCCATAAAACGGCTTTTGTTCTCGTTTTTGGCTTATTGTTCAGTATCGGCCAGCCAGCCCTTGCAGCCAGAAGCGAAGTTGCTACTAATCGTTATTTCGTAAAATCAGCCGCAGGTCTCTGGAAAAATAGCTTAGGCGTCCGCCACGTCTTTAAAGGTGGCTTTACCTCCGATATGTCCGATTGGCAGTTGCGTGTTGCCAAAATCTTTGGTGTTGATGTTGAGCCGGTGACCAAGCTTTTCGTGCTCGAACCCGAGGCCGTTGCCGCTGATATAGCCGCAAGCACACCCGGCAAAAAATCAGAAGGTCGCTTTGTACCCGATGCCGCAGTCCCCTGGGGCGTGCGTATGATGTACAACGACACCGAAGTAGTCCCCGAAGGCGGACAGGGCATCACGGTGGCGGTGCTGGATACCGGCGTCTTGAAAACGCATCCCGACATCGCGCGTCGCGTCGCTGGCTGTAAGGATTTTTCTTCACCGCGAAGCCCGATGGTAGATGGCAAATGTGATGATCGTAACGGTCATGGCACGCATGTCGCTGGAACTATTGCCGCCGATGGAGGGAAAGACAACCTTGGTATTTATGGGGTTGCGCCGCAGGCGTCCCTTTTTGCATATAAAGTGTGCGGCAACGACGGATCCTGTTGGGCTGATGACGTTGCCGCGGCCATCCGTACCGCGGCAGACGAAAGAGCCCAGGTTGTTAATTTAAGTTTGGGTTCCGACAAGCCGAGTCCGCTCATGGAAGAGGCTATTGCCTATGCAGTTGCCAAGGATGTATTGGTAGTTGCCGCAGCGGGCAATGACGGACCCTATGACGGGAGTATTGATTATCCTGCGGCCTATGCGGATGTAGTGGCGGTTGGCGCAGTAGGAAGCACGCGCGCAGTACCCGACTGGAGCTCACGGGGCATCAATGACACCACAACCCCCGGCGTTATTGAACTTCAAGATATGGAATTTGCGGCGCCAGGAGTAACGATCGAGTCAACATGGAAAGACGGCGGTTATGCGGTGCTTTCAGGCACATCCATGGCCACGCCCCATATCAGCGGATTGGCGGCAAAACTTTGGAATAGCGACCTGACCCATCCCGCGGCGGAAGTACGGAGCGTCTTGGTCAAGATTTCACGCGACATACTGCCGGAAGGCGAAGACAACGCATCCGGATACGGCATCCCCGTTGTCCAGCAATAATTTGTTATAATGAACACCCCCGCTTTGGCGGGGGTGTTTTCATTTGGTACAATAGTGTCATGAAGATAAGCCACGTCGTGCGCACGTTGGTACTCTCCGACTTTCTTATTAACTCGGGATTTTCGGTGTTCGCGCCAATTCTCGCAGTGTTCGTGACCAAACAAATTCAGGGCGGATCGCTGGAAGTGGTTGGCTTTGCGACAGCAATCGGTCAGATATTTAAAGTAGGCCTTCAAATTCCCGTGGCGCGCATTTTGGATAAAAATCATGGGGAGTATGATGACTTCGTATCCATGGTGGCCGGGAGCATCCTTATTGCTATAGTTCCATTTTTATACTATTTTGCCACGCAGGTAACGCACTTGTATCTTATTCAAGCGCTCTACGGCGTAGGCGCTGCACTAGCGGTGCCTCCGTGGTATGCGATCTTTACCCGTCACATTGACCACATGAAAGAGAATATCGAATGGTCCATGGAATCGGTGGCCATTGGTATCTCCGGTGCCGGAGCTGCGGCTCTGGGAGGAATTCTCGCGCAACGGCTTGGATTCCAACCCATTTTTCTTATTGGAGGCGTAGTGGCGATGATTGGCGCCATCGTCCAGATGTTGATCTATAGAGATCTCAAGCATAAAGTCGCGCGCGGCGGCGTCAAACCGTCATCTCCCAGTATTGTTTCTTAAGGCGTATGGACAATAACCATAGTGTCACAAAACTGCTCAACGAAATGGCGGTGTTCCTAGCGATGGAAGACATCCCTTTCAAACCGCGCGCCTACGAACAAGCCGCACACTCCATTGGAATACTCGAGGAAGATGTTGGCGATATGTATAAAAAGGGGGGACTCAAAGCGCTTGAGGGTATCCCCGGTATAGGCGCCAGCATTGCTGAAAAAATAGAGGAATATCTCAAGCATGGCCGCGTCCATGAATACGAAGCGTTAAAGAAAAAGTTTCCCATTGAAATCGAGGGACTGCTGCGTATTGAAGGCATTGGACCCAAGAGTATCCTGAAACTTTACCAAGCACTCCACATTCGTACCGTTGAAGAACTAGAGAAGGCGGCACGCGCAGGGAAATTGCGCGATGTGCCCGGCCTTGGTCCAAAAACGGAAGAAAATATCTTGCGGGGTATCGGATTTGTGCGCGAATCGGGCGGACGGCAAATTCTCGGTTTTATCCTTCCCGACATTGAGAAGCTCCGAGGAATGGTTGCGGAGTTTCCTGGCGTCGAACAAGTTGAAATCGTCGGTTCACCGCGGCGGATGCAAGAGACCATTGGCGATATTGACTTGCTTGCATTTTCGAAGTATCCAGAAAAGGTGCTTGAGCATTTTACCAAGCTCCACGACGTGCAACATGTCTACTCGCACGGCGAGCACCGCGCACTAGTGCGCTTACGGACAGGTCTTGATGCTGATCTCGCGGTCGTTAATCCGGAAAGTTATGGATCGGCGATGATTGCATGGACGGGCAGTAAAGCACACAATATTCATCTGCGGACTATCGCGGAGAAAAAGGGGATGCTGTTGAATGACTATGGCCTCTTCAAAGGCAAAAAGCTGGTAGCATCGCTAAAAGAGGAGGACATTTACGATACCCTTGATTTACAATTTATCCCTCCCGAATTGCGCAATGACATGGGAGAATTGGAAGCCGCTGCACACGGGACGCTTCCCAGGGTCATTGACTATGATGACGTGAAGGGGGATTTGCAGGTGCAGACCGATTGGACCGACGGCGAGCATTCCATTGAAGAGATGGCAAAGGCGGCGAAGAAGTTGGGGCTCGAGTATATCTGCATCACCGACCACACCAAATCGCTTGCGATGACCGGAGGAAGCGACGAAAAAAAGCTGCTCAAGCAAATGGCGGAGATAGACGAAATACAGAAACGCGTTTCCGGCATCACCATCCTCAAAGGCGCGGAAGTGAACATTCTCAAAGACGGATCACTTGATATTGACGATGAAACGCTTGCGAAACTCGATGTCGTGGGTGCGGCGGTGCATTCATTGTTCTCACTTTCGGAAAAAGAACAGACCGCCCGCATGGTGCGGGCAATGGAAAACCCTAATGTGGATATTATTTTTCATCCGACTGGGCGTGTCATCCAAAAACGCCCTGCATACGCCGTAGACGTTGACGAACTTATTAAAGCGGCAAAGCGAACGAAAACGGTATTGGAAATTGATGCCTACCCAAGCCGACTGGATCTCAAAGACGAATATATCCGTAAGGCGGTGGACGCGGGCGTACGTTTATCGATTGATTCTGATGCGCATGCGACAAGTCACTTCCAGTTTTTGCGCTACGGCATTGGCCAAGCGCGCCGGGGATGGGCGACAAAAAGTGATGTTGTGAACACGCGAAGCGTAAAGGAAATGCTGAAGTTACTGAAGTAGGTTGTGGCCGCTCCGTGGCATTATGGTCTCGCCCATCAGCCCCCGAAAAGGCACGACGTTCTCATCTGACTGATGAGCCGTCTTCTTCTCGCGCCAGTCGCGCTCCGAAAATCCTTTTCGGTGACTGATAATGCTCGCCCCATCAGGGGCAAAATAGGCCGTTTTATCTCGATTTTATTGATTGACACTTCTCTTATCTTTTGCTATAATATATACAGTACATTACTCTTTACCAAGCCCGTGAGGGCGGCCCCGTGAGGGGTCCTTGTGAAAGGACAAAGCCATGGAGACGATGACTTCCGCCGAGCGTCTGCGCATCGGTCAGGCAAACATCGATCGTATGAAGCGCGAGGTGGATGAGGCGGTCAGTACGGTGCTGGGAGTTGTGTGCGAAGACCCGAACTTCTTTCCATACTCTCGCCAGGTCGACTGGGCGGGCGTGCCCTTGCGCGAGCAGCGCGTATTCAAGAACGCGGAGTTCCAGTGGACCATCTATTACAGTATCAAGCCTACGAGGGCAGAGTGTTGGTACAAGTTCTCGATAGGCAGCAGACCCGCGGTGGCACTCGTGTACGTCACCAACGACAGCCGGTTTCCGAAGCTGGAACACGTCGCGTTGGCGCATCGGGCGCGAGTGTTCCTCGTCGACAGCATGCTGGCACACAGCACGCGTATCGCCGAGGAGCTCAAGCCCATCCTAGACGCTGCCGACCACCAGTTCTAGCCCCGACCGTGCCGTACACAATGAGACAAAGAAAGGGGTTCATGAAACGAACTTAGACGGCGCGGGGGAGCGCCGAGGAAGCCGAACCAGGCACCATCCCCACAGGGACCAAGCGATCGGTCCCTTTTCATTTTCCTCTATTCTTTTATTTATTATCCAACAGCTGAACGGCATTTGAACGACATCGTGTATGTTCACCGCGAACGAGGAAATGTGGCCTGGTAACAAAGGAGTTTGGTCGGCGCCCCGAGGTATGTCCGAGGGGATAGCCGGGAACTAAACTTTTGTCAGGCACATGACGAGTGAGCGGTAGAATATACCGATGGAGAGAACATGACGAACAAGCCGTTGGGTAACAAAATATGCTACAATTTATCTTATGGCGTTTCGCGTATTACTCGTAGGAGGGGGTTCGGGCGGCCATGCCTTTCCACTGGTAGCAGTGGCGCAGTCGTTGCGTGCCATGGGGCAGGCACGGGGAGTCAACGCGGAGCTTCTCCTGTTTGGGCAAAAGGGATTTCTTAACACCGCCGCGCGCGAGCACCATATTGCCTTCAAAAATATCCTCGCGCCGAAATTCCGCCGCTATTTTTCACTTCTGAACCTGTGGGATCTCGTGAAGGCGCCGTTTGCTCTGGCGCAATCGCTCTGGCATATATTTTGGTTCATGCCGGATGTGGTGTTTTCCAAGGGCGGATATGATTCGGTGATGCCGGTTTTCGTGGCATGGCTCTACCGCATCCCCGTTTTTGTACACGAATCCGATATCGTGCCAGGATTTGCTAATCGTATCAGTGCCGCATTCGCGCGACTGGTATTTATATCCTTTGCCGGTACGGCGCGGCATTTTCCTGGCAAAACAACTATGTTGGTAGGCAATCCCGTGCGAAAAGACCTACTTACCGGCGATATAGTCGCTGCGTTGGAATATTTTAAATTACGTCCCGGCATACGAACCATCTTAGTACTTGGGGGCAGTCAGGGAGCTCAAGAAATCAATACCATTATGGTTGCTTCGCTGGTTATGCTCACCAATAGCTACCAAGTCATTCATCAATGCGGGACGAGCCAGTACGGCGTAGTGAAAAGCCAGACCGACCAGCTTATCCATGATGGTAAAGCAAGCTTTGGCCCCGGATTGCAAGATCGCTACCGCCTGTTTTCGTTTTTAGACGCTAAAGAGTTGACACTTGCGTATACACTTGCAGATATGGTGATCTCCCGCGCTGGAGCAGGATCACTTTCGGAAATTGCGGTGTTGGGCAAGCCGGCAATAGTTGTTCCTATCGCTGAATCAGCGGGCAATCATCAACTGCTCAACGCACAGGAGTTTGCCAAATTCGGCGGCATCGTTGTCGAGGGCGCTAACATGACGCCCCACATCCTCATCAATCAGATTCAGGCACTCTTTGAACCCACGCGTTATGCGGCAGTGAGTCAGCGTATCAGAGAGTTTGCTAAGCCGCAGGCGGCTGATATGATAGCGCAGACGCTATTAGACGGCGCTCATCATTAACATGCTTCGCAATCTTCATGCCAGACAGGCCGTGTCAGCGTGTCCAGCGACACGCTGCACTATTACTCGGCTCGTGTCCTGTTAGAAACAGGAACCGTGCCACTCGCCTCCGTGAATACCTGCGTAGGCATAAAGATTGCTTCGCATTTAGAAGGAGATATGATTATTGGTTTTAATTCACAGAAGAAATATTTTTCGCGACTGCTCAAAGATGGCCAGCTCACACATGCCTATCTTTTTGCGGGACCAGAAGCAATTGGCAAAAAGGTATTTGCGCTAGAAATCGCCCGCGAAAACGACCAGCATCTTCACGACACCACCGTCATCACACCCGATGCAGAAAGAGCACTTGGCACCATTTCTATAGATCAGGTGCGCGCACTCAACTCATTTTGCGCGACAACACCCGCATTCGGGAGATATAAGTTTGTGATTATCGACGATGCCCATCGGCTGACTGATGAGTCAGCAAACGCGCTCTTAAAATCCATTGAGGAGCCCTACCCATCGCTCGTATGGATCTTAATTACGCATCAACCAGATGCGTTGCCTGCGACGATTCGTTCGCGATGCCAAGAAATCCGCTTCCTACCACAGGGTGACGCCGCAGTGAGCGCACTACCAACGCTCAAGAAACTTTCTCCCAAAGATTCCCACATGATTCTCGCGCTCGCACAAGGCCGTGTTGGTTGGGCAATTGCCGCGCTTGCTGGGGACGATCTCTCAGCGATGCGGCAGGCGATTACGCAATGGGAAAAACTTCCCACACTTTCCATTCTGGATCGTTTGGCATACGTCCGGGCGCTCGCGCAAGGCGAAACCATGAGCCAAGTCGTGTCGTGGTGGCTCGCATGGGCGCGTACCCAACTGCCGCAGCAATCTGTAGTCGCACATAAGTTACTTGCGCTGATGCCGGTGCTCCAGCAATCACAATTCAACCACCGCCTTGCTCTGGAGAATTTCTTGCTCGCTCTTTGATATTTCGGTAGTATGCCTGTGTATGTATAGAGACCTGATTGCGGCGCGAAAGAAGGATTTTGAGGCCGCGTTTGATTTTGCCAAAAACGAAGCCGCCAACATCCGCACGGGACGGGCCAACTCGAGTATGGTTGACGGTATAGTGGTTGATTATCTTGGCTCTCGCTTGCATATCAAAGAATTGGCGACGATTACTGTGCCCGAACCACGAACACTTCAAATACAGCCGTGGGATAAGCAAGCTCTGCCGATGATCGAAAAAGCTATTCGAGAGAGTAATCTGGGACTCAATCCGGTATCCGACAGTCAGACGGTGCGACTCATGGTGCCTCCGTTGACGGAGGAGCGGCGTAAGGAATTTGTGCGTCTCTTGCATCAAAAAGTTGAGGAGGCGCGTGTTCGAGTGCGGCATATTAGAGAAGATATCCTCAAAAAGGTTCAGCATGAGGTAAAGGAAAGAAAAGGCCGCGACGATGATGTGCGTCATACTAAAGAGGAGTTGCAGAAGATTATTGATAATTTGAATAAAAGATTCGACGAATTAGTAAAGAAGAAAGAAACAGAGTTGCTTTCTTAAAATGTCTAATTTCTAATTACTAATGTCTAATCAAATCCCAAGCCAAAATGACCAATTGGAACATTAAATCATTTATTAGAAATTAGGAATTAGGCATTAGAAATTAAAGCTTATGCTTACCGCCATCATCTTTATCATCGTCATCAGTATTCTCATCTTTGTCCACGAGTTTGGGCATTTTGTTGTTGCAAAACGCGCAGGGATGAAAGTGGAAGAATTCGGATTTGGTTTCCCGCCGCGTCTCTGGGGCCTTAAGCGTGGCGACACGACCTATTCTATCAATTGGATACCGTTCGGCGGATTTGTGAAGATCTATGGAGAGGATGGTCAAGATCGCGCGGACTCGGGAAGTTTTTCCTCAAAATCGGTGGGGGTGCGCTTGGGGGTAGTATTAGCAGGCGTGGTGATGAACTTCTTCTTCGCGATGCTGTTGCTGATGCTGGGAAACGGTTTAGGGTTGCGTATCGCCATTGTGGATGAAACAACAAATACAGTTGCACAGGACAAAAAAGTGCAAGTTATCCAGGTGGTGCCAGAAAGTCCCGCCGAAACTGGCGGACTTCGCGTACTGGATGCCATCAAAGAAGTTCGGCTTCCCAATGGAAGCATACAGTCGGTGCGTACACCGAAAGACCTACAAGACATTGTGACCAGCGCCGCGGGCCAGCGCGTTGGTATCATTACTGAACGCGGCACCGAGCGGATAGAGATTCCCGTCACGCTACGCTCCAATCCGCCTCCGGGGCAAGGGCCACTGGGCGTCTCCTTGGCATTAACAGGCGTGGTATCGTATCCCTGGTACCAAGCGATATGGCGCGGAGCCGTGGATACAGTCAACTTAACCATTAATACGGTCTATGGGTACGGCGATTTGTTGGCAAAACTTATTACCACCGGCAAGTTGGGAGCTGATGTCTCGGGTCCCATTGGCATCGCAAGCATTACCGGGCAAGCGGCACGCATTGGCTTTAGTTATTTGATTCAGCTTATTGCGATCATTTCGGTCAATCTTGCGGTACTCAATATCATTCCATTTCCTGCACTTGATGGCGGCCGCGCTCTCATGTTGGTCATTGAAAAAATAAAGGGATCGCCGGTGAACGTGAAAGTAGAAAACGCCATCAATACCGTTGGGTTTTTCCTACTCCTTACCCTCATGGTGCTTGTCACGATTAAAGATATAGGAAAATATTTCTGATTATGAAGCTCTCACAACTTTTTACCAAAACATTGCGCGATGCGCCTACCGATGAAACTGCCATTAATGCCCAGCTTCTGTTACGAGGCGGGTTTATTTCAAAAGTGATGGCGGGTGTCTATGAGTATTTGCCGCTTGGTTTTCGTGTATTGGACAAAATCCAGCGTATTATCCGCGAAGAGATGAACGCCACGGGAGCACAAGAACTTTTTCTTTCTGTGTTTCAGAATAAGGAAACGTGGCAGGCAACGGGCCGATGGGAAAGCGCAAAAGAAGTCATGTACCGTTTTCAGGATGACAGCGGGAGGGCATACGGCCTCGGTTTTACCCACGAAGAACCGCTCACCTCAACAGCGAAGCATTTCATTGGCTCGTACAAGGATCTACCCAGGGCCGTCTACCAAATTCAGACCAAATTCCGAAATGAACCACGAGCAAAATCTGGCTTATTGCGCGGTCGAGAGTTTCTGATGAAGGATCTCTATAGCTTCCACACCGACCAGGAAGACCTCGATGGGTACTATGAGAAAGTTGCTGCAGCATATTTGCGAATCTTTGACCGTGCGGGGGTAAAAGCAATTAGAACGCTTGCTTCCGGTGGCCTGTTCTCAAAATTTTCTGATGAATTTCAGGTTCTTGCACCTGTTGGGGAGGATACTATTTATGTGAATGAAAAAGAAAATCGAGCTGTCAACCAGGAAGTGCATACCGAAGAATTCCTTAAAGATCTAGGCTGGAATAGAAGCGACCTTAAGGAACAGCGGGCAATTGAAGTCGGTAATATTTTCAAACTGGGTACTAGATTTTCAGAAGCCCTCGGGCTTCTGTACACCGACAAGGACGGCAATAAACAGCCAGTGGTGATGGCTTCATACGGTATCGGCCCCGGCCGCCTTATGGCAACTATTGTCGAAACATCACACGATGAGAATGGTATTGTGTGGCCGGAGAGCATTGCTCCATTTCGTGTTCATCTTATTGCTTTGCCTGGTGGAGAAGAAAAGGCAGACGAGCTGTATAAGCAGCTCGGGGATGAAGTACTGTACGATGACCGAACCGATAAAACTGCTGGCGAAAAGTTTGCGGATGCCGATTTACTCGGATGCCCGATACGAATTGTGGTGAGCAAGAAAACACTCTCCCAGGATAGCGTTGAGATGAAAATGCGAAGTGCAGACGAAGAAAAACTTGTTAAGATTTCTGATATACAGGCAAAGATAAAGAAATAGTGGGTGTGGTCAGTAAATGGCGGGCGATATCGCCCGCCATTTACTTTGCTTGTGGATGACCTTTCTGGTAGATTACCTCTGTGTTTAACCGTCTTTTTGGATTTTGGTCAAAGGATATCGGCATCGATCTGGGTACCGCCAATACCCTTGTCTATGTGCGCGGCAAGGGGATCGTCATCAACGAGCCCTCCATCGTTGCCATTAACCAAAAGACCGGCAAAATTCTCGCCATCGGAACCGATGCTCGGCGTATGGTTGGGCGTACGCCCGGCTATATCACGGTATCACGGCCGTTGGTATCCGGCGTAGTATCGGACTTTGAAGTGACGGAGCAGATGCTCAAGTATTTCATTGATAAAGTGCATCAGGAAGCATTTTCTATTCTTCCCCGTCCACGAGTTGGGGTGGGTGTTCCGTCCGGTGTTACCGAAGTTGAAAAACGAGCCGTGGAGGATGCGACATACAATGCTGGCGCGCGCGAAGTATATCTCATTGAAGAGCCCATAGCCGCAGCTATTGGCGCACGACTGCCTATTCAGGATGCGGTGCCGAACGTCATCGTTGATATTGGTGGGGGCACCACCGAAGTGGCGCTCATCTCCATGGGGGGCGTCATCGCCTCGCGTTCATTGCGTATTGCCGGTGACAAGCTTAACGATGATGTCATGAGATACTTGCGGGAAGAGCGCAATTTATTGATTGGTGAAGCCACCGCAGAAAATTTAAAAATTTCGCTCGGCGCGGTGTATCCCCTAGAGCAAGAACTGCAGGGATCGGTTCGCGGCCGCGATTTAGTATCAGGACTGCCGAGAGAAATCACCGTTACCTCGCAGGAATTGCGCGAGGCCATGCAGCGCTCAATCTCCAGCATTGTGGATGCGGTAAAAAGCACCATTGAAGAAACGCCACCCGAGCTGACCGCCGATCTTGTTTCCAGACCAATATATCTAGCAGGAGGCGGAGCAGTATTTCGAGGTATGGATCAGCTTATTTCCAACGAGACAAAACTTTCCGTGACCATTGTGGATGATCCGCTCACTGCGGTCGCACGCGGATGCGGTATGGTGCTCGAGAACGTCGATCAGCTTAAATCTATCCTTGTTTCAACGGACAAAGAGGGGTATGTATAATCCGCATGGTACTATTTCACGAAGACGGTGAAAAAGAATATCGGGTAACACTCGAATACGATACCATGGTTACCCCCGAAGAGACGCTTATCGATACTGCGAGCGTTCACGCAGATATTGAGCAGCCGATTCATTCAAATGTTTCTCGTGCAGTGGTGATGCTTGGCAGTATATTACTCGTGGTAGCATTTATTTCCACAGGTAATCTTGCCGTACGCCGACATGATGTATTCGCAAGTATTGCTGATCAGAATGCGAAGGTGAATATCGCCGTATCTCCCCCTCGTGGACTTATTTTTGACCGCTATGGAAAGGTATTAGCAGAAAATATTCCGAGCTTGGATCTTCTGGTAGTTGCCGATCAACTACCGAGCGATCCAGGTGAACGTGCTGCGGAGATCCGGCTTGCAGCCGCTGCCGCACAACTGTCTCCTGACGAGCTCAAACATAGTATTGACGAGGGCATCACGAAGGAAGCAATTTTTTATGTTGCCAGAGACCTTTCCAAATCCCAAGTGGCTGCCATAGCCCAGCAGTATCCAAAAGGTTTCGCGATTGTGCCCAATGCTATCCGTTCCTATGATGATGGCTCGCAATTCGCCCATGTGCTTGGCTATCTCGGCAAAGTGAGTCGCGAAGATATGACGCGCGACCCCTACTACACGTTGAGCGATATGGTGGGGCGAGCAGGAGTTGAGTCGCAGTATGAATCGGTACTGCGAGGTACGCATGGGTACGTATTTTTTGATCGTGTCAGTCGTCAGCAGGGAAATGTTGAGCCGCGACCTGGCAGTGACTTGGCTCTCTATATTGACCAAGACATCCAAAAGACGCTCTACAACGTGCTCTATGGCGTGTTGCGTGATGCAAACTTGAAAGGCGCGGCTGGAGTAGTGCAGGATCCCGCCACAGGTGCCGTACTCGGCTTGGTAAGTTTTCCCGGTTTTGATAACAATATTTTTTCCGACGATGTTTCGCAGGTTGAATATACGCGATTATTTGAAAATGCATCCCGGCCATTGTTTAACCGGGTAGTGGGAGGGTTATACTCACCTGGGTCGACGATTAAGCCGTTCATCGGTATGACTGCCCTGGAAGAGGCGGTTGTTACACCAAGCGATACTATCCGTGACTGTGTGAGCATTTCGGTTCCTAATCCATTTCGTCCTGATGCCCCGCACATTTTTAAAAATTGGAAAGTTGATTTAGGACTTTTTAACTTGCGCAGAGCAATTGCAAATTCCTGCAACATCTATTTTTTCAGGGTAGGCGGCGGTTTGGATAATTTTGAAGGACTCGGTATCACGCGTATTGCCAAATATCTCAAAAAAGCTCTTGCGGATATTATCTTGGGAATTGACTTGCCCGGAGAGACCAACGGCTTTGTTCCAACACCGGAATGGAAGCTGGAGGCTCGCAACGAAAACTGGTTTCAGGGAGATACTTACAATGTCTCCATCGGTCAAGGCGATCTCGTGGTCACGCCACTCTGGATTAATAGTTATATTTCAGCTATTGCCAATGGGGGAACACTCTTTCGGCCACAGGTAGTACACGCGATCACTACACCCGATGGCATCACCGAGACCATGGATCGGGAGATTCTTGCGGAGTTGCCGTTCCGGGAAGAGGTTATTCAAGAAATGCGGCGGGACATGGAAGAGACAACGCGCTCCGGCACCGCTAGGGAACTAAACGATCTGCCGGTGCGGGTTGCGGCAAAGACGGGAACTGCGGAGGTCAATGATAAAAAACGGATTAACGCGCTCTTTACCGCATTTGCGCCATCTGGAAATCCAAAGATTGCGGTGACGATATTAGTCGAAAGCTCTGTCGCCAACCAGGGCTTTGCGATTCGAGCCGCACACGAATTTCTGCGGTGGTATTTTGGACGTACGGCAAGTCCCAGCCCGACATCCCCATAGACCATTGCTTTTTGTCCAAGGAGGGTGTACAGTGGGGGGCATTATTTGTTTTTAAAGCATGGAAAATCAATATTTCAGTAAAGAGGGACTCGAAAAACTCAAACAAGAGCTTGATCAGCGTACCAATACGCTCCGGCAGGAAATTGCCAACCGTATCCGCGAGGCCAAAGAACTTGGCGATTTATCGGAGAGCGCTGAATATGCGGAGGCAAAAGAAGCACAAGCTCACAACGAAGGCCGCATTGAGGAAATTAAGACCATTTTGGAAAACGCAGTCGTTATCGGCCAGATAAGCAACGGCGGCGGGGTCGTCAATGTCGGTTCCCATATCAAGGTTGAGTCAAAGAACGGTGTGCAGTCGTTTGCGATTGTTGGCGCGGCAGAATCTAATCCTTTGTCGGGCTTCATCTCTAATGAATCGCCCCTCGGCGCCGCATTTTTAGGACACCAGAAAGGCGATACAATCTCGGTCTCAACACCCAAGGGAACCACGCAATATACGATTCTTGAGGTGAAATAGTGCTTCGTAATCCTCTCCCCAGACAGGCCGTGTCACACGCTCCAGCGAGCGTGTGCACTATTACTCGGCTCGCATCCTGTTAGAAACAGGAACCCTGCTGCTCGCCTCCGTGAATACCTGCGTAGGGGAGAGGATTACTGCGCATTAGTAGAATTCGTTGAATTCTCATAGCGGAATGATAGAATAATC
>ERZ1292632.2125-Hain-H43-01um-R2-2125-length-17324-cov-6_pt1 | contig 17324 bp, 15 predicted proteins | sample MGYA00564407_ERZ1292632 | MGnify/ENA primary metagenome ERZ1292632 (study PRJEB36523, sample SAMEA6512637) | groundwater metagenome | collected 2019-01-08 | study: AquaDiva: Metagenomics assemblies of 32 groundwater samples | reverse complement strand
GGGCCATAAAAGGCCATAGGTCTGACCACTTTTGTTCGCCATGGTGAAGGCGCCATCTGCCAGCAGGATAAGGCCACCCAGGGACCCGGGGGCATCCAGGGCAGTCTGTAGCTCCGTCTGGTCATTGTCAGCATCGGAGAGTTGGATATATGGCCCCAGAACCTTTTTTAGCTTATAGGCCACCGAGCGCACAGCGTCAGGGGCATCCCCTGGTAGCACCAGAACCGAGGCTGGAAGAGCACCTGTTCCAGGTAATGCCAGCCCCATCGCTATGGCTCCACCAGAAGCAGGCCCATCGTGCCCCGTTCATCCTTGCCCGTAAAGACGCTAGCTTTATCCTGGAAAACTAGCACGAAGAAGCCCGCCTCATCTCGGTAGGTGAACTCAACCAGGGTTTGGCTATCTAGCACCGTAGCCAGATTGTCCCGTTGCGCCTTGGGGCTTTGCCCGTTGATCTCATCATTCAGGTCAAGCACCGCTCTCCACTGCCTCTTCAGCCGGAGCTTTGGCACATATTCCAGGGTAAGGGAGCGAACATCTATCTGTGATGTATTTACCCCAGGCGTTACCTCAAAGGCGAACTTGATGGCCCTGAAGCCGACTCCTACCGCATCCCCAGATGCCGGGAATGAATATTCCAGAGGACGGGCACCCACTACGGGGCCTACGGTAACTGCCCCAGCCAGAGTGCCTGTAGTCTCATCCCAGTCCCTGGAAAAGTAAAGGGTAAAGCTATCATTAGCCGTTGGTATGGTAATATCCACCTTCGCCTTGAGTGCGATTTTGTCTATATTGTCCTGGCCTGCTGTAAACCAGGGGGTGTGGTGCCTATGTATTCCAGTCTGGTAGGCAAACAGGGTGCCAATTTGCTCTGGGGGCAATCTGTCTGCGGGCATCTTGATGTAGCGTGGAACACGGAGATTGTCTACCGTTCCCAGCCCCGCTGCAAACCAGATGCGGTATGAGCTGTAGGCGGAGCATACATAGAGGCAATCGCCATTCCAGGCATTCCCAGAAGCATCTCTCCACTTCTGCTCCCAACCCGTGCCATTCCAACCGTAAATGGCTGTGCGGCCTTGGGTGGTGGCGGCGCAGTTCACGAGAGCCAGGAGGTCGGTTAGAGAAGGGAAAAGCTGAGCTATAATCCCTCGGTCCCTGGCAGGCAAGCCCTCCCTTGCATCCAGGCCAATGTTGCGGATAGTGCCCCGGCGTGGGTCTAACTCGTAGACGGCCATGTTGGACGGGAAGTAGATGTTCCCCCTCCACACACAGCAGCCCAAGCCATTGTTGGCGTTTTCAGGGAGCTGTAAGCCCGTTACCACGAACTTTGCGTTGGCGAAATCGTGGGCATAGAGGCCTGTAGTTGTAGCTGCATACAGGATGGGCTCGCCATTTGCATCTGGTGCCACGAACAGGTCTGTTACGCTGCCCTGCGAAAGCCGCAGCTTGGCATCGGCTACCTCCGTCGCAATCGCGGTGCAGTAGCGAAGCTGGCCGTCTCGGTCAATCATCCAGAGCTTGTCATCCCAAGAGGCCAGATAACGCTGATTGGCGTTGGTGGTAACGGTTATCCAGGAAGATGCATCTTCGCTATAGGTATAGCCAGCGCTAGTAGCTACTACTAGGTAGGTCGTGCCTCCCAAATCTAGGGAGAGGGCATCGTAGATGGTAGCGTTGGTATCAACCTCCGATGTCCACGATTCATCCCCGCTGCTATGGCTGTAAATCGTATCGCCAAAGGCGGCAAAGATGATGGGAGTCCCCGAGGTGATAATGTCCGAGGCAATGATGAAGGCAATCTTGGCTGTGTTTGGTGTCCCCAGGTCATCTGTATCAGTAACCTCAAAAGGTGGGAAAAGGTGTCCCTTCCACCTGAGCTGACACTGAGACCACCAGGGGCTTTTTGTCTCTTCGGGGGTATCTATTGCCCAGAGCCCTATCCCCTCACGCCAATCATTGAAGACCAAAATACTCTTATAGGGATCGCTCTGTTTTGTCCAATCCCCCCAGACCTGCTTTTCAGGCAGAATGGAGGACTCTTTTTCCTCCAATGAGGTAACTCGGTATTGGTTCCCGTTGAGAAAGATGCGGTTGGCTTGAATTACTCTGCCGGAGGCCATGGCCTAATCCACGGGCCGGATATTCACCCAGGCGGGGAAGCTCCGCTTGGCCGCCTCCGCCTTGCCTAGCCAGAGCTGAGCTGCTTGCCTGCGGGTATCGGGGTCGGTAGAAGGACCGCCCGAACTGGCCAAGAGCATATGCCCCGTGGCAAAAGCAGTGATATAACCCTCGTCCAACTCAGTTACAGTTGTCTCAGCAGTAAGCAGTGCGAGCTTATCGCCGCCGGAGAGCTTGAGCAATGCATAGCCAATATGAGCAGGCACCCCAGCATTCAGCACCAGGTCCCGGGCCTCCTGGTCAATCTTCCACAGGCGGCGGTTCAGGGCTACCCAGGAAGCCGAGCTATTCTTCACCGCCTTGATACCATCTAGCCAGATGGTGCAGGCCCCAATGTCCACCGTGTATTTCAGGCCAACGGAGATGAGGGCCGTGTCCAGCTCTGGATTAGCCAGGGCCACACGGCAGTAAGTCCAGGTATCAGCAGTCAGCGCAGGTAGGCTGAGCGTTTCCAGGGGAGAGGCACAGGATGCCGTGTTGTCTAGCAAGAGCTGCAGATCCCCTGCAGCTGTGGCAACCGTGCACTTGGCCCAAAACTCTACATAGTCGTAGCCTGAAATGTCCAGCGAGGTCATGCTATCAGTGGCCAGGATGTCGGCTGCCGCAACAGCAGCGGCTACCACCAGCTTCTGGGAGTTGCTTCCCTGCATCTTGTCTTCGTCATCCAGAGAGGCGGTAACATCTGCATCCACGAGCTCATCCCAGACGGCTTCGCAATTGTGAATAACCACGCTGCTCACCGATTGGCGGTATGCAATCTCTTTCAAGAAAGAGAGGCCCGAAGGGATGTCAAAGCGAGCGGTATTCCCATCCCCATGAAGGGCAAGGCTCTCTACGGGGTCAAAGGTAAGCGGAGTAGCTTCAATGATGGCCTGGTTGATAAACTGCTGCACTCGTGCCGGGTGGCACCACTCGTCCCAAAGCTCATATCCGTCTGCGCTTTCTGTTTGTGTCCGAGCTGGGGCGAATGTCAGGGTGGTAACGCTTGCGGCTACCACAGAACCAGTAACCTGACTTACCAGGCCGATATTGCCCGAGGTGCCAGAGACAAAACGAACACGCTTCCCCTTCTGGTCGTCGGTTCCCCCCAGGGGGAGCGTATTATCCTTGATTGTGGTCGTAGAGCCCTGAGCCGAGGCTGCGGAGGCGTAAATGGCACCAAGCAGGTGCCCCACGATAGTCGTGAGTTGGTTCAGGGTTCGTCCCTGAAGGACTGCCATGACTCACGGCTCTCTACTCTACCAAACGCAAATCTGGATTTCCCCGTAGCTTTGCCAGCTCAGCCTCCGCCTCAGCCAGCAATCGCTCAAGGACTACAGAACGCAGCTTCTCCGCCACCAGGGGGTCCGTCTCTATCAGCTTCTGAATGTCCTGCGGCGTTGCATTCAGGTTCCGCATGGCTACACAGGCACTTCAATCCAGGTCAGGCTGATAGCCACCAGAGGCGTGGAGCCAGTTGCCGCATCAGCCAGCAGGGAGATGGTGCAGCCGGGGGATGCGATAAGGGCCCCATCCACATCATCCTCTAGAACCCCATGGAACATGCCGGCAGTAGTAGCAAGAGAGGCATCCAGAGAGCCAAATACCCTGGCCAGTGTTCCTGCTGCCGGTATCGTAGCGGTATGGAGTGGCTTGGCCTGGCCTGCCCCTGAGCCGAGCTTGCCGTTGACAATGGTCAGGGCCGTCCCCGTGGTAGCTGCCGCCGCTGGGTTGGTATTGGCCACCCAATACATATCGCCAGCTCCCAGGGTGCCGGATACATAGGCTAGGCGGGCCTTAATTATTACCAGGTCAACCCCTGACCCGTTGGGGTTATAGAGAGAGACCGGAGGCGTGGTAGAGGTTAGATCTGTGCCGGGGGCCACGCCCCCATCCGGGGTAGAGGCATGAAACAGGATGCCTCGCTTCGTGGCCTCATAGTATTTCCCATAGGGCATAACTACGAGGGCACGCTTAACACCTACCAGGACGGCACGGTCAGTTCCGTCCCAGTCGGTGCCCTTGAACAGTCCTTGGAACTCAGTCATGGGTATCCTCCTACTCCGGTTTGACTGCTACCTCAGTCGGGGTAACGGTCTGGGCTGCCTCTAACGCCTTCACGATAAGGGAGGTGTTGGGGGAGAAAAGTATAGGCCCCTGATCCCTTAACAGGGTCAAGAGCCAAGTATAGGTAGCAGAGGTCAGAAGAATGGCTCCATCCTTGGCATCCAGGATACTATCGGCCACATCCAGGGCGTGGCCGTCATCAGCCAGGAGGGGCTTGCCTTTGAGCGCTCGCATATTGTTGATGAGCACCTTCAACAGGTCCGAAAGTTTGGCGTTTGCTGAAGGCTGATCATCGCTTTCCCGAAAGCCCAAAGGTGTGCGCCATACTGTGTTGATACCCACATTAGCTACCTGCTTCAGTTCCACCGTGCCCCTTTCGTCTTGCCTCTGACGAGCCACTCGTTTCTGTTTTCCCTTGCTGCGCTTCTTAAAGGACATATCATTCACAGCGCCTCAAGCCCATTCTATCAACTTTCCTTCCAAAGTATATACCTGATTACGCCTTGAAATAGACGGTCCTTCTGGGCTGTGGTCAGAGTATCCCAGTTGGCCAGGGCCGTCCGTCCAGTATCAAGCAGCGTCCCTCGGATAGTCTTCTCTTCCAGGGCTTGTGCTACCTCTTCGGGTGTCGGCTGACGGGCGACATACTTGGTGCCATCCCAAGTGTCCCCAGGGCTGGCATTCCAAGCATCCCTCAAGTAGCAATCCGGGGGTGGCAGCCAGCTAGCGCCATCGGCAAGCTCTATGACATTCTCTACGAGGTTGGTGGCAGTCCTGATTACAGCTTTTCGCAAGGCCTTCCCCCTACCAACTCCATACTCTACATTGCCCATTGGCCCCTGCGCCGCCAACTCCGCCAGTTGAAGTGCCGCCGGCGCCACCAGCGCCGCCACCACCAGGCTCTCCACCAGCACCACCTGCTCCACCTGTGCCTGAAGCGTGCCCGCCACCCCCCCCACCGCCTTGTCCACACTTGTAGCTATTACCAGCGGCTCCACTACTACCTGCGCCACCTGCAACGGCTCCCCCAGCACCACCACCGCCTGAGGCGATGGCTTGAGGACTTCCGCCTGCGTCTCCTGCCACTTGTGCATTGACAGAAGTTACGCTTCCACCACTTGCACCACCAGGAGCACCGAACATGGAGCTCCCCCCCCTAGCGTTACCTCCAGTAGCAGAGACACCACCCCCAGCTGCACCTCCGTAGGCTGAGGGAAGCCCTGAACCCCCTACGGAAGCCCCGGCACCAGAAAAGCCACTGCTGGCCACTGTAAGGGAAGTACCAGGCCCTCCACCAGCTGAAGAGGAAGTCCCCCCAGTGCCTCCAACTTCACCAGCTCCTCCACCCCCACCCCCACTTCTCGCCGTGCCACTAGACCCGCCAGTCCCCTGGCCACCACCATAGGCAGATAGCACAGAACCGAATGAGGTAGTTCCCCCTGCTGTTCCTACGCTTCCATCGGCGCTGCTACCACCTGCCCCACCGGCCCCGCCAGCACCTATCGTTACTGTTTCTGTAGCCCCCATGTCAGCAGCATCAAAAAAGCCGAAGGTATAGGCGCCTCCACCTCCGCCTGTGCCGCCTTGCCGGACAGTGTCAACAGCCCCCCCTCGGCCTCCGGCACCGCCTCCACCTGCACCTACACACTCCACATAGACTGCCGTTACACCAGAAGGCTTTGTCCATGTGCCAGAGGAGGTGAACTCCTGGTAGTCAACAGCAGCACCACCCTCAGCGCTTGCCCAGGTCCAAGGGCTAATAGAGGTGCATTTCTTTACAACAGGCGGTGAGACTGAGGTGTCAACCCAAACCGAGCCTATGCCCGCTGGTGCTTCCGATGAAGGTTGGGTAGCGGATATAAATATCTGCCCGTATTGCTCCACACCCATCATCGGCTCAGTGAAGCCAACCGGGCCTCCAGCTCCTCAACCCGCCGAGCCATCGCTTGGACGGCCAGCACGGTATAGCCAAAGGTGCTGATAGGGTTGAAAACCCCACCCTGGTAGTGCATTGCCCAGGGAGCCTCGTCCGCTACCACGCCCGCATATTCGGTTTCAGAGTCCAGCGTTCCCTTGCCAGGCTTGAAGTGGAACAGGTAGGGCTTGACACCCAGAATCTTATCCAGGGCATCCATGGCATCCCCAGGCTGGTCTAGCATCCGGCCCATCTCTTTAAGCTCTCGCAGGGAACCCGCAGCGGCCCAGGAGGTTATGGTGTTGGCTCCAGCGCAGGTCAACTGGTAACCTGCGTTAGTGTTTGCAGCAGCAGGCAGGGTCAGCGTGTAGTTGGTCGTGGCAGCCGCAGCGGTCAGGGTCATGGTTCCAGAGGTAGCCCCAGCTATTTCCATCTTCCCCGTGGAGGCTCCTGCCACACCCAGGTGAATGGGGTCGGCGGAGGCAACATAGATTGCCGCGGTATCAGCCCCTGCAATGTAGATGCCATAGTCCGCCGTGGCTCCCGATGTCAGGTCTTCAATGTAGATGCCATACTGGTTTACCGGGGTCCCAGTGAGCTCATTCAGGATACGAAGTGCAGAGGTTGCCGTAAGCGCAACATTCGTGCCCTCCCTGGGAGCCACGAGAACAAGGGTGTTTGCCTGGTCTATCGTCAGAGTCGCTGTATCACCTTCAAGTACGCGGTCTTCAACCCTCATGGTGTTGACCGCAGAGGTAACCTGCGTAGTGCCTGCATAGGAGATGGAGGAGCTCTCGAAACGCCATACAAGGGTTTGGGCTGTTGCCCCAGAAGCCAGAGTAAAGTTCTGTGTATCAAAGGCCACAGCGTTTATGGCGGAGGTGGTGGTGCGGGTATCTATGTCCAGGTAGACCTGACTACCATTCCAAAGCCTGAAGGCATCATCAGTGGTTGCAGGCACCCGAATATCCAGGGCCTGTGCAGCCAGTATGGTGAGCACCGTAGAGCTACCCGCCATGTCCAGCGTGAGCCGGGTAGCCAAGGTCTGGATGTTGTCGCCAGCTGCAGCCTGCACGGGGAGAGCGAATATGAGGGTGCCTTCATCGCCTGTCCCTGTGCCCAGACCCGCCGCTATGGTCAGGTCTGCACCAGCCACGTTGCCTGCACCACCCGTTGCTACGTTGGGAGCTCGGAGGGTATTTCCTGTAGGAGCTGTGGTGCCACCTTCACCTTTCCCCAGAATCAGAACCTGGGCAGCCGTGAGGTATAGCGCCTCGGTCAGAACGGAAGGCGCAGCGTCCGTAGCCGTGAGGAATGTGAGAGTGCCCGGGCCCCGGGTGGTGGCAATGGTGCCCGCCATGTCAGCCCGGATACTGGCAGCCAGCACATACTCTCCTGCCGCCACGCAGCCATAGAAGTCCAGGGTGCCCAGGTCATCCCCAGTTGTTACCACGGTGGGCGAAGCTACCGTGCCCCGGGCCTTACGGAACTCAAAGACCGGACCCGTTGTTACAGCACCCACACTAAACAGGGCAATGCGGGGGTCTACAACCCCGTTGTAGAGGCCCAGGTCAACGCTTTCTATGCTCTGCCCTATAACCAGAACGGGCACATCTACTGCACCGCCCGCAGGCATTTGAAGCAGCAGCGCGTTGGCGTTGGCATCCGTGGTGTCCCAGGAGAGGCGGGCTGCATTCCCAGTGCCGATACCAAGCAGCAGGTCATCGGTGATGGTCAGGTTCCCAGCATCAATGCTGAGGCCCCCTACCTTGATAGCTATACCGCTGGCGCCATCCAGGGTTACCACATCCCGAAGGACATTGGAGCCGTCATCAACCTGAATAATCATCAGGTCGCCGGAGAGGTCATACCACATCTCGGCCTTGCCCTCCAGGGAGCCTACACGAACCCAATTGCCATCTTGTTCAACTCGTGTCGTCATGGTTTAGCTCCTACCTCCCAGAACTTTCCATGCCCCGTCTCTGCCCGGTGCTCCGCAGATTCTCGCATCTCGGCTATTACCTGGGCAAAGTCATGCTGGAAGTTCTTGGGCATCTGCCCCATGAGGGGCCGTGTGTCCACGGGCTGGGCCAGCTTCTTCACCGCTTCTTCCCGCTCCGAGCAGAGAATCTCGTCCAGGAGGCTAGCCCGGCCATACTTGATTAGCAGGTCTGCACCTGGGATAATTACCTCTACCCCACGGCCTGAGCTGACATCGGTGAAGCGGTAGGTTATGGGGTTCACCCAGAAGCCGCTCAGTTTCATCGAGCACCCAAGCCATCCTACAGCGGGATGCAGAGGGTGATATGGCCGTAATCAGTTGTAACGGCGATGGGGCTGTTTACCCACCCTATCACAGGATCATCACCACCAGCATCAACCTGGGCTTTTACTGAGCCTGCCGTGGTGGTGCCTGGAATTACTCCTTTACCCAGGACAACCGTATCCTCTATAAGGACAGCGGCATCTCCCTGCACCTGCGCCCAGAAGTAGCGGTTGTCCGATACATCCATGGGAGTTACCCCTACCGGCACGCCCGTAGGAGTAGTGGGGAAGTCAATAACATCCTTGGCCTTGTTCCACTTCAGGCCAACCAGTGAAGCGGTAGTCAGGGCTGTTATAACCTCTTCATCGGTTGCCAGGTTCAGAACCAGCGTAGCCGCAGCACCAGCTGCCAGGTGGGAGCCAAGGCGGAAGCACTGGCCCTCCCCAGGGCCATCATTGACATAGAGGAAGCCATCCTTGTATTCGTCGACCAGAATAGCCGAGACGGTGGTGATGGAGATAGATTTGGCAGCAATAGCAGCAGCAGCAGCCACCACTACATCCATGTCATCGTCTGCCACAGGCACCTTGGTCTGGAGCAGGTGGCCCGCCACCACAGCACCATCGCTGAAGCAGTAACGGAATAGTCTCCCGTCTGGCATAAGGCCCGGCGTGTCCAATGGGTGGTGCTGCACAGTGCCCTGAACCTTCTCCTGCCCATAGCCCAGCTCTACAAAGATCCCCCTAGACATTTGTGCCCTCCTGAACTTGAGCTCTAGCGGCTCGTTTAGCGGCCCTTGCCTTTGCTAAGTTTTCCCGTAGCTTTGCAGTGCGCTCCTCTTGAGTTAAGCCCACCTTCCCTGTAGCCTGGGGTTGAACCGCAGCCTCGGCAGGGGCCGGGCCCAGCGGCTCCGCAGTTGCGGGTTTAGCTGGTGGTTGCAATGTCCACCCTTTCTTGCGGAACGACTCCATGTAATAGGGGGCCACAGGCAACAGGTCAGGGAGAGGTGTCCCGTCTGCCCGATACCATTGAGCACGAGCAGAAGGCTCGAAAATCAGCTCAACCGAGTAGCCATTCCCTTTCAAGAACGCCCGTGCTTCCCTTACCTGTGGCCCAGTAGCCATGCGCTACTCCTATGAAGTGGCCGGGTCAACGGCATCATAGGTCATGGGGGCCCCACGAGTATCGTCAATCTCGAAGGTTACATACCGGGCCGTTAGATACAGCACCCAGGCCCCTTCGCCAATACCTTCCTTGCGTTCCTTTGCCCTACGAAGACCCCCAGAGCGGCATATACCCAATGCCCCCCGATTAGCAATGCAGCCGATGGCATCGTCTGACGCATCCCTGGTTATGTTGCCGTCCTCGTAAAGGGGCACCCCCGGAGCCAGCATTCCACTGAAGAAGTCCTCCAGGGCTTCCGCCGAAGGCCCCTTGGGGATAGCTACTATTTGCCCGCTGCCTACGGTGGAGAGGTCCCGCTTCAAACGGCTGATGGCGTTTGGGTGATGAATGATGAACACCTTGCCCCCGAACTTATTGGTGCGAGCACGGGAGAGGCAGCCTACCGCCATGGCCGCAGTAAGAGCCGTCCCTGCCGACCCCCAGGTTGTCCCGCCGTTCAGGGCCGAGAACAAGGCAATCATGTCCTCGTCCTCTTTGCGTGCCCTGGCATCGCCCAACTGCCTGCCTGTGATAGCAAAGTAGTCCTGGGTCGTGGAACGAAGCAAGAAGTCGGTCAGGACTACCTTGGCACCAACAATGGAGGTCTGCACACTGTTGGTAGTCATACCGATGTCCTGCTCGTTGGTGTTCTCTTCTCTCTCGGCGATGCCCATAAGGGTCATCTGGCCAACCTTGGGGATGATATAGGTATCTGCACCAGGCTTGAGCGTAGCTTGCTCAAAGAGTTGGACACAGGGAGCGGCATGTTCCGCTGTATACCGAGCCTTGATAATCATCTCCAAGGCGGCATTCTCAAGAAGTCCTGTGGTGCTGCCTTGCACGGCCATTTATGTGCCTCCTCTTGTCTGACCTTAATTAAGGCTTTGGAACTACCAGGCGCACCTGCTCTGGTGTCAAATAGAGGCCATCGGCATATTTCTCGCGCAGGTGTGCTACGCTATTCGCTCCCTGACTACCTGGCCCCACGCTAGCTACCCTGGTAGGTTTGACCTTGCCCTGCTGGGCTTTGATCAGGGCCTGTTCAGCTTTGTAGGCTCTGGCCTCGGCCTCCATGAGCTGCGGGATATCAAACTTCATCAGGTTGGCAAAAGGCATCCCAGATATTTGGGAGAAGTGAATAGCCACCTGAATCTTGGCCTGGTCATTAGCCCTGCTAAGTGAAAGGGTCTGCTCCATTGCCTTTTCACGGGCTGCCAGAGCGGTTTCCCGTTCCCTGATTTGCCTATGTTGGGCAAGACCCTGCTGAATCTGGTTCTCCTCATAGCCCTCCGCAGTCCATGAGGCTCGGAGCTGGGTTAGCTCCTGGTCTAGCCGTAGCTGATTTAGCTCCTCCGCCTGCTGCTGCTGGATGCGCTGCTGCACCTCCAGGGCCTGGCGATATTGGGCCATCTCGGGCGGCACAGCGCCAGGGAGGGGTGGTATGGGCGGAGTAGGTCCTGGAAGTGCTGCCTGGCTCGGCGGAGCAGCTTTAGCGGCAGGAGCTTCAGTTGTTCCCTCTGCTTCCGCTTCACCCTCGGCGACTTCGGCTTCCTCCTCCTCACCCTCCGCAGGAGGGTAGTAGTCAATCGTGGAAGAAGACTCAGCCTGGGTTTCCCCTGCCGTAGCTACTATATTCGGTTCGGGTTCCATTTCTCCCCCAAAAAGAATAGCCCCCAATCTGGGAGCTTCTGGCTCGCTCATCTGGGGGCCTGGGGGGCCCTCTTGGGGGTAACTATCGGTTACTTTTTGTCAACAAGATTAGCAATATCACACTTCCCCAGAGTTGTCAAGCGCATGAGCACCACCGCTACATGCTTCTTGCCGTGGTGGACGGCATGAATCACTAGCCGATCCCCACGCCGGATAGCCATAAGCTGCGGCGGGTTGCAGCAGTCGCAGTAGACTCGCTCCTCGGCGGCCTGGGTGGTCATTTATATTTCCACTCTCCTACCGGAAGGGGTGGGGGCGTTGGGAAAGGTCTCCATGGTGTCTCAGGTGTGAGCGTTGGGATAGGGGAACGAGATGGGGCAACTGGCTTTCCCAATATTTTCAGAATCCACAGCCTCAGATTCTTTCGTTCTTTACTCTCATATTCCTTTTCCTGCAACCCCTTAACGTCCCTGGGCTCGAGCCTGTATTGCTTCATTAGTTGAACCACCCATACCCGTGCAGCCCAACTTTGCAGGCTCTCTACCTCACCCACAATGTAGAGCCTGGCGTCCACTTCGGGATTATTCTTGCGATAGTTCTGTCTGGTAAGTGTTTTCTTGGCTTTAGCCTCCTGGATGTTAGTCGGCAGGTCATTGTAAGCCTTCAAGTCCTTTTCCCACTGGCGGCGCAATTCACTAGCTCGCCTCGGCTCATAAACTCGAAGAGCCAGGCTTTCAAGGGCTGCCCCAACAGCTTTCTCTTCCCAACTCAAAGAAGGGTGATCCTCCAGAAAATTCTGGCTCCACATGGGAACCAGATTGTTAGAAATTACTTTCCCCGTCAATTGTAGTATCCGGTCAATGCCACTGCCGCCATAATAGGGCCTGAAAGCTATATCCAGTCCAATGCCGGGGATCGGGGCCATAAGGCCTTTGGCATAGGACGACGCATATTCCGGTATCTTTTCTTCTTCCCCAGTGGCCAGAGAAACGGCTATCTGCCCCAGCAGGCGAGCTGTCATCACGTAAGCACTTCCCAATCCCACCCGCTGCCCAGCAATTTCTAGCGTCATCCATTTTCCCCGTTGCCTGGGGTCCAGAATAGGCTCCTGGCCCAATGCCTTAGCCAGGCCAACATAGCTGAAAAGGCCAGCCAGTGTGAACTTCGCCAAGGCTTCCCTGGCCTGTTGGCCTCGAATACCTCCACGGGCTATGTCTGTCATCAAGGTATATGCAGCCCGCCGATAGCGGGGAGCAAAGGCAAGAGCCGCCTCCGCATATCTCTGAGAGGCAGAGATGCCCTTGCGGGCCGAGTTTATTTGCCCTGTAGCCAGATTCCAGTGCATGGCCAAATCCACTTTTTGCTCAACGGTTTTGGCCAGATGGCCTGTAGATCCCAAGCCATAAATACGGGCCGTATTGAGGATACCTTCAAAGTAACGCTCAAAGGGCCGGAATAAGCGCCGCACGCCAGGAATCCTGGCTATGACACCCCCAGGTGCCATAGCCTCCGTGAATTCTGAGCGAGTGAACATGGCCCCATACTGACGCCATTCTTCGATTATCCTGGCATGAGTCGCTAGAAACCTCTGATAGCGTGGAGCCGATACCAGCCATTCTATCCCTCTTACCGTTGCCTTGCCCCAGACAATGGGATTCTTGGCCGCTACAACGAGAAGCTGAATGCCACTAACACCAACATCAAAAGTTGTAACCATTGCACGGAATGGAGCATTGAGCCAGGCTATGCCCCTGGCAACACTACCCCAGAGTGGCAATGGAGCCAATCCGAATACTTCGTTAATCCTGTCTGCCTCCTTAGCCGAGAAGAACTTGCCTGCAAAGGCAGGGGCCTGGACAGTCTTCTCGCCCATCCGAGCCACCCGTGCCCGTTCCTGGGCTTTACTGAGGGCAGTCCGAGCAACGCTGAACTCGCCCTTGCTTTCCTGGATTATACGCCTGGCAGTAGCCCGAAGGCCCCTCAGAACAGGTCTGTTGCCAAATGCTCCCCGCAGTTCGCCCACCTCTGAGGGGAATGAGGCAGCTACAGACTGCAGGCTCGCCTCCGGCACTTTCTCACCCCGCAATGCTCGTTCTACCAAAGCCCGATAGAGGCTAGCTCGGCCTACTTTCTTAGCAGCAAAATCCCTTGCTAGACTTATTTCCGCTGGGGCTGCTCCTGTCCTGTAGGGCACCCTGGCCAGAAGATAGTCCGAGGCACGTTTGTCAGCTATGCGCCTTCCCGCCGCCAACAGGTTTGCTTCCATTACCTGTTCGGGACTCATGGGTTTGTAACCTAGCTTCAGGCCCTCCTCCTGAGTCTCAAAGAAACGAGCCTTTTCAAATGGAGCCTTGGCCCCAGGACGGCGAGGGCCGCCAACATAGGCCATCTCGATATTGCCTTCGGCATCCGCACGTCCCAGCCAACGGCGGCCCCAGTAATGGCCACCTTCCTCGAAGGATAGCAACCGCCTATCTATACCCTCAGCATCGAGGGCATTACCAATCTCATCAGCCAGGCGATGGCCAGTCTGTGTGAAACGCCCTTGCTCAGGAGTCATATCCTTGGCATAGCGTTCAGGATGTTCCAGTAGGTCAGTAAGAGCAACACGTTTTCCACCTACAAGGGCATAGCCATTCTTATCTACTGAGAATAGTTTGGAACTTTCACCAATGGAACGCAGGCGGGCCATTGCACCCGTAACTCCGCTTTCCCAATCGGCCATAATGCTTTCCCGTAGTATCATGCCTTCCTTCATTGCCCCACGTTCCGGCTCGACTACAACCTGAAGCAGCTTGGCCACTAATGGTCGTTCTTCGGAGGCCCAATCGGAGAAGCGCCGTATCCAGTCGGGCCTGTAAGCCATGTCCAGAATCTCCGTGGTGGAGCGAGGAGGACCCAGCCACCGTTCACCTGGCGGCAGCAGTTTGGGGGGACCCCCAGGCGGATACAGTGGGATTGTTGGCCCCGATGGTTGTATCATCGTCCCAAACTGGGGCCGTCTAACCAGGACCAAAGCCTGCTCAGCAGGAATCTGAGGCCCAGGAGGTGGTGCCGCAGCTTCAGGCATGGCCGCGGCCGGAGGTGGTGCAGCCTCGGCAGGTGCTGGAGGTGGTGGCTCCGCCACCCGCACAGGCGAAGGAGGCGCCTCTTTCCCTATTCGTTTCAGATGCGCCTCCCATGCTTTCTGAGTTTCCGTAAAGTAAATCTCATCAGCACGGTCTTTGCCAAACTTTCTGACATTAGCACCATAACGGTTAGTAGCCCCAGCATTTGCTCGCTGATAAGCTGCTAGCGATTGCCTTTCTGATAAGGCTGGTGCTTGGACGGCAATGGGGCCTGGTGGCTTTACGGCAATAGGACTTGGCGGCTTTGGGACAGGAGGGAAATACCTCTCAAATACAGCAGATGTCTCAGGTTGGACACTGTTGGGATTAGTAAGATACTCCCCATATTTTTGACCAAAGCCTTCTCTTCTAGCGAACTCGCTGCGAATCTCTATGGGTTCGTATTTTTCGGCTTTTTCAAACTCCCTTATTGCTGTTTGCCTGGTAGCGGCGGGCAATTCCTCAAGCCGTATATGAGCAATCTCATGGTTCATAATTTCAGGGTCATGCAAGTAAGCCTCATCGGAAACCCTGATTACCTTTTGTTGCCAGGTCACCGCAGCCTTGCCAGTTACTACTTCTTCCATCCCAGGCTTGACCGCAATTTCGCCAACCTCTGTTCGCCAGCCGGCAGGTATTTCAGCTATCTTTGCAGCAGGGGGCACTTTGGCCCTGATCGGAGGTGCTGCTGCCTTGGCAGGGGCCGGAGGTGGTGGCGGCTCCGCTGCCCGTGGCTTTGGCAATCCAGGCTCAAGAGGTTCTAGCGAACCTCTAGCCATTCTAATCTCAAACTTCGTAGGAATAGTCCCATGCACGCCATATACATTCTTAGCAGGATTCCAGACTACAAAGCCCCCTGATAAGGGACGGCCAAAAATGCCACGGGGCAATTCGCCCAAGATAACCTCGTCTTCACCCCAGGAGCGAGAGGTTACACCCTTATATTGACTGGGTATTTCATGTAACGCTAGAAAGTCCCGCAGTTGGAGAGCCTCAGCCTCAGTCAAGGAGGTTCTACCCCCTCTACCAGATGTGGCCTCTAGCTTCTGAAATACTGGTGGCTCTTCCACTACCAGGGGGGGCGGCTCCGCTGCCCGTGGCTTAGGCAGCTTCACAGGGGGCGGTGCCGCAGCTTCTGGCATGGCAGGTGCCGGAGGTGGTGGCACAGGCACTACAGGCGGAGCCGCTTCTGGCTTCACGCCTTCTAGGACATCTCTGGTTGCCCTGGTCAGATAAGCCCAATCCCTGAATGCTTCTTGCCCCGTGAGCTCGCCTTTGCCCAATGCCTGTAGCGTTGCTACCCGCTCTTTGATAGACATCGCATTCCATCGGGCCTCATTCATAACCCCGAGCATTGTCGGCTCTACACGCAGGGTGCCCCCTGGTAGCTGCATTTCCGCTTGAGCAACAGGGCCTTCACCAGGGAAACGGGCTATCCGTTCTCCTGTAAGAGTGAACTGCTCCGGCACTGGTGCAAATGTTGATGGCTTGGGGGGTGGTGCTGTTTCAAGCCGGATGCGCTGCCCCAAGTCCTGCTGCATAAGGCGAATTCGCCTCACCAGTGTATTCTCGACAGCCTCAGCATCTTTAGCCGCCTGCTGGAATGATTTGGGCACAGACTCACCTTCTGCTACCATGTTCTTGAACCGCTTTATAATGGCCCTCTGCGTTTCCAGGGCTTTAATCTGCTTGCCCATTAGGGCCATAGTCTCCAGGATGCCTCCCCTGGTTTCAAAGTTGAACATCTGACCCTCAAACATGCCTGCTTGCTGGACACTTTCCCCAACAGTGGCCAGGGCACGCTGGAGCTCGAGGGGATACATTCTCTCTTCTATAATCAGTTTTCTCACCACAGAAGGTATACCCGCAGGGTCATAGTTGTATTTGGCCATTGCTCTACCCAACACTCCGGCCTGTTCTATTCTGAAAGCTTGGCCGATTGTAGGGTCATCGAGCCATGCCAAAACACTACTCGGAAGGCGGGCCGCATCCAAGTAGTTCTGGATCTCTTGGGGGCGCAGCTTACCATGTAGCTTAGCTACAGCCCTAACCGCAGCATCTTGGTTCAGCCCTCGGCCCCGCTCTGTCTCTACAGCTTCCGTAAATACCCGTATCTTTTCCGTAGGCGTGTATTGTTTGATTCCAAGATTGGAAAGGCGAGCTATTTCCTTCCCTGTGGCCACATCTACATTGTGAACGAGGGCTGGGATTTCAGGAGATACCTTGCCCTGGGCTGCTAGCTGCTTCCACGCTTCGAGGCGATGGTGCCCGCTGAGAAGCTCAAAGGTGCCTTCAGGTGTTTGCCGAACCGCAATAGGTTCGAACAGTTCGGGGCGAAAACCCTCTACAATGTCCTTGACTCTTGCTGGGTCTAGCCCTTTTATGCCGCCTGCTCTGTATTGGTATACCTCTGGGCGAACAACAATGTCGCTTCCCCGCAAGCTCATTTGACGGGGTAGGGATGTTGGCGGCAAACCTTCACCAATACCACCAGCAACTTTTGGCACGCCCTTGAGACGCAGCGCCAGCGGTGGGCTGACAGGCGCTACCGCCCTGGGAATGCCACGCTGCAGACCTTTAGCGAGTGCCCCGACACCAAGACCAACTGTCGGCCCCAAAACAGGTGCCCCTATGAGGGGCGAAAGCTCAAATGCTGCTTGGGGGGCTGAAATCGGCCCCCGGGGGGCGGCGAGCTCTGCTCTTGCCTCTTCCCGTCGCCTTCTCCAAGGGCTTATGTAAGGAGTAACCCCTTGCAGTCCCAGAGGTTCAAAGGCAGCCGCTATCGCATATCCTGGTGAAATCTCGCCTAGCATAGATTCAAGTTGGTCTATTTCTTCCATTACCCCAGTTCGTTCTGGTGCCCCAGGGGGCATACTCGCCAGCTGAGCTTGAATCTCTCTAAGACGGGCATTTATGCGTTCCCGCATGATCCTGGGGGGAATAGGCGGAGTGGGAGACGGCGGGGGACGCCACGCCTCTGGCTCCGTTCCAATCCTGA
>ERZ1292632.2124-Hain-H43-01um-R2-2124-length-17329-cov-9_pt1 | contig 17329 bp, 17 predicted proteins | sample MGYA00564407_ERZ1292632 | MGnify/ENA primary metagenome ERZ1292632 (study PRJEB36523, sample SAMEA6512637) | groundwater metagenome | collected 2019-01-08 | study: AquaDiva: Metagenomics assemblies of 32 groundwater samples | reverse complement strand
TCCGCCTCGGGCTGTTTCCGCTATGGCTACGAGCGCCTAAGTGCCTATGTGCGGGTAGAACAGCTTGCGGCTCAAATACCGGGTAAATGAGCCGCAAGCCCTACCCGCCTCTTTTTGGGGAGAGGAAAGGTTCCTCTCCCCAGCTTCGGTCTCCTCCTCGCAGAGGTAAGTTGGAGTTTATAGTGCTTATCTTTGTCTAGTGGTTTTTGAGCGTTTTTGCCTTCGTTTTTCGTGCCTTCGGAGTCCGCCCTCGCACAACCCCTCTCCTTGTTTTCATCTCTGTGTTTAGTGAGTAGCTTTCGCTTTCGAGTTTAGCATCTTCGTTCGGGGCGGCGCTCGTCTTTAGTCACAGACGCCCTAGCGGAAACAGCCCGAGACTCATTCACTTTGCACTTGGCCCACCCAGCCCATCCGCGTGCAAATAGCTCCGCTACTCCCTGATTTAAATTTGAGAATACGAGGCATGACCTGGAACTCCTTGTCTTCTTATCTTTCCTTCTTTTTCTAGCTGTTGAAGATAACGTGTAGCTGTGGCGTCCGATACATACACAAGTTTCTGGACATCATCATTCGTGATACTTTGCTTTTTCAGGAACAAGCTCATGATTTTTTCTAACTTCTTACGCTTGCGAAACTGAATTATTTCTCGGGCTTTTACCAGTAGTTCCCGAGCCAGGCTCGTCTGGATTACTGGTGGAGTTGAGACCTGGGGTTGTGGGGTAGAAATAGGTTCAGGGGTAGGGGCAGGTGTTGCTTGTGGTGAGCTTGTCGAAACCGGTTCGGGAATTGGTTCGGGATAGGTTTGTGGTGGTTGTATTGGCTCTGGAGCGGAAGTTGGCTCTATGGGTGTTGTAGAGGGTTCTGGGACGGGTTCGGGAACTTGGGTAGATTCAGGTACAGGGGCGGGATTTGGTTCTGGTACAGATTCAGGTGTCGGTTGCGGCTCTGTGATCGGCTCCTGATTCAACGGCTCAACGGGTTGAGCCGTTGGGACGGGCTCGGTAATTTGAGGTTCAGGTGTAGATTCTGGGGCTGGCGAGGCTTCAATTACCGGTTCCGGTGTAGTCGAGGTTTCTACTACTGGTTCTTGTGTCGTTTCTTCAGCCATTACACTCTTTCGTAAGAAACATATCGGCCAGTTTTGCCAACTTGACGTATCTTACCTTCTTTTTCTAGTTCATCTAAATATCGCGTAGCTGTAGCATCTGACACGCCCAGAGAATTCTCCACGTCATCATTAGCTATTTGGTGTTTGGTGTTAAAAAGCTCTACAGTTTTTCTTTTATTCTCTTCCTTTTCTTCCTGTTGTTTAGAAATAAAACTTGTATTACCTGCTCCGAGTTTGGTCGAGGAGTGCCTTTTAGAAGCTATAAAGTAGCCGAGGAGGAAACCGATGATTAAGATGAATATGTAGTACATAATTTAATTTTACACCAAAATCAGCTGTTCAACTTGTTTGAAGCCTGCAAGGCAAGACCTTGCGGGTAGAATTTATAATTACTTTCTTACGTTTTCATCAAGAGTTCTGCCTTCCTCGTCTTTCCATCCATCCCAGCCATTACATGCTACACCCGCCACCATATTTGCTGCGCCGCTCGGGCTTCCAAAAGTATAATCCTCCGCAAACACCAAAAGATTTTCATCTTGACCAACGAGAACACCTTTCTCAACAAGCTCCTCTCGCTTCTTTTTGCTAGAAATTGGGAATGCACGAGTCGCCTCTCTTCGAGCGGTCGATCCTTTAAACACAGTGAACTCGCCACTCACTAAAAGTGCCCCCTTAGCACTTGCTCCTGCCTGTGAAAACGCATAAACATCATTAGCACTCTCTTTAGTTGGAATATTCTCAAAAAGTCGAAAGCCGAAAAAACTGGTCATAAACTTCATGTTATGGAAGAATTGCTCTGCAGTTACTTTCTGTGCCTCTGTTAGTTGATTCTCTGTGGGCACAGTACGGTTTATCACCTCGTAACGACTAGCATTTGTCGCTTCTCGAACTGCAATGCTCTCCAAATAACGGACATACGTAGTATGAAGTCCGCCCGTAAACACCATCGCCTCATTCCATTGCTCAATCTCCCTTTGGCGGTCATGATCAGTAAGCCGACCGGAGCAGTCTTCGGATTGCCCAATATACACAACGGGACGATCAGCGCCTTCACCAAAAAGAAAATACACGCCTGGTTGATGTAATTCTATCCTGTCTTTTATTGAAGCCAAGAAATTGCGAGGAATGACATATGTGCTCGCCTTCCAGTTGGCAAGCTCAGCCACGCGAACACTATTTGGATTATTCCCCAATAGTAGAGTTGTAATTACTTGTGACATGGTTAAATCTTACCAGAATTTACTAAAGCAGGGGTAAGAAAGTAAACTTGTTGTGTTGGTGACCCACGATCTACTTTAATTTCAGAATAAAACTTATCTCCATCTGAATTTTCATATTCAAACTTAACCACAGTCGAGGTTGATGGTTGAATCCTCTTTTCGTCGTGAAAATTTATCATCCTCGCAGTACCTGGACTTTTAACTCTTATGTAGTCTATTGGGCCATTAAAATTCCATATCTCTGTAGGCACGTCTCGAAACATTTTTGTTGTCTCTTTAATATTTTTTGCACTGTCAGTCCCTACATTCCGAAGAAATAAGCCAGCATTGTCTGGTGTTTCCATTACCAATTTTGGACTTTTACTTGCTAGATAGGCTTTGTACGCATAGCAGGCAGCAATGATTGCAGCTGTAGCCGAAACAACTCCAGTTACAATATTTATACTGCTCATATTTCTATTTTTTCTATCTCCTTCATAATTCGATCAGTCTCGACAAGCGCAACTATAATTTTTTGATAGTGAGAAATTTCATCACTTGTTAGGATTCGCCCTTTACGATCCTTAAGCCATTTTTGAGCAGGTTGATAACCTCCAATATAAAAATTCCATGCCAATTCTGGCACATCACCAAAGTATTGGTCAGAGTTAATAAACACGTTGCCATTTTTATATGATATTTTCTCAACAGTATCTGATCCTGGAACTGAATAGCTAGTTATTGGCTGGTTTAATTTAGATGATTCAAGTAAGTGTAACTTCCTAAGTTCTTTGCCGAGGATTACCAATGCTTTAAATTGGTTCTTATCCTTAGGATATGGCACCCTAGGGAAATCAATCTTCAAAAATTCTTTATATTTTTCCCTATAACTTGGTGAATGTAAGATCGCATAAATATAATCAAGAACATCCTCGGGTGTTGTTTTGCCAACTATCTTTTCTATCTCATCTACAATTTCTTTTTTAAGATTTGGAGTTTTTGAACCATCATTAGCATAAAGATAAAGTGGTGCAATTACCTCACGCCCAAGAGGATCAATAGCAAATAAACCGTTGATAATAAGATCTTTTGAGATAAAGAAATTTGTATACACTCCCTCATCTTTTGCTTGTCGCTTGAAAATAAGTCCAATGTTTTGTTTTCCCAAAAAGTGTTGAGTTACTTTATAGGCGGGGCGACTCACTAAAGTTGGATCATAATAAATATAGCGAGAATCAAATATGCGGTATTGAATATTTTGAGTATGTGTATTATCAAAATGCTTTCCCTTAATTTTTTGAGTTAATTTGTAGCTACTGGAATCTACAACTCGATAAGTAGATGCGAAACTTGCATCGTAATTTCCTGAAAGTAATGTTTGTATTCTATTTTCAAGTGCATCTCGTGAAAAATTAATAAATAAAGGATCTCTATCTGTACTAACACCGGAATTGTACACCGGCATAAGTTCTGCTATAGAAAAATTTTTACTATATTCAGCCTGTAAATTTAAATCTTTTGGCACAAAGAAATAATTTGGTTCTGAATAGACAAGTTTCTGCCATTTAATTTGTTGAATGTCTGATCTATTAATAATCTCGAATTTTTCCTCTCGCCTTCCAAAGATTTCATAGTAATAAACAGTTCCTAATTTTTCCTTCTTTTCATTTTTTCGAATAAAAATATTTATTGAAACACCCTGTTGAATATCAAAGACATTTTCATCTTTTCCACCCTCGGGAGTCTTCTCTTTTTTCTTACTATTGCCATGTAAATTTAAAATATAAAGATCATCAAATGTCTCAAGTAAATGTTTCCTCATCTGGCGATGTGTCATTCCGTCGATAAATGAATTATTCGTAATCATTGCAACAATACCAGTCTTATTTTTCTCAATAAAATGTTCAGCAAAACGAATAAATTTTATATAATCATCATCAAGATTTATTTTCTTTTCTCCAAGTCCTTCTTTATATACTTTTATCTGTTCTTGTATCCACTTGCCTTTATTGGAGGAGCTTACGCTATACGGCGGGTTGCCTAACACAACCATGATCGGTTTATCATTCTTGATTTTAGAAGCTTCTTTTGATTCGTCAGCAATGCTTTGAGCAAAGCCGAAGCCTGTGAACATATCGTCTTGTACAATTCCACCTTCCAATGAGTTCGTGAGATAAATCCCAAGACGTTGATTGAAGTATTTAAAACCAGTTTTCTCAAAGGCAATACTTAGTTTCAAGTGAGCTATGGTATAAGGAGCCATCATAAGCTCAAAAGCATGAATGCGAGGAAGGAGATTATGATGCACATAAGCAGGCCAGCCACCTTCCTGTTTACTTTTCAATATTCTTGCGTAAATCTTACCAATAACATCACTTATGAATGTTCCTGTGCCTACAGCGGGATCGAGGACTTGAACTTTATGAATACCATCCGCCATTTTTGAAGTATCAGCCAATCCATCGACGAGACCGAATTCTTTTTCAAGTAGATAATCTACGGAACGGACAATGAATTGAACTACTGGTAATGGCGTATAGTAAGCACCCATCTTTTTTCGCAAATTTTCATCATATTCTTTCAAAAAGTCTTCATAAAAATGTATGACTGGATCAGGTCCTTTATGAGTTTTACCCCACAAATCATTTTTAAAATACTCTTTTAATAATTCCTTAATATCAGAATGAGAAAATACGTCACATAGCTCATTTACAATATATTCAAGCCGCTTATCGAAATTTGGTCCTACAATATGATCAAAAAAATGCTGCAAAAGTGGATTTGATTTTGGTATTAAGTCGCGTGCTTCTCCACGAGAAAAATCTTTTTTAGTCGGGTCGTGATAACGAGCTACGAAAAGTCCGTAAACCAGAGTCTGGGCGTACATATCTGCAAATGTATCTAAAGTAAGGTCATGAACAAGAAGTTTTCTTATCGTCTCATATACTTTTGCAAGTTCGGCATTTTTACCAGATTCAGAAGATAAGAAATGTTTTATATTGTCGCGAATACGCCTTGCTTTACCACCCATGATTTCTGCCAATCTTCTACCACTTTTGATTGGCTCCGGTTCTCCTTTGAGAAAATCTGATAAAGCATCTGATAATTCACTAAAATTTTGTGATTCAGCACTTAATCTATTTCCAACAATATTTCCGATTCTTATATTTTCACCATGCTTTAAACCATTCTTGAAAAATCTAAATTCAAGATAGTCTGTAAGTATTAAATTGGAGTAACCAAGATAACGCTCCATTTGATTTGTTTTCTCAGTTCTATCTAAATCAACTCCTATATCTTTTGTCTCAACATAACCGACAGTTACATCACCTCTCAAGAATACGAAATCGGGATTGCCATGCTCACTTCGTGAAGGATCATTGATAACCCTTAGAGACCCGTCCAGTACTTTAATCAACGACTCAAAATCAGGGCGATATGCATGCTCGCGCGCTTGGCCTGTCTGAAATTTGTCTGAAATCGAAGAAAGGTAGTCTTCAACCAACTTTCTTCCAGTTTCCTGATTCATTTGGATTTGATACAAATTATACCATTTCTAGCCATTTTTTTCATGGATTCCCAACGGCTCAGCCAGCTGAGCCGTTGCCGAAAAGTCCTGATTTCTACTACTTCACACCTCCCCGAGATGGGCATGATCGTTCCATCCAAGTACATACCAGCCAGACTCGTGCAGCCCAAACGAATGATCATATTGGATGAGCGTAACTCCTGTATTATGAGGCACGAACGTTCTTTTTACCTCGTCAAAAATCTCTGGTGTTAACTTGTCTCCAAAAATAACCAGGGCGAGAACCATTTTCAATATCTCCCCATGAGTTACCACGAGTATATTCTGTTCCTCTCGTTTAGAGAGCAGTTCCATGATCTTTTTTGCTCGGTCTTTGATTTGAAAATAATCTTCCTCGTCTGAGTGTCTATTATCCGGATCGGTGAAGGTATCTTTCACAACCTTCATTACCGCTTTTACATCTGGGTCACTCTTACTGCGTCCGCGCACCGCTGATGGTCTCTTTATTTCTTCAAAGATAGTGTCTTCAATTACTTTATGCCCGGTACGTTCGGCAATCGTTTGTGCGGTTTGAGATGCTCTCGTCATCGGGCTCGCAAATATCACGTCCACGGGTATGCTTTCAAATCTCTTGGCCATAAATTCTGCCTGTTTCTTTCCTTTCTCAGACAGCTCTATGGTCGGTAGCTGGAACTGATCAGACTCATTCCCATCAGTGCTTCCATGTCGAACAAAATAAATATTCATGTGATTAGATTAGGCTATATCTGGTAAATCACCAACTCTTTTGATAATTGTTTCCAGGCTTGCAAGCAACGATTCCTCTGACGGATCGATTGTGAGGTCTGGATTTTTTGGCACTTCGTATGGCATATCCTCTCCAACTTTGCCGCCTTTGATATAAATCCAGAAAGGGTTGATAAGTTCTGTAATATTATCTCGCGTTGATTGAAAAGGAGCAATCACAGAAACCACTACATTGAATCCTTGACCATTCAAAATCTTTGCCAGTCGCGCGACACGCATATTATGCTCGTCACGATCTTTCTTGCTGAATCCCAAATCTGTCGATATGGATGCTCGCAATTCATCACCATCGAGCACTATGGCGTTCATTTTCTCTTTCAAAAGATAAGCAATTGAGGTCTTGCCGGCACCGACATTGCCCGTGAGCCATATAATCCCTTTTTTGCTATTTCTGATTTTTGTCGCAGAGATTTCCTCGATCTGCTTTTCAAGACGGATTCGTCTGACACCCCACCCGACATCGCGTCCATAACATACTTCTTTAATGTCCGGTATTGCGATTACCTCGACGTTCTCATTGTCTCCATACACATTTCTGATTCGCGCTATCCGTTCTTCGACGGTATAAGGATTGCCTTCCGAGAACGGCGTATCCCGTACGGCAATAACAACCCTTCCTCCTTCATCAAGTACAACCTGTATAAGCGCCTTGTGCCCGTCGTGAAATGGCTGCCATCGACCAATGAATAGTGATTTACTCATAAATTTACGCGAGATCGTATTTACCGAGCATTATCCGGTCTGTCGTCCCCGATACATTAGTAATAATTTTCGAGACAATTTCTTTTGTGATCTTTGGATCAATCGGCTTACTTGAGTTAACAATCACAGACCACGGGGTATCAATGGGTTTATCAGACTGGCTGATTATAAATACCTCGCATGGAGTTTTCATTTCTTGCCATATTTGCTGTGCAATGTCCCATGCCATCGCCGAGTATAACTTGCCCGCATGATATTGAGGATTTTTACCACTCAGTCCCTCGATACTGAATGGCCGTCGAGATGAAATGACTCCGCCTAGACGATTTCCACGCGCCACCTGACCCTCATCTCCTGACTCTATACAAGAACCCGTATAGAGTAGGTAAAAGAGGTCGTCTCTTTGACCATCTGCGGTATTTAATGCAAGTTCTATCTTGAATTTTTCGTACTTGTCGCAAATCTTACATATAAATGACCTAATCTCTTCCAGATTTTCTTTATATTCCTTAGGCGAAGCAACTTCGGTTGAGATTTGCGGCACGCACAGCGTAAGAGAAACATCACTCCTTTGTCTAACAGCCATTATTTTGATGTCAGAACCGAGCCATGGGTATTGCTTTTTTGTTTCGTCGTCATTGAGAGATTGTTCTACCTCAAGAACTAACCGTTCTAAGGGTGTGTAGGGTGCCCAACCACAACCAACGGCAGTATCATTGGCAACAGGGCGTGTATATTCCGGTAAGTCAGTCAGTTTACCGGGGCGAAATCGAGAATACGCAGATGACCGCGCGGTGTTATTATCGGTTGGCTGCAGACCTCGTGTTGTATTCGAGGTAATCTCAACCATAAGGCGACAATTAGTGAGAAAATCAAAGTTTCTCAACTCTTTCTCTAAAAAATCAGAAGCCGCCTCAACAAGAGCATCGCGGTATAAAATCTTTTCCTCTCCTACTTGCGGAGTAACACGCCCGTTGATAAGAAGCCGTATAGGTGAGACAAAATTACCGCCACCGAAGCGCACATCACACTTTCCACCCATCAGGGAAAGCTTGTCGAATTGGTGACGCAAAATAGTGCCGAATTTATCTCTACAAATTTTTGCATAGGTGCGAGAAAGAAGCTCGGCGAGCCGATCTGCCAGAGTGTCCGGGTGTCCTCGTCCCTTGCGTTCTACTATTTCAAAATCTGAATCGGCCAGATCTTCAAGATTATTTATGAGATTAAGATTGATATCCATGTGATTATTCAACAAAAACGCCTTTGGCGACAAACTTGAGCCACTTTTCTTCATTCCATTCGCGCCAGCCGCGTATCACTTCCTCTTTTAGAATATCAGGTTCAATATCCGGCGGTCTACCGAACGATTTTGGAAATATATCATTAATCTGTCTGTCCTGTAAAACAGGCCACTTAGTGTACCCACCCATAACCGGAGACCTCAAGCCAAAAACGACTCGCCTGATATTTAGTTCTTGTATGGCAAACGAGCACATCGGACATGGCTCCACAGAACTATACAATGTCGATTGAGAGAGTTCGTCTGGAGTTAAGACTTTTTGCGCATCTATCAATGCCAGCATTTCGGCATGTCGATAAACCTGCTTTTGATGCAGAGATTCGTTATGACGTTTGCTAATGACCCTGCCATCAAATAATACCAGGGCTCCAAATGGAAATTCTCCGTATTGCGTTCCTACTGATGCAGTACTGATACACTCGCGAATATACTGTTCGTCCATATTCCCGTTTTTCATGGCCGGTTGGATTGATGAGCTATTAGCTTCTTTCTTTCGAATTCAACAAACTTTTCTGCATATTTACGATTTTCCTCACTTATTAAGCCTCGCTTCTTTTCACTATCTGGCTCAAAGACTTTAATCTTTTGCGGGTCTTTCGAGTATATCTTGGTTCGTCGTGACATTTCTTGCATCTCGACGTCTGTAAGAGCTAGGTTCCAGGTCGAATTGAGTAGTAATGGAAGATTATTGGTTATATACACATAGTCTAAAAATAACCCCTTCTGGCTCTTCCGAGTTCTTGCCATTTTACAGAAGGTACCTAGCAGACGAGTGGCGTACTCACCATCAGAGAGAGCCTCGATTTCATGTTTACTTAAACCAAGTATTGGTGCGAAGAAGGATGCTAGCGCATAACGACTGCGCATCCAGCCTGGCGGATCCCGCAACACCGACTCAAGCACTTCAAGTCCATTGCGATGAGTAAACATCCATCGAACGTCTGGGTACAGATTTAAAATTTCATCAATAAATAAGATGTTCCAGCTGCGGAATTTGATAAATATTCGTTTGCAGTGGTCTGGTTTACCAGCACAGATGGCATTAATAGCTGCTTTGAGAAGCTGTTTTCTTGAAACATTGTCCGGTAATACCATCATTGGATTCAATATCGCAAGTACAATAGTCGGTTCGGATACGACGTAAAATCTGTTGACCGTAGCCAGCATTTGCGTCACGAGCGTAGAACCACAGCGGGACATATGGAAAATGAAGTTCAAAGATTTTTCCTCGGTGTTTCTGTCTTGGAAATCAGACAGGAAAACATCAAGCGGCACGAACTTAATACGTGTATCAGCCGGGTCGTAATGTACAGGACGAACCAAAACCTCCTGTTCCTCATCTGCAGTTTTACTTATATCTGCGATATTAAACCTCTGAGCCAACGAATCGAGAAGGAATGGATCTCTGAGATTGTCTCGTGGTATTTCTGCCAAAACCATAAAATACTTTCCATCTCGGACGTGGAGATCTATGGGTAAATGGGTTACGTCAATGTCTTTTTCTTGATTCATAAATTATTAAAGTAATTTCTAACAACCCCGCTCCCTATTTCCAGGAATTGCTCTCCTGACATGATGTCAAGAATTGTAAACTTATCAGTTCGAGGTCTAACCCGTTTCAGAACGCTTAAAATCTCCATTGGCGTGGCGTTTGTCTCAATATAAGCACGAATGTCTAGATCTTTTTTCAAAAGCTCGATGATAATTTCAACATATTTATTTGAATATCCGGCATTATTCTGCAGTTCCGAAACAACCATTATTCCGAAAAGTAAGCCCATACCGTGCGGGCAAGATTTTTCGCTCTCGATATATGACGAAATTATATGCTCGGAGCCACTGACCAACCGGCCGTTCCCTTGTTCTCTAGTAAGAGCGCCAGACTCAAGTAGTAAGTATAGTAATTTTTCCAGCGTTTCATCCTTTGCTATATCCTCTGCCATTATCAATTGAGTATCCTCAACGAGCTTTCTTGCGCGCTCACGTAAAGAGGGGTCAAATGTCTCATTGTTTTGTTGATGCGCGATATCACAATCTACTTGCGCCGTTGCTGTAGACGCGATTTCAACCAAGCCGAATTTGTTGAGTATGTAAGCTTGTTTAATTAGATTAAAGTCAACAATGATTTCATTGGCGACAACCGAATCAAAGCTTACTTTTCCTCTTTCTCTATCAAAGAAGCTGTTTCTATGCGTGGCAAATGAATTTGTTGAAAGAGCCGAGGGTATAATATTGAAAACACCACCTGTTTTGAAACACAAATATTTAACGGCATCTATAACAGTACCCGCACCTATAGCGAGTATTCGGGGTCGATTACCTGGAAAACCTGCCAGAAAACTATCCAGCTCTTTGATGTCTGCTTTTGACACCTCGAGCACATTCATGTCATTACTCACTAATTGACGAGTGTATTCGTTTACAACATACAAATCAAAAACATTTCTTCTCAGATAAGTATTTACATCGCAAAACGATACTGTGGGACCTTTCATAACCGTAGATATTATATAAGAAAAATTGTCTAATCTCAATTTTAAATTTTTTACTAAATCCGCCAGCCTTTACTAATAAAGCAACCTGTGTTATTCTATTTCCAGACCAGAAACCGAAAGGAGGTTAAAGATGCGAGAATGTCTCGGCATTGATCTTGGGAACGTGATTATCGACCATGTCGGATTCGGCACAACTCCTGAGTTTTTCAGGACCGGAGATTACGATGTAATTCCGCCCGTTCCAGAAGTATTCGAAGCACTCCGGCAACTGCACGAGAAACGTTTCGGCGACAATATGTTCGTAGTGTACAATGCCACGGACATCGCCGACCAGAAAATCATCTCCTGGCTCGAAGCACACGACTTCTTTAACAGAACTGGTATCTCCAGACATCAGGTAAGAAGAACGCTGAACGGTCGAAATAAGTGGTCGGTTTGTGAACTCTACAAAGCCACCCACTTTGTTGACGATCGTTTAGAAGTCCTGAGCCACCTGGTTGGCAAGGTAGAGAACCTGTATCTTTTTAGACCACAAGCACAAGAAGTCGAGCAGTACCGCGATTTTCTACCGCATGTCACGCAAATGGAGACGTGGCTGGAGATTCTGCAGGCAATGACCACATGACAGCCTCTCGAAAAGTAATATCGAGAGGCTGTTCTCTTTTGCCATAACGGCTCAACCGGTTGAGCTGTTGCTTTATTTAGCAAGAGTGGTACTCTTATAAAGATGATATGTAATAGAATCCTAATGCTAAACTCAAGGCATGGGATCGTTTAGGAAGCCGCGGAAGCGGCGTTTTTAGCGCCAAATTTATGAAAATTGATAAAGAAAAGCTCTTAGCAAACCTCAGAAAGCATATCGTCCATGTCCAAGAGAGGATCGAGGAGAGTTTGAAAGTGACCCAAGAACAAGCCGAGATGGATATTCATAAAATCGCCCGAATGAGACCAGAAGATCAGATGGTGGCTATGCAGATTAAAGGTAATGCCATACAGAGAGTGGAGGATTTAAAGCGACTGATTGGATCTCCTTATTTCATTAAATGTGAGGTGATTCTCCGTAGAACTGGAGAAAAGAAAACATACTACTTTGCTAAGCACCAATTCGGCGAAGAGAAGATTTACTCATGGTTTTCTCCTGTCTCCACTATCCGCTTTGAAGCTCCAGGCGAAGTCTCATATAAGCTACCAAACGGAGAAATACAAACTCTCACTCTTATTCAAAAAGACCAGTACATGATCGTGGATGGAAAGGTTCTGTTTTTCAGCACAGAGGAACAAGGTTCTCCGCGTGAACTTGTATATCAAGAACACTTCACTCAACAAAAATCACAATTTGTTCTCCCAGAAATTGTGGCTCAGATGGAGAAAGCCCAAGATACAGTGATTCGAGCAAACCACAAAGGTCCACTTCTTATTGCAGGTCCAGCAGGTTCAGGCAAAACTACTTTGGCTCTACATAGAGTGGCCTACTTAACTCAAGCCCCGGATACCGCACTATTCTTTCCAGACGAAACTATCGCTGTCTTTGTCCAAGATAGCGGCACTAAAGAATACTTCTCACATCTTTTGCCTGGACTTGGTATTAACAATGTTCATATCACCACTTTCTCGGAGTGGGCAATGAAAATTCTTAAACTTGAAGACTATACCTACACCCCAAGATATGGAGAGAGTGAGGAAGAAATGGACCAGTTTGAATACCAGAAGATCAAGGCTTTGCGAGAAGCTTCTCTTCCTGCTTTCAACCGAAATTGCTTTATAACACTAGGAAGGGCTTATACACCATTTCTTACTAAAGAGAGTAAGAAAATGTTTTCCAGGCAAAGGCAAGAAAAGAAGTTAGATAGATTTGACCTTACTATTCTCCTTAAAGGTTATCTTGATAAATTCAAGAAGCTTGAAACAGAGCGAGAAGTAATGGTGGTAAGCCACTCTGGCTCAAGAAGAAGAGTAAAGAAGACTAAAATTTTATACTCCCAGATTGTAGTGGATGAATTCCAGAACTATCTTCCTGAACAACTCTCAATCTTCAAGAAGTGCATCAATGAGGACACTAATGCAATGCTTTATGTAGGAGATATGGCTCAGCAGGTATACCTAGGCACAATCAAAAATTGGGATTCCATAAGCGAGATCATAATTCCGGATAGAAATGTCCGCCTTGATAAGGTGTACCGAAACACTAGAAATATTCTTACTTACATTCAAAATCTTGGATACAATATCTCATTACCTAAGGGCTTAAAAGACGGTCCCGCGGTCACTGAAAAAATTACTCAAAGTTCTGAAGAAGAGATTGAACACATCAAGCAATTCATTCCCAAATATAAAAACGGAAGCATAGGTGTTCTGGCTAAGAGTGGAAGGTACCTCGAACCTTTTAAAGAAGAGTTTAAAAATCATAAAAATATCCATGTTCTGACGATGAATGAATCCCAGGGAGTGGAGTTTGATCTGGTTTGTATCGTGGGTATAGAAAAAGAGACTTTTGTTACCAAGCATCATTTAAATGCCAAACCTTTGCATCTCGAAGAAAGAAAATTAATGCAGAAGGACCTCTTGTACGTTGCTTTAACTAGAGCAATTTCTGAGCTTCATATTGTAGGGCGAACGAGTCTCAAAGAAGCGGTAGAAAATTCAAAAGTTTACTAATGGAACAGCTCAACGGGTTGAGCTGTTGGAGGTTAAAATTTCCTCGCCCCATCGCTCATACCTCTGAAAAAATCTAACCCCCGCCAACTCTAAAAAGAATGAAAAGCGATGGGGCGAGGCGAGCCCGGCGCCGAAGGCGCCGGGCGATTAATCCCTTGATTTGAAATAGGTTCGGATTTGGTAGTATAGATGCACCCTAATCAAACTCACCTCGTTTTCGGGGATTTTTTGGCGCGCGGCGCTCCGCGCCGCGTAAGGTGGTATAACGGATTCTAGGATTCGCCGGTGGTGGAGAGTGGGGTTCAGAAATTCAAAAGCCGAAGATTTTTGGAGGAGAGAGATTTTAATACCCGGGTTCGGAGAGGTCGTACTGTTTAGTATGTGCTTGCCCCACCCGCCCGTGCGCGCACAAATTCTGCTCCCTAAATGACCGCCTTACCAGCGTGCAGTTGCTTTACTTCCTCTGGTTTAGCGAAAAATACATTTGTTCCGTGTCGTAGTAATACGCGACCGTCATATTGGTACACCTGCCGTGTATTCCATGGGAGCACTACGATGAGATAAATTTTGTGTCCAACGACATCCTTCTCTACTATTTTGATAGTTAACGCTGGCGAGATAGTATTCCGAACCGAGTTTTGGATTTTCTGGTCAAAGACAGCTCTTTTCATGTCGGCGTTACCAATCGTCCCATCATCATCCACCCCGTAAAGCAAAATCCCACCGGCGCGAGTGTTTGCGAACGCACATATCTCTCGCGATATTTTCGCAGCGTCTGTCCCCGCACTTTTATATTCATACAACTGATCTTCTCCGTGTCGGCAAATATCAAGGATCTCGGTTTCATTGGGGATACGGACCGTCTGAGAGACAGTGAGCCGATTAGTTTTCTTTTTCTTTTCGGGTCGAGGCAGTTTTGTGGGGTCTTTGAAATAAGACAAGGGAAGATGTTTTATGGAAGGTTCCTTGTCGTACACGACCGAATCAGTTTTGCGAACTATATTTTGAGCCCCGTCCTTACGATAGACGAGCAAGCCCATGTCCCTCATTTTTTGCAGATCTGCAAGCGTTGCTGAAAAACTGCGTCCACTCAAGCGGGCTATTTCGCGCGCCGCTTTCTTACCATTGACCAATTCAAAAACCCGAATGCGCTTTGGCGCTCCTGCAAAGAGTATTCGGCCGCGCGCGACGAGTTCTTGTAAATCCATGTTATCTCGATCTCTTAATCTGGCGGGCAGGAACAATTCGCGTAATCGTGCTCTTATTTACTCCCAAGATTCCCGCGATGTCCTTTGCCTGCACATCGCGCGTGATGAGGTCTAGAATTAGGAGTTTTTTGATGTCCTCTAGTAGTTCTGTGGCTTTCTTGTCCATATTATTTTTGTCGTTTCGGCGTTAATAGGGTTCTAATACTTGATAATGGTGCCCCAGTGATTCCCGCTATCTCTTTTGCCTCAAGACCCATATTGCTAAGGTATCGCGCGACATCGCCAACACCTTGTTTTCGCTTGTCGTCTTGCGAGAATTCTTTATTGCCGGTTAGCTGTCGAAACGAAAGTGCAATGAGAACTGTCACTCGTTTTGAGAGCTCGTCGACCTTTTTTTCTAACGCAAGATTTTGATTTTCATTTTGAGCCATAGATTATTTGCTAGTCTTTTTAATGTACTTCGCGATTCGATTCACTCGATGTATATCACCACCGACAACCTCGCGTATCTGATGCTGTGTCAGACCCGCCTGTGCGAGCTGGACAATCAACTGGTCGCGCAATAATTCTTCGACACTGCCTGTTTTCTGCTGCTTGTTTTCTGTCATAGTTATATTGATTATTGTTTCCGCAATTTGCGAATACCGGAAAGCTCTTTGTTGATGTGGGTGCCCGTTTTGCCGAGGATTTCGGCGATATCCGATGGTTTTTTAATCCCGAGGTCATATAGGGTTTCTATCTGTTGCCGAAGGGAGGGGGTGGTATCCTCCTCGCGTCGCAACAATAGGGCGACTATTACCATTAGGAGCCTGTTTGTTGATTCGGAGCTATTGTTATCCATATTTAAAGCCGCTATTCTAGTAAAAGCACAGGGCCATAATAGACTCGGGTAATGTTTTTGTCAAATCTAGAGGAGAATGACACTTACCTTTATCCACAGCTTATTTAGTGCCTAGGTAGAGAATACTGTATCATAGGGGTATGGTCAAGTACTTTCTCTATGCTCGCAAAAGTACTGATGTCGAAGATAAGCAAGTAATGTCTATTGAAGCGCAACTTGCCGAGCTTCGCGCATTAGCTAAGAAAGAGGGGTCAGAAGTCATTGAAGAATTCATAGAAAAGCGCACGGCCAAGATGCCCGGACGGCCAGTATTTGAAGAAATGCTCCGCCGTGTTGAAAAGGGCGAAGTACAGGGAATTATTTGTTGGAAAGTAGATCGGCTTTCCAGAAACCCGGTAGATAGCGGTCGTATCAGCTGGCTCTTACAGCAGAATGTTATCCAGAAAATTATTACCCACGACAGAACCTATCTCCCGCAAGACAACGTCCTCATCATGTCCGTGGAGTTTGGCATGGCCAATCAGTATATCCGTGATCTAAGCCAAAACACCAAGCGCGGCTTGAGGGCTAAAGTGGCTAAGGGCGAGTTCCCCGGTACTGCTCCGAACGGATATTTAAATGATGTGAGAAAGAAAAATATCGTCATAGATCGAAGGAAGGGCAAGATTATCAAGGAAGCCTTCGAGCTTTACGCTCAAGGCAATTCTCGGCTTACCGATATCGCCCAGTTTCTCTACGATAAGGGCATCAAAAGCTTAGAGGGCAATAAATTCCACAAAGACCGGATCAAAAAGATCCTCGCCAACCCTTTCTACTACGGCCACTTTTATTACGGAGGAGAAATTCACGAGGGCAAGCATCCAGCTCTTATTTCTAAGAAGCTTTGGGATAAGGTTCAGGATGTAATGGCCCACCGAGGCCACCCTATGAAGCCGAGAATTGCCCCAAAAGCTTTTATGGGTTTATTTCGTTGCGCTACCTGTGGAATGCTTATTACAGCCGAGACCCAAAAGGGACATGTATATTACCGATGTACTAAGAAATCCCGAACGGCTCAATGTGATGAGCCGTTCGTACGAGAGGAAAGCTTGTTGGAGCAGGTCAATGAAATCCTCAACAACTACGCTATGCCTTCTCCGTGGGCCAAAGAACTCGGTTTGTTAATGAAAGAGGACGAGAAACTAGCAGAGGAAGAAGCTAGAGTGTTAATTGAAGACCTCCGAACCAGAGTTTCCAGTATAAATGACAAAATCCAGCGTCTCCTAGACGTCTACCTAGCTCAAGACATAGATCGAGAAACCTATCTCAAGGAACGCTCAAAACTCTTCTCTGATAAGAAGAGTTTTGAGGAGAAAATATGGAATTTAGAAAGAGACGCTAAAGCTTGGCTCGAACCGATGCAAGATTGGCTAAATGTGGCTTCAAGCCTAGCTTTCGCCGCGCAATCGAACGACCTCTCCTCCAAAAAATCTCTCATCTCCAAAA
>ERZ1292632.2123-Hain-H43-01um-R2-2123-length-17332-cov-25_pt1 | contig 17332 bp, 15 predicted proteins | sample MGYA00564407_ERZ1292632 | MGnify/ENA primary metagenome ERZ1292632 (study PRJEB36523, sample SAMEA6512637) | groundwater metagenome | collected 2019-01-08 | study: AquaDiva: Metagenomics assemblies of 32 groundwater samples | reverse complement strand
ACCCGGGGAGTCTTTCAGCAATTAGATAGTAATATAAATACGGTTAATTCCGCCTTACAGCGAAATACTGCCCAGTTTGGGTTATGGGCAGCAGCGGGCACGATCCTTTTCATGCGATTAATACGAGGGACCCTGGATTTCCAACGGGAATTGGTCTTATTGGGGACTTTTTTAAAAGATGATATGGCCGGTGGTTTGGGTACGGTCAATCAGCAATTGGCGAGATTTAGAAAAGAGATTATCTCTATAGCTAAAGAAACAGGACGGCCATTTGTCGATTTGACCCGGGGTTTATCTGCATTAATCCAGGTTGGGATACCGGGGGAAGAAGCCTTAGTGAGGCTTGGGGCGGCGGCAAAATTTGCAACGATTACTGGTGCTGATGTATCGGAATCGGTTGCTGCTATTGTCAAGATTATGCATACCTTCGGTATGACGACGGAACAGACCGAAGAATTCTTTGGCAAATTATTTAAAGCCATCGATATTGCCCCTGTTCCGGCTAAGGAATTCTTGGATGCTTTTGTAGGGGTAGCTACGGCTGCAGGTCAGGTAAATGCCAGTTTAGATAATGCCCTTACTTTATTTACCCAAGTATCATTTAAAACTGATAGTGCAGCTAAAGCGAGTACCATAGCGGCAAGAGCTTTTGAATTATTTGGCAAGCATGGGATTAAAGCCGGTAAGATAGCCAAGGAACAGGGCGTGGCCTATGATTCCAATACTTTAGCTATTATGGGCCTAGCCAATTGGTTGGCCTCGTTAAGAGATATCTCCGATGAGACCATTGGAGTAATGACCGAAGAAAAACGGGCCAGGATTGCGGTTGCAGAGGGAGTAAGACATCTTAATGATTTTCTCGCTATTAATCAAAAGATTGCCGCATCAACGGCAGAAACCTTAGGGCAAAAATTTAATTTTGTGATGGGGCAGACGCCTCTGCAGATCGATCAAGTCAAGGCATCGATCCTGGCTTTAAGGGATAAGATGGTAGATGCAACCCTGGTCGCCATTACCCCGATGGTTCATGGATTAGAGAAACTTTTTGAAGCCTTAGAGAAGATTCCGGGTGCGGTCCATGCTGTGATATTAGGTTTTAGCGGATTAACCATAGCTGGGACGGGTATATTCTTTCTGGTGGGCATGATCGGTAAATTGGCATCAAATTTTTTAATCATGGGTGGCTTTATGTTGCACGCGATCCATGGTCTATTCCCTCTTTTCAGCAAGGGACTTTTAACGGCGTCTACCCATGCTTGGCGCTTGGGCGGGACGGCATCAACCTTGACTTTAAGATTAAGAAAATTGGGGAACCAATTTGCGGTTTTAGCCTTTGCTCCAGGTTTGGCTGCGAGAGCTATACAAAAATTTGCCAATTTAAGCAAAGAACAGGCAGGTGCCTTAGCGGTTTATGCCATGCAGGTACGCCGGAAGATGATGGGGATTAATCAGGCGGCAGCGGCTCTTGCGCCTACTTTAGGGGTGACTACCATAGAAGCTAAAAAGATGATTACCACCATGAAGGGAGGTGCCTTGGCCTTGCCTCCACCGACTATATTCCAGAAGGCCTGGAGGATTGTGGCTACTGGGGTGAAAGGATTTGGCAATGCTTTATTACACCCGATAGCCGCTTTAGGTACTTTGGGAGGTGTTATCTTAAAAATAGTCACAACCGTTGTGCCAAGATTTATTGGGGCCTTAAGGATTGTGATGAGTTTTTTTGGTCCCCTGGGTTGGGTAATTATGGGCATTGTGACTATATTGAGCGTGGCTTTTCCTGGAAGCTTATCTCGCCTAGCAACTATATTCATTGAGACCCTAAAGCTTATGTTCACTTTAGCCAAAGTCGTTTTTCATGGGATCGGTATTGCATTCTCTGCCGCGACTACAACCATGAGTATGGCCTGGGAAGGGTTTATCGGGCTTATACCCGATGTATTAAAGAATTTCGTTCGCTTGATCCAGAATACTGTAATCAAAGCCTTAGATTGGATTATTGAAAGGTTACGAGAGGCGAGGAAGTTTTGGGAATTCTTTATATCCGAAGCCCCTGCGGGGCTTGCTTTTGCTGAGACTGTTGGCAAAAGGGCGATTAGTGCCCAGGAGTTAATATCTAGGGCGCAAAGGGCAGGCATTAAACCCGAGGCGGTAGAGGCCGGGTTACGGGCAAAAAGACCGGTGATTAGCCCAGAAGGTAAACCGGTGGAAGGACTCTACCGGGTACAGATAAAAGGGCTAGGCAATGTCCTCATGAAGCAGGAACAGCTCAATATAGCTGCGGGAAAATATACGGCTATCATCGAGGAACAGACACGTAAAGAGCGGGACCGGACGGCTGAGGCCTTGAAAGAAGCCGATAAACGGCTGGATGCCTACCGGAAAGAACTCACTTTAAAGACCGTTTTGCTGGAAGAAGATTTTGCGGAGATTTTCAAATTAGTCCAGGGCGATACGAAGATGCGTACCGAAGCATTGCGGCTTTATCGGTTAGCCAGGACTAAAGCTGAAATAGAGGATGAAAAACGCCGTCAGGAAGTAATGGATAATGAAGAACTTCAGGAACGATTGCGTTTATATGAAAGACTAGCAGAGATAGATATATTGGCCCGTACAGAACAGGAAAGCCTTTTGATGCGTGCTGCAGCTTATAAGGCTTATCAGGATAAATTAAAAGAAATAGATGATAAACGATTCAAAGAAACTATTGAACCCCTTCTTAAATATGTCGAATTGCAAGAAGAGGCCGCACGTTTAGTGGGCGATATCAATGAAGAAAGATTTTTTGCTACCCAGCGAATATCCTTAGAGGGCAAGAAAGCAGAAAAAGAGACTGGCTCAGCTATTGCAGGAACTATCGCTATACAGAAAGGGACCATTGAATTAGAGGATAAACGGCTTGAGCGGGTCATGAAACGGGCCGAAAAAGAATTGGAGACCGGGAAAAAGGTGGTCCACTCTATGGATGAAGAGGATGAGGCACGCCGAAAATTTATCGAGGAGGCCCGGGCGGCTTTAAAGATATATAGCGCAGAATTAGAAAAAATTGGATTACCTCCCGAGGCGATTGAGGGACTGGATAAGTACCAGGAGGTATTACGGGCCATTGCCGAGGAGACGGCGGTCTTGGAGGACCGCTCTACCGGGGTATTTGATGCCATTGTAAGAGGATTTGAGGATGCCCAGGGGAAGGGCATAAAATATCTGGAACGATTACGGGGAGCTGCTAAAGAGGTTATAGAGAATATACGGACAACTCTATCTGATACGCTTTTTGATTGGATAACAGGTGAATTAGACTCTCTGGGTGATGTTTTCCGTAATTTCTTGCGAGGTATCTTACGAGCAATTTCTGATTTTATTGCTGCTGAGGCAGTGCGGAAGCTGATTGAGATCATCTTTGGGAAAGAAAAGAAAGCAGAAGAAAAAGTAACTGAGCGAACTGGAGGTCTTATAGAAAAGATAGGTGAGATAATATTTGGTAAGGGGAAAGGTGAGGAAGGTGAGGAAGGACCAGTCTCTAAAGGACCAAGTGGGGGCCAACCAATTGAAGAAGGCATTCAGGGTATTCTTGGAGATCTGAATCTAGAGAAGATATTTGGTCAACTCAAAAGTAGTTTAGGTGGAATATTTGATAAACTTAAAGGCGGGTTAGGTAGTATTTTAGCATCGATAGGCGGGATGGGTGGAATGGAAGGCATATTAGGTGGCATGGGTAAGGGGATAGGTGGCATATTAGGATCGATTGCTAAGTTTCTTCCTTTTCTGCCTTTGCAGGAAGGGGGTATTGTTAAGAGTCCTGTACTGGGTATGCTGGGAGAAAAAGGGCCAGAAGCGGTTATTCCCTTAGACCGTATGGGAACCGGCATGGGCAGCATCCAATTTAATATTAATACCCTGGATGGGGCAAATCTCCATGATTATCTTCGCCGCAATGCCGATATCTTGAGCTCTCTTATCCAATCTGAATTATTGCATAATAAGAATCTCCGTAAGACGATTATCAGGATGGGATAGATGGTTCTCTCTGGATAGTAATGTACAGATCAACCGCTGATATGATTTAATTAGAGAAAGGCACTGAGAGGGATGGGCAAGGTCCCCCTCAGTGGCAAGGAAGGAACAAGAGATGAGAAAGCATCAAAAAATATTCTATAAGAAATAAAAAAATAATGCAACGGTTTTTTTAAATGGTAAATCAGGTTTACAATTATTTTAATAAAGAGTTATTAGCCGTATTTCCTCAGATGGGAACAATCGAGTATACCATGGAGTTCCCGGTTAGTATCATTGAGTTTGAAGGTGGGACCCATGCACAGCGGGTAGGGCAATGGGCTTTTCCCCGCTACCGTTTTGCCTGGCAATTAGAAAATCTATTGCCGGTCGAGACTTTTCCACAGACATCAGAATGGAGTGAGATATGGGAATTTTATAAGAGGCATCGGGGACAGGAAAAATCTTTCTGGCTGGTTTATGGTTTTTCTATCCCTGATATCGATATTATTACTGCTACTGCCGCTTCTACTACTATGACCGTCACAGCAGTTATGGGGCTTACTTCAGAACTACGTGCCCGAGAAGGGCATGTTGTTCATATCGCTACTTCCAATGACTCCGGGGGTGAAATAAATAAAATAACGGCTATTACAGGCAGTGCATCTCCATTTACCCTAACCCTCGCTAATCCCTTAGCTATTGCTTATAGCAGTGGAAAAATGCGCTTTGCCTATGATGTGATCTGGGATGAGAATAATTTAGAGGTGGAAAGTTTCGTTGAACTAGCTTTATCAACTGGATTAAGAATGGTAACGCCTTGAAAACTCTAACTACTCCTTTACAGAATGATATTATAAGTGATCAGTTTGATAAGATAGCCCTATGTGTTGTGGGTCTATCTTCGCAGACCGTGCGTTTAACCAGTGATCCTGTCGGAGTAACCTTTGGGGGATTTGAATATCAGGGGAAAGGGTTTGAGATTTCAGAGCTGAATTATTCTATAGAAAATACTATTGATCAGCTTACCCTGACTTTATCCAATATTGATGGATTCTGGGCAGATCGGTTTAATGCCGAGGATCTGATAGGACGAACGGTATTACAGGCTATTTCATCAAGGTCACAGGCTACAGGAAGTGCGGATTATCTTACTCTGTTTGATGGCCGGATTGATGGAGCTAAATTTACTACCCAGGCCGCGGAATTATCATGCCGTTCCTGGCTTGATGCCCTGGAATATCCCCTGCCCCGGCGGCGTTATTCTAAATTATGCAATTTTAAATTATATGATGCCCGTTGTGCCCTGGCCTTAGGGACCAACCGAGTAACAGGCACTGCTTCAGCCGGTAACTCCCGTCTATTATATGATGCCTCTTTAACCCAGGCAGCAGATTTCTGGAATTATGGAACTTTAGAAATAACTGGTGGTAACAATATCTTCATGGTCAGGCAGGTACAGGATTTTGCTGGGGCATCGGTATTAACTGATTTTCCTTTCCCGAAGGCAATAGTCTCGGGAGATACTTATCAATTAACCCGGGGCTGTGAGAAGCTCTTCTCGGCCTGTAAGACTAAATTCGGAAATCAGGCAAACTTTGGTGGCTTTCTTCATGTGCCTTTACGTCAATTTATATAATTTAGGAAAAGTATTATTGGCGATTCTAATAATTAAAAACAATCAGATTCTTAATTTAAGGAGGGCGCAAAGAAACTGGCAATAAAAACTGTCAGAGGAATTGCGTAAATTTCTACGGCTTTTTGGACTCCTATTGTCTATGCTGCAATTATAATTGCTTCGAAGTTTGCGGCCCGGGCCTTTGGTCTTTTCCGTAAACCTGAAGAACGTTATCCAAAGCGGGAATATCAGGATCTTCAATACCCTACCGCGCAACATAATGTTCCAATACCGATATTATTTGGAAGAAATAAAATAGCGGGTAATTATATCTGGGTTGGCAACCAACAAATTAGAGACCTGCGCCGCCGGGATGGGGTATATCGGATTGAGACCCATTATTATGCTGATTGGGCCTTAGCCATAGGCGAGGGGACTATTAATGCCGTTAAGAATGTCTGGCTTAATGATAAGCAGGCTCGTTCTATAACCGGTAATACTACCGTATCCTATCTGGGTACTGCAACCCAGACAGCAAATGCTCAATTAGTAAAGGCAATAGCTATTGATACTCCTATTTGGCGCCATACGGCCTATCTATTTGGTAAAGGTTCTCCTGATTATTATGCCTATTGGTCCAGAGATGAATTCCATCTAGGTATAGAAAATGCCTTACCGGATGTTGAAGTTGAGATTGAAGGCCTGGTCCTATCCCATTTTGGTTCTTATTCTAATAATCCTGCCCGAATTATCAGAGAGTTTCTCCTTAATTCTCATTGGGGTATGAATATTCCTACTGGTGTTATTAATGCGGTATCATTTGAGACTGAAGCCTCCTATTGTGATGTAGTTATACAATCTTATGCCAATCCCAACTCAGCCTTTACTGCTTCAGGTGATCTGGATAATTATTCAATTACTCAAGATAATGCCTCTGTAGTTGCCAGTGCTAGTGGACTCGATATTCAGATAACCAGTGCCAATGTAGCTGCTCATGGGCAGATTCTATCGTCTTATATATTATCGGGCGATTTCGATATGGAATTTAAGTTTGTTATCAATAATTGGCCGGGGGCTTCCCGAGGCTGTCAGGATGATTTATATCTAGGCATGGAAGATGGTCAGGGCAATTTACTCTATATTTCGCGGCTAGAAGGTTATCAATGGCCGGGGATGGTAGCGGTTTATTTGAATCGTACTGGGCCGGAAAATGGGCAATGGAAGGATCATATGGCCTCATCTAAGAACGTAATGACTGGCTCTTCAGGTTATTTACGGATAACACGCACTAATGATCAGGTCTATTTTTATTATAAGAATACTGTGGGAGCTGCCTGGACTCAGAAGACCGATGGCAGCAAGACCTATATTACTTTTAATGGTGATGATATCAAAGTAGCCATGGGTTTTCGGCGCTGGAAGACTTCCTGGGCAGATGCCAATGTGCCAGTACAGATAAAGATAACAGATTTTGTTTTGAATAGTGGTGGAGGATTGAGTCAGAAACGGTTTGAATTGGATTATGCTATAACAGAAGTAGCCAAGGGACCAGACCATTTAGAGAAGATGCTGGCCTGTTTTGGTGGATTTTTGATTTATACAAATGGTCAATTTAAACTGAAGATTGATAAGGCTGAGGCATCCGTATATCACTTCAGTGAGGCCAATATTGTAGCGGGTTCTCTTACCTGGAATCTTATTACTCCCTTAAGCGAATTACCTTCCCATTTACGGGTTGAATTTATTGATATTGGAAGTAGCTATCGGCGTAATTATGCGGAGGCATCTTTTGATTGGTTTGCTGATAGTTATGGATATAAACAGGAAGAATTATCTCTATTAGGAGTCAGAAACTATTACCAGGCCTGGCGTCTGGCAAATTATTATTTGAGACTCAAGCATTATATTCGGACAGCATGCGCCTTTAAAACCGGTGCAGAAGGTTTGCTCCTGGATGCAGGCGACGTTATTACCATATCTCATGCAGCTCCTAATTGGGATCGGAAAGAATTCCGAATATCACGTATCAGTATTCATAATGATGATACCGTATCCCTTGAAGCGACCGAATATAACCCGGCTGTATATGAGATTCCCGGGACTACACCCCAGGGATTAGGAGGTAGTGGAGGAATATCTCCCGGGAAATCTTATGCTGTAATATCCCGCCTATTGGCTTATGAACATGAAACCCTGGCTAGAATAGAAATAACTTTTTCTTTGCCCATAGAATCAGGTAGTTGGGCAGGGGTTGACTTATTTAAGCAAATTGATGGGACAGGTGCCTGGGAATTTATCGGTACTGCCATTACTCCTTCTCTAACCGCCTTAGTAGAAACTGCTATCGATACTGATGATACTACTATTAAAATCTATGATATAATGGAGACCTCAACTGATATATTAACAAGTGCGACCTTTCCCTTTAATATCAGGATTGATGAAGAGATTATTCAGGTAGGTTCTTATAATCAGGCGGCAGGAGAATTCCGTAGCTGCATTCGGGGGATGAATGGAACTGAGGCAACCAGCCATACCGCCGATACGGTCATTCTTAAATATACGTTTGAGCTTTTTTATTGGGAATATACCAAAGATTTAATTGGTCATACTATTCAATTTCGTGGGATTTCTGTTGACCGTAATGGAGTTGATCTTGATCCAGATAACCCTGTCTATTCCAATACACTGACCATTGAAGGTAAATATTTTTTGCCCGCCCCACCAGACTTATTGGAGATCCAAGGTCAGGGCAATAATGTTAAATATTCAGGTGGTGATCTGGTTATTGACTGGTTCCAGCGGGACAAGGATGTTGATGGTTATGGAAATCATGGTTATGGGGATGATATAACAGGATATGGTGGCGATACCTTTACTGGCTTTGAAACAAATTGGATACGAGTTTTTGTTGATGGCAATCAAGTTAGAGAAACCACTACTTCAGGAACAAGCTTTACCTACACAACGGCAATGAATATAAGCGATAATGGCAGCTTGCGAAAAGACTTGACGCTAAAGGTGTATCAGCAAGTTAATAATGAATTGGGACGACCAGCAACCTTGGTCACGACCCCAATATAATGCGATGCGAAACACTAATCTTATCGATAAGCCGCCATATTGGATTCGGAGTTGTCCACAATGCGGTTATATTATGAAGCGGCTCGATCTGTGGGGGGATATTGTCTGCCCAAAATGCTCATGGGTATGGAAAGGGAAGATCAAATTATTAATGGATGAATGTAATGTAATAGATTCTAATAATATCTTTACCGAGTTTCGGCCAGAAAGCCCCGCAATTTATTGCTGGGGAATAGTCACAAGTTTTATTCAACAATCTAAAAGCTAAGTAGGAGAAAATCGCTATGGCATTCACGACTATTTTCAATCTAGCAAAACCGAGCCAGGGTGTCTACAGATATGATACTTCCATAAATTCCAACTGGGACAAAGTAGATACTGAATTAAATACTCATGCCCATAGCGGTTCTAGCTATACCCTTATTCCATTGGCAGGATTGGTAAAAGGGGCTTTTGCTATCAGCCCCTCGTGTGCTATTGCCAGCCCACAGAACGGGTATCAGCAATATTGTTTTAGAACACCAATAGCGGTTACTCTGAATGAAGTTTATGGAAGCTTGCGTGATTCAACACTTGCAGGGGCAAGCCTAGACGTAGGCTGTTATGTAGGCTCTTCAATAGTAGGAACATTGATTTTTCCGGCTGGCGGATCGCATAATACCCAAGTGCTTACAGGGTTGTCCAATCCGATGGCTGTAGGACAATGGTCAAGGATTCAGATAACGAGTGGGCCTGTAGGAACAGTTTCTGATCTGAATGTTACATTTATGTTTAAAACGGATTTGGTTGCACGAGGCTAATAACACCGGTTTGAGCGGCGGCGGAGACCCCGTCCGTTAGGGCGGGGTAGTTGACCTACAAACCGTTTAGTTTTTTCTATAGGTAAACCAATAATCCTGCTCTTACTTCCATCTGATTTAGATCAATCATAAAAACAGGGCAAGCCGCCTGCATTCACTGCCGCCAGATTAATCTGCATATTTTCAATCTGGAGGAGCTGGTTTTAAGAAATCCAATCTAATTTCTACTATATTAGACTTATCACTTTCGTTACCACTCTTATCTATCGCAGTAGCCCAGACTGCAATATCTGCCTCCTCATTTTCTTTCATAGGGATAGTAAATGTTGTCACAATAGACCCTCCGCCAGTTTCTTTGGTAGCTGCTATGTCTATTGCCTTGACTGCACCTGCTCCTTTGTCATAATAAATGGTTGTTTTTGCCAAATCTGTTAGAGCAGACCCATCTATATTAGTGGATGGTTCTTCGTAACTTACCTTCAACTCAGCTCCTGTTGCTTCAAGGCTTATAGGATTTGCTTTACTAATTCCTTCCCAGGTTAACATTAATAAGACTATAATTAAATATCTTAAATATACTTTCATTTATCCACCTCCCCCATTCCCAGGTATATCCTGAGAGCAAAAAGGATGCACAAAATAATAATAAAGGGAAAAGCTTTTTTTCATGGGATAGTAACCTCTATTCCTTCATACTGTTTTAATTCGTTCATTATTCCTTTAGTCTTCTTAAGATTTTCCAATTCTTTTACTATTTCTGACTTAATATAAGTAATACGCTCAGCAGGGGTAGTAAAAGCCATAAGGATAGTAGAATCAATAAGAACAATGCAATCAACCAAGCTAAGATTATTTTTAAATACAGAGAGATCAATCTTAATATTGGTTTCTCCTCTTTCTATATTATTTACTCTATATTTATAGATATCAGCACTATTACCAATAGAAGGAAGCAAAATTAATATCAGAATTAACAACAGGATAAATCTTTTCATAGGTTACATTCTCCTTTATCTCAAAATAATTATTGGTGTATTATTTGTAGAAGTTAAAGCTGCTGCTGGATCTGGCGCAGTCGTTGTAAGCCCCGTAGTTGAACTACCATTAGGTAATGGGGTTATTAAATTCATTAAAGCTGCTGATACTGATGTGCCTCTTAAACCTACTAGCGTTCCTCCAGTATCAATATTCATCATAATACCGGCATAATATATACCCGTACTTGCTACCGTATAAGTGCTGGAAAGAGCAAGTGTCTTGGTAGTATTAGCCGCCCAGGCAGTAGTTGTTTGATCTGCTGTTTGGCGAATCAAGTTTCGAGATGAATCATATAATGCAAACCACCAGTTTAAGGGTAGGGCCGCAGCAGTTGGATCCGACGCATAGGATATATCTGTTATAACATCTCCTTTTCGCAGATAGACACTCGTCAGAGATAAACGTCCATCAGCTAAAACCGCGAGGGTCGTATTGGCACTAGTTATTGTTCCCGGGAATCCTATCCCCTTAATGTTTGTTGTGTATTGCTCAGGGCCAAATCGGTTAGTAATAGTTCTTGTGGCTCCAGTCCCGCTTATTGAAAAACCGAGCCAGTTAAATGTGGATACTTCATTTGCAACACCATTCAACGTACCATCGGTCTGGAATGTACTCCATAGCCAGGTTGTAGTATCGATCTGGTCCAAGCGTATTTTAGCCGCTACAAGTATTAAAAAGAGCAATAAGCTTAATCCTATGATCTTATAAGTTCTTTTCATAAAATACCCCTATAATCTTCTTTCTCTCATTTTATTCCTGTGTACTAGAGCAGATTTCATCAAGTTTCTCATTTACGAACACTGAATATCTAAGTATTAATAGTATCATCTCCCCTATTCCGACTTTCTGCTCAGTAATCAGAGCCTTCTCTATTCTACCGATTTCTACTTCATCAAAATCCTCTGACTTAAGCATTATACTATTCCTCCATAGTCCTCTCTAACAGCAACACTCCAGTCCCAGAGAAAGTCATATTTCACTCCTGATGCTTTTGATAATTCCACTGCCCAGTTAATCCGGTAATATTCAATCATATCGTGCCAACCCTGATCAAACATAAAAACGGATTTACAATTATTATACTGGGTCTGGTTAAATAAGGCTTGTTTATCTATCTGCTTTTCCCATTGCCTATAGACATCAGTCCCTTTAAAAGGGAGCAGGATGGAGCGTTTAGAGGTAGCAGGTTTAATAGCAGCATTTAATCTTAAGGTATGCTCAATATCCTTTCCTGTTTCTCCTGGGATGCCTATTATATTGAACAACCCAACCTCAATCCCTGCCTCTTGAAGTTTCCTGGCGGTATAAATTATATGCTCATTACTATCATGCCTGTTCAATACTTTTCTCTTTAAATCTTCTGAACCGCTTTCTAATCCCATCCTTACCATTTTACAACCACTATCTTTTAGAATCTCTATCGCTTCATCGCCAAGGAACTCACTACGGCTTGCGCATAAATATGGGAGAGCAATTTCCCGAGAGTATTGTTCCATAAGATTGCCCAGATACGATAGATCATAAGTAAAATTATCATCAACAAAATTAATAACTCTTAACCCTAGACATTGGTTTTTGAGCTGAGATAATTCTTCTATTACCAGATCAATCGGCTTAAATCTTATGTAGCCCTCAGAGCCATAGAGGTTTTTAATTTCTTCATTAAAACAATAAGAACAACTAAATGGACATCCTCGCCCAATCATCATCTCAAGCCAACCATTTTTATATCGGATAATCTTATCATAATCAAATGCTTCCATATCCATAGGTGGCAAATCATTCAAATCAATAAAACCCTGAGATATTACTTGGCCGCTAAAATCATTGTTTTGGATAGCATCTAATATCCCAGGAAGACTTTCCTCAGCTTCCCCTCTAACGATAAAATCTGCTAACCCTTTTACGCTTTCAGGGTCAAAAGTAGCCAGGAGACCTCCCACGATAATCCAGGGTCTATGCGGGCCTAGCTCCTGAAGATTCCGCAAGACATCTAAAAGATATTTCTGCTGGGAAGATATAGCTGAACAGCAGACAACATTATAGTCCCCTGCTCTAACTTGATTCATTACAGCCTCAATTGGGCTTGTGTCCAACCATAAATCGTTAAGATGCAATATATCTACCTTATACCTTTCTTTCTTTAGGATAGCCGATAGATAAGCCACACCACAGCTATACGATATTGGACTATTAAGGTTAAAATAAACAAATAATATTTTCATTTATGTCTTCCTAGCTAACAATGCCTCCATACGCCCATTCGGATAGATCTGGCAATCTACAATTTCCAATCCTACCTGCCCAGCCAATTTTGTCAATCCTGCCTTGCTGAAAATTACTATATGTTCTCCAGGGAAATTTCCTCCCAGCATCACGCTATTCTTACGCACTTCTTGTACCCTGGTTAATTGTGAGCCGTCATGTGTCACGACATAGACATAACCTCTAGCCTCAGACAGAAGTGCATTGCACTTAAGCAAAGCACTAAAAGGATCGTTTAGATGCTCTAAGACAAATCGCATGACAACCAACTGATACCGGCCTTTATGCTCTGGCGGTATCTGCCACACGTCAAAATCTGTTTCTATAACATCCAGGTTATGTTTCTCATTTAATTCTTTACCACCCACTATATCAATCCCGGTAGCTATCCGGCCCAGGCGTCTACAGGCTAACAAAAAAGCTCCTGTGCCTGCTCCGATCTCAAAGACACGGCGCAAGGGCTGGCCTAATTTCTCGCCTATTAAGTTAAGTATTTGGTTAGCATCTTGATATTCTAGCTCTAATTCATCTTCCGTTGGGTTACGATATTCATAAAAAACCTTATCAGGTAATTGATTAATAAATACTGACTGGCAATCTTTACATTTCAGGTAAAAATATTTCCCATAGGCAGTAAGGATCGTTGAAGCACCTCGACAGGCTGGGCAGGGACGGTAAGTTGGTTGCGGTAGGGAATAAGAATCTACCGAAGCCCCTGAAAGAATCTCCTTCACCTTGGTATAAACCATATCTACTGATATTGCCTTCATACACAACCCGAAACCATCCTGGCTCATCTCACACTTATCGTATATGCCCCCTAATCGAAAACATGGTGCGCATTTATATTCACCCTGAATAACCCAATGATACGGATAATATTTGGCTTCTAAATGCCCATCCCACGGGCCTGCCAAAATCAATAATTTCTTATACCCAAAAGCCTGAGACATGTGCAGATAGCAAGTAAAAGGCGAGATCATCAAAGAGCAACAATTAACCAGACTGGCTAACACCCGCATATTCTGCGAAAAACCAATGGCATTAAAAATCTTTTTATGGTCAACAACCTTGGATGGACGATTGTAGATTCCAAAGAGGATAACCTGCCTGCCTGCTTCAGCCAACCGGTGCGCTAAATCCATTGATCTCTCAATTGGCCATGTCCTTCGCGGTGAGCTCGATTCGATAGCAATCCCAATAACATCTTTATCCAGGGAAAACCCATAGTCCCGAAGGCACTTCTCGCCCCAGCAATATTCTGCTTTGGTCAAATATAAATAGGGTCTAACCTCTTTTGGCAATGGAGTTTCTAACCAGGAGGCAATCTTGTCATATGGATTAATAAAAGTTGCCTCGGAATTACATTCGATAGAATGTGTAATATCATAAACCTGGTCATATTGATCCATGATCAGGCCTATTTCATGGGGCAAGACAATTAATTGCTGGTCTATATCGGGATTATTGAGTAATAAATCGCCTGGCTGGGGTAGCCCTACCCAATCAATCAGCGTATCTGGATATTGTTCTTTATAACCTTTGATAAGGCAAGTTGCCAGCAGCGCATCTCCATAACCACCCCAACGCATAAACAGAACATTTCTAGGGCTAATGGGTTCATGGTGTTTCAAAGCGGGTGGCGTAATATCTTCAAAACCACGGCGCAAAAAAAACCTATAGCAATAATGTTTGTCTACCAGGGTGATATTCTGGCGGAAGAAATGTTGGTATATTTCCCCGTCCAGAATATCTACCCTTAAGTCATCCAGCACCGCTTTTGTTGCTCTAAACATCCACATGCTAATTATTTTTAGGTACCGTAACAGGATTTCATGCTATCACCCGATACTGGTGCTGCTCCCATAGTAATAGCGGTGCCTGAAATCGCATACTGAGACATATCTGTCGCCGTGGCCACCGCATCCAGTAAAACACCATTCAGAAAGACCAGTTCTGAAGCGGCTGGGCTAGGAGCCGTTGCTAATGTGAATGCCGTATTGGTGCCATTGATAGTCCCGCCGGGTGTTTCTCTGGTAATATCGAAATTCCCTGCACCTCCCGGAGATGCTGGCATACCATGCTTATGGTCCCGCCTGGACGCTACCGCTGCGGCACCTACTACAGGTGAATCACTAAAAGCCTGAGTAGAAGGATTAGTTGTATCAAAAGCTATATGGCCATGATCTGCTCTGGCAAATGATGTTGCTGATCCTTCGCTTCCTGCCGTGCCACCTAATGCATCGCCTACGGCGGCTACTATGCCATGAGTATGGTCGTTTCTTGAAGCAAGAGTTCCCGATCCCTCTGCGACAGCAGCATCCGGGAGAATGCTTCCGGGTGTACCATAAGAAGGGTTTAATTTAGACCATGCGATAGCCGCATTAGTAGCTATATCCGCATTCACAATGCTTATTGCCAGGTTCAACTTAGAATATGCAATTGCGGCATTAGTAGCTATCTCAGTATTGGTGATGCTTGCAGCCAATATCTGGGTATTACCTCTAATTTTAGCCATCTTACTATCCTCTCAAAAAAAAGATTAAGCCCTATGATAATTTGCCCAAAGAATATCTCCTGGAAGCGGGGCCTCAGCCAATGTAATAACATTTGGAAGGGTCAGAGTAAAATCCGTTGGCCGATATTGCTCTAACCCATTCTTGAATATCTCAACAGTATCAACTTTAAAACTGGCGACCGTGGTAAATACTGTATTCACACCGTCAATAACTCCGGTTAACGGATCAGAATATTTGTGCAAGTGCCAAGCAGCAGGCCGCAACGTAATACCTCCTATCTCAATTTCGTATGCAGGCGCTAAAGAAGTAATATTGGCTTCCCAGGCACTAGGTAAAGAAAATGCCGGTAAATCCGATACATAAATTTCTTCAGGATAATCTAATAAGAACATCTGGGATACAATATTGTCGCCCGTAAAATTTTTGTGGTTGAGTAACGCTGAAAGCGCTTCAAAAATTAACCATGCTTCCTTGAAATGCTTTTGTGAAAATACTACTATATTAATAGATACTTTAACAAATCCAATGGCCTGGCGATCTACTGTTCCACCTGTCAACCAATAGTTCACACAAGGATATTTTACCTCTTTCCGTGCAAACATGTAAGCAGGATAGAAGTTTGTCTTGATCATACTTGCAAGCACCGGTTCTTCCAGTACATTCCTGGCTAAAACTCTTTCAAATTCGATAGTATTAGTAGGCATGAGATAATTTGCTCTGAAATGCTATTCACAAAGTTGCGCCAAGAAAGCCCCGCAATTTATTGCCGGAGTGGTTGACTGCTTCGGTTGTTGTTAACAGGGGTTAACAATCCTTCAGGAATGCCAACTGCATCTTTTAATCTGCTCAGAATTATATCCAGCCCTTTAATCATATCGATGAAGGAGGCATTATCCAAAGCATTTTTAAATCCTTCTGCCATAAAGATAATACTATGCCAGGATTATTCTGTCAATAGTCCAATCTATTTGATAACAGTACCAATCATGAGGTAATTCTATTGCTTGCCCGATGGCTGGTATCATACTTCCGCCGTTTTTTCTTGAATAATTCGAAACCTTCTTTTGATTGATTAGAAGTCTTTTGATTCCAATATTTCTGCAAATCTTGCCACAAGTGCTCTAAGAGAGTTTCAAGATCGGAAAGTTGGTGATTCAGTTGCAATCCAACCGACCTTATTTCTCTAGCTTATTTATTTTTCAGCATTTTTTGGATCAGGCCGAAATTGGCCTGAATCTGTTTTTGAACATCGGTGGTAATACCCTGGGCCATCTGACAGAAATGAAATATTTTTAATGGAAGAACCCAACATTTAAACCCCTCTTTTTTGAGTTCTAATTGCCAGGCTATATCTTCCCAACCTAATCCCGGGAGTGTTTTAGGACGAACTTTCGTCCAGGCCTCTTCAGGTAGATATAAAAAAGAACCGGAGAGGATATCCACTTGTCGAGGATAAGATGTAATCAATTCAGAATAAAGGCCATGAATTAAATTAAATTCTTTAGATTCAAGGTTAATCATAGCCCCACCATGCCCTATTATATCAACCCCTGTTAATAGAAGTCCACTCCAGATAGTATTATTATCTGGCAACATACAATCTGTCAGTATTTTATCTGGAGGGATAATAACATCTTCTTCCATGATCAATACTGGGCCATTCTCTACTTTATCTAATCCTTCATTGATTGCCTGTGCCCAGCGGTGATTTCTTTCTTCAATGACTATCAACCGATAAGGAATTCTGATTCTTTCTAGGCTTTGTAATGATTCGATCATGAAGGGTGAGTACGTCCTTATAACATATACGATATTTAATTCATCTATCATGGCTTATCCTCCGCAGTCCCACGTTGTTAGATGGAAAATAACTTTGCTGCCCACCGTTCCGCCTTCTTTGCCTGGTCATTACAAAACCGTGCCAATTCTTTAAAACCCATTTGGCGATATTCTGCTGCTTTCTGTCGAAGTTCTTCCGCCTCTTCTAGGGCCTTCTCCTGCTGTCTAACAAGGAAGTT
>ERZ1292632.2122-Hain-H43-01um-R2-2122-length-17347-cov-5_pt1 | contig 17347 bp, 15 predicted proteins | sample MGYA00564407_ERZ1292632 | MGnify/ENA primary metagenome ERZ1292632 (study PRJEB36523, sample SAMEA6512637) | groundwater metagenome | collected 2019-01-08 | study: AquaDiva: Metagenomics assemblies of 32 groundwater samples | reverse complement strand
CTCTCGGACAATGCCGAGGACTATTCGCTCGGCATGCTCGGCTTCAGCGATGAAGATCAAAAAAAGATTATCCGCGCCATCAAACGTCCGCACGGCATGATCCTCTCCACCGGCCCTACCGGCTCGGGCAAGACGACGACGCTCTACACCTTAATCAAGATGCTCAACACCAAGGATGTCTCTATTGTGACGATCGAAGACCCGATCGAGTACGCCGTCTCCGACATCACGCAAATTCAGATCAACCCGCGCGCGGGGCTCACGTTTGCGCAGGGTTTGCGTTCGATCTTGCGCCAAGACCCCAACATCATCATGGTGGGCGAGATCCGCGACCCCGAGACCGCGTCGATCGCGGTCAACACGGCGCTCACCGGTCACCTCTTGCTCTCAACCTTGCATACCAACGACTCGGCGACGACGCTGCCGCGCCTCCTCGACATGGGGATCGACCCGTACCTCGTGGCCTCGACCGCCAACATCGCCATCGGCCAGCGTCTCGTGCGCCGCATCTGCAACCCGTGTAAAGAAGTCACGCCGCTGAGTGCCACCGAGCGCGCGAGCTTGGAGGAGAGCCTATCGTTGCCGCTGCCTCCCGAGAGCGTGTTTTACCGCGGGAAGGGCTGCAGCGAGTGCGATGAAAGCGGATACAAGGGGCGCGTCGGCATCAACGAAGTGATGGTGGTCGACGCCGAAGTGCGCGATGCCATTCTTAAAAAAGCGTCTTCATCGCTCATTCGCGAGATTGCCGTCAAAAACGGTATGACCACCATGTTTGAAGATGGCCTCACCAAAGCGCGCGCGGGGCAGACCACTATCAGCGAACTTCTGCGCGCGATCAATGAATAAATTACGCGAAAAACCCGAAAAAAGTCGGCGCTCCGGGGCGCTAGCCCGAGTCCTACCAACTTTTTTCGGGTTTTTCGCTTCGTCTGAATCAAAAAAGAGCACCATGCCAAGCAAGCGCCCGGCATCTTCTTTGTTTGTGCGCTTTTCTGTCAAAGAGCAGACGCTGTTTGCCAAGCGCCTTTCTTTTTTAATTAAAGCCGGCGTGCCGGTGTTGGAGTGTCTGCACCTCATCCGCAAACAGACCAAGTCTAAAAGCAAAGCACGAATTTTCGACTCGATCATCAGCGACGTCGCCAACGGCCAGTTTTTGGCAACGAGTTTGGGCAAACACTCACGGCTCTTTGGCGATTTTACCGTCAACCTCATCCGTGTGGGCGAATCGAGCGGGATCTTGAGCCAAAACCTCAACTACCTTGCCGACGAGCTCACCAAAAAGCACGCGCTCCAGCGCAAAGTGCGTGGCGCCTTGGTGTATCCGCTGTTTATCACCATCGCGACTCTGGGTGTAACCTCGATGCTCACGGTGTTCATCTTCCCCAAGATCATGCCGATTTTCGCAAGCCTCAACGTGACGCTCCCGCTCACCACGCGCATCCTGCTGGCCGTCTCTAACTATCTGCAGCATTGGGGGCTGGTGACGCTCGGTCTCTTTATAATCGGCATGATAGGTATCGCCGTCATGCGGAGGATGTTTGTGCCGGTGCGCTACTTTTTTGACACGATACTCCTGCGGTTGCCGCTCGCGGGCAATATTACGCGCATCTACAACCTAGCCAACTTTTGCCGCACATTGGGGCTCCTCATCCGGAGCGGCGTGCATCTGACCGAAGGGCTGCACATCACCGCCGAGACGACTAAAAACTTGGTGTACCGCCGCGAGTACGAGCGCATCGCAAAAAATGTTATCAAAGGTGAGCCGATGTCGCGCTCTCTCGAGAAAAATCCGTTTCTGTTCCCCGATATGATCACGCATATGATGCACATCGGCGAGACAACCGGCAATTTGCCGCAGACGCTCATCTACCTTTCAGAACTCTACGAGGCCGAGGTCGACGAGCAGACCCGCAACCTCTCGAACTCGATCGAGCCCATTTTGATGATTGTGATGGGGCTTTTGGTGGGACTCATCGCGGTGTCGGTTATTACGCCTATCTATGAAATCACCAAAACTCTTCAACGTTAAAGCCGCCGCGGCGCTTCTTTCACTCGGGCGCTCCGGGCCGCTAGGCCAAGTCTTACCCTCGTTCCAAGAAGTGCCGCGGCTCACGCGAGGATTCACCCTTATTGAGATTATTGTTGTCATAGCGCTGGTGGGGCTTATTGCGGCGATGGGCACCATTATTGGGTTTGATACGCTCAGCCGCTCGAGCGTGCACGAAGAGCGCGACTTGCTGGTAACCTTGTTAACCGGCGTGCGTGCGAAAGCATTGGCGAATGTCAATCAAAAAGCGCACGGACTTCAAATAACCGCAGACGAATTCATTTTGTTTGAAGGCACACCAAGCGATCCAAATGCTCGCCACGTTGACCGCAACGCAAATATCCAGGTTGACCCGGGTGTTCTGGTTGATGTGGTGTTTGAGCAGCTAAGTGGGGCGTCCGATGATAAAACAATTACACTTAGCCAAGACAATAAATCTCAAACGGTTGAGATCAATGCAGCCGGGCGCATTGAGTGGTAACATCATTCTCTTTATGAAACGCACACCCATATATACAAGAGGAATAGTCACCCTAGAACTCCTTATCGCGCTTGCGGTCGGCATGATAATGCTCTCGGGGGTAATACTGGTCTCCTTTGGCGGCCAGACCGCCGGGCTGGATACGCAACTTGGCGAGCACGGTTTGTATACCGCGAGCACGCATATGGAAAATTTGGTTGCCTCGGTAATTAAAGGATGGAACAACCCGGTCTACCCAACTGTCAACGCCGACAATTTTTATGCGACCTCGAGCGCCATCACCGACATCTCGCCGTGTTTAAAAGGCATCGGCAACGCCGTGCAGTGGCATTCAGAAAAGGAACGGCCCCTCGGGATTAATTTTGATACGCTGCTTAGCAGCGTAGCGGTGGCAAAAGCCATGGGCGGCGGTTGCGACCCGTTTCCTCCAGGAGAATGGAAGCATCCAGATTCTGCTGGATGGACAGATCCGGACGCAGATATTCCTTCGGCTACTGGAGTTGCTGTCGCTTCAATCAACGGCCGCCGCTATGCTTTTGTAACTTCTGAATACAGTCCCGCGCCGGGCAAGCATAGCTTTTGGGTAATTGATGTCTCTAATCCGAACGGCACTCTGCCCATAATTAAATCTATTGATCTTAATGTCGGATTAAATGGAATTGCTATCGGCAAGATAAATGGTGGAGTATATGCATTTGTCATAACAGACCAAAACGAAGGACAACTTCAAGTCATAAATATAACGGACCCAGAAAACAACCCCTTTAAAATAATCAGTGCATCAAGTACTCTTCCAAAATTTGCAAACGGCATTGCTAAAAGCATCTATTATAATGATAAAAAGATTTATATAGGTACTAATTATGGTAATTGCGGTTCTGGTTGTTCAGACCCGGAAAAAAACAACGAACTCCATATTTACAATGTGTCCGATCCATCTGTCCCAGCACATGCTGGGAGTATATGGGTCAATCGTGATGTTAACGCAATAGGAGTACAAGATGGTTTCATCTATCTTGCTACCGGGCCAGGAGCGGCGGGCAGTAACAATCCATTAAAAATATATAACAGCATCTCGCTTACCCCCTCAGGTTCTTTCATCGCTACACAAACACAGAATCAAGCCGGTACCTCCGTATATATATTAGGAAATAAACTCTATCTCGGTCTCCAATATGCTACAGATTCTTCCAGGAAAGATTTTTATATTCTTAATCCCGATAAACTTTTTTTTGGGATACCGTCCAATGACGCCATCTTGGGTTCCATCAGAAATAGGGAAGCGTGTGCTAAACAACCTAACTGTGGATTGGGTTCAGGTTCAGAAATAACTGACATCATTGTACAGGGACGTTATGCGTTTTTATCAACTTCTGAACAGACTGCCGGTTTTCAAGTGTGGGATATTTCCAATCCCGAAAATATTAGACAACCTTCTATGTGTAGCACGTATAACTATTCAGAAAAAGCATCAGATATTGCATATGCAGACAAGTATGTTTTTGTTACAAACCTGACTCAGTCAAAACTTCGTGTTATCCACAATAAAGACGACTCAACTCAATGTCCACTATAAAGTGCAAAGGCTTCACGCTCCTCGAGACCGTTATATACATCGCGCTTTTGAGCGTGATTTTGACGGGCCTGTTGGTGAGCGTGTACCCGCTCTTTACCGGCACCGAGCGGATTAACGCAAAAGTGACCGCCGAGGGTGAGGCCGCATTCATTTTGCGCAAGGTGGCGTGGATGCTTTCGGATGCTACTGCAGTGACCTCGCCCGCATTTGCAGGAGCTCTCAGCTCGACCTTCAGGGTTGTACGTTATTCTGGTAGCCCGGTAATCATGCGATTAAATCCAACAACGGGGGAGTTAGAAATCTCAGAAGATGATGGCGTCTCATATCTACTTCTCACCGCTTCGCGAGTTAAGGTAGAAAATTTTGAGGTTACCCGCACGGCGCCCTCGGGGCAGACACTCATTTCGGTCGAGTTCGACATCAACGGGCAGCATGTCGGCCCGTGGCAAAAATATTTACATCTATGACCGTAAAAAACTCTAACCGCGGGTTCATCGCACTCATCTCGATACTGATTATTTCAGTAATTTTGCTGACCGCCGTCTTCTCGCTTGCATACCGGGGGATAGCGAGCCGCTTTTTGCTCCTCGACCTCGAGCACAAAGTGGCAAGCGAAAAGTTGGCCGAAGGGTGCGTGGCGGTTGGAATCATCGCCGTTGTCAACGACCCCTCGTTTACCACCGCCAACCGCGCGGTGCCGGTCGGGGGCGGGGAGTGTGTTCTCACCATACGGGCCAATACCTCGGAGGACCTGCCTTTTGTGGGACGTAGCCAGCTAGAGGTAATTGCCAGCTCCACCGGCGCCACCACCAACCTGCGCGTGATCATAGATTCAACCACTGGCGCCGTTGTGCCTGGCGAGTGGCACGAGATACCGTAACAAGTTGACCGGCAAAACTTTTGTGGTAGACTGCGGCCGCAATGCGCAGGACCCTATTCATCGGATTTTTTGCAAGCATCCTCTTTCTTTCGCCTTTCTATGTTGCGCTGGCGAGTGTCATAGCCGACCCCGGGTCGCCAACCACACCCCAGCCATTTAGTTTTAGGTGCGATCCATACCTCATCCCATTTGAATCAGGCCGCTTTTACATCCCAAATAACAACAGCATCTGCTACTACACCCTGCCGCAAATCGCTCCATTTAAAGTTGTGGGGCTCTACAAAGGCACAGTCGGCAATTCCAGCTATGTGCAAGGTGGAATCAGTACAGGACCGTACTCAACACTGCGCTCGAGCCAAAACCAATTTGCCGGAGCTGTGGATGGTAATGATTTTTTTGCCGTCGCCTACGGCGCATCCTCGGATGATGAAATTATCTTCGGCCAAATCTATTTGCAAGCAGGCATAGGGTCCCCACCGCCCGACCTCACCGTCTTGCCGTTTAAGTGGGGCCCAAAACCCGCGAGCGACTTCGACCCCGTGATCATCATCCCGGGCATTTTGGGGTCAATGCCCAAGAATGGGGAATGGGTTATAGATCCTGTACGAGCTACATACAATAATTTCTTAGATACATTTCGAGCTAATGGGTATGCGACGGGAGCGACACTATTTACTTTTGCCTATGACTGGAGAAATTCAAACATAGAAACTGCTCATTTATTGAAAGATAAAATTCAAGAGGTAAAACACATCTGTAATTGTTCCCACGTTGACATTGTTGCCCATTCCATGGGTGGTTTGGTTGCTTGGCAATATTTAGGAAGTGAAGAATATCAACAAGATATCGATCAATTATTTTTTGTTGCCACGCCCCTCTCTGGAGCCCCCTATGCTTATATGGCTTGGGAGGGGGGTGAGGTACATTTCGATGACAACCCAGCAAAGGAGTTTTTTATGCAACAAGTCCTAAAAGCGTTTGAAAAATGGATGGGATTCACGAATACATTTGACTACGTTAGAAACAAACCGATTGCATCAATCGGAGAATTACTACCTGTATATAATTATTTAACTGATAGTTTCGGAGTCCGTATCTATCCAACCAACTATCCACGAAATACTTTTCTTGAGAATTTAAGAAATAATTTTGATGTTAATGCAATAAATAGAACACGAATAAAAAATATAATGGCAGACAATAAACAGCAAGACACCGTGATTGGGTATCTTGTTGCCGCAACCACTACCGATGCTGTGTCTCAAATGTGGGAACATGGGTTTCCTGTAATGACTAAAATGGGGCCAGGTGATGGTACCGTGCCCCGTCAAAGCATTGAAAGATGGTTATCTGTAGATAAGGAGTTCAGTGGGGTTAATCATAATGACATTGTGTCTACATCGTCTGCCTACATTTTTGAAGAATTAAATAACAGAAAGCCCTCTACTGTTGTGGATGATTCAAATTCTTTAACCTCACGTACAATTAGGCACGTTCTATTTACTAAAGTGTATTCGCCTATTGATATTCAAATCACTGCGCCAGACGGTAAGAGAATGGGAAAGGATTTTGATACTAATACTGAATTTGATGAAATCCCGGACGCTTTTTATTCTGGCTTTAATACAGATACTGAATATCTGATTATTGTGAATCCTTTGCCTGGTGAATATATCTTAAAAGCCATAGGCACCGGCAGTGGGGGACATTATGAAATTGTTACAGACTTGATAGACGGGCAGGGGTTTGTCTCGGCAGAGGCAAGCAGCACCACTGCGGTCAATCAAATCACCGAATATACTCTGACCGTCTCTACCACCGGCCGGGCTATCAGCATCAAGCCGGCGCGGCACCCATATGCCTTTAGCGGCTTTTTGCAGCCGATTAATCCCCCAAGCCAGCCTTTGAGCGTCTTCAAGGCGGGGAGCACCGTGCCGGTCAAATTTCAGCTCAAAAACGAGGTGGGGGAATACGTTCAAGCAGAAGCACTCCCATCGTTTAGCTTTGAGAAAGGAGTTTCCATGTCTTCCACAGTCAGCGAGGCAAGCCTAACTACAGCCGCGAGCATGGGCAACACCTTTCGCTGGGACGACACCACCCAGCAATATATCTACAACTGGCAGACCAAGGGCCTTGCCGCGGGGTACTGGTACCGCATCTCCACCCAGCTCGACGACGGCAACACTTACACAGCTACGGTGGGTCTGCGTTAAAAGCAGGATATAATCTCAGCTATGGCCGAAAGATCTAGGGCAGAGAGAATAGTTTGGGGGACAGTATTAAGGATCTTTGTTTTAGTCGCGGCCGCTGTTTTTAGTTTTTTTTCTGTACAAGGCGATTTTCTTTTTGTAAATCCATTTTTTTCAGTTGCTGAAATAATTGGATATCCTATACCCACCGTTGCCCCACTGGGTGTCTTAGTTGCGATTATCTTTACAGGGTTTGATCTCTGGTTATTCTTAATCAGCGTCGTCCTTTCGATGTTCGGGAAGAAGGTGGATTACATATTACTTGGTCTGGCCCTTACGGTGAGCCTTATATTGCATTTTGGTGTGCCAACGGCATACATCGGTCTCCCGGTTCTCATGCTTATAGGCATAGCAATCGGGCGCGGGATTGCCCACGGTCGAAAAATGTGGCAGAGGATTTAGTAGCTTTATACTTTTCTATAGGCTTAAGGGCCCCTCTTTTTTGATAAATTATTTGATGGTGCTGCTTAAAAATATCTTACTTAGATTTGGACTCCTCATCCTAATTGCCATTTTGGGGTATGTATGTTGGCCACTTTTTAATTTTATTAATGTTAGTGTTCTTCAATTTCATGTCGGTAACGCGTTTGGTACATATGCACTCATCGGATATGCTACGATTTTAGGCTGGGTATTTTGGGGGAGTGTAATTTTTGGGGCTTTAGGAAAAATTGTTGATTATGTCCTTTTCACTTTGATTTTTTGCCTCGCTCTGTGGTTGTACATTTCAACTAACAGCACCCCTATGTATGTTGGGCTTATTGGAGTGGCTGCCACTGGCAATATAATTGGTTATGTGCTCAAATTAAAGTTAGGGTGGCAGAAGTGGAAGTCCCAGGACTAACATGGATATAAAGAAAAACTTTTCTTTGATTCTCGGCGTGTCAATTCCGATATTGATGATTTTATTTGTGGCCAGTAGCATTTATCTACCCGGTATTTTTATCAAACCGCAATACAATTTTCTTTACGTCGTCGGTGACAGCTATTTCGACGGTCAAATGTATTCTGTCGAGCACGGAAAATTGATCAAAAATCAAATAGAAATACCCGACAATCAAAAAAACAATCCCGCGCGAGTAGACCCCAAAATATACATTTATGATGTGGCCACCAATGAGAGTCACGAGATTTCTTTTGAGCTAGGTCAAAATTTAAATTTGGATCCGAGGTCAAAGTCGCCAGACGGTTTTGAGATCGTCTATGGGACCCGCAGCGACGGCTTCTTTCCTTTTTTTCTTTGGACGGAGACGGACAGGAATGCTCAATATATAAAGGGGCATAATGTCAGTAAAAAATTGGGGTTACAATTAAATGGAAGTGCCTACTATGTGAATGCTCGCTTTCTTAGCTGGGTAATTTAGGAATTCTATGGCAACAAAAGACGAAATTTTACAGTACATCAGGATACTTGCCGAACAAAAAGCGGTAACTAGAGAAGAATTAGAATTGGCGTTTGATGCGGGTAGTGGTGGAGTCAAGACAGACGTCGTTTTAACTAAGAAGCTCGGCATCGCAGAAATTTTGTATTATATCGGAGGCGCAATAGTATGCCTCGGCATCGGGATCTTACTCGCGCAAAATTGGTCGACGCTCGGATTTGGTACAAAGGTTTTAGCTACACTTGGATCGGGCGTAGCAGCTTACTTTGTGGGGCTCCTCTTTAGTCGGGACGAACGGACAGAGACCGTCGGTTCGGCTTTTTATCTTATATCAGCCTTGGTAAGCCCAGTCGGACTCTATGTTGTTCTTGATAATGCGGGTTTTGATGCGGGGAGCTATGGGTCACAAAGTCTGATTTTCGGGGTGATGCTGGGGACTTACGTTCTGTCCCTCCTTGTTTTTAGAAAAACTGTCTTCGTCTTATTTAGCATTTTGTTTGGGTCCTGCCTCTTTTTTAGCTTCACCAGTTATATGATTGGAGGCTCCTATTTTAATGGATGGGAGTTTTCTGAATACAGGGTACTTTCCATGGGTGTCACTTATATCCTGCTGGGTTATGCATTCTCGAAAGATGAAAGAGTCTCGCTTTCCGGGTTTTTATATGGTTTTGGCATTCTGGGCGTGCTTGGTGCCACTCTTGCGCTGGGAAAATGGGAACCCAATCAAAACATCTTTTGGGAATTGATTTATCCAGGCCTCATCTTTGCGACTTTGTTTACAAGCGTACAAATAAAGAGCAAGGCGTTTCTCACGTGGGGGTCAATCTTCCTCATGTTGTATATTCTCAAAATCACTTCTGAGTATTTCTCAAGCGGTCTAGGATGGCCACTTTCTCTTGTTATTGCTGGTCTAGCCATGATTGGCGTTGGGTATATGTCTATATCCCTCAAACATAAGTATTTAAACGGCCAGCCGTAGTCCCTTAGTCACTACTAGTGTCAGTCATGCGAAAAAGTGCGTAATTGTATTTATTCAACATATATAGATTGCCGTATTCTCTGATTCGTGCGAATCAGAGAATGGGTAGTTAGAGGTTAGAGGATGAACAGGGTGGTTTTTAGGATGGGGGAAAGGGGTTGGTGGAGCGAATATAAAACATTGGTGCTGGTTTGCTCCCGCTCGAGGACATTTGCGGCAGACATCACCGCGAGGTGGCGCGAAGTTGATTTGAACGAGAGCTTGATTTCGTGGCTGATGGCCCCCACCGATTTTTGCCCGTGCTTGTGCAGATAGCTGACGATCTGCAGACGGCGCCGGTTTGCCAACGCTTTCATCACCCGCTCGGTCTCCTTGAGGTCTTTCATATATTTTTCTTTATTGCACCTTTTTCACTTACATTGACTAATTCGCACGAATCAGAGAATAATACGGTAAGACTAGCAGTGAGACTAGCAGGGGTTGGGGGGTGTAATCAAGCTTATTGACTAATTCGCACGAATCAGAGAATAACAGGGTGGGGCAGAGGATAGCAGGTTTCACTTACATTGACTAATTCGCACGAATCAGAGAATAACAGGTAAGACAGAAAATAACAGGGGGAGGGTGGTGGGGCAACTACACCCGGGCTTCATGAAGGTTGCGCACAGTGTAGGCGTGTGGTAGAGTCGGGCCGTTCGTTAAAAAGCGTTATTTATCGCCAAGCGAGTGAGTGAACAGAAGTTTACCTCTGATTCCGAGCGAGCGACGGCGTTATGAGTCCTCGATTATCAGGTATTTATTAGTAGTAGCTATTTTATGAAGAATATTAAGAAAGGATTTACGCTCATCGAGATCTTGGTGGTCATCGGCATCATCGCTATCTTGGCGGCTATTGTGCTTATTGCCATTAATCCTGCTCGCCAGTTTGCACAGGCTCGCAACAGCCAACGCTCGAGCAATGTCAACGCAATCCTAAATGCGATTGGCCAGAATATTGCAGATAATCGTGGGATTTTTACGTGTGATGAAAATGATGATGGGAATACGACGGACGCATCAGATGAATTGCCAGCTTCAGCGGACATTTCAGAGGCGGCTTACGATATGCGTCTTTGTATAGTTCCTACGTACATGCCAGAAATACCAGTCGATCCTTCTACTGGTTCCAATACATGTAATAAGAGTGGGGATGATGATTGTGCTGATGCTGACGAATCATACGATACTGATTACACAGTTGCAGTTGATCCCGATACTGGCAGAGTGAGCGTTTGTGCTCCGGGTGGTGCGGAAGATTCTATAGAAGGCAGTGAAGCTATTTGCGTAACTCGCTAATCTCCTAGACAGAGAACTCCTCTCGCAAAAAACCCCGCACCTGTGCGGGGTTTTTTGATGCCTTTTATACCCATTTTATCCCCAGGGTTGTCCACTTGACCGAAGACCTTGACGTACCCACGCTTAGGGTGTATGAATGTGCCACGTTTACTTTATTAGTTTTCAGACATTTATGTATACAGCCTCACCGTTTGTCCGCTCGGTTTTTTCAATACTCGCCTCTGCGGGTATGGTTGTGATTGCATTCGCTCCGGTCATTATTGCTCCGCAGATCGCACGCGCAGCTAACGTTTATACGATTGTGCAAACTGGTTCCGCAGTTATTGTTGGAACAACCGTAACTATCACTGGTACTGCATCCGCCAATCCTTTCGTTGGTCTATTGAATGATCAACACATTTCTATCGACTGGGACGATGATGGTAACGCTACACCGGATAACTGGGAGCAAGAAAATTCCGATGCTAGTGGCAATGATGCTGGTTTAACTTCAGATATCACTTTTGACATCGATGCTTTTACGAACCAGGGTAATGACAAGACTTTTACAGAGAATAACTGGTCTGCAACCCACACCTTCGCAGAAAGTGGTCCTTACAGTCTCTTTGTACAGGTACACCATGCCTCTCAGAAAGGAAAAGGTGAAGGTTCGGACTTTTCGACTATTCAAATAGACATAGTTATTCCGCCCTTGACACAATGCAACGATGGCATCGACAACGCTGATCCCGAAGATACCCTTGTAGACTTGCAAGACCCTGGCTGCACGGATGCATCTGACAATGATGAGACCAACACCCCGCCTCCTCCAACAACCGCATCCCTCCTCGTTAAAAAGCAGGTGATAAACAATAACGGTGGAAGTGCAGTCGCAGCGAACTGGAATCTCGCTGTAAATTCTTCAAATGGTGGCACTGGTACTGGCAATGCGGCAGGATCCGAGACAGGTACTTCATACACGCTCCAAGCCGACAAGGCTTACAGTGTCACCGAGAGTGGCGGACCAAGCGGTTATACCGAATCTAAGTCCACCGACTGCAATATCTCAAACGTAACTGCTGGCTCAAGCTATACCTGTACTGTTACTAACGATGATGTCGCGCCCCTTCTAACTCTTGTGAAAGAGGTGGTTGGTGATGCGCTTGCATCGCTTTGGACGCTTTCTGCTGCCGGCCCTACCCCCTTCTCCGGCACGGGTGGAGCAACAAGCGACAGTACTTTTAGCGCAGGGAGTTACAATCTCTTTGAAGCAGGAGGTCCCAATCACTATCTCCCGAACGGATGGTTGTGCATTGGTGGTGTCCAAAATGGCTCTAGCATTACTCTCGGTGTTGGGCAAAATGCGGCATGCACTATCACTAATACCTTCGTTCCTCCGACTCCCGGTACTGTCACGATTGTCAAAAATACTGTCGGCGGAGATGAATCATTCGACTTCACCGGAGATTTTGGCGAGTTTACCCTCTCTACAGAAGGAGGCACGACCAACACCACATTCTCTGACTTGAGTGCTAACACATATGCGGTTACTGAAACTGTGCCCGATGGTTGGGAACAAACTTCCGCTACCTGCGATAATGGCGACGACCCTTCAGCAATCACGCTCAATGCAAATACCGAGGGCGAGAACAATTTTGTCGACGGTGTTACCTGCACGTTTGAAAACACTAAGACGACCGGCACGCTTGTGGTAATAAAGAATCTCATCAATGATGACGGTGGTACTGGTGTAAATAGCAATTTCTCCTTTTCGGTAGATAGCGCCGAACCGATCGTGTTTGAAGAAGATGGTCAAAATGAAATCACTGTTCCAGTTGGATTTCATTCTGTAGCTGAGTCTGCGGCATCTGGCTACAACACAACCTACGATAACTGCAGCGAGGTAGAGGTAATCCCCGGTGGCACAGCAACCTGCACGATAACCAACGACGACGTTGAGGTTACCCCTCCACCGACGACTCAGTGTTCTGACAATGAGGACAATGACGGAGACGGCAAAGTAGACTTTGATGGAGGCTCGCAAGAAGGTACTCCTGACCCGGGCTGCGAAACTCCTACTGACAACGACGAGACTGACCCGGTGGTGGGCGGGGGCACACAGTGCTCGGACCGCATCGACAACGACCATGACGGTCAGGCCGATTTTCCGGCTGACAGTGGCTGCTCCAGCGCCAGTGACGACGACGAGGTAGATCACACAAGCGGCGGAGGCTCTTCCGTGCGCCGCTCAAGCGGCGGGAGCTCAGGCGGCGTCGTCTTGGGCGCCTCGACCGAGGAGTGCTCTGAATATTTGTTCGAGTACATCAAGCTTGGCGGCACCAACAACCCGTCCGAGGTTACCAAACTCCAGCAGTTCCTCAACGATTTCGAAGCGTTTAATCTTGCAGTCAACGGCACTTACGACGACGCCAGCTACAACGCGGTGCACTCCTTCCAAAAGAAATATGCTGACCGCGTGTTGACCCCGTGGGGTGCAACCCGCTCGACAGGCTACGTGTACTACACGACCAAAAAGACTATCAACGAGATCTACTGCCAGTTCACCAAAGAGTTTCCGCTTTCAACCCAGCAAGAGGCTGAGATAGCGCGCGTCAAGGCACTTGGCGAGGCATGGCAAAGTTCGACTGGCGCATCCGCACCGGTAGGCGGCCAAGTGGAGCTCCCCCCTTCGACAGGCTCAGGGCAAGCGGCCCCACAATCTGATGAAACTCCCGAGATAGGCTCGGCCGAGGACAATGCAGCGCAGTCTGCGGCGGCAGCAAACGCGCCTGCAAGCACCGGCAACTGGTGGACTAATTTCTGGAACTGGCTCTTGGGCAAGTAAAAACGGCCCAAATTAAGATATTTTTAACAAGGCAAGGTCCGACCTTGCCTTGTTTAGTTTGCAAAAGGAGTTTTTGACACGCGTTGATACGCTGTCAATATTTACAGCATTTTTGAGAGGAGTATGGTGTGCACCAGCAGGGCAGTCATGTAATTTTCATTAGGGATGTGCGTCAATAAAAACGCAGAGTCTCTTGATTGCCCGGTCGATTGCCAATGTATAGAGCTTTCTGCTCGACAGTTATCAGTTAGATGAATTCTTCATTACGAAACATATGCAATCAATCCGTGTTTCTGCTTCTGTAGCTACAGCAGCAATCGTTCTCGCGGCGCTCGTGGCAGCGTCCCTGTTTCTCTCTCCGGCTCCCGCATCGGCGACTGGCAACGGCGCTCCAAGCGGCGCGCATTATAACCTCAATATTATCGGCGTCCCGAAGGGCAAGACTGCGGATATGACCGGCAACAACGGTCACAGAATCTTCGTCCCGCTATCTGGCAATACAAAGATCCTTCTCACGGAGGGTGAATTTGCGGTGCTTGACGCAAACGGAACCGACGGTACGGCACGTTTTCAGCTCCCAAATCCTGATCCGGACATGGATGGTACGACTTCATACTCTGTATACGTTCGCGCGCTCGGCAAACCAGGCGGCAAGGCAGTTATTCAGTCTTGCTACACTGACGCGCTCGGAGAGGAGTGGTGTGCAGCAGACTTCGCAGGTGGTGTAGATCCTATTACGCTTGAGCGAACCAAGGGCAAGCAGACTTTCCAGAACGTTTCTCGAGATCTTCTGTATGTTGACGTCTGCTACGCATGGGATGTTAACGGTGTCTGCACAGATATCCGCCAGGTCCCGCTCTTCGGCGATGATACACTTGGCTATCTCTGGGATTACCAAAACGATGGGCTAAAGCTAGCCCAACTCCGTTTCTATGAGATTCCGACTGTAACCGGTTGGGTTCCTTCAGTTCCGACTAACTAACAATTAATTTGTGAGTTACCAAAAAAGCCCCTCAAAGGGGCTTTTTTGGTGGGAAAGGATTATTACTTGGTATTCCAAGGGGTACCCTTGGACTTGGACAAAAAACCGCCCAAACGGGCGGTTTTTTGGTGGTTAATTATCAACACGTTGTCAACATTTTGTCTCGTTGCTTTTTTGTATGTAAGCCTCATACTTCCTTCAGGTAAAAAGGGCAATATTATAAGTAGCCTTTATTAGTTATATATACTCCTATGTCGGTACTCTCACTTCGGGCACGGGTTGCGGTATCTCTTGCTCTGCTTGTCGGTCTGTCGTTATTTGTTTCGGTCTCGTTGGTGCGCGCGCAAGAAGCAACGGATTCGACTACCTCACCGCAAGCCGATGTGGTTGTTACCGTAGACGAGTCAACATCGGTTGATGTGGTTATCGTACCTGTTATTGATGCATCAGTGCCTGTTGAAGAAACAGTTACCGAGCCAGTTACAGCGACTACTGAAACCCCGACCGAAACTCCAGCCGACACTCCTGTAGTGAGCACTGTCGAACCAGCCCCTGTGGTGCCTACCGAGGAGCCTGCCCCAATCCAACCCCCAACCCTTTCGACCGACAAGGATGACTATCATCCGGGCGAGGTCGCGACTATTCTCGGAAATCTCTTTGGTTCGCTCCAAAATATTGTCCTCAAAATTTTCGGTAGCGACAAGCATGGCGATAATTACACCGAAGAAGTACAAAGCCTGACTGCAAACGAAAACGGCGCGTTTGACACTTCATACACACTCGACGATCTCTACCGTCCGTTCTATGAAGTAGTTGCGCTTGATACGAACGGCAACAAACTCGCCGAAACATGGTTCCGCGATGCGTCTATTGGGACTTACGACCAATGTCAGAACGATACCGGCACTGGTTATACAACAGGAGATACAGGATGCCGGTGGACTAACGGCAACCTAGGTTCAAGCAACTCAAGGTATTTTGAACATGATGCAACAGTTCAACGTCTTTGGTTGGATGGCTTTGCGACAGGAAGTCCACATACCATCACGCTTAAATATGGCACTACTAAGGGAGGAAAACACGCATACGATTACTTGACCAAGTGGGATCATTCAGAAAATTGGACCACACTTGCTGACCTTTGTCAGGATATTGACGACTGCACGGGAGCGAGTGTGCCTATAGATGCGTTTGCCATTCCTGACGACCCAAATGTTGTAAATACGATTGAACCAATTGGGTCGCCAATTCGTGACATGGTAATTCGAGGTGGAGATATTACAGGAATTACAGTGCCAACAATAGTTAGTGGTACGTATGCTGGCGATAGCGAAACTGCAATCACTGTGTCGTTTACTGTGGATCCAACAGATGGTGCCGATGACATGTGCGTGACCCAAGGCGGTGGCCAAAATGCTGTTACGAGCTGCGGCGTTGCGCTGTTCTTTGGTGCGCATGTTTCGAGTCAGGAAGATTGGGGTGCAGGCAATTCAGCCGTAAATATTCCTGGTTCGCCTTATCATGTATCCCTCGATGCGCTTGATGGAGGGTCTGCAGGTGAGCGCGACAACCAAATGGCTTCGGCTGCAGTGGTACAAAATGCGAGCATTATAATCATTAAAGATGCAATTCCGAACGACGCCCAAGATTTCTCATTCACCACAACGGGCACAGGCTTGAGCCCGTTTAGTCTTGATGATGACTCTGACGGTGCTCTTTCGAACTCCCAGACATTCTCTGGGCTTGGCGCTGGAACATACACAGTAACTGAAGCCGCACAGGCTGGATGGAGTCTTACGGGCAACGTAACCTGCACAGACCCGACGACTAATTCAACAATTAATCTAGGGACACGCACGGCGACGATCAACCTCGCAGCGGGGGAAAACGTAACCTGCACCTTTACCAACACACTGCAACAGGCACACCTGACGCTTGTTAAGACGGTTACCAACGACAACGGTGGCACGGCAGCAATAACCGATTGGACACTCACTGCGACAGGCCCAACCAATATCTCTGGCACATCAGGCAGTGCAGCCGTGACCAGCGCTGCAGTAAATGCAGGTGCATACACCTTGGGCGAAAATAGCGGTCCTGCAAATTACACTGCGGGGACTTACAGCTGTGTTAAAAATGGCGGCGCACCAGTTGTGAGCAACTCGATTACCCTCGTGGCCGGAGACAACGCAACCTGCACGATAAACAACAACGACAATGCGGCGCACTTGATCGTCATCAAACATGTGGTCAATGACAATGGCGGCACGGCGGTTGCATCTGGATTTAGCACCACTATCTCTGGAGTTACCACCGCTACACCAACAGCGGCAGGTGCCGAGTCGCCGGGTGTAGACAATGTTCTTACTACCGTTGGTGCATATAGTGTGGATGAGGGTGCGCATGTCGGGTACGACAAAACACTTTCCACAGACTGCTCGGGCACTATCGCTCTTGGTCAGACAAAGACCTGCACCATAACCAACGACGACATTGCGCCCTCACTCACGCTCAACAAGATTACCAGCTACAGCTACGGCGGTACTGCACCGGAATCCTCATGGACACTCACAGCAACCGGTCCTACGACTATCTCGGGCCCTGGCGCAGCA
>ERZ1292632.2121-Hain-H43-01um-R2-2121-length-17353-cov-5_pt1 | contig 17353 bp, 33 predicted proteins | sample MGYA00564407_ERZ1292632 | MGnify/ENA primary metagenome ERZ1292632 (study PRJEB36523, sample SAMEA6512637) | groundwater metagenome | collected 2019-01-08 | study: AquaDiva: Metagenomics assemblies of 32 groundwater samples | reverse complement strand
TATGGAACTATAGGGACTACATTAAAGAAATTATCTGGGGTTTCTGATACTTTAACTGTGCTGGAGAGTCCATATACTTTCTTACGAAACATAGAATTTGATGGAGGTAGTTTAGGTGGTAGACAAATTTATACTTATGCTTCTAATGCACTGGGCGAAAATTTAAGTTTTAAAAATCAAGGTGGAACAAGTTATGCTTTTCATTATTCAGGTAATACTTCATATTATAGAAATTTAAGTTTCTCTGATGGTAATTATGGTAATATAATATGTGATACTACGGTAAATGGTATATATGGGTTTTTTGAACATATTACAATGGGTGATACAACTGCGTTTCAATTATATATAAATGGAGGAGCATTTTTAAGTTTTAAAAACTTTTCTGCGGATAATACAGTAGGGAGTATAAAATTAACAGGGTATCTACAAAATGTATTTTTTGATGATCTTTCATTTGAAAATTCTACCACTATAGTTGCTCCCATAACTATTGATGGAACAGCTACAACACTGTCTAATGTTAAGATAAACAATATTAGGCTTTATGCAACAAGTGCTGCTTTACTTGAGTTAATTAAGGTTAAAAACGCCTCTTCAATTTTCATTAGTAATCTATATGTTCTCAGAAATACTACAACAAGCTATAAAATGTTAGATTTAGAAGCAGTAAATAATTTTGTTCTTGATGGTGCAGAGATTTCTAATAATACAACGTTTGACTTTATAGATTGTTATGGAGCATCTAATTATATAAACGTAAAGAATGTCAGGTATCAGTCAGGAGTAGGAACAAATAAATATGTTGCATCTAATATATCAATAGAGCATAGCAATTTACATCAGCAGTTTGATGCAACGTGTGATAATGTATATGTAAATAATGTTACTGGTAATCTACAGGCAAACGCTATTTTGAACAACTATGTTCAGGTTAATTGTACTGGTTCACAGGCTGGTGCAAGTGCCGGAATGAGAACTAAATTAGGGAAAGAAGTTATATTAGCTCCTGCAACAGGAACTGTAGGGTTTTTTGGAACTACTCCAGCAGCCCAACAAGCAGCCAACGCAGATACATCAGGTGCTACGCTTGCAGCACTTGAAACAGAAGTTAATGAACTGAAGGCAACACTCAGAACTTTTGGCCTGATAGCAACATAAACAGCACGGACTCTACCGGCTGGTAACACCGGCAGCAGGTCACTTCAACCTGTTCATCAGTCCGTGCTGAGATTTCTCCTTGACGAAATAACCCCTGTATGGTAATATTGTCTCTGTCATGGTCAGGGTTCAATCAATTACACTTACAACAATTATAATTCACTATGGGCATAGTTCCGAATCCCTGACCAGATTTGCTGTGCCCAGAATAGCATAAGGGTCATACGTTTGAAGGAGCGTATGGCCCTTTTTGCTTATAACTGCTTACTGTCATCAGACGGATAAAGAGGAGGATAAATGTTTATCGGCAAAATAGAGGGGCTGAGGTTGCTCAAAAACGGCTCGGCGTCAGTAATGCTCACATGTTCGGGAGCAGACTTGCAGGCTATCGCTAATCTGAGACAAGGGATGCTTACCTGCTACGGCGAGAGCGAAAAGCCTGCTACGGAAAACAAAGTGACAATGCTGGCGCAGATGCTGGAGACCCTAAGAGAGATTGCAGATCAGGTCAGCAAGGATCTCGGAGCCGAGTGCAATAAGGAGTTACAGTTAACAATGGAGGTAGGAGATGATTAAGCTCGAAGAACCGGAAACGCCAGCATTTCTGAAAATGGGGTTTTTTGGGAATACTGGTACTTGAAAAACTTTTACAGCAGCAAAAGTATTATCACAATTTATCAGGGACTATTGTCCTGGTAAACAACTGGCTTTTTACGACACGGAGCCGAGTGCAGGGTATATCAAGAACATGGTAAGAGAGATTACAGGGAAACCACTCTTGGCAATTCACAGCCGGTCATTTTCAGACCTCGTACAGTTCATGGATTTGTGTAGAGATAAGGGGTATGTGGCCTTAATGGATTCAATTACGCATCCCTGGCGGTCGTTGGTTGAGGACTACCTTACGGCGAAGCGTAGCCGGGTTACAGGGGCCGGAGGCAATGCCGCCAATGTCAGACTATCTCTTAAGGATTGGGGGCCGTTAAAAGATATGTGGCAAGTGTTTTCATCGAAGTTTGCATGGGAGCCTGTTCATGCTTGCATTGTTGGTAGAGAAGGCGATGTTTGGGAATCAGTTGATGATGATGAAGGCAATTCTGAGATGAAGAAAACTGGTGTCAAGATGAAGACTGAAACAGAAACGGGATTTGAGCCTTCATTGTTGATTAACATGAAGTTAATAAATTCAAAGCATTACGTTTATATAATTAAAGATAGGTTTGATGTCTTAACTTGCAAGACTTCTGAGGCTGAACCTGATATTGAGTTTTTTAGACCTCATATTGAGATGTTGAATCTTAAAGGATCAGGATATAAGGAAAATAAGCCTGAACCGGTATTCAAAAATGTTCCAGGGCCAAATTACGAAACTATTAAGAGTCAGAGGGCGGTAATCCTTGAATCAATTAAGGACGACATGCTTTTGATATATCCAGGCATGACAGCAGACGAGAAAAAGGCAAGGGTGGTATTACTTAGAAAGGCTTTCGGGACTTCAAGCTGGACATCTTTAGAAGAGGATTTTAAACAGTTCCCGATAGAGAAACTTGAGGCAGGTAGGACAATAATTCAAAACATACAGGAGGGATCGAAATGCCAAGAAACATAGACGATATTGCAACAGGTGATTTTAACTTCCCAGATGCAGGAAAACATGGATGTAAGTGTATGAAAGCAAAAAGGGTGACTGCTAAAAATAAGGGGACGAGTGGATTAGAGCTTACTTGGGCTACCCATGATGGTCAATCTCAGTTCACGGATACACTTTGGTTATCGGCTAAAGCCATAGGAAGGTTTGCTGTTGTGGCCAAGAAACTCTGTGAAGGTGCAAGGGAGCTTGAGTTAGATGATGATAACAGCAAAGCCGTCTACGAGCTTGCAGACTATATTGAAGAGCATATAGAAGGGGTGGATGCTATAGTCGAGATAATAGAATATAGTGAGACATTTATACATGAGTCTGGAGATAAGATAGGGCAGAAAGAGACAAGGAAAAAGAAACGGGTGACGTTTGCTGGTTATGATATAGAAGAATTGCCCTTCTGATTCCATGACAAATAAATTATTTTCAGTAACAATCGAGGATTTTGAGATCATACCGAAAATCCGGCTACCACTTAAAATGAAGTGGACAAAGGCCGGACGCCGGTATCTGGAACGCAAGGAACAGTTAGCCTTTATGTTAAAGAAACGGTTTAAGTATAATGAGCCAATTACTTGTAATATAAGCCTTTCCTGTGCTATTCACTTGAACCATAAGCGGCGGACAGACCTCGATAATTTAATCGGATTCCTTTGCGACAGCCTGCAATATGCGGGGATCATAGCAGATGACAGGCAGATAATTGAACTTAGCAAATGTAAAGTGTTCAGGGACGGCAAGGCAAGAGTGGTGATTGAACTGAGGCGGATATGAAACAGTGCAAGCACACAAAGAAGCCTGAAGGTTTCCTGCAACACCTGGCATGGCGCATTGAGATGTTCCGAAAGGGGTATGTGCAGACAAAGGGTCCAGGGTGCGGATCGTGGGCTATCTGGAAGAAGGACGGAAGTGTCAAGAAATCCTTGACAGTCAAGAAATAATCTGGTAAGGTTGTCGTGCAATACTGGAATACACAAATACAGTATGAGAAAACCCATAACCTTTACAAGAAACAAGTCCCGGAAGTCAGGATACAGTAATGCCCTGAAACTGCCCAAATCCCATTTGAGCGGTTTGTGTCTTCCGGGACTTGTTTGTTTTTAAGGAGATTATATTGTGGAGAATACATGGATTGATCATAAAAATGTTACATGGAAGGTTCCACAAATAAGAGGTCGCTTAAAATGTGGTAAATGTCCATCACATGCTGCACTTAGGGAATTTATAATATATCGTGCTGGTGGCATTTGTCAGATATGTAATAAATATCAGGCCACAGTAGCAGATCATATTATTTCCAGACGTAATGGTGGTAGTCATCACCCAGATAATTTGCAGGCCGCTTGCCAAAGTTGTAATTCCAGAAAGGCAGGCTTGATAGATACTAAATATAAAAACTATAGGTTGAAATGCCAAGAATAAGAGGGTTAAAACCAGACTATTTCAAGGATGAATATTTGGCAGAATTACCTTTTGAGGCACGATTATTATTTGCTGGTTTATGGTGTTATGCAGATAAAAAGGGAAGATTAGAGGATAGACCAAAATACATAAAGGCTGAAATATTTCCCTATGACAAGGTAGATATAGAAAAATTGCTAAAATTGCTTGCTGATCCTAAATTACCGGAAAGACCTAACAAGGCATTTATCAGGAGATATACGGTGGAAGGACGCCAATACATTGATATTCCTATGTTTTTGGAACATCAAGCACCACATCATACAGAGAAGGAAAGTAAGTTGCCAGAGTTTAACGGTGACTTAACGGTTAAGCTCCTGAGAAAAAAGGACGATACTGTTCCTTGTTCATTGAATATGGATAGGGATACTGTTAAGGATACTGTTAAGGATCACGAGGGTGATCATATCGAACAAATCATTTCATATCTCAATTTAATCTGTAATACGAATTATAAATCCACGACAAAGAAGACCATTGAATTTATATCTGCAAGATTGAAAGAAAGTTTCACTATCGAAGATTTTAAAACAGTCATAGACAAGAAATATGCAGAATGGGGACAGGATAGCAAAATGTCTGCATTTCTAAGACCTGAAACCCTATTCGGCAATAAGTTCGAGAGCTATCTTAACCAGCCTATTGTTAAGCACATGACTAAAAGCGAGCAGGCAATGGCAAGATATTTAAAAAGGGAGGCTGACAATGAAGAAAGAGGAAGCGAACAAGATTGTATTGAAGTTGGTAGCAATGTTTCCTAATACTGAGGTTAGTGAGGTCACTATAGCGACATGGGTTGAGTATTTAATTCCATTAGAGGCCAGCGTTATACGGCCAGCCATAAATGAATATATCTTGTCCCCGGGTAAAAAGTTCTTTCCTATCCCTGGAGAGATATTGGAAATATACGACCGGATGTATCAAGAAGCTATGGTCAAGAAGACTCAAGCCGATAGAGAAGCAGAATCGGAGGCTATAAAGCTATTATTCCATGAACCATTGGATAAGATAGATAGGTCAATGGGACGGATCGCAAAGCTATCTGTTGCATTGGTCAGGGATGTATGCGATGGTAAACTCAAATATAAGTCACCAGAATGGAATATACGGCAATCGGAAATTGAGAAGTTGACAAGCATATAATCAGGAGGATCGAACATGATTACATTTATTGCAAGTCTGCACAAGGTACAAATTGACAGGGAGGGCGAGGCCAGAATCACGTTGACAGTGCCACTTTCGGAAAGACAACAAGTGTTGGAATTGAGTCTCTTGACAAAGACGGCGCTAAAAGTTTCAGTGGAAAACGATTTACAATAGGGGGGTGTAACATGAAATGTACATCATGCGGCAAAAAAATAAAATTCCTACGAACAAAAAACGGCAAGTCAATCCCGATCAACATGGAGACCATTCAGGGGAAGGAAACGATATACGATCACACTAAGGGGCATATATCTCATTTTAGTGATTGTAAGGATGCAAACAAGTTCAGAAAGCCTAAAGTGTGAACATGGGAAGACTGAGACGGCATTGAAGGTAAGTGTGAAAGGGGAACTAAACAAGGAGGTATGAAATGGCAAAAGTGATAATTTGTGTTGATGAAAAGCAAAAAGAGGCAGATGTTGCAGAATAGGAAAATTGCTGTATTTGTAAAGAAGAATTTATGCAAACATATGTTCATATTGAATTACATCATAATAATAAGATATGTACGATATGTTATCAATGTATGTCGGATAGATATAGCAATATTATTGCTAATTTAGATGAGGCTCGGTGGTTAGATGCTGTGGAGTTGTAGGACAGTGTTAAAAGTGAGTGTGGAGGGGGAGTGAGAATAGCCCTCAGGAAGCCTACAAGGTACTTTTTAGGCGTTTTAGGGATGGGGCCAGTGTGATTGGGTGAATGACGGGCTGCCGGTTATTCCCGGTATGGTTCAAGGATGCAATAGTATGGTGATAATATTTCCTTGACAGATTAACCGGCTTTTGGTATAGTAATGACATGATAGAGGACGCTATCGTAGAAACCATATTAAATCAAGCTAAAGCCTCAAGACAAGCAAAGCGCACGCTTTGTTATATCTGCGTCCTCAGATGGTCTTGGGGCTTTTATTTCATTTAATATTGCGGTTCGCGATAAACCGTAAAGGACGAATAATGATAGTTCGACAATTAAAACTCAAGATCAATAAAACCCAAGAAGCTCAGTTAAATCAATGGCTATGGCATCTTACGGGGGTCTATAATTGGGGGCTAAGAAAAATAGAGCTTGATGCAAAAGACAAGACATATTATTCCCCAAAAACGTTTCAGAATTTACTTGCAGGTCACGGTAAAAAAATAGACATCTCATCCCATGTAATTCAGGGCGTTCTTATTCAGGCACACACTGCATGGCAGAGATACTTTAAGAAGATAGCAAAAAAACCTCGGCTCAAAGGGCAAAGAAATAAGCTAAATTCCATCCCCTTTATTGACCCTATTACTTCACCAAAAGGCGGGCGAATAAGCATCCCCGGCATGGGCAAGCTACGCTTCCATAAACAAGTCTTACCGGAAGGCAAGATAAAATGTGGACGTATTGTAAAGCGAGCGTCCGGATGGTATCTGTGCTTGTGGATAGATACGGTTCATTCTTTCAAGGTAGAAGATACCGAAAGGGAAGTTGGTATTGATCCGGGTTTTTCTACGCTTTTAACTTTGTCAGACGGCGTAAAGATAGAAAACCCACGAGAGCTTAGAAAGGGTGAGGAGCGAATAGCACAAGCACAAAGAGGGAAGCGTTTCAAGTTAGCTGCAAGGCTTCAAGAAAAGCAGGGTAATAGGCGGAAAGACCGGAATCATAAGATAAGCAGAAGGCTGGTAGAGAATTACAAGACAATATTTTATTCAGATGACAACTTCAGGGGAATGACAAAGAAGTTTGGTAAATCAATATCGGAAGCAAGTTTAGGACAGTTGATTGGGATGATAACCTACAAAGGCAATATATGCGGTAGGATGATAGTTCCAGTGAACTCAAAGTTTACCACCATGACCTGCTCAGCTTGCGGTGCTGTTTCGTCGGGGCCAAAGGGGTTAGTGGGCTTGAAGGTAAGGAATTGGGAATGCGAGTGTGGCTCCGTCCATGACAGAGATATAAATGCTGCTATGGTAGTTCTCAAGACCGGGGCCGGTGCGGCCCTCAAGGGAGGGTGTAATGTCCTCCAATAAACAGGAATCTGCGTCCTTTCAGGGACAGCGGAGGCTCAACGGTGGTTCTTTCTCTGATATAGGTCAAGTCCTCAATAGCAATACCTTTGTTTTCAAATACAGCCTTCTCAATGATTCTCTTGCTGATAGTATGATTGGTGATACTTGCAAATCTCTGTTCTCTGCCCTTAAGCCGTTTCAGGAGTTTTTTAGCTCCCTTAGTGCCTTTGCTTTGAACGGATCGTCGCACTTTAAAATACTTATCTCTAACATTATTCAAATCTTTAGAACCGAAACTTGTTCCATCGGAAAGAGTTGCTATGTCGGTTATTCCGAAATCAACACCAATAAAATCTTCAACATCCCCAACATCTTCTTCAGGAACTTCAACAGTCTGGAAAAGATAAAACTTTCCTTTCTTATAAATAAGATCTGCCTCACCCTTAACGTAAGGAAGATATTTAGTGTTGTGACAAACAAATGGGATACCTTTCAGCCTGCCGTCAACAGTCCAGAGCGATACAGTCATTCCTTTATACGAGAGAATGCGAGGATCATAAGTGATAGCCCCAAGAGGTTTAAATGTCCGTATTTTCTTCCGGTCAATCTTATAAGCATCAACAACCTTACTGATAAGACGGACAATCATCTGGGCAGACAGACGAGTAGATTGCTTGAGTGGATGGTATACGAGGTGGTGTACTTTAAATTGATTCCATATCTGTTCTGTCCAGACCGTATCAGAAATCTTATTGCAGGCGGCATTTGCCTCCTTGAGTGTTACCAAAAGAGATTTGGCTTGTTCATCGGTCGGAAGAAGTTTGATTTGCAATGTCAGCTTCATGGTTTTAGTATAATTCAAATATTAGAAGAAGTCAACAAGAAAGGGGGTGGCAAGATATGAAATGTCCACACTGCACAGGGTTGTTGATAGATAATATATGGCACGATCACGGCGTCTGGCATAGGGATATGCGGTGCATTAACTGTGGTCGGTATTTTCCTGTTGGATTACGAACTACCAAAACAAATGTGTGCATGGGCAGGCAACAGGATAACTATAAGCCCTGGAAGCGGGTAAAACCAGAGGTATTGCCGAAAGTAAAGGAATTACTTGATAACGGCTACAATCCCACTGAGACGGCCCGTGAAGTAGGTTGCCATGTATTGACAGTGCGGAAGATGATAGCGGCGCATGGGTGGGATTACCGACCTGGCAAAAGGAGGCATTAATGGACTGGCAATGGATTGATACTGCAGCAGGATTCATCGTGGGCTATTTTGTTGGCATGATAGCAGTGACGGTGGGATATTTTGCAGGGATGTTAAGGGAGGGGAAATGATTAAAAGATTAACCTGTTTAGTTTTAGGGCATACGCCTACAAGTATGTTTCAATTACGTGAATTCTACTTATGGCATTGTAGTTGTTGTGGAGTTTACTACGACGATGTAACAAAGCATAGTGGGACGGTAAATGCTAAAGGGGAACAGGTATAAAGGAGATCTTAGATGCTGAAACAAGTAACAGTTAATATAGTAGTTGACGACCATGAGCCGGAGAAGTGCGGGGAAAAGTGTTTGTATAGGGATGATTTTCTTTACTGGTGTCACTTATTTGACCAACCATTCACAGGTGGGTATTTTCATCGTTGCAAGCAATGTCTGGAGAAGGCTAAGAAAGTTTCTGGCGTGGGAAGCGTGGCCAGAAACTTTAAACTAAGTAGTGATGGACGAGGAGGCGAAATGACTTTATCAGAACAACAATTACTGGAAATTAAGCTGGAAATGGAAGAGTTGATTAGCCAAAGAGAAGGCATGATTGCAATAAATACATATCGTGAGCATCGGGGAGAAGTTATTGCATATATAGATGGAGATTTTGACGATATGGCTGAGAACTTCAAAATATTACGAGAGCAGATGATTGTATTGAGGAATGATAAGTATCTGAAGGCGGGAAAATGAAGTTAATTAACGTAATACTATTAGCCTTAATACCCTCGGTTGCGGAACATGATAGTTAGAGAAGCCTTTAAATAATGAGGGAATTTTAGATGAAAACAATAGCAGTTAGGGGTTTGGTACTGAGAGGGAGGCAAAATGACCGACCATAACGACTGGTTTGCTGCAATATTCATTACCGCTGCAATATTCCTTGCTATGGGCTATGCCTGGGGGTATTCCAGACAGGGGATTAATTATGAGGCCGGATATACCGATGCCACAGGAGAGCTTGGTGTTGTGGTGAAGGAGGAAATATGCCGGTAATGAGCACACAAGCATATCAAACAACCAGTACGCCGGTATCCAGATCGCAGGAGGATATACGGCGCATCCTGGCGAAATACGGTGCTGATGGTGTTCAGTTCTCAGAGGACTGGAGGAAGATGATTCTTTTGATTCGGTTCCTATTTTCAGTGAACAAGGTTCAATACTCGGTACTTTTCAGAATTCCAATCCCAAAAGCTGATACGGCTTCTCCTCACGGACGACAGCGTAAAGCCACACAAATTCTAAAGCTCCAAGAGCAATTAGAAAGAGGCATATGGCGTGCGGCCTTCTGGGCAATTAAGTCACGCATGGAGGCTGTGGATTTTGGTATTGAATCATTTGAGGAGGCATTCCTCTCCCACTTCGAGATTCCCGGAACTGACCGACAGATAGGAGATATTCTAATTCCGAAATTGGGAGCCGGTATTTTAAAATTATTGGAATGAAAAGAAGGAGATATGCCGATAAAGAAATGTATATGGCAATTAGATGATTCTGATATTGATTCAGGAGGCCCTTATGTGACTCAATGTGATAATTATTTTCAGTTTAATGAAGGAACGCCTGTGAAGAATAATTTTAGGTTCTGTCCTTATTGTGGTGCCGAATTAAAGGAGAAATAACATGCCAATAACGCAAGTAAAATGTAAGAATTGCATCAATGGCAGATGGGAAACTGAGTGTTGTAATGGGGCTGATGGATGTGATTGCAGGGGTGAAGTAATTGATATGGGTACATGTAATGTATGCAGCGGGATTGGATGGCATAATCCTGATGCAGATACCCGTGCAAATGTAAAAGCTATCCAAGGTCGATGTTTTATAGGTTCAGGGCCGACTCGTGGATATTGGAGAGGAAAATAACAATGCCGATAACACCTAAACCATTACAAATAGAAGTATATTGCAAGGATTGCGGAACATACTTAGAGAGTAAGTGGGATAACGCCCATGAATCACCCGAAATAATAGTCGAGGTATGTCAATGCCCATTGAATGAGGTCAGGAAAGTATATGAGAAGTATAAGCATTTAGACCGGCTCCTGTGTGATAGGAAGCTGGCTGATAGTACTGAAAACATGCCATATTATATTGCGTGTGATTTATGGCAGGCAATCAAGGCTGCGTGTGAGCCAGTTAAGGAGACAGAAGATGAATAAATGGCATGTATTTACAAAAGATAATAATGAATATGTAGGTTCAAGTTGCAGGATAAATAATGGAGTTGTTGAGTTATATCGTAACATGAAAACAACACGCACGATTGATTATTCTGGTCTTGCACGGCTAATAAATCCGTCAGCATGGAGTAATCCAACAAAGAAACATTATGAATACACTGAGGTAACAGATTATGTTATTCCTTTAACAGAAGTTTTACGGATAGAAAGATGGGATACTGACAAGGCGTCTGTGGAGCCTCCTGAGCCACCTGACGCCGACTCCACTCAAGAAGCCAGCGATGAGGATCGTTACGCTCCCTGAGCAGGGCGGTCAGGCGGTCGGTTTCGTCACATTGCTTGCGGAGTTCATCTGTGGTCATGGGGATATTATCGGATTGTAAAGAGAATACTTGAAAATGGATAATAATATTAAGGTTTACATAGAACACCAGGAATATTCAGGTGAAACATTAATTTATATTGTATCAGAAACACATGACGGGATCAGGAGAATTGTAGAACCCATAGACATGGTATTTCGTGAGCTGATAGAGGGTCAAACGACGGAACCGACATTACGATTAGGTTTAGGATATTCAAAACCTTTTATGCAAGCATTTGCCGAATTACAAAATGAATTAACGGCGGTAAAATATCATCTGGAAGATATGCGGAAATTGGTATTTAAAAATGAGGGGAAGCCGCCCACATACGGGGGAGGATAGTTAATGTCAGACACATATCTAAAGGGCCGTAAAAAGCAGCTCACCGTAAACGAATGGGACGATGAACGCTGCGGCGACCAGGTAGTTGTTAACGGCAAGCTGATAACAGTGGAAGAGTTCAGGAAGCGCAAGCAGAAGAAAAAACATCGAGGGTTAAATATATGGCAAAGGAAAAACCCCTGAGCGTGTTACCCAGGGGTTAGGTGGGTTATTGTTTACAGTGAGGTGTCCAGTCCGGTTACTGAGGTGAATACGTCAGATAGCATGTCACAGTAAACTCCTTCAATGTCTTTAGTTTTAATAATGCTACTTTTCCTTAGTTTATAGAATGTTACGATATAATCATCCATTGCCGTTAATGTGATCTTGCAATGTGTCCAGCCCGGCTCATTATGTCCGATCTTAAATGTCAGGAACAGGTCATCACCTGCAAAGGCCTTACTGCCAGTCATTAGGCTGAACCTGCGCCCTCCCAATTGCTGCAATATGTTCTGTGCTACGGTTACATTAGTCATTGTGATCCCCCCTTGTTTAAATATTCCATGAACGCCTGCTCTTTTACTGGCGTAATATGTTGAGGTCTGTTACCCTCGAAGAACTTATCCCACTGACCGTTAATCCAGATAATATATTCATGGCCGCTGAATATATCACCTTTCCAACAGGGGTTATTACCCTGGTTATATTTTATCCATGCCTCGTAATACTTATTCATTTCTCCCTCTCCTTTTTACCCCGCCGTGGCCTATTCCACAGCGGTTTGAAACGTCAAGCTCCCCTTCTGCACCCACTTCTCCCCTGACCCACCAACCGGACTGATCAGGAAATCCACACGGCCAAATACGTCCCGGATGTCCCGGATGTCAACCAGTACCTTCAGCGTATTTACAGACCACAGGGCTTGTTGTCCCTTCATCTCATGTATCATTTCTTTGACTGTCATTTTGCCACCTCCTTGTTAATTGTTATGACTATAGTCTACACCTACCACTTACACTTGTCAATATACATTATATGGCACAACGTCAAACTATTAATCACAACATATTGTTCCACGTGGAACATATTGACAAAATCAAAATAAAATATATTATATTGATATGCCAAAACTTAAAAAAATCAATAAGTTAACTCTCAAAGAAGATTTCAAAAATGCCGGAGATCAACGCAAAGTACCGAAAACATTGAAAAATGTAGAAAAAATAGTAACAGAAGTGACAGCAGAAATAATGACTGAGGAAAAACGTAGGCAAATTAGAGGTCTGAAACCTATTGACCCTACCAGCAGACGGCGCTGGAGGCTTGCGGGCAGCATGAAGGTCTGGGCCAAGATGTACCTTGAGTCTACCGATTCAGTCCGTGATTTCCGTCGGTGGGCGAAGGCTAAGCCAGGCGAAGCATTACCCTGGGCATGGAAGGTGACATATGGCGATGGGGAGAAGTCCCTGGGCCGTCCAGCGGGCCAGGTGAACCTGCTTGTTCAGATTCTATCAGGGCAATCGTTGTCACCACCACCTCCTGATGACAATCAATTACTACCAGTCCTTGTGAGTCAACAAGATGACACACAATCAGTTGTGCTTCCCGATACTGATCCCGGAAATCCCGAAAACCGGTAGGGTCCCATCTGACTATCAGGAGTCTCAGCCCTGTTCCCCATTCTCTCCGTATAATTTTTCAATATTTCAATAAGAGACAACTTATTAACCGCCATATTTCTGTATAATATTTTAATTGTTTTGATATTCTACACTATGTAGAAAGTGTGATATGTCTAATTGTAGTGTGGTCATTGATACTACGTTGTGTAGAATGTAACATGACGTTAAATCTTAATAGAGATTATCGAAAATTAATATTCTACGTTGTGTAGAATGGATTAAGTTTCTCAACATGGGAGATATTATCTCTGAAGCGAGCGGGATTGTATGATCTTTTCGACAAGTACCGCCTCCCATGATTATAAGCGACCGGCTTATTATCGGTTCGGCTATTGCCTGCCTGCCCAGGGATTGAATATTTATCAAGCCCCAATGCTTTATTTACATTGCTGATGAGCGGTCTGGTATCATTTAGGATAGAGTCATCAGGTATCGGCATGATTTTAAGATAGCATATAAATGTGATTTGTCCATATTTTTTATAATAATTCTCAAAAAGGGGATATATTGTGTAACTTTACTATTGACATATTTTAATTAAGGGTATAATATTTATTTATGAAGATAAGGGATGTTGGTGGTGAGAGGGAGTTTTCCGAGATATTAATAAAGGAGGGTAAAAGTTTTCTATATCAACCCTACCTGAGAGAATTTAAAATAAGACCTGATTTTTATTGTATTGATGATGACATATATTATGAAGTTATAAAAACACGGCAGTCATATCATGCAAGGAAAGATAAGATTAATAATGCTATAGCTGCGGGTATAAATATAAGGGTGGTGAAACCTAATGGCAGGGAATACGTATCAGGCAGGAAAATTGATTTTGGTAAGACAAGAGCTTTATTTATAAAGGACATACCAGAGGATTTGGCTATCAAGATTAAAGCAACTGCTGCATTAAAAAATATGAAGATTAGGGAGCTGGTTATTGCTGCCATTGAGGCATATTTACAGAATGGAGGGGGTAAGAAGTGAAGATGATAGGGTATTGTAGGGTGTCTACAGAGATGCAGGCTGACGAAGGTTATTCCCTCGATGCGCAAAGGGAAGATATTACGCAATACTGCAATCTCTATAAGATGGAATTGGTAGAGATTGTGTCAGACGAGGGCAGAAGTGCTAAGAACATGGATCGTCCGGGACTGGCAAAAGTCCTTTCAATGTTAAGGAATAAGGAGGTTGATGGTCTGATTGTAGCTAAACTCGACCGGCTGACCAGGTCTGTTAAGGATTTAGGACATCTGCTGGATAAATACTTTAAGGACTTAAACCTTATCTCCGTATCGGAGAAAATTGATACCTCATCTGCAAACGGCAGGTTCGTATTAAACATCCTTATCTCTGTGGCGCAATATGAAAGAGAGGCCACAGGAGAGCGTGTCAAACGGGGTATGGCACAAAAAAAAAGTCTTGGCCAGCGGTGTGGCAATATCCCATATGGGAATAAATTGTCCTCAGATAGCCTTCATCTTGAAGATAATTCAAGAGAACAGCAAGTCATACAAATGATAAGGGAATTGAGAGCAAACAAAATGTCATTACAAGATATTGCCTCACGGCTTTCATTTCATGGTTATTCGACTCGTTCAGGCAATACCTTTACATTATCTCATATATCCAAACTTTCCCGCATGTAAGTATTTGACAACTTCCCTGTTTAATGTATCTTATCGGTTAATATGTTAGAAGATATATCAACCAGTCTCCGTATCATTTCACAGACAATAAACGATAACCAGAAGAATCCATATCTAATTAAATCATGGGATGCGGATGATCTTTACAGTAAATTAGCCGGTCTATCCGATGATGTAGCAGAAATATGGATTAAATGTATCACCCATTTACAAACCTATGCCTGGAGGATGCACGCAAATGATTGCATTAAACGAGGCTGTCCAGGTGATTGCGGGTATGATGAAGCAAGACTGTTTTTTCATCCCAAACAAGCTGAATACATAGCATGGAATGGCGATGAATCATGGGTTATTACAGGCAACCGTTGGGGTAAAACCGATGCCCTGGTGTTTCGTGCAGTCTGCCAGGCTAACGGTTATAATCCCCTTACAAACGAACTCTATCCAACTCCCCAGAATATCTGGATAGTAGGGCTGGATTTTCCTATGGTTAGAGATATACTTGTCCCTAAGTTTAAGAAACAAATGCCGGAACTTGGCATGAAATGGAGTGAAGATATAGATTTATGGAATTTCAATAAAACAGACCTTATAGCAAAACTCTTTAATAAAAGTGAAGTAGGTTTTAAATCAGCGGATTCCGGTATAGAAAAATTCAGAGGCGCCGGTAAAGATTTGATATGTTTCGATGAGGAACCGCCAAAGGAAGTCTACTCAGAAGCAAGTATCCGGGTGGAAGCAGGTCGCAATCTCCTGATAAGGGGTTCCATGACACCAGACCCGTTTAAAGGTCTTACCTGGACATATAAGGATATATTGAAAAATACTCAAAGACAGGCAGACCCCGCTAATCTTCGCATATGGACAGGAGCTACTACAGATAATCCAGGTCTGTCTGATAATATCATCCGCAGGTTGAAATCCAATATGGAAACATGGGAACAGGAAGTCCGCATATTCGGAAACTATGCTATGGGCCTTGGTCGTTGTGCATTTAATCAGGATGGCCTCCTACGCCTTAGAGATAATGCGAGAGAACCGCTGGAAATAAGGAAAATATCTGATTCGGCAAACCTCTATATTTACGAGGAACGATTAAACGATGTCGGTTACTGTATCGGTATAGATACCGCGGAAGGACTTGAGCATGGAGATAACTCCGTTGCGGTAATACTTAAAAGAGATATTCCGCCGACTGTCAGCGCAATATTAATCGGTAAAATTGACCCCGATACATTCGGCACTCATGCCATTATCTTAGCCGAAGAATACAACGACGCATGGCTCGTGATCGAAACCAATAATCATGGCTTTGCAGTAATATCAATAGTCCGGGCCGCCGGTTATGGCAATATGTACAGCGAGAAAACATTCGATAAATGGGGACTTAAAGAATCAAGGAAATGGGGCTGGAATACCAATCTTCTAACCCGCCCTATACTCGTTGACGCAATAGCTCAGACAGTAAGGGATAATGCCATAGAAATATACGATATTGATACAATAGATGAAATGTCTACATTTATAATAAACGAAAAAGGACGGGCCGAGGCTCAGGCAGGCTGCAAAGATGACCGGGTGATGGCTTTAGGACTTGCGCTGCAAGGTCATATCAGGTGTCCTCAGTATGAAAAGCCGGTAAAGATCGCGCATGACCCAGGCCCGGTAAACGAATTTGCTTATATGGGAGTATAGATTTTATGGCAGACGAATTACCTGAAGACAGATTAGAAAGATTCCAGACATTCTTTGAGCAGTCAAAGAAAACCTCAGAGCTATGGCGGGTGGATGCCAAAGAAGACTACTCCTTTGTCGAAGGTCATGGCCAATGGAATCAGAAACAAAAAGACGAATTAAACAGACAAGACCGGCCCGCACTTGTCATGAATGCCATCCTTCCGGTAGTAAACCTCATATCAGGTCAGGAAAGAGCTTCCCGTCTCGGTATTACATATAAACCTCGTGGTTTCGATGACGATAGGGCCTCACAAATTGCAAACCAACTATACCGGTTCGCATCGGATAATTCAAACCTTATATATGAGGTCTCCGACGCCTTCCAGGATATGACGATCTGTGGAAGAGGATTCCTGTACACCATGATTGATTATCATCAGCAGGATGAACCTTTGGGCGAAATAGCCGTTAAACGCATACACCCGTTATCCGTCTTCTGGGATGAAAACGCTACTCAGTACGATATGCAGGATGCAAATTATATGATTTGGGCCAAATGGGTCTTTGAAGATATATTGAGAATCTATTATCCCGGCGCTATGTCTGAAATAAAACACGGTGAATGGCTTAATATGCCAGCTGACCTTGTAGGCGAAAAAACTCTTGACTATAACTGGCGTGATAAACGCACCGGGAAACTTCGTATACTCGAATTCTGGTACAAAATCCCCAAATCCGTAGCTTTTGTAAT
>ERZ1292632.2119-Hain-H43-01um-R2-2119-length-17355-cov-4_pt1 | contig 17355 bp, 18 predicted proteins | sample MGYA00564407_ERZ1292632 | MGnify/ENA primary metagenome ERZ1292632 (study PRJEB36523, sample SAMEA6512637) | groundwater metagenome | collected 2019-01-08 | study: AquaDiva: Metagenomics assemblies of 32 groundwater samples | reverse complement strand
ATAGGCCATGGACTTAATGGAAAAGATTGTCAGTCTTTGTAAGAGGCGGGGATTTGTGTACCCGGGTTCGGAAATTTATGGTGGACTTTCCAATTCCTGGGATTTTGGACCCATTGGAGCTCAACTTAAAAAGAATATTAAGGATTTGTGGTGGAAGACCTTTGTCGAACAACGAGATGACGTTTTGGGTCTTGATGCCGCCATTATTATGAATCCCAAAGTTTGGGAAGCCTCTGGTCATGTTGCCGGTTTTTCTGACCCTTTGGTTGAATGTAAATCTTGTCACAATAGATTTAGGGCAGATTATGTAGATATTAAAGAAAAATGTCCAACTTGCACTGAGAAAAATTGGAGTGAAGTCAAGAACTTTAACTTAATGTTGAAAACTCAACTTGGGGCAGTCGAAGGATCTTCTAATACTGCTTACTTGCGTCCAGAAACAGCACAAGGACAATTTGTAGATTTCAAGAATGTATTATCGACTAACCCAAAGAAATTACCATTTGGTATTGCCCAAATGGGAAAGGCGTTTAGAAACGAAATAACTACTGGAAACTTTTTGTTTAGGGTCAGGGAACTCGAACAAATGGAGATCGAGTATTTTATTGAGGAAAAAGATTGGCAAGAGATGTTTGAACTTTGGCGCAACGAAATGTGGAATTGGTTTGATTTAGTTGGATTGGATACTACTAAAATTCATGAACACGAAATTGAAGATGGGGAAAGAGCCCATTATTCAAAAAGAACAATTGATTTTGAATTTGATTATCCTTTTGGTCAAAAAGAATTGTATGGACTTGCGTATAGAACTGATTACGATTTAAAGAAACATCAAGAAGCCTCAGGGCAAGATTTATCGTATGAAGGAGTGGTCCCTCATGTCATTGAACCGACCTGGGGAGTAGACCGTACTTTTTTGGCAGTCATGCTTTCGGCATATTGTGAAGATGGAGATAGAATAGTTTTGAAATTAAATCCCAAGATTGCCTCGTATAAAGTGGCTGTATTCCCATTGGTTAGAAACAAAAAAGAGATTACAAAAAAAGCCGAAGATGTTTATAAAGATTTGAAAAAGAACTTTGCAGCGGTTTGGGATGACCGGGGGAATATTGGCAAGAGATATTATTCTCAGGACGAGATTGGGACGCCATGGTGTGTGACAGTAGACTATCAGACATTGGAAGACGAAACGGTGACAGTCCGCGACCGTGACACAGCTACCCAAGAACGCATTGCAATAAAAGACCTTGACAGTTATTTTCAAAATAAGCTAAAGTAGACAGATGAAAGATCTTTGGCCGATAATCGCCGCTGTCGTAATATTGCTTGCCGCTTCTTCGGTAATTTATGTAGCCAAGAAAAACGGAGGAGAACTACCCAAACCATCGCCCAACCCCTCTCCGGCTGTTGTAGTTCAGCTTTCCGATGAAAAACAGCCAAAAGTGAGTATGCAATTTGATGCCAAGGGCAATTATGTGACTGTCACTATTTCCAACTTGCATGCCGACCAGCTGGAATACAATCTGATTTATGACGCCACAGTCAAGGGTAATCAAATACAGACAGGTGTCAACGCTTCAACTTCGGTCAAAGGCAAATCAACTTATACTCAAAAACAATTATTGGGCAGTGAATCCAGTGGTAAATTTACTTATCACACCAATATCAAAAATGCGGTTATGGAGCTGACACTCCGCGACGAAAGCCGTTCCTCCGTCTTCTCCGCTACTTATCCCTTCACCGTTTCTTCAGGCAAATCTTCTGAATTGAAAGCAAATTAACAATTTTCTTCGTCTTTTGTTTGTCTTGACATGGCTATTTAAATGGTAGATAGTGGTATGAAGTGGTATAAAGTGGTATGTTTATCGGACGATACAATCATCATCTCGAGGAAAAAGGGCGATTATCAATCCCCAAGAAATTTCGTGCCCAATTAGAAAATGGCGCAATCTTAAGTCAGGGACTAGACGGTTGTCTATTTCTTTATCCCAGGCCCGCTTGGATGGAACTCGTTGACAAGCTAAATCAAATGCCCCTGACCAGAGCCGATTCGCGCAATTTTTTGCGAGGCCTCAGTTATGGGGCCACCGAAGTAGAGATAGATTCATTGGGAAGAGTTTTAATCCCCGACTATCTAAGGAATTTTGCCCAAATAAAGTCTGACTGTGTCGTGGCGGGTGCGGTAGACCGTATAGAAATCTGGGACACCGAAACGTTCGAAAAGTTTAACACCAAAATTAGTAAGCAACCCAAAGATTTTATATGAACGACTATCACACACCGGTACTACTTGATACAGCAATAAAATTTTTAAATGTCCGTTCCGGTAATAAATATATTGATGCCACTTTGGGTGGTGGTGGGCACGCATCTCTAATCAAATCTAAGGGAGGATTGGTATTGGGGATAGATCAAGATCAAGATGCTATAAATAATTCAAAAAACTTGGTGGACTTGTGCGTAAAATCTAATTTTATTCATCTTGAAGAAGTGGCCAAAAATAATAATTGGTATCCCGTTTCAGGTGTATTACTGGATCTGGGCGTTTCAGTGCATCAAATTGAAGATTCATCTCGGGGTTTTTCGTATCAAGTTGATGGCAATCTGGACATGAGAATGGGAAATTCAGCTGTAACGGCAGCTGAATTAGTTAACCAGTTATCAGTTGATCAGTTAACCAAAATATTCAAGGATTTTGGAGAAGAGCCAAAGGCTAAGTTCTACGCCCAAAGAATTGTAAATTCAAGACCTATATTGACGACACTAGAGCTTTCTAATTTAATCGGTGATTTCAGTAGCACCCAAAGGATTTTTCAGGCACTGAGAATTGCTGTCAATGATGAGTTGGGTTCATTAATGCAAGTCATACCGCAAATCAAAAATATATTAGATTCGGGAGGACGGGTAGTAATTATTAGCTTTCATTCTTTGGAGGACAGAATAGTAAAACAAGAATTTAATCATTGGGCATTTAATCATTTGGGAAATGTGTTAACAAAAAAACCAATTGAAGGAGAGCGGGGCAGTAAACTGCGCGCTTTTGAGAAAATATGAAGAAAATATTTTTGATAATAGGTATCAATATAATCTTGGGGATTGGGCAATTTTGGCTCTTGAGCCTGATATCAACCGATGGTGAGGAGGTCTGGCGGGAAATGCAGGCACAAAGAATCGTTTTGTCGCAAAATCAAGCTCTTAAACTCCAAATATTCACACTGTCGGCATTGCCGGCGGTGAAACTTCGAGCAGAAAAGCTAAACTTTGTACCTTTGGCCACCGACTTCTGGCGAGGTGCAGTAGTTGCCAGAAGCAGGCCATGAAAAAACGGTACCTGTTTATAAATATCGGTTTTTTATTTCTCTTGATTTTGTTGGTCTTGCGTTTGGGCTATTGGCAGATTATAAAAACCGCCGATTTAAGTACAACTGCTAAGTCACAACGACTCTCATCAAGAAAAATTCCGAGTCTCCGTGGAGAAATCAAAAGCCGGGACGGTTTTGCCCTGGCGACAAGCCTGACCCAATACAAGTTATTGGTAGATACCCGCTATTTTCCCAAAAATCAAAAAGATTTTGCCCCCCTATTTCCAATTTTAGGTACATCTATCAGTGCTAATTTAATTTATAAAATAAACGATCCAAAAACAGTTTGGTTTCCGCTTACAGATGGTATAAACGAAGAACAAAAACTCCAAATTGAACGGTATAAAATACCGGGACTGGAATGGGAATCTGGCATTGCCAGATGGTATCCTGAAGCCAGTATTAGTGCACATCTTTTGGGATTTATGGGCCAGGATTCCGAAGGTAATCCCAAAGGTTATTTTGGTCTGGAGGGTTTTTATAACCGTGAACTGTCCGGAAGACCCGGAAAAATGGTGGGGGAAGCAGACGTTGCAGACAGACCGATTTTAATAGATGGGCAACAAATTATTCCGGATTTTCCGGGGGCCGATTTGCAAACTTCTATAGAAAGACCTATTCAGTATTTGGCATACCAAAAATTAAAAGATGGCCTAGACCGTTATCAGGCAGTTTCGGGAACTGTAACTGTTATGGAACCCGCCACAGGGAGGATTTTGGCCATGATCGCTTTGCCTGATTACGATGCAAATAAATATCAAGAGTATGATGATAGTCTGTATAGAAATCCGATTATTGCAGATGCTTATGAACCGGGAAGTACATTTAAGGTCATAGTTATGTCTGCCGCATTAGATTCCCAGGTTTTGGATGAAAACACAAAATGTACGATTTGCATGGGTCCGGTTGTGATCGGAGACGCAGTAATCAAGACCTGGAACGAAAAATATTACCCAAACAGTTCGATGACTGAAGTCATCCAACATTCAGATAATACAGGAATGGTTTTTGTGGGGCGGAAATTGGGGAAAGACAAACTCTTGACTTATTATGACAAATTTGGTCTGGGACATGAAACAGGTGTTGATTTGCAGGAAGAGACCGAAAGCCGTCTTCGTCCGGCCAAAGATTGGTATGAGTTGGATGTGGCGGCCAGCACTTTTGGACAGGGGATTGCCATTACCCCTTTGCAAATGTTGCGTGCCGTTTCCGCCATTGCCAATAAAGGAGTGTTGGTAACTCCTTCGATAGTTGACAGGGTATCCGGTAAGCCAGTAACAAAAAAATCCGGAATACAGGTCATTTCTCCGCTGGCTGCAGCCAAAATGGCAAAAATGATGATCAATAGTGTAGACAGGGGAGAGGCGAGATGGGCCAAGCCGGCGGGTTTTGTAATTGCCGGAAAAACCGGAACTGCTCAAATACCGGTATCCGGCCACTATGATAAAACTAAAACAATTGTCTCTTTTGTAGGCTTTGCCCCAGCGGATAATCCCCGGTTTGCGATGCTGGTGACTCTGCGTGAACCGAAAACATCACCTTGGGGGTCTGAAACTGCAGCCCCTTTATGGTTTGATTTGAGCCGTGACATTTTCCGTTATTTTGGACTATCGCCGGATAAGACTATAATAACCAATATGATTCGTCATACTATCTCAGTCAAGCACGCTCTGGATGGGGTTCGTCAGGCAATTATTACCCAGCCAAATTTCAGAATTCATTTCACATTGTCATTGATATCCGTTATCTCGGGTTTTATTTTACAGATTGACCACTGGGAATGGATTATCCTGGTTTTTGTGATTGTAGTAGGATTGGTTATTGAAATGATAAACACCGCCATAGAATCAGTAGTGGATTTGGTTTCCAGCGAGTGGCGGATGTCTGCCAAAACGGCCAAAGATGTAGCGGCAGGAGCGATGTTGGTTTATGCGGTGGGTGCCATAATCGTGGCCGGATTATTATTTATTCCCAAAATACTATGGCTGTATATTTAGGTTTGCTAATGTTCTCATTTATTGTTACCTGCGTGGCGATTGTACCGTTTATTGATTTTTTGTTTGCTAAAAAATTTACCAGAAAAGACGAAAGATCACAAGTAGAACCGGGGGATACCGAGGCTTTTCGTAAGTTACACGCTTTGCACAATCAAAAAGTAGGGACCCCGATTGGGGGTGGCATTTTGATTATTCTGATTGTCAGTCTGCTGTTTGCTATCATGTTGCCGTTACTTTCCCGGATGGGATTATATGTGACATCGGCTTTCCCCCTGAAAGAAGAATTAAACATCATATTTTTTACTTTCATTTCGTTTGGGATTCTAGGATTGTACGACGATATTATGAAAATCTTCGGATTTTCCAAAACCGGATTTTTTGGCCTCAGAATGCGGCACAAATTTATAATTCAGGTAATTCTTTCTCTAATTGTATCTTTGATGCTCTATATAAATCTAAAGATCGATATCATAAACATTCCGTTTTTCGGGGTAATAAAAATGGGGATTGGATATGTACCGATGGCTGCTTTTTTGATAATGGCTTTTACAAATTCATTTGATTTCACCGACGGCGTAGATGGTCTGTCCTGCGGGACTCTTCTCGTTTGCCTATTGGCTTTTTGGATTTTATCGATGAGTTTTTTGGACACTCCATTATCAATATTTATCGCTCTGTGGATAGGGGCATTGATTGCTTTTCTTTATTTTAATGTCTATCCGGCGCGTATCTGGTTGGGTAACGCGGGTGGCTTGGCTTTTGGTGCCACCCTAGGGGTCGTAGGACTTCTGTTGGGTAAGCCGGTGGCACTTATTATTATTGGTGGGGTGTTTGTGGTTGAAGGTGCCAGCAGCTTCTTACAAATAATTGGTTTTCGGTTATTTGGTAAACGCGTATTTCCTATTGCGCCAATTCATCACTGGTTACAGGTGATTGGTTGGCCCGAACCCAAAATTGTGATGCGTGGTTGGCTGGTAAGTATAATTCTGGCGATATTTGGCTTGTGGCTGGCCATGCTCTGATATGAAACGCGGAAATAGGATATTTATCCTGACTCTATTATTAGTAGGATTTGGAATAGTGATGATAGGTAATGCTTCATTTGCCGATGCCATGGCAGATTTTTCGGACAAATGGCATTATGTGAGGCTTCAGGCTATTTGGGGAGTAATAGGCACGATTGCCATGTGGGTATCTTCTAGGTTTTCCCTAAAAAGACTTGAGGCCTTTAGTCAATTGTTTTTGTATGTAAATATCGGTTTTTTGATAATTGTTCTGATTCCGGGTATAGGAAACAAAATATTAGGAGCACGGAGATGGTTGGGATTTGGATCTTTTGGTTTTCAGCCCGCTGAACTGGTCAAGCTATCACTCACAATCTACCTGGCGAAACTATTATCAACATCGGATTTTGATATCAAAAAGTTCTTATTTATTATTGGTGGAATTTTGACTCTGATCATGATGGAGCCGGATATGGGGACTGCAATAATTGTCTTACTGATTAGTGCCACGATGTATTTTGGTAGTGGTAAGTCACTAGCACCGATGATACTAATTATTCCAATAGCAGGATTGGTGTTTGGAAGCTTAATAATATTTTCTCCCTATCGTTTGGAGCGGATGAAAAGCTATCTGGATTTTCAGCGTGACACTCAAGGCTCCTCATATCACATCCGTCAGGCTTTGTTGGGAATAGGATCAGGCGGAATATGGGGAGTGGGTTTTGGCCAATCAAAACAAAAATATCAATTTTTGCCGGAAGTGACGACGGATTCTATTTTTGCCGTTTATGCCGAAGAGACCGGTTTTGTGGGATCAGTAGTATTAATAGGAATATATGGTTGGTTGGTGCATCTGGGATTGACAGTCGCGCAACATGCCAAACAATCTTTTGGAGGACTTGTGGCCTTGGGTGTGATTTCCTGGGTCGGCTGGCAATTTGTAATCAATGTTGCCGCCATGACGGCTCTTTTTCCTCTGACTGGTGTTCCCCTACCCTTTATTTCCTACGGTGGTTCCTCCCTGGTGGTGCTCCTCTCGGCCATAGGCCTCCTTCTTAACGTGGCCAAAAATGGATAATTCAATTTTTGAATATATCATTATCTAGAGACTTGGCTAGTTTGAGTATGAAATCTTCCATCTCCTTTTGGTCAAATGGTACCAACATCCGAGGTAGGTCTTTAACTGTTATAACTTTGGCCAGATTCTCACCCAATTGAATGGGGTTAATATCCCAGTCAAACTTGGCTTTGGCAAGACTAATTAGCCTGGGAAGCGATAATCCCCACTTTTTGTCTTTAAGCAAGAAATACAAATCAATAAAATCGCGGGATCTAGGTTTGACTGAGATGATATGTACTTTATTGGTGGCAATGTCTTCGACACTGTCAATGTCAATATTATTCCATTTTTTATTAGTGTTTATACGGGGAAAAGGGTAATAATTGAAATCGATTTTGAGCTGACTAGCATCACTAAAGTTGATGATAAAGGTGTGAAGTCCAAGAAACCTGGTGTAGCTAATTCCTCGGGCTCCCAATTTGGCTCCGGATATACCCACAAAATCCTTGATACTGGGTAGATGTACCTCTTCTTTTTCAGTGAATAGATCTATATCCTCGGAATCTCGATGATGTAAATAAACTTCAGAAAGAACTGTACCACCGGTCCAATAATACCGCTTGGTTAAGTAGCTTTCAGCTTGGAAAAGTTCCAGAAATTTTCGTTGAATTGGTGTGAGGATGGTTTTTTGTGCCATAAGAGATATTCTAAGTATACAGCTTTATGTGGATCTAGAAGGTCTTTGATTTTAGACCAGGCGTTTATTACTTCCTTTCTATCTAATTTCTCTCCATCCAAGCCGTAATTTATCAATTGGGTGAGCCGCCAAATTTTGTATTCTTTGGGATTTTTCTTCTTAAATTCTTTCTCGTCAGTAGACCAATTGATCATGAGTATATTTTAGCATTTTCAAGGTTAATTTGTAAGCTTAGTTATTTTCCACTTCCGAGGTGGAAAGTTTTAAACGGGCTCCGGAAAGGAGCCCTCGGGTGTCTTGCGACAATATTAATATATAATATCATATATATGAAAACACTTGTGTTTACAGGAGGGCATCATACGGGGGCGTTGGAGGTAGCCAAGATGCTAAAGGATAAGGGTTGGAGTATTGTCTGGTTTGGGCATAAGCATAGCATGTGGAACGATACTTCACATTCTTCGGAATATAAAGAAGTAACAGAAGAAAATATAGAATTTCATGATTTGTTGGCTGGAAAATTTCACAAAACATATAATCCTCTGAAGCTTATTCGTATTCCGTGGGGATTTCTGCAAGCATTTTTTTTACTTTTGAAAACTCGTCCGTCTGGGATTGTATCGTTTGGCGGATATCTTGCAGTACCTACAGTAATTACAGGCTGGATTCTTGGAATACCAAGCATTACTCACGAACAAACAATTACTCAGGGTTGGGCCAATAAATTAATTTCAACGTTTGTCAAAAAAGTTGCAGTCACGTGGCCGGAAAGTATTAAAAATTATGGTAACAAAGCAGTTTTAATTGGTTTACCTCTTCGTAAGGAAATACTTGAAGCCAAAAAAAATATTTTGAAAAAACCACTATTATTTATAACTGGAGGCAAGCAAGGGGCTCATGTGATAAATGATACAGTGTTTTCAGCTTTGCTAAATATAAAATATGATATCTTGCATCAGACCGGAAATAATAGTGAGTATGGGGATTTTGACAAAGCCAAAAAAATTAATTTGCCAAATTATAAAGGTGTAGATTTTTTGAATGCCAAGGAACAAGCACAGGCTTTAATTGATGCCGATGTAGTAGTATCAAGAGCCGGTGCGCATGCAGTTTATGAATTGGGATTTTTAAAAAAGAAATGCGTTTTGATTCCCATTCCTTGGGTCTCACACAACGAACAATACAAAAATGCCCAAATATTGGAGAAAGCCGGTATGGCGGTCATTTTATCCCAGAGCAATCTGAATAAAAGGAGTTTACTTGAGGCTATCGGACAAGCTGAAAAATTAGAACCAAAAAAGTTATCAATGGTTATTGATGCCAGTCAAAGAATGGTCAAATTATGCGAAGAATACTTTGGATAATTATAATAATATTAATTTTGGGATTAGTTATCGGGAAATTCAAATCATACGGGGTAAATAAATATAAAAAACCGCTAGTTTTAGTTGATAATTCGGGAATAATCTTGACCAAACTTACGGCTCTGTCTCCTGGGCCTGCAAAATCCGATTTGCAAAATGGGGTTCTGACTGCTACTCTATCATCAGGGTTGACGATTATTCTGGATATCCAAAACCTAAAACCTAATTGGGAGACCACTTTACAATTTATTTTAACCAGAAGTAAAATAGCTGGTAAGATGCCCAAACTCATCGACATGAGATATGCGTCTCCTGTCATAAACTATGGCCAAAAGTAAATTAATAGCTGCAATAGACATCGGAAGCTCAAAAATAGTGACTCTTTTGGGCCAAATCCGGCCGGACAATCCGGACAAAGTTCACGTCGTCGGTGTTTCTTCGATAGCTTCGCGGGGAATCCGCAAGGGACAAGTGGTAAATATCGAAGAAGCGACCTCATGCATTTCCAATTCAATCGAATCAGCCGAGCGAATGGCCGGTTTTAACCTGAGTAGTGCTTATGTCTCAATAGATGGCTCACATATTTCTTCACAAAACAGTCAGGGGGTGGTAGCTGTCAGCGAACCACACGGGGAAGTTGGATCGGACGATGTCAGACGGGTGCTGGATGCCGCCCGTGCGGTATCCCTTCCGGCTGCGACCGAAATAGTTCATGTCATCCCCCGGAGTTTTACAGTAGACGGTCAGGATGGGATTAAAGATCCGATCGGTATGACCGGAGTCCGGCTGGAAGCAGGTACTCATATAGTCACCGGATCGAGCGGAGCCATCAAGAATTTGCAAAAATGCTTAGCCGACGTCGGATGTGATGTAGCGGGTATGGTTTTTGGAGGACTGGCTGGAAGTTACGCGGTTTTAACTGACACTGAACGGGAACTGGGGGTAGTTTTGGTAGATATCGGAGCCGGAACGACAGATATTGCCGTGTTTGGGGAGGGATCCTTATCACATTCGGCGGTTCTGCCGGTGGGAGCCAAAAATGTCACCAATGATTTGGCCATCGGTTTGCGGGTTTCATTGGAAAGTGCCGAAAAAATAAAAATATTTTTACAAAATGTCAGTCAGAAAGAAAAAGAAGACGATGTCGATATTAGTAGTCTCTCTCTACCTGAAGAAATAAAGAGCGTATCTTACCGGACTTTGGTTGACGGGATTATCCGTCCCCGCCTAAATGAAATATTTCAGGTAATCGCTGTCGAACTAAAACAAAGTAATCTGGCCGGATTGACACCGTCGGGACTGGTAATCACCGGCGGGGGATCAATGACGGTTGGAGCGATAGACAGTGCCAAACGGGTGTTGTCTATGCCGGTGCGAATCGGTTTTCCGACCGGAATTTCCGGGTTAATTGATGAGATCGAAAGTCCGGCTTTTGCGACAGCGGTTGGACTTCTGATTTATGGCAATCAATCTCACGAGAGCGCGGGAGTTGAGGTAGGGTGGAGCAATAAGTTTCCCCTAAAAGACATGGCGTTAAAAATTGGGGATTTACTTAAGTCTTTACTACCCTAGTTTCTCCTGCTACAATCGCTAATACTCCTGCCCGAAACATATATGGCACTAGTAAAACCAGATGTTGGCAGGATAGCCAGAATAAAAGTTATCGGAGTAGGTGGCGGCGGAGGTAACGCTCTGAATTCCATGATTTCTTCGGGAACAATCGGAGGTGTGGAGTTTATTGCAATTAATACCGATGCCCAGGTATTGCTGACCAATCTAGCATCGACCAAGCTTCAGATTGGCGAAAATCTGACGCGGGGACTGGGAGCCGGGGGTAATCCGGAAGTCGGAATCCAAGCTGCCGAGGAATCGCGGGAAAAAATAAAAGAATACCTTCTGGATTCAGATATGGTGTTTATAACCGCCGGTATGGGTGGAGGAACCGGCACCGGAGCCGCTCCCGTAATTGCTGAAATAGCCCGTGAAATCGGAGCTCTGACAGTAGCCATTGTCACCAAGCCGTTTGCTTTTGAAGGAGCACGCAGAATGGTAAACGCGGAAGACGGAGTGGAAAAACTCAAAAATAAAGTCGATACTCTGATTGTCATTCCCAACCAGCGGCTTTTGGATGTAGTGGACCGGAAAATGACTCTGCTGGAAGCTTTCCGGGTTGCTGATTCTGTCCTCACTCAGGGGGTTCAGGGAATATCCGATATTATTACTCAGCCTGGTCTGATTAATGTGGATTTTGCCGATGTCAGGGCAATTATGAAAGATGCTGGTTCAGCTTTGATGGGCATTGGCAGTGGAGTAGGTGATAACCGGGCTCAAATGGCAGCCAGAGCGGCTATTTCTTCACCTCTTCTGGAAATATCGATAGAGGGCGCTAAGGGAGTACTCTACACCATTACCGGTGGTCCTGATATGACTATGACCGAGGTTGATGAAGCAGCCAAAGTCATTGCCGAAGCGGCAGATGCCGACGCCAATATAATTTTCGGGGCGGCAATTGTGGACAAAATGGTGGATCAGATGAAGATTACCGTCATTGCCACAGGTTTTGATGAGACCCGTGTCCGGCTCTCTAATCTAGTTAGCCGTAACCGCCAATCCAATCAAATGTCGGGCTTGGTCAGCGAAAAAAGGCCGGTTGTTGAACCAGACGAGCCGGAAGATAATTCTTCTCCAGGCGAAAATCTTGATCACAAAATCGACCATGACAACTGGGACATCCCGGCCTTTTTAAGACAAAGGAGATAAACAGCAATTTACAATTTACAATTTTCAATTTACAATGAGTGGTATGTTTAAACAAGTTGATACACAGGTAAATTTTCCGGAAATGGAAAAGAGAATATTGAAGTGGTGGTATGAGAGTGGAGTGGTCAAAAAATATTTGCACAAAAATGATAATTCAAAAACAAAGTTTTCTTTTCTGGATGGGCCGATTACCGCCAATAATCCCATGGCTGTCCATCACGCCTGGGGACGGACATACAAGGATTTGTGGCAAAAGTATCATACGATGAAAGGACATGCCCAACGGTATCAAAATGGTTTTGATTGCCAGGGGTTGTGGATCGAGGTTGAAGTAGAGAAAGAACTCGGATTTAGATCCAAAAAAGATATCGAAGCCTACGGCGTGGCTAATTTTGTAAACAAATGCAAAGAAAGAGTACTAAAGTATTCGGGTATACAGACCGAACAAACAAAACGCTTGGGCAATTTCATGGATTGGGATAATTCTTATTACACCATGACTGACCAAAACAATTATGCCATTTGGAATTTTCTGAAAGTTTGTTGGGAGAAAGGTTGGTTATACAAAGGCCACGATTCAATTCCCTGGTGCCCCAGATGCGAGACTGCTATTTCTCAGCACGAAATATTGACCGAAACTTACAAAGAAACCGTTCATGAATCGGTTTATTTGAAATTGCCGTTAGTCGATCGCGATAACGAGTATTTGTTGATCTGGACAACTACTCCTTGGACAATTCCCGCCAATATCGCTGTGGCCGTAGACGAAAAGTTAGTTTATGTTCTAATAGAAAGTTGTTGGGTAGCTGAGGGTTCATCAGAACGGGTCTTTGGCAAAAAAGATATTATAAAGAAATGTATCGGAAAAGATTTGGTCGGCTTGAAATATAGAGGACCATTTGATGATCTTCCCGCCGTCAAGGTGGTCGCATCTGACCCCAAATTTCATACGGTGATACCAACCGATTCATATATCATGCCGATTAATACCGTAGAAGGAACAGGTCTTGTTCATACTGCTGTATCGGCAGGAGAAGAAGATTTTAAACTGGGAAAGAAATTAGGATTGCCAATGATTCCGGTAATCGCCGATAACGCTGACTACTTTGATACCATGGGGTTTTTATCAGGTAAAAATGCCAAGAAGCATCCTGAATTGGTAATCGATTTTTTGAAAACTAATAACTGGTTACTGAAAACTGAGCAATATAAGCACCGTTACCCCGGCTGTTGGCGCTGTGGTACCGAATTGGTTTGGAAAGTTGCCGACGAATGGTACATAGCCATGGATAGAGTAGACGATTCCAAAAAAACCTTGCGTGAGCAAATGGTGGAAGTAACCAAAAAAATCCGTTGGCTTCCGGAATTTGGTTTGGACCGTGAGTTGGATTGGCTTAAGAATATGCACGATTGGCTGATATCCAAAAAAAACCGGTATTGGGGATTGGCCTTGCCTATATATGAGTGTGTGTGCGGTAACTTTGAAGTAATAGGCGGTAGGGAGGAATTAAAATCCAGAGCCATTATCGGATGGGATAAATTTGAAGATGACTCTCCGCACAAACCCTGGATTGATGCCGTAAAAATAGAGTGTAAAAAGTGTAAAAGAGTAGTAAGTAGAATAGGTGATGTGGGGAATGTCTGGCTGGATGCCGGCATTGTGCCTCTTTCGACATTACCCGATGAATGGTTCCCGGCTGATTTTGTTACCGAGTCTTTTCCGGGTCAGTTTAAGAATTGGTTTTATTCCATGATTGTCATGAGTACAGTTCTCAAAAAAACTAATCCGTTCAGGACGGTACTTGGATTTGCTTCATTGGTTGGGGAAGACGGCCGACCCATGCACAAATCGTGGGGAAATGCCATTGAGTTTGGTGAGGGGGCTGACAAAATCGGTTCAGATGTCATGCGCTGGATGTATGTCAGACAACACCCCGCCGATAATTTATTCTTTGGCTACAAAAAAGCCGACGAGGCCAGGCGCAAATTTCATCTGATGTTCTGGAATGTCTATAATTTTTTTGTAACTTATGCCAATTTAGATGGGTTTGATACAACACTTAGCACTCAGCACCTAGCACCTAGCCCTCTAGATAAATGGATCTTGGTTAGATTAAATCAAACCGTAGAAACAGTCACAAAATCTCTGGATGCTTTTAACGCATTTACGGCTTCTCACGCGATTGAGGATTTGGTGAGTGATCTATCACTGTGGTATGTCCGCAGATCGCGTGACCGCGTCGGTCCAACCACCATAGATTCAGACGACAAAAAGATTTGTCATTCCACCCTCTACACACTACTCACCACTCTCTCCCAATTAATGGCTCCTTTTATACCCTTTATGACCGAAGAAATCTATAAAAATCTGACTGGGGAGGAGTCAGTTCACTTGTCAAAATGGCCTAAGCTCAAAAAATTAAATAAATTAGATCTTCAACTAATAGACGATATGAAGTCTGTCAGAAAAATAGTGGAGTTGGGTCTTTCTCAGAGAAAACTGGCAAATATCAAGGTCCGTCAGCCACTACGCGCTTTGCGCGTCAATTCTCAATTTACAATTTCCAATTTACAATTAGTTCAATTAATTAAAGATGAGTTGAATATCAAAGATGTCGAGTTTAAAGAAAACAAAGAACTTTCTGTTGTCTTAGACTTAGACTTGGACTCCGAGCTAATTGCCGAGGGAAAATTAAGAGAGATAACGAGGCAAATTCAAGATAAGCGCAAAGAATTGGGTGCTAAATTAGATCAAAAAATTAATCTAACATTGAGTGAAGACTTGGAAGAAAAATATAAATTAGAGCTGTCTAGACAGACTCTAGTCCAACAAATTAATATAGGGTCGGAATTTGCGGTACAATTGCTGTAATGAAAAGAATTGACTGGTGGTTGGTAATACCTGTGATTTTATTATCCTGTTTAGGTCTTCTGATTTTGCGAAGTGTCGAGCTCGAACTTTTTTGGTATCAGCTGGGGTTTGTGATATTGGGAATATTAATATGGATTTTTGTATCTATCGTAGATCACAAAATATTTATGGCTTTTTGGGTCTGGGGATATGTAATATCAGTCATTCTATTGATATTACCGGTGATATTCGGAAGTTATATCCGCGGATCTTACCGTTGGATAACTCTCGGTCCGGTCTTGCTTCAAACTTCGGAGATAGTCAAACCAATCTTGCTGATTTTTGTAGCTATGGCTATAAAAAAATGGTATGTGCTCTTCGTGATAATACCGCTATTGATGATTTGGCGTCAGCCGGATCTCGGATCAACTTTAGTTCTCACCGCAGGCATTGTAACGATGATTGTTTCTAAATATTCATTAAAGAAAGTATTTCTTTGGGCAGGTTTAGCTGCTGTAATATTGGGACTTTCCGCAAGATTGTTTTTACATGATTATCAAAAAGACAGACTGACGACTTTTATAAATCCCTATGCCGACCCGCTTAATACCGGCTATCATGTAATCCAGTCGGTGATAGCCGTAGGATCTGGGGGCATGTGGGGACGGGGTTTGGGGCGGGGAACCCAGTCACAACTTAGATTTTTACCGGAATATCATACCGATTTTATTTTTGCAACTATGGCTGAGGAGCTCGGGTTTGCCGGCAGTTTTCTGATACTGATAATCTACTATGTAATGCTCTGGCGGCTTTATACATTACTTATATTGTCAGAAGATCCAGTGGCTAAGCTATATTTACAAGGAGTATTGGGAATGCTGACCTTTCAGATTTTTGTCAATATCGGAATGAATATAGGAATTGCGCCGGTGACCGGAATTACCCTACCGTTTTTGTCGTATGGGGGGTCATCTCTGGTGTCACTAATGATTACTTTTGGTCTGGTCCAGTCTATCTCTTCCCAAATCCGTTTGAACAAGGTATAATTTACCCCATGCAAGCGGTAGTTTTAATTGGCAAGTCACAATATCTGGTCTCCAAAGGAGACGTTTTGGAGGTGGATTTGGGTCAGGATGTCACTTCCGTTCTGATGATTATTGACGGAGACTCTGTTCAAGTAGGAAACCCGACAGTCAAAGGGGCTGTAGTTAAGACAAAAGTAATAGGTGAGTCAAAAGGCGACAAAATCAGAATTGCTACTTTCAAAGCCAAGACCAGGCACCGCCGGGTCATGGGATTTCGGGCAAAATATACCAAATTATCTATTGAAGATATCAAATTTTCACACAAGTCTTGACAGATTGTGAAAATAATTGTAAATTAGAAAAATGGCTCATACGAAGGCTGGTGGTGCAACCAGACAACAAGGAAATAGAAGAGGAAGACGCTTAGGTGTTAAACTTTTTGGTGGAGAAAAAGTTAAGATCGGAAATATTCTGGTCCGTCAGAATGGAACTCGCTTTCATGCTGGGACCGGTGTTAAAGTAGGACGCGATTTTACTTTATATGCTGTCTCTGACGGAGTAATTAAATTTATCCGCCGCCTTGGACGGCAATTTGTGACTATAGCATAATGGACGAACAACAAGTCATCAATCTGGACGTCAATCAGCTTCAGCCTAACCCCCTGCAACCTCGGGGGACATTGTCTCCCGAATCTTTGGTCGATTTGGTTGATTCCATCCGTGAGCACGGAGTCTTGGAACCTTTGGTAATCGCCAAAACTCCAGCCGGTTATCAGATTATTGCCGGGGAGAGACGTTGGCGGGCTTCCAAAATGGCTGGCTTGAAGACTGTGCCGACTATTATTCGTTAGACTACTCCACAAGGAATGTTGGAAATGGCTATTGTCGAGAACGTCCAACGCTCAGACCTTAATCCCATAGACCGGGCCAAAGCCTTTCGGAGATTGATGGATGAATTTGCACTGACCAATAATGACATATCGTTTAGGGTTGGTAAAAGTCCGTCTTATGTCAGTAACTCACTCCGTCTCTTGGAGTTGCCGGATGCCCTTAAAGATGGATTGTTGACAGGGCTTATTACAGAAGGACATGCCCGAGCCCTGGCTGCCATTGAAGATCCTAAAGCCATAGTGGAAGCTTACAAAATAGTTTTGAAGGAACATGCTTCGGTTAGAAGGACTGAAGATTTAGCCCGAAGAATGCGTTCACAGATGGGTAATGCCCCAAAGGGCCTG
>ERZ1292632.2118-Hain-H43-01um-R2-2118-length-17358-cov-12_pt1 | contig 17358 bp, 37 predicted proteins | sample MGYA00564407_ERZ1292632 | MGnify/ENA primary metagenome ERZ1292632 (study PRJEB36523, sample SAMEA6512637) | groundwater metagenome | collected 2019-01-08 | study: AquaDiva: Metagenomics assemblies of 32 groundwater samples | reverse complement strand
GGATGCGGATGAAGTGGTCGCATTCCAGATTCTTTGCGTTGGCGGGGAAAATCCAATCTTCCAGGTTCTCAACAGTGAGTTCCGGCCCATCGTAGTCTATTACTTCGACTTCTTTGGGAGCCATAATTGGTTCTTGCGGAACCATCCTCACCATCGGAAGCTGAGTCATGGGGTCAACATCTTCCACGGGCAAGTCTGGTTGCGGCTCAGCAACCATTTTCTTGACCATGCGAGTTTTGGTTTCCCAGCGCAGATAGCCCAGAGTCGTTCCGAAGATTCTCTTCTGAAGCAAGTAGTCGTAGAATGGCGTGTAGAGCTTCAGGGAATTTTTGATGCGCCAGTTCAGCCACTTCTTTACTTTTTCCTGCCGCGTAGAATCAGACTTCCCAATCGGCGTAACAACGATTTCGCTTTCTTCTCCTAGAAGTGCATCCAGTTCCTTCGCCAGAATCGCTTTGATAATCCACAAGCACAGAGGAATGGAGAAGTTGGACGACTCCTGATTGGGGAAGCCGTTGGTATCCATCGCGTTGCGCCACAAACGATACCAGCGACGGAGAGCTTTGTTGCGGTTGTCGAAGTCGGCGGAATCATCCTGATAGTCGTCGGTGATTTGCGACTTCAGGCGAGTCTTCTCCGCGTCGGTGAGCTTCAATTGCGTGCAGGGCGGCTGAGGCATTATCGGACTGTCCTGTAATGCTCAATCAAAGTTTTCGCGGGACTCCACTTCACAACCTTTGGCGTGGCAAGCTCCAGTGCGCGGCCATCCATCGGCGGGGCGCTGGCGGTCATTTCCACCGCGATTCCCAGACTGAAGACTCTGTCGTCCTTACGCCCATTCCCGGCTTCAATTCTCCCATCGGGCTTCACCACAAAGGCGCGCATTTCGTCCACCGTGTCAGCGGAAGAGATAAGCACTTCATTCCCCCTGACCGCCATGTCCAGATTGCTCATTAGCGTCTTGCGATTCGCTTTGGTGGTGTTCCATCCCATCTTAGACGTAGGCCTGCGCGTGGTTTCATCCATCACTTGCTGCCGATAGAGCAGATGGCTGGGATATTTCTCATCGTTCATCAGCGTTTCTAGAACGTGCATCCCGTAGCCGTTACGTTCAACGCCGATGAAAGCGTGGTTGTACCAGCGTCCCAACAGGGCAAGTTGCCGTCCAAGTTCGTCCGGGGTAATACGTGCGTGAAGCTGGCAGACTTGTTCTCCGGTCGCGCGGTCAACAACATCCACGCTTGAATAATCGTTCTTGTCGTTGGCTGGAGCGCCGTCAATTTCGATGCCTGCGGCAACATCGGCTCCGAGGACGTAGTGACTGGAGATTTTTGGCCGCGCCCAGAGGCGGAGAAGTCCCTGTGTGTTGGGCACAAAGCGGATTTCTTCGCGTCCGCTAAGGTCTTCGCAGACTCGTAGCTCACCGCGGGTGGGAGCGGAAGTTTCGATTTTGTCCAGCGTTGGAATATGGAAGAAAGTATTGCCCGAAGTCCGAAAGGCTTCTTGCGCATGGGAGGGATATTGCTCCTTGAATTTCTCTTCATCCTTGTCGCACTTGTTGATGAGGGTCTGCCTGCGCCATTCGATTTGTTCCAAGCTCAATTCGTGGCGCGCGACCATTTTCTTTTCTTCGTCCGTGAGTTGCGCCTGGTACTTTTCGGCAGACATGGGCAGTTCGGTTTTGTACTCACCCTGCCAGAACCACGGCACAAAGATTTTGGCGTACTGAGTGTCCTGCGCGTGCCACTGGTCATAGAACCATCCACTCATGCCGTTGGCTACAGACTCTACGATAACGATGGAGTCGCGTGTGTCAGGGACAGAGTTGAGAAGACCAGCCCTAGCGTCGTCTGTACCTTCAGGCCAGCGTGAAACCTCTGTGAGATGCAGACCCCTTAGAGTGTAAGAGTGGCCTGCGGCGGACTTCCCTGCTGTTTCAATAACGATTCTCCCGCCGTGCGGCTCGGAGAATTTGATTTCTTTGCGGTTCGACGCATCGGTAGGCAGCTTTCGTTGTTCTTCTTTGGGCAGGTAGAAGTACATCTTGTCGGTGATGCCGAAGATGTGCTCAGAAGAGTCGAGGTCGAGCGAGACGGTCATGTACACGTCAGGGAAGAAACGGCAGTTGTGGAACAGGTTTGCAGCCGCGTGAGTGGAAATACCGCCTTGCCGGTACTTCAGAACCAGAATCCTTACGGGCTTTTTCTGGCGGCGCTGTTCATTGATAGTGAGTTGTATTTCTCTCTGCGCATGGTTCAGGTGCAGAGGAACCATTTTGCCGGACACTTTATCGCGCACCTTCAGACAGTCCTCGAAATAGACTTCGGGTTTCGCGCGCCAGATGGCTTCCTTGATGGCCGAGAGTTTCGCTCGTTCCAGGTTCACTTTTTCTTCTTCTTTTGCACCATCGTAGTTGGCGCTTCCTTCCCAGATTGCGCAAGAATCACTGGTTTCTCTTTTGGCACAGGCACAACCATGTTTTCATTCAATAGAACAAAGTCTTTGAACTCGACGCGGAGTTGTGCGCCAAGAACCTTTGCCACCGTTCCAACCAGAATGTTGTCCCCGCGCGCAAAGAAAACCTCATCTCCGATGTTGATGCTCACGCTTTCCTCTGTTCTGCTAATTCTTTGAACTGGTCGGCAGTCAGGCCGATGCCGTTTTCGCGCAGCGCAAATTCCAGAAGTTCTTTGGGGTCAATAGACACTTCTTTGGTGTCTGTCTCTACGCCGATAGTCTGCTTGGGCTTGCTTTTCGAGAACTCTAAGAGTGTAGCGATAGCTTTCAGGCGGTCAGAGGGACGGTTAGCACAAAAGGCGTCACGTTCCAATTGGGCAAACTGCTCTTTGCGAGATTCCATTGCCGCCCATTCAAAGTAGTCTGGCTTGGGGTCGCTGGTAAGGGCATCATACCGAGCACGGCGGTCAGCATCATTTTCTCGCAACTGCTGGGGAGTTAGTTGCTTCTTCTGCGGCTTACGATGAAACCGAAATTTAGGAAGTTTCAATCTCCCATCGGGCATCAAATCTTTTACCCAATCCACGCCCTTGTCGGTGAGGGCTTCTACTTCATCATTGCGAAGATTCTTACCGTTGTATGTCCAGCGGCCAGTGCCGTAGGTATCGGGCTGAAGTGCTTTCAGAAGATGGGAGCGAGAGCGGGGAGATTTTGTTACGGATGTTTCAGGTGTTGTGCTTTCGACACGAATAGTCTCGTCCACGCGGAGAGTAGAAACCCTAAAAGCTATTCTGTCAAGGATTATTTGTTAACTGTGGTTTTCATACCACAAAAAGTGTTGCGCGTTTACCACGTATAAGTTTTTACACGCTTTGTTTTTCCGCCGATATTGGTATGCTGCGGCCTGACGATTTCGACGTAGCAGGGCTGACAGGGTTGGCCCCAGACGCACATGGGCTGGCAGGTCGGGCCTTTTACCGCGTCCGGCGTGTAAGCCAGCAACAAGTACAGAAGGAAAGTCATGTCTTCGCCTCCGCGCTCAACAGCAGTTCCCCTCCGCAAGGACAAATCTCCGGTTCTTTCCCGCGCCGCACGAAATACACCCTTCCGCAGGACGCGCAGCGCATCAAGTCCAGCGCCACGAAGCTCTCCCGCTCGCGCTGCATCTCTTCCGTGTCAGTCATGGCCGCGCGCACCCTGCTCCCAGCGCCGGACAGGTTCTGGGGAAGTCTTTAGAGTAGTTGTACGCGGCGGCCCCGCTGTGCGCTCCCGCATGCAGAACAGGGATAACCACCCAGACCTTTGTACCCTGTTTCATGTCGTCGCGCTTCACCCACCACATGCCCCAGACCTCCAGTCCAGTAATGGCTCCCAGCGTCAGGTACATGCGCTTTCGGGATGGCCGCTTGCCATAGAGCCATGAGTTCATCTCTCGACAGGCTGGGCAGGCGCGTTGCCAGTGCATGGTAGACTCGACATCGAGGGCTGAAGCAGCGACGATGACCGCAGTTGCAATCCAGAACTTCTTGTCCGCGACCCTGCGCTTCTTGCTCTGCGCCCCCACAGAACCAGCCAACAGCGTAACCGCGACTACCACCAAAAGTAGCTTCTTCATCGTTTCCTCCACTTGGCTTTGGGGAACATAACCCCCGTGCTCGCCAGCGCCTCTTCTACCGCCTTAGACCGGCTCTCGCGCCGCTCTGGAGCCACTTTGCGCGGCACAGCAGCCTCTTGCCGGCCACCTTCCTGTCTTGACGGCTCCGCGCCAACCCCAAAATACCGCTCCAGCGCCTCCCTGACCACCCCACTTAACGTTCTCCCTTCCACCGCGAGCTTCCTCAACCCCTCCATGTACGGCTTCGGTATTCGCACCCGCAAAGCCTCTGTCCCGTCTTCGTGTAGCTTCCTCACTGTATTCCGATATAAGCCAACTGGAATACGATGTCAAGGAAAATCGTACTGAGCTTCAAAAATACTGGAACTATTTCGCCGCGAGACTCCTTTTTGGAAAATGACGGTGCCTGGAGAACTGGGGCCCACACTTAAGCTAGAGACGGGTGGCCGCCTGCGCCCAGCCCCTACCCTCTCGAATCCCTACCTATGGAGTATAGATTAGACAACTCACTGAGCACACACGCATTAGCTCATAAACCGGTCTGATGTGCGCGAATCGTGCGCGGATGTGGCGCGGATTGGATCCTGGTACGGTCTAGCAGTGGTTTGGCGAGTGATTCGCGGCTGATATGCGTTAGCACTCTCACCTGATAATGTATAAAAGTGCTGCATAATTCTGCATAAACTCGCTAGTGCTTACTGTTCAGCGCGTTACCACTGCATACGTCCGTTTACGTATGAACTGTTAACTTGCAAATCGTGTCAGAACACACACGAAATGTTGAATCTCTACCATTTGTAGGGTGATTACCTATAGTCCAGTGCTTGGAGTGTTGCGTAAAAGACACAAATGAGCGATTCCGTGTAGTCCTAGTACGTTGCATCGTGGATCTCGGTGCTTGACCTAGTAGGTCAGTGTTGAGCGCATGATACGCGGGGAAGCGCGTGAGTGTGGATTGCTGATGCTGAGAAGGCTTGAGGCGCGCGAACGAAAGGACAAGCACTGGTGATGCGCTGGAGACGCAGATTGTCCGCTGTCTGATAATAATTCTGGGCGTGTTATGCGCGGGCAAGGTCAATTCTCTCATGCGGATGCAGGTTAACACTTGCTCTTCTCTAGACACTATTTGTCCTTTAGTATAGGCGCGATTTGTCCTTTTCGTTGTGTGCGCGGGTATACAGTGTTTGATTCTAAAGGTGATACGCGCGAATTTCGTTTGGCCGCGCAAGTGCTCTTAGTAGTGCGCGAGGTAAATCAGATGCCGCAAGCTACTTTCTTCGTTCGCGGCGCAGATGCCAAACTCTCCGGCAATACACCAGAGGAGTTCTGGGCGAACATGCGCCGCTACGCTGACCGCTATATCAAGTACGCCATCTACCGCGAACCTTGCAGCGTGTGTGGCCGGATGCTGGGCGCGTTTCTGCTTTGGTTCAAGGATGGCAAGCCACTGTGCGACAATTGCGAAAGGAAGTCTGGGCGCGTTGCTCCAAAGTCAGAAGTGGCCTGTGATTCTGATTATGAACACGTACAGGGCATAGCGTAGCTAGTCTCTCGCTTCGCCGGTAGGGGGATGAGATGCGCGATTTTGACAAAGCACAAGCGGATGCTAAGGCACGTGAACACCGTGATAAAACCGTGGCCAAACTAAAAACAGTGACCCTAGCTTATTGTCGGACGTGCAAGCGCACTGTGTTTGTGTACGATGTACCGCGCTATGAGCTAGAGCATTCGGGACACGACTATCAGTTTTCATACTACTAGGGAGGGGCAGCGCGCACCGTCCGGCGCTACGGGCGGAGAGGGGGAGCGAATGGGATACACGCCAGATACGATTGACATCGACAACAAGGGACAAGGTGCTTTCTTTGGCGACCGCGCGGGAAAGTACTGTTTCAAGCCTGAATTGCGCGCCTTTATTGATGGCCTTGTGGAGTCTGCAAAATGGAGCACTAATCGCCATTTTGTAATTAAGGGTACGACTGTTTACGCGGCGCAAGCTTCGCGCTTTGCGGCCCTTCAATACATGAGTCCAGACCGCATTTTGGTATCAATCGAAATCGAGACAGAAGTCACACCAGAACAAAGGACTCGCACGCATGCAATTGGATGCGACCAGTGCCGTACCGCAATTAAGACAGGGCGCGGGAATCTTTGCGATACTGGGCGAAGGGCATGAAAGTGCAAAAACGCTGGATTATCAGAAGTCGCACGCAAACAGACAGCGAAACCTCGCAGCCGCTCTATTGGAATAACGCGCAGGGGTGGGTTGACAGGGATAGCGCGTCCCGCTTCTCTTCGGCAGACCATTGGAAATTGAACCTTCCGCTTGGCGGAGAATGGGAACTTGCAATATGGACGTTGGGGGAATAGATGAGTAAAGCAACCGACGTTTACGACTGCCTTTTAGCTATCGGAGTTTGGCAGTTGCGGTGTCCCTGTAGCTGTGATGCTTGTTACAAATTGCGCCAGTTTTATCAACGAGAATCAACGAAGGTTTGGGTGGGAAAAAGGAAGGGGGCCACTAAGGTGAGCAGCGGCGTTCCGGTCAGCTTGCTTCACAAGTCTAAGCAGGGAGCGTGGCGGCCACGCGTAAGGGCCGCAAGGGAGCGAACATGGAAATCCTAAGCAACGGAAGCACCTGGGGCGGCGAAGGCCCACAACCGATAGAAACTCTGTTCGCGCGGTTACAAACAAATGTGCTAGACCCGCGCTTCGAGAAGTATGGGAATTTCATCATGCGCGACCGCGAAGGACAAATCACCGTATGGGGTAACTTCTTGGACTACTCGCACGTTTTCGACGTTCGCGGCACAGCGGAAGAACTTGCCCCGCTCATCAAGGCGATTAGGGCACACAAGAGAACGGCCAAATACAAGCAAGCGCGAACCGAAGTCCGCTAGGGGCCAGAAGTCTAAGCCAGTCTAACAGGGGGTGCGCGATGACACGCAAAGAAGCAGCGTTTTGCATGGGATACTTTCATGGCGACGAGTCCAAGACGGCGCTAAAATCGTCTGAGGTAGAAGCTCGGTGGCCGCACCTGAATCAATGGGAAGTAGCGATGTATTGCGGTGGGCGCGCGGCGGGCGTGGCAGGCAACGACTCACTTCTTCCCGTGCGCGAGTTTGACATCAACCAGGTATCTCGTTTCTTACGCGAGGGAGGTCAAAGTTGAGAGCCAATGCCATTTATGTCGGACAAGTACTCGAAGTGAGGGCACACGTTCGAGAATCATCTTTGATGCCTGACGGCTCAGAAGTGCCGATTATCATCATCGTAGAGCAAATCACCTACAATGGGAAACGCAAGACCCCGTGGATTCACGCTGCGGGAGGACAATTCCGCCCCTGCGACTTGGAGCCAATCCGCTGAACAGGAGGAACGGATGCGAAGGATAAGACGTAACTCAAAAGAATGTAAGCACATCCTCAGTTTAGTGAAAGATGTCACCTGCTATACGTTGGGGAATCAGTTCCGCGGCGAAGTGCTCAAAGATGGCGACCCACAATTGACTCGTTCGCCACGAGAAACTTTGCGGCGCGAATTAGCCGAGGGTGCAAGTCTCACCGAGCAGAATGGTGGGTTTACTGCGCATGTTCACTCAAACCTTTGGTTCTCATTCAAGATTAACGAGACACCCATCGAGCGCGTAATCAGGAACACTCCTGACGCCGTTTGTAATGTCTGTGGCCGCGTGATATGGCTACAGAAAGGCACAAACAGGTTTGTGACGCATGGGCCAGGCAAGGATGGCGGATTCACGTGCACGGGCTCTGGAACGGAGACGCAATGAGCAATCAGCTAGACCGCTTAAACTTGTTATCCGCTATCGCTCACGCGGTAGACAAACTGGGGCTTGTGGATGATGAGATTAAGCAGAAAGCGTACCCATTTAAGACACACCCGACGTTCAAGAATGTAGGCTGGCAATGTGACGATGCGCGCAAGTGCATAGCGAATGCGATAGACACTTTACGAGACGCGGAGTTAGAATTGCTGGACCAACACCCATGAGCTGTCGTTGGATACTAGTAGACGCCAACATGGTGAATCGGCTCCTACTAAGCACACATGCGGCTACCAGTAACTTGCCACAGGACGTTTCCCTGCGTCACGTTGAATTTGACCAAGGCAAAAAAGTATGGCGCCTGCTTCTCGAAAGCGCCACTTGGGAATGCCCCAAAGAAGGTGAGCCGTTCCCAGAAATAACGCCTATTTGGACTTGGAGTCATTCATTCTATTGAGTTGAAGGAGAACACACATGCCACATGATTTGGAAGGCAAGATAGTGAACGTTGGCGATACCGTAAGTATTCGCGCCATCGTGACTCATTTATACGAAGGCGCAGAGAATTGCAATCTAACGGTTCAGACAGAACTTCCCATGTACCCAAGCGGCATACCCGTCACAATTGCCCTAAACACCAAACAGGTAAATGTGGTCGAATGGGCGACACCTCATGAAACGTAAATATCCCCTCTCAGAGCGTGAAGGAGTACGCCAAATGAACCTTGCGCAGAAACGCGGGCAGATTCTTGGGCGGGCGTTGAATGAATTAGAACGCGCTTGTGAACACATTGAATCTTTAGTCGAAGATTTTGTTCCCAATGAAAAGGTGTTGCTAGACTTCTACCGAATGTGGGTAGCAGAGGCTAGGACGTTCATTGCCTATGCGCGCAAGGAGGGAAAGTAAAATGAGTATCAGCATTTTCAAGCGCGGCCAGGATACAATCCCCTGCAACATTTGTCGGAAGGCCGAATCGAGCCTTACCAACCCCATGCTTGACGTGAAGATTTCCTCGGCATCCGACAACGTGGATGTGTCGTTAGTGGCAGCCGTACACCGCTCATGCCTGAAACGTAAAATTGATGAGGCTCCCGAATGATTTGCACTCGCTGCAATTTTGACATTCAAAAGGGCCAACGCTATTGGCGCACAAAGAAAGGGCCACACCACCGCGTTTGCCCAAGCACCAACATGGAGTCCTTGCGGTCTCTGCTGACGCAATTCAAGGTCGTGCTGAACAAAGACGCAGTTATCGAAGAGGCGTTCCCCTACATCGTGGAGGCGTTGGAAGAACTGACCAACCAGCGAATAGACAATGCCTTGCTGCATAAGACTTACCCGAGGAAACGATGAGAGATTTGACCAACTACGGAAGATTAGACCAGCAGCTAAATCTCAGTATGTTTTACTGGCAAATCTTCCAACGGGCACTACAACGAGCATCGGATAGGATGGAACGCGAATTGATTGCAGACTTGTTTATCACCCATTTTCAAACACCGCTTGTCAAAGTGCGTTCGATGCTGGGATCGAATCTGTCTTGAGCATCCGCTGTAAGGAGCACTACACGACAAAGCAGTTGAATACAGCCGAATCTAACAAGGGCGAGTGTGGCGTCTGTGCTTACAAGTCCGGCTTCAAGGATGCCCTAGAATGGGTCAAAAAACTGCGCGATGAAAAAGTGAGCTTAGACACAATTATCAAGGGCTTGGAACTCAGGCTAATCGCGTTGTTTCTTCCGCGCAAAGCCTGATTGGAGATAGCTTTGCTGGACAGGTAGCGCCGCGCTAGGCGCAGAAAGCGAAAGAAGCAAGGGGGCATAATGTGGGCTAAGAAAAACGAGTGGTGTCCTGTCTGTAAGGGATACTCTCTCGCTGAACATAAACATACGGAACGCGAGTCCATGGGTTTTAATGTGCGCGACTTGGTGATGAGCGACAGCCTCGTAAGGGCGTTGGTGAAGGCGGCGCAGGAATACTTCGCGTTCAGAGACGCGATTTATGAAGGGTTGCCGCGCACAAAGGCAGAAGAGAAATTACGTGCCGCACTCGCACCCTTCGGAGCAAAGGAGCAGCCATGAGCAACGCGAGGACAGTTCGAGAACGTGCCATTGCAGCAGCAATAGAAACACTTGCCACTTACACGGATGGATTCCGCCAAGAGAATCAAGAAGCGGCGACCAGGAATGGGGCGGACAAAATTGAGCGCGAGTTCGCCGACCTAGTAGAGACGGATGCAAGAGTCCGGGCGCTGGTGGAGGCGGCAACGCGAATGGTTCAGGGTGCGTTGTCCGAGTATGGCAAGCATCCATGTGGCTCCTGCAAAGCGAATGCGGAAGCGTTGTGTGCCGCCCTGAAACCCTTCGGGAAGTGAGCGCGGGAGAGCCGAAGAGAAGCAGCGCAGGAGGACGATATAATTCAGCCTTGGCAGTTCGGGCATGGGGAAACGAAAGCAACCTGCCTGTGGTTAAAGAATCTTCCCTTACTTGTGCCAACCAGGATTGTCAGCGGGAGAGAGGCGCGGGTGCATAAGGAACCACCGTCACCGAAGAGATGGAAGAATCGCAGCCGTACCCTGCAAGGAATTGCCGACGCGATGGCAACACAATGGGGCGATTATCTGGAGAAGCACAAATGATTACCCTCTGGCTCTACCTGCTGCTCGGCGCGCCGCCAGCTATCCGGCGTCCCATTTGTGACGACTGCCGACTGCCGGTGATTACGCGGCCTGTCCATGAGGATTGCGCGAGGACAAAAGTATGCCTACGTTTCACCAACTAGATGAGCTTGTGCATTCCCTGGCGCGCGCGAGAGAGTTTGTGCGCAAGCAGTGGGAGATTGGCTTGCTCGACGGCGCGCAACCTGTCTGGGAAGATGAGGTTTTCTTCGCGGCGAACGAATGCTTAACCGAAGCAATCGTAACTGCAATCCGAGCGAGAGACAATGCAGAAGTCAAAAGCTAAGACGTGTGTTCTTGAATTGCACTACCCCTTCTGTTCTCACAAACAGGAGTATAGCACGCAAAGTTCCAAACTTTTGCACAGCGAAAAGGTAAGTGATTGAAAACACGGCTCAAAATAGTTTGCGATTTCGCTTGACAAGTATTACGAAAAGCATTACAAGTCGCCATTATGAGAGACCGATACAAAGAAACCGTAATCTTCCGAGTTACGAAAGAAGCCAAGCGCGAGCTTCAAAAGTCCGCAGCATGGGCCAAGATGAAGCTCAGCGAATGGCTACGGATGCGCTTGGGGGTTGGCCCATGACGACTTCCGAACAAGCGCAAGAGGTTTGGATGGAGATTTACGCGCAGGACAGGATTCTCTCAGAGTGCGACTCTGAAGAAGAGGAGGGACGGCGCGCGTCAGATAACCCTACTCGGACAGCAACCACGGCGAAGTACTCGCAAACCTCAGTTGCCGCCGTCCCTCCGGAAAGGAAACCATGACCGCGCAACGCTTCCGTATGTCCTATGTAAGACCGCTCGGCCAGCACGTCCCTGTAGATGAGGAACTGCTGGCAGCTTTGGAGCGCGACGCGGCGCAACATAAATCCGAGGCCATGCACCGCCGCATCATCTGGGCCTGTGTGGTCTTCCTGTGCGCGTGGGCCTATGCGTTGCTAGTGGTGACGCCATGACCGCGTTCAAAGCTGGTGACAAGGTCCGCGTGAAAGAAACTGCTATTCCCTTCACTGGATGCGGGGGTGTGGTTATCGCGGTGGACGAGTACGGAAATCCTTGTGTCAGATTCGAGTTCACTGAGATTCGAGATGGATGCTACAGCGCCGACGAACTGGAGAAACTTGAAGATGCCAAGCAAGGGGACTGAGGCATATCGAATTGCGGGGAGGGCACGCGCAGCAAGAAGGCGGGCGATGTTCCGCGCGGAAACGAACGCGATTGCCCGTAAGTCTCATCACAAAAATCGCGCAAAACGACTCGCAAGGCTGCGTGCATGGACGAAAAATAATCACGCCTATGTACTTGCTGCCGCCAAATTGCGCAGCCATACCCCAAAGGGCAAAGCACGAGGAATCCTTACAGATGCAGTAGCACATGGAAGAATTATTAAGCCAGAACACTGCGAAATCTGCAAAAAACCGACGCTCAAATCTAAATTGCACGGCCACCATGATGACTATTCAAAGCCACTAGAGGTTCGGTGGATGTGTTTACCGTGCCATGCAGACTATCATCGTAGGGAACGGGAAGGTTTACTGGTGTGTTGCACGGCGGTGTCAGAGGAGAGTGCCAAGTGACCAGCGAAGAAATCAAAGCAAACATTGACGCTGAAATGCACGCAGCGCGCGATGCCAAATATCAAGATGTAATCGAACACACGCGGAACGTGGCCTTACTGGAAATCGCGTACCAGCTCGCGGTGATGAATGAGCAATTGCGTCCGATATTAAATGTGTGCCTCACGCCGAAAGTGATAATCACAGAACCGCGAGGCGGAGCAAATCTATGAGCGCCTTTGAGCGCGAGGTTTACTTAGCCCATCTGGACGCGGAAACCGTGTATCAGATGAAATCGCCGCGCAACTATTTGGAAGAGGCTAGCGCCATACTGGAAAGCCGCACGATGATGCTGCCGTTGCGCGAACACTTGGAAGCTCTAGCTACGCGCATCAAGGAATTGGAAACTGTATGAGTGCGCCACCGCGCCTTTTACAACTGCAAATCAGGGAGGATGAAGTGAGCGATACCGAAAAGTTGGCAGTCTTTGTTCCCGCTGAACAGTTGCAGCATGAATTTGAAGCATGGTTAGAAGCGTGCGACCCCGAAGTGCAAGAGTCTTTGGCCGCTGAGTTGGCTGTCGGCGCAATCGGGCCTGCGACCCGCACCGACGAACAAACGCTCTTGAAGCGCGACCGCCTTGCTTCACTCTTCGACATTCAGCAAGCCTATGTGGACAGACTCCGGCTGTGTGTTCGCGCCATCGAAGAACGCGCGCGCCATGAGGAAGCCAAAATCAAGCGCGGCAAGTGGGGCATCCTGACGTACATGCTGAATAGCTGTGTCAAGAGTCTGGATGGTTTCACGCGGCGGTATGTCATTCGTTCCGCGTCCGGCATGAAGTTGCGCGTGGTGAATGAAGCGATGATTCCGCGCGAATACTTCGAGGAAGTTCTGGAGCCAAAGCTGGTACTCAACAAAGAGAAACTGACGCTGGATTTGAGCGAGGGCAAGGAAGTACCTGGCGCGCATCTGGAAGCGGCGCAACCTACTTTGATGATTAAGTGAGGCGAACATGGCGACAAATGACTCTGCGATTGTGAAAGCGAAACTCTTGCAATCCGACATTGCTGTAACTTCTACGGTGCTGGCAATGGCTGAAGAAATCTGTAAGCAGGAAGGTATCAGTCTGCACGGTCTGACGATTCTGGGCGGCAAGCCCTACATCAACGTCGTCGGACTCGACCAGAAAGTTGCCAATCTCTGCAAGGAAAGAGAGTGGATTAAGTGCGGACAAGAACTGCGCTTCATCAGCGAGGAAGCCGATGTGCAGTCGCGCTCGTACCGTTGCGGTTTCTACGCGACCATCAGCTTCTTTGACCAAGAGGGATACCTCAAAGCTCTTGGAAAGGTGACTGCCGCTGGCCCTGTCACTGAGGGCGTGCTGGCTGAAATCCGCAAACAGTTCACATTCACCTACTCCGATGAGGGCTGGGCCGGAGATGCTTCCGTCAAGATGTCCACCATGAAGAACAGGGACTTTCTGCGCATGATGGCCTCGCGCCGAGCCAGCAATCGAGCCAAACGTGCGGCTACTGGCTGTGGGTTGACTTCCGTGGACGAAATGGAGGTAGATACCGTCTCCGGAGACGCGAAGACCGCGATTCTGGACGCAGAGACTGTCGCGGCGGTAAAAGGCCCGCCTGCGGCTCCCCAGCCTCAAGAACGCCTATCCTACACAGCTACATGGCGCGACAAGGATGGTTTTTCGTTCACCGCGCCGAAGGTTGTTGAGGAACAGCGGAAACTAAAGGACTTAGCGACTTGGATGCCCAAACAGAAGGTCTGGATGAGCATCGCAGCGTGCCAAGCGGACGTGCAGGCGCTGTTTGAAGAATTTGGCTACGAACTTGTAGTGCCAGAAGCGCCGAAGGCGGGGCCGGAGCCAACCCCTAGTTCTGGCCCCGCGCAAGGGACGCTGAAGGAGCAGGTAGGATTTTGAGTAGCGCGGCGGTCAACCCGCCGAGAGGAGAAGCAGATGTCGGTTAAAAGAATCTACGATGTGGTTTACGAGGAAAAGTGGACTTACTCGCCAGAATGGATTGAGTCGAACCTGAAGGTTCTTTCCAACGGTGACGCGCGAAGCGCGGTCGAAAAAGCCAAGCGGTATTCTCTAAAGCAAACGTTCTTTGACGATGAGAAAAATCGCATGGAGCGCGTGCGCAAGTTTCGTCTGCTGAGCGTGGACGTGGAAGCGACAGCCGACATTTGAGTTTCCCGCGTCGTTCAGGAGCGCGCGGCCGAGAGAAAACCGCGGTTGCCACGCAGACAAGCGCGGGAAAGGATGTGGGCGGGCGGCGTGTCCATTGCGCCCCGCATTCCTCAGGTTAGAGGGTTGCCATGCCGTTCGAGTCGGCGCGGCGATGTGGTTTGGAGGCCCGCCCATCAGCTTAGGAGCAGCAATGCGATGAAGCATTTCTTCAATCTGTGGTGCCTGTGGATGTGGGGCAGCAAACACGCTTTTCTTGAGTACGCGCGACAACTTCGCGCACTTAGGAGCGCAAGTGAGTGACAATGAACCAAAGTTCCAGAACTTTTCGGTCGGCGTAAAGCCTGAGACGAATGACTTGCGCCGCCAGATTTTTGATGCCATTTGCAAAGTGAATGGCCGCGAGAATAGGTTGAACAACCATACCTTCGCCGCCGAAAGAATGTTCTTTGGATTGCATAGCATCATGCTCGACGCGCCGGACAGCTTTGCCTTTCTTTTCGGCGACGGCGACCCGCTGGCCGCGCAGAGATTCAAAACCTGGCTGAAAGAGGGACACAACCATGTTCGATGATTTGTTGGTGGCAATCTTTTACGCGGCGGTCCATCTGTTAGGGGGAATGTGTGTCGGTCTCATCCTCGCGTTTGGAGTATGGGATATTTACCTTTTCGCGCTACGAGCCTACGCAGAAGTCAAGTCGCGCATGGGCAAACAACTGAGAGAGGCGCTGGAAAAGTAGATGCCAACTTGGGCAAAAAGGGATGAGGCAGCAACGCGGTCGGCGCGCAGAACAAAAGAGTTCCTTGACCGCCGCTCATGGATTGGGATGCGCAAGGATGGTTCCCCATACGTTAGGCTGCATGGGCGCGACAAAGAAGCTCAATACCAACGTCTGCATGGATGTTGGAATGGAAATTGTAACCACTGCAATCGGCCAATTCCGGGTAAGCACTTTTGCGAGCTAGACCATGTCCGTTCTCTGGGTAGGGGTGGCGATGATAGAGATGCGAATTTACAGTTTCTTTGTCGTCCGTGTCACCGCGCCAAACACAACAGAGAGCCGCGCCTGAAATGGATAAAGCTATGAATGATATAAGACTTTCGGCTTGCATACTCATTGGCTTGATAGTGGGTCTAAATTTCGGCGTGTGGAACAAGTCCGTTCCCGCTGGCGCATGGATGGCCGTACTGTGCATTTTTGTTGTGAATGTTGCTAGCGCAATCTGTGAAAGCATCAAGAGGCGCGCATGAGCGACCTACGCGATGAGCTAGAGGAGACGGTGTTGGCACATTGGCGCGAGTTGACCGCGAAGAAGCCGGACATGGCGAAAGTAAAGACTCTCGCGGCAAAGGCCAAGGAGCTACGCGCGGCCATCAAAAAAGGAGCAGCAGCATGAGAGCACCACGAAAGTTAACGTTAGGGGCAGTTGGCGATTACGTCTGCGAGAACTTTGAACTTGGCATGGATACTCAGCGTCGAGAATGTTGGTTCTATGTGGATATGCAAAACATTGACCTATTTTCACACGATAAGGCACATGGGATTACATCGCGCGTAAAAATACCTACGCGGTGGATTCGCAAGGCTCTCAAACTGCTAGATTCGCGGAAGGCAAAGAAGATGCGAAAGTTGGCGGCATGAAGCGCAAGCCAAACGAAGCCCAATTGCTCCTCGCGGACGTGCTGCGCGATACGGGCTACGAGTGGAAGCCAGAGTACAAGATTGTAGCAGGCCGCAAATGGGCGTGGGATTTTGCGTGCCGCGAATTGAAGCTGGCTATCGAGCTACACGGTGCAACCTGGATTCAGGGCCGCCACAATCGCGGGGCAGGTTTCCAGAACGACCGCTCCAAGATGAATGCTGGAATTGTTCGCGGCTGGCAAACGCTGGAATTTTCTACCGAGGACGTTCTGAAAGGCCGCGCTGCCGACACGATACGCGAATGGTTCGAGAAAGCATCAGAACGCGAAGCCGCGAAACCGAAGCGCGAGTTTCTGGAGGTACGCAAGGCATGAGGGTACTTGATTTATTCTGCGGCGCTGGCGGGGCGGCAATGGGGCTGCACCGCGCGTGGCCCGACGCGGAAATCGTCGGTGTGGACATCAAGCTGCAGAAGCACTACCCGTTCACGTTCGTGCTGGGCGATGCGATGGTCTATCCGCTCGAGGGATTTGATTTCGTCTGGGCCAGCCCACCATGTCAAGCGTATAGCTCCGTCGGAAAACAATGCAGAGCGCGGAGGCCCGGAAAATACCATCACCCTGATTTGATTGACGCGGTACGCATTCGGCTTCTCGCGTCCGGCGCTGATTGGGTAATAGAAAACGTAGTTTCGGCCCCGCTGCGCAATTGCTTCACCCTATGCGGTTCACAGTTTGGCTTAGATATTCGGCGTCACCGCATATTTGAGTCATCCCGATTCTTGCTGATTCCTCCATGCTCACATCATCTGCACAACGGGGAGTTCCGCTCACTGGATAAACGCAGAAACGGGAAGCCATCTCGTGTAGTCGGCGTGCATGGGCACATCAATTATCGAGGAGAATCTGAATTGAGAAAAAAGGCTATGGGGATTGATTGGATGACGGACCAAGAATTGACCCAAGCCATCCCACCGGCGTACAGCGAGTTCATTGCCAAGCAGGTGCCACTATGAGAGCCGCATGGGGCAGTCTGAAGTTGGGGCGCGCGGGAAGCCGTAAGTATCAAACCGCGTGGATGAAAAAGCGGCGCAAGAACAAAGCCTTCCGCGAACAGGAAATCTTGGCCCAGCGATTGCGCCGAAAGATGGGCGTGTCCAAGCCGATGTGTTTCGCGTGCCAGTCCACCAAGAATCTACGGCCTATTGAGCGCGTGGTGGGCGGGCGCGAAAAAACAGTGCTGTACTGTGGGAGATGCTGATGGGGAGCGCCGCGCAGAGGAAACCGTGAAGTACAAAGAGGAAAACTCGGACTGGCTGCGACGCGAGAAAAGACTTGACAGCTACACCCGCTAGGTGTAGATAGAGAGGGATGGAACGGATGCCCGACTACCGCATGAAATGGATTCGCAT